>Ga0265797_10000975_pt1 | contig 51699 bp, 34 predicted proteins | sample P2T30metagenome_FD_192433 | JGI IMG/M metagenome (GOLD analysis project Ga0265797, IMG submission 192433) | Plant litter microbial communities from East Loma Ridge, Irvine, California - P2 T30 | ecosystem: Environmental > Terrestrial > Plant litter > Unclassified | place: USA: California...
TACTACTAACAGGTAAAGGGAAAGATAGAGTAAGAAAAGCTTGCAAGTAGGCCAAGTTCCTCGCTCATTCGAATGCTCACAGACAAAACCTGGAAAGGAACCGCAGGGTAAGTAGCCGCTCTCTGCTCTTTGCCCTCCTCGGCATCAGTAGTCGATAGTGAAATATCCAACCCAACCCAAACCACACCATACTCAACCTCCGCAAAGGTTACACCCAAGCAAACCATTCGCTAACCCGAGGAAAAACTCACACTTGAAACCTTGCCTGCCGCCACGCCCTCCTCCGCCTCTCAACATCCGGCACAACCTCTTCCGGCACCATGTTCACGACAAAGTACGCCTGGTCAGCCGGCAGACCCGGGTAAGGGGCTTCGTGGATCCTGTACCAATACCGCCGCTGCTGCTGCTGCTGCGGCGGCGACTGAGCATTATGACGCCTCTCCTCCCGCCTGGCCTGGCGCGAAGCACGCGAGAGATAATTCCACTGGGCCGAGCGGTGCAGCGCTTCTTGCAGTGCTCGCAACCGCTCGATGCGGCGGATTCGACGGGCGTGTCTGGCGTCTGCTCTCAGTAATCGCCGGCGCAAGCGTCTTTCGCGCCGGCAGGCTGGGCAGCCGTTGTGCTACGTGGAGCTGTTGTCGCCTGGTGCACCGCCGCCGCCACTGCCACCGCCGAAAGCATCACGCATGCGACTGAAAACGCCGGCGGAGCTGCTGCCGCCCGCCGAAGGCGCCGTTTGGGACGTAGTAGCAGCAGAAGCCGCCGCTGTTGAGTGGTCGTTCAAAGGCGCCTGGCCACTAGCCCTTGCGCCCCCACTCTCGGCGGTCGAGTCCCGCGGCATGATACCTTTGCGACAGACGGGGCAAGTGTCGTGCTCGCCCAGCCAGGCGTGGATGCAGTCGGCGTGGAACCAGTGCGAGCAAGGGAGGACAGTCACGGTGCCGCCGGTTGGGACGGTGTCCATGCAAATACTGCAATCTGCCGTCCCAGAGTCGCCGGCATCTTCGTCTGTGATCGGTCGGGTGGGAAGAGATCTGATTGCGGCTTCTGAGGCTGGGCCGGGTGCGTTGCCGGTTTGGTGTTGTTCCATGAGCTGGCTGACGATGCGGTCGAGCGCTTCTTGGCTGTAGACTGCATCGCCCTGTACACCATTTCCGGGGATGGCGAGGTTGTTAAGGAGTTGAAGGATGGTGGCGGGGAAGACTGGGTTGCCGCCAGGGCCACGAGGTTGTTGATTTTGGCGTGGATCTTGGCCCGGCATCAAAGGCGGAAATCCACCGATGTTGTTGAACATTTGCTGCATCAGGTCGTCCATGTCCTGAGGTTGTGCGTTGAAAGGTTGTGGGTTGTTGGCATTCCGTGGTGTCAAATTGGAGGCTGTCGTCGCCGTCATCGTAAAACTATAGCCCGGGCCGTGGACATGGCGTGTGAATGTTCCCGGTCGGCCTGATTGCTGTTGTTGCTCGCCAGCATCCGGAGAGCCAGGCGTTGACGCTGATCGTGTCCGATCGTCGCCGCCTTCCTCTTGCGATCGACCCCGTGTGTGACCATGCTCGTGCTCTTGTCCTTGTTGATGTTGTTGGTGCTGCTGAGCTTGCTGGGGCGGCTGAAGCAGACCACCAACCATGTTTCCAATCATGCCCAGCAAGCCTACTGGTCCTGCTCCCGCCCCAGCGCCTTGACCTTGTGCCTGCCCGCGCCCATCCAGATTGTATGTTCTGTTGAACGAAGCATGAAACTGGCCCGGCGGCCCCGTCCTCTGCCACTCAAAATGGTCGATATCCTCTTCATCAGGATCCGGAGCGTTCCACGGATCGTGGTCTTGTAATGGGTGATTATGTGAAGTCTCCAGCATGCGCTGCAAGGTAGAGTGTCCGTCTCCCGGTAGATCGTGGTCTTCGCCTTGCGCTCTCGGATCATTTCCACCTTCTACTATCTCGGTGAAGTCTGATTGGCAGTCCGGGCAAGTCAAGCCGCCCTCGTCGCGATACCATTCGTTTTCGCATTGGTGGCAATAGACGATGTCGCGCTGGGATTGCTCCATGGTTGGTGTGATGAGCTGAAGTGTTGCGCTTCAATCTCGGTGTTGGGTCTAGGAGGGCGGCTAGAAAAGCAGGATGTATTGTGGTGGTTAATGATGTGGCCCGCACGTGGATCGGATCGAAGGTTGTTGTTTGCGCGGTCAGTTGTAGCTGACTGATTGCTGATGACGGAAAGACAAGAAGTTGGCGGGGAATCAAGTAGGCAAGAGTGCTGGCGAGTGGGTTGTCAGTGTAGGGTTTGGGAGCAAGGCGGTATCAGGCAGAAGAAGAGTGTGGTGGTAGGGAAGGAAGGGTTGTGTAGTCATGGCATGGGTGTCTCGTTCGGGCGCTGCATGTTTCATGGAATTGAACATGCCCGCCCGGCCTTTGTCAGTCAGCAGAGAGCCATGACGTGAGTCGCACTTACTGTACTGATTGAATGTACCCTGACTTGAGTGGCGTTGATATAAATCCCACCATCGAACACTAAAACAATGCCACTCTTCAGCCACTAATCGAAGGATTCATAGAGGATCGTTTGTATTATTTACCACCAAGTCAAAAGGTAATTTGTTCACCACTCCAACAATACTAGCCGGCTAGAGCTATACATACAGAACCCGTTCCGGAGACACAGAAGCTTCCAGAAAAGGGCACTGCTCACAAGGCTCAGCAGCGGCATGTCTTACCCAGCCTGGCAGGTTTGTACATGTATCTGTCTTACCGAGTGTAACATGTGACTCAGGCAAGATATGCACGCCCTCGGTAGTAATAATGATTGATCGAATGCAATACTCTCTAAAAGAAAAATTGTGACTAGCTACATAATAATCTGTCTCGTCCTACTTCCATCCAGCGGGGGTATCTTCGGGTAGTGACTTTCCTCTTCAATAACAAAAGAACCTGTGCTTTTAATTCCATTTCCCATGCTGGTACGAATGCGTTGAACCCGTTTTCAAAATCAAAAAAGTCCGTAAGAATGCACATTCATCGTCATCACATGCTTGTTCCCTCTTCAAGAGGTCCCGTGTCTCTCTCCATGCAAGAATTGCTCCATCTCTCGTTAAAATGATTTTTCCCTCTTCGTACTGTTGTCCTTTGCAGTTCAGAGATGTACAAGCCAAGGAATCAGAGCAAAGGCAAGAACGATGAATGCTCGAACTCCGCCGCTACCGAGCAAGAAGACGAAGCTCCGGGCGTCAGCTGGCCATTGTCCCAGTGTGCTTCGCCGCTGCTGCTGTGGCGGTTGGTCATCCCGGTCATCCTCAAGCAAAGCGGCTCTGGTTTCAAACAAGGCTCCTGATAATGTTCGTGGTCCAGGTTGGGTACGTAGTGTGGCGGTTCCCTGCGCTCGAACAAGCGCAGCGCGGCGAGGATTGCCGCGCCTTCGGTGCAGTCGTGGATCCGCCAGTCCAGTGCCGACATGACGGCGATGTTGGCCATGTCGATGCCGATTGCTGTAATCGGTCCAGTGGCCACGTTTCGGGCCAAGTACGACGAACGAAGAGGATGATCGTTCGTGTAGATTGATGCGAGGCTGAGGGTCGAGAGGATGAGAGCGTCAAGATGGAGACTTCTCAGCAGAGTGTCGAAATTCTGTTGCTTGACTAGTTTGGAGAGGATATTGAACGATATCGCCAGCACTTCAATGGGTAGCCGTACGCGAACAAGTAATTCTTCAATCAGCAAAACATCGTCCCACGCCTGTGCGCCATCAAGTCCTAATTCGCGGGCGAAGACGGTGGCTACGTCGAGATCTGTGGAAAGAATGTTAGCGTCGATCCTGGAGGCTTGTATTTGATGGAATGATGCTTACCGTCAACACCATCTTCGCTCTCGTAGTCGCTCTCCTCGCTCGGCACTTCCAGGTCCTCCTCAATCTCTCTCTTAGACGGTGGTGTGGGCCAGTGTGACAGTTTGCCCTTGGCATCCAGAAAAGCATCCAAATCGTCGATACCAGCCAACGAGTCGCAGTCGCTGAAAGCTGGCGAAGGCGGGAACGACCGTGAGACATCCATTGCAACGGCGAAGATCCTAGTGGAGAAGACGAGCAACGTGTCAAAGGTGTGGGGACGGACACGCAAAGGTATTAAGACGATCTTCGAACGAGTGAACGGGTCGAATGTCCCCGAAGCAAGCGAAGATGCAGGTAGCTTGCAGCAGTGGTTGCAGCGACGTTAGGTATAGCAGCACACCGTCGAGAAGGTCTAGGCACTTGCGGGCGGGAGTGCAGGGCCTGCCGCGATCACTACGTAGCGAGGATGCAAGACGCAAAAAGTGCGAATTATTGATGAACCAGAGAGTCTCTGGTCGCCCGGACGCAGCTTGTTGGGAAGCGGGTGGCTTGGACGGGTGATCGATCAAGGCGTCAGGCAACGATTTGGCAGGAATCGCAACGGTGCCGAAGTGGAGTATGTGAGCGCCACGCGCAAAGGCTCGAGGCGCTATGGGCGGACGGCAGGGAAGTGCAGACGCTGCAGGAGGAACGGAAAGAGTGATGTTCCTGATGCCGTAGTCTGGGCCTGGGCAAAGGTGGAGTGCAGGTAGAAGTGTTGGCAGCGGGCTTCACCGACTGGGATTGCAGGTGAATTGCAGGCGAGGCGACGCGTGGATGTAATGAGGTATTGAAAGGTTAATGATAAGAGAGAGAGAGAGAGAGAAGTCAAGTTTGGTTGAGACTGTCGTTGTGAAGAGGAGAATGGAAAAATTGGAACATGAGCCTTGGTGAAGGGTTTATGGTGAAGAGTGAAGACACTGGACAGCAGCGGTGAAAGGCTGGTGGATGATGATGATGATGGAGTGGCAGGGGGAGCAGAAGCAGTGGATTTGTTTATACGAGGAGAGGAAACGGGTGTTGTTGAAAATCAGCCATCTCACACAAGCACACAAGCCTTCACAGCCATCTTTTGTGGACTCCGATGTTTAGTGAAAAAGGATTGGCAGGGGCACATGGCAAAGTTGGCGAGTAACATTCACAACTCCACGCTAACCGACAAAGCCCTTCCCTGAGCTAGTCCCATGTCGTCCCAAGCTAGTCCACGGTAGACGATCACATCCGGCCGGTCCATGCCGAATTGTGCTATATGCTAGTATCTTCCTTGCCGTTGTTGCCCCAAGTGCTCGGTCATGTCGGGCTCCTCGCGTTCTCTATTTGTGAATCCCATGCTTGCCATGCCATGCTTGCATATCTACCCGACACCATTACTCGTGCCATGCAACATGAACAATTGACAGTAAACGGGCCGACACTCCTGCCACCATCTTCACTGAACCTTGTCTTCCAACGGGTCTCAGACACACCATCGTCACATGTCTTGTCACATGTTTTGTCACATGTCTCGCCTTTCACTTACCTAACTTCCACTCTCTCGTCACATGTCTTGTCTCGGCCTTTGGTCCCAATATCATGCATCCATGTCCATTGATTATTGTGGCCTGAGGTGCGACCAATATTCCGCCTTCACATCACATCACATCACATCAGTGCACCTTCCAAGCAAAATGGATTGTACCGTACCTCGTACCTACCTACAGTACCTACCTACCTACAGTACTGCTACCCTGACCTCCTTCCCCGCTCAAAGCAACAACATCAGCTCCGTAAGAAAGGCCGTCCAGTCGACTGTTGTGCAAGGTAACAGCTGTAGAGCTCGTCAGCAGCAGCAGCTGTAGCAAGAGCAAACAAGTACTGTAGATACCCAGTTAGCAATATAAACAATCTCCAAGTCTTCACTCTCCTCGACAGCAGCATCACCAACAATCACTTCAACCCTCCAAATCATCAATCCTCAGATCATACATCAATCCCAGTACCTTGCCTTTCCGAACCTCGAGACGTCTAGCAGAAGAAGATTCGAATCATCCGTAATCCAAAACAACACCTCAAACAGTCAACATGTCCCACAACGCCGTCCAACCCATCGAAACCTCACACTACACCTACGACGCCCACAAGTCACCCGCTACCAACAATAACAAGCAGGACTCGGCCCATCACCCTGCTTCGTCGACCACAGCCCAGCCGGCAGCAAGCAAAATCCATCCTGTCGTCGAGAAGCCCGTTGAACATGCTCAAAACACCACTGCTGTCGTTGCTGCTGCTGCTACTCCTACCCAGCACCCTCACACAGCCGAAAAGCCTCACCCAGCCACCGCCGTCGAAAGACCTCACGCCGTAGCCGAGCATGCCCAATCCGCCGTCGTCCAACACCCTGCCGTGCCCGCCCACCCGACATCAGCAGTCGTGGCCTCGAAGGATAAAGAGACCGCGAAGCACCCCCCAACCGAAGCAGCACTCAAGCCTCACCCTCAAGCTGCCAATGTAGCCGCCACTGCTCCCGCCACCGCCAAACCACATCCCCACGTCGCCTTCGAGCACCCCGAACACCCAATCGTAACCCCCAAGCCCTCCCACTCGTCGTCTCCCTCTCGCCCCGCCGCCGAACACATCGAAGACAAACAACAACACCACAAGACAACCGAGTCCGAACCCCACCATCACCCTCACAACCACCACAACCACAACCGCTCCCACAACCATCCCAGCCAACACGAAGCAAGCGGCGAGCAACCAATCCACAAGCACGACTACACCGAGACGCCTCACCCCGCCCACCACTCGATCGCAGCTTCGAGGACAGCAAACTCCCACGCCAACGACGTCCTCATCCCGTCCGACAGCATCCTCAGCGAGTCCCCGTTAGCCAACAGCAGCGGTGGCACCGAGAGGAGGCAGAGCTGGAGCAAAGACGAGATGAAGCGCGGGGTGATGGAGAGCTTGCTGGAGAAGGAGGGCAAGAAGAAGGGGGCCAAGGGTGGGTATTCTAGCACTTCTCCCGGGCACTGATGAAGCGGGCGATGGCAATGGTAGTCGAAAGTATTGTTGGAACCTAGTCGAGAAAACCAGGGCGCGAGGAGGCAAGCGGGTGGGTGTTGTATGGGTAATCTTTAGGACCTGAGAGTTTTGTTGGAGTTGAAGTGTGCTTTCCGCTGGTTGGGTGCTGGAATGAGGGTTTCTCGGTCCTCCGCCTACCTTACTCTACCCTACTTTGTACTGTACTGTACCTGATTCAGTTGTTGTCTCCCTGCTTGATGAGTGAACTTGTGATATTAGTCTTGCATGAGGTGCATAATTCCGTTGTAAGCAAAGGAAGGTGAAAGAAAAGTAGTGGGTCAGACGGTTCGATTTCCTCAACTGTTCGATACCTACGGTCCCACATCTCCCGCGCTCCAATCTGTAGGGTTTAAAGAAGTTGAAAGCACGCCCGTATTCATCGCCCTTCAGTTCTGCAAATCATCCGTCTAGTCCACGCTGTCTGCTTTTCGCCTTGCGGTCTCTGCAACAACACGCAGAGAACCCGAACTGGCAAAAGTGCCAAGTGCCCAGCGAGCACTCGGACGTGAGACGAATGCTGATGTCTGTTGTGTAGATGGTGAGGGCTCGGGAAACCGGGCGGTTCTTTTGGCTCACAGCTTCGGCCGTTTCAGTCAACATTGACGGCTAGTCGGTCGATCGATGGGAGCTTCTCAAGGCCACTTGTCCGGGCGCAAGTGCTGTGCTTGGTATTGGTTTGCAAGAGCGTGCAATGGGCCACTTGGTCTGCCTGATGAAGTTGGGTCCTTCGAAGATCTCGGTCGGTCGGTCGGTCAGTTGGTCGATCGGTTGGTTCTAAGTTCAGCAAAAGAGCAAAACAGAAGTCGCCTTCTGTCATCATGTCTTGTCTTTAAGTCCTGCAAGCAATCATAATAGTCGTTCGGTCAGCATGTCGTTTCTTCCGTCCTCTTTTTCTTCATGGGTTTCCCTGCGGCAATCCACCGGAAGCTGTACGCTGGCCTTCGGTCTGAGATCCATGGCGGTCGCCACGGCCACGACCAGCACGGCTCTTGTCCACGACGTAGCTATCCAGCGAGATTTGCGACGCAGGTTGGTTGGGAGGTGTAGGGGCTGAAACAGTGCGGCGGCCGTACCAATCAATGTCTCCGAGCTGCAGTTTCCTCGAGCGCTGCTTGCTGCGAGTGTTGCCAGACTTGTCCAATCGCGAGGGCTGGATTTGCGGGTGGTTTTCGAAAGTCCCTTCTGTTTCGTCAGCATGTTTGGTGCGTGGCGTGACAAAAGACGGTTGTGCGAAAGTAGGCAAAAGGGCTGGCGGCGACGAGTAGCCAGAGTCTTGCGATTCACGTCTCTTGTCGCCGCCGGTGCCCGGCTGTTGGGAAGGATGCGCCGCTTTGGAGGCGGCCTGATGTTGAGCCTGGCCGCCGCGGTTGTTCCTGGTCGGAAGGCCTTCGTTGAGCTTGCCTTTGCCGACAAGATAAGTTTTGTTTTTGTTGGAGGTTTGGACGTAATGGAAGGAGGGTTCTTCACCATCTTGCTGGTCATCCGTCAAGTCGTAGTTGAGGACCAGGTTCTTGATTCTCTGTTGCTCTTCGCGTTCGGCTTGCTGCTGCGTGCGCATTGCAACAGCGAACGTGGAGTCGGAGGGCAAATCGATCGAGCGAGTCTGTAGCAGAATGTTAGAAACGATGCACACGAACCACAGACGGAATACTTCCTCACCTGTTGCTTGGGACCCTTTTTACTCAAAAGCGCAAACCTCATCATTCCAGGCCCATCGGCTGGGGACTGTGACCGAGACTCCACGCTACCATCTTCAGCAGCGACACTCGTAGTGGCATCGCGTACCGTCCGGCGCATGGGCAAAGGCACGTCGAACATGGGTTTACGGTCGAATTTTCTGGATTCTGCGCTTTCTGCCATCAGTTTTGCGAGTTCGCGGTCAAAGTCAGCGTCAGCTTCTGGGTCTCTGTGATCTTCCGGGCGAGTAACGACGATGTGCTCCTCTTCGTCAGATTGTGCGCCATTCTGAACATCATCGTTGGGCTCGCCATCGTCGTCCTCTCCCGATTTGTCCTCTGCGCCGTCGCCATCCATATCAGCAAGGTCGTTGCCGTCCGGACGAGCATCGTCTGCGTCGGCGTCATCTTCGAGCTCTTCCGGTTCTTGCGTCTTACCAGCAGCAACATCACGATAGTTCTGCTTGCAGGCTTCGGCGAAAACCTTGTGTGCTTCAGCGAGATCGCTCGTGATCAGCTTCCACTGTGGCCGCAGCAGACTGTACGTATCTTGCACGACGAATTCGATGTCCATGGGAAGCGGATCCTTGACGTTCATGTAGTACTGCAGGTAGTTCAAGAAAAAGTCGAGCTTTTTCTTCGCAGCTCCTTTCTCGAAGTAGATGCCACAAGTCTCCAACAATGTGCAAACGAGGCGGATGCGGAAGTAGTCATCCGGCAGATCAATCGGCGAGATCTTGTCCGGCTGCACGTATCCTTCATGGCCGTAGTTGAGGATCTTGTAGAGTGTGTCGAAAATGAGAGATGAATCCACCATGCGGTAGATGTAGAGCTCGCCAAGGTATTTGACTTCAGCGATGCGTCGTTGGTTGTACTTGAAGTCGTTGAATTCCAAGCCAGCTACGATGCGCTCGAGCAGCTCGTCAAGCACGGAGATGGCGAATGCAGTGTGATGGCGGTGCAGAGCTCCAAGCATGACAGCCAACAAGTACACATTGCTGAACTTGATTTTGCCCGGCTTGATGAAGATCTTCCGCAAGTATTCAACGACCTCATCTTCTTCCCAGTGGAGCTTGCGAATCTGCTTGATGACTTTCTCCAGAGTCTTCTTGTTCAAGTCGAGATACACCAGCTTACGGATGTATAGCTCCAAAGTCGGGCGCTCTTTTTGTTGAATGGCCGCACGCTCTGGCGGGTTGACGTAGTAAATCGCGTTCTCCAGGAGCATGCGCTCTTGCTGGCCGAGATGCTGCGCGGCTTTCTTTCGCTGCAATGTCTCCAAGAAAGAGCCCATACGAGGAGAGGTCTCCGGGTTGCGCAGCAGGTATCTGCCACAGTTCTCCAACAGACTCGCAATAATCTCGATGTTCATGCGCGAGAAATCATCAAGACTGACTTTGAGGCAATGGAAGATCACATGCCTCGGCACCACACCGAACTTGGTCAGCTCAGCAATGTATCGGATGTTGACCATGCGGACCTGTCCCAGGAAGTCTTTGGATTTACGCCTCTGCAAGCTACGGAATTCGTCATCGAGATAGCCGGTAAGTGCTTGAGGTACATCTGGCAAATAGCGACCGAGCGTTGCAACAAGTCGGGCGTACAGCGGGAGCAGGTCCGTCCTACCCTTCGGAATCTCTTGAATGCCTTTGACGAGCCTGTTGCGGGAAGCTTTCGAGTTGAGGAAACCGAAGTCATATGCGAATTGATCAACTTGATCTTTGTTGGTGAGCTCGTGGAGGCGAGCCAGGAGTGCGTCGACTTGAGCACCGACGGTTTTGTTGGCAATCGCCGTTGAACTGTCGTCGTTCTCTGTGCCGCTCGTATCCTTCGCTTCTGCGCCGTCTTCGGTTTTCTTCCCAACTTGCTCGTCATCTGTCTTCTTCTTTTTGGCGTCTTCAAGGAGGATCAGAGGTACACGATCCTTGAGGTCCACAAGATTTTCGTAGAAGCGGCGCTCGTCCTCATCTTCCCAAATGCCCGCGCCTTCACTTGAGGCCCGCAGATACTCGCCAGTCTTGACCAGGCCGATACCGCTGTCGACATTAACACCGGAGGAGCCCTTCTCGACTAGATCTGGCATCTCAGCTCCGAGAGCCTCCGAAAGCACCTGAGCATTGGACACGAGCTTTTCCTGGGCCTTGATAGCTTTCTCGTGGTTGGCCTGGCGGTCTTCAAACACCTCGCCAGATTTTACGTAGGCTTCAGCGTTGCGCTTGTTCTGAGCAGATAGATGCTTTTGGTCACGAAGGATGTGAGCCTTGACGTCTTCAAAGTAACGGGTGAGGATGTTGCGGAATCGTTGTTGGAGATCCGGCGAAGTCAAAGGAGCATCGTGCGTGACAATCTCGTCCTCGTCCGTTGAGCCGGGTGTGTCCGTGGTGCCGTTGACGCCGGTCGTTGCGCCATCTTCGCCGACAGCTTGTCTGCTCTCCTTCTTCGTACTGACAGATCCGAGCACATCCCAAGCAAATGTCTTGACGAAAAGCACAACGAGCGGCAGATTGACATGCTCGCGATCATGGCTCAGCATGTCCTTCAGGACCTCCAGAGGGAAAGGTTCTGACTCTGCGCCGTCCGCACGCTGTCCATTGATCTTAGCCCTTGGCGGTGCAATTTCTGTGCCCTTTGCAGTCTTTCCAGCTTCCTCTGGCTTCACAACATCTTCCAAGCTTCTCAGCACGCCGACTAGCCACAGCTCTGTGGCAACACGCAGCAGGATCCGCTGTCTAGCAATCCGCTCTTTCTCTTCTCTTTCGCGGACTTCTGGTGTGAGAGCCTTGAGTTGCGACTTATCCGGTGTACTCAAGCCACGTCCAACCAGCCATCCGAGATAGCAAGAGAATTCCTCGGGTCCGAATCGCTGGTGAAGCGCGCTGACCACCTCGACGCCAGCCGCAACTTCGCCTGGAGTCTTCAATCTGCAGAGTCCCTCGAAGCATGCGGAGACGATTTCCGTAAGGTATTTGTGTAGTGATAATGTTCGGATCTCTTGAAGGAAGGTCGTAACGCCGGCGGCATTGATCGCAGTCCGCGCGCGTTTGATAAACGCAGTATTCTTCTTCAAATTGGAGTCCAGTGAGCCTTGGGTGGGGAAAACATCTGCAAGAGTATAATTAGTCTTGCTCGATTTCTCAGGTCACTCATCAGGTCTGCCCCACGTACCTTGTTCTCCGTTCCAGGCTCTAGCGTTCAACTCTTTGAGCTCGCCTTTACATCATGTCAGCTCCGTCGTTTGTTCCAAGTCACCGCGCATATGGCATACGCTTCCTCTGCCGTTCCATGGCAGTCGTTATCCTCTGCCGTGCAGTCTTGCGTGGTGGAGGGATTTGTGGAGATGCGTTGCGCTCAAGGATTTGGCATCTCAGTGACGGTGTGATGCAAGCTTGTAACCAAAGCGTGCATTTGTGCTAAGCACGGATGTCAGGTCGAGATGTGGTCGCAAAGACGAGCGGCGCAGGGTTGGTGGTGGGTCTCGAATGTTGATTGTCAGTCGCCGCTTGAGCGATGAGCAAGCGATCGTATCGTCAAGATAGTTTGCGGCTCGGTCCGGCGGCTGAGGGTCACATTGCGATTTGTGAGACGTGTTTGGGCGCGCTCATGCAGGAACACCTGCTTGTGCTAGGTATGTTCGTGAATGCGCACGTGTGACAAACTGTATCATCAGATGTCTAGATCCGCAATGGCCGCACAAGACTGCACGAATTTCGATGCAGATCCAAAGTAATCAGTCAGTGGTGAAGCCTCTATACTAAACTATCACAGATATGTTTGCAGCAGCTACAGAATTCGACACACTGCGTTTGGCTGTGTGGGCACTAGGCAGGTTAGGCATACCAGCTTGTATCAACGACGTTTCCAACGAGCTGGCTGGACAAGGTTCGTCCGGCAGTGGCTGTAACACACGCAAATAGACCTGTGGGCCATAACACACCGGCGACCATCCTTTCGCGCGTCGCTTCTTGGCTTCAAGCCTACTGACCTAACCTACAGTATTATTATTCGTGCTTTCACAAGGGGCTTCCTTCCGACTTTGTGCTGCGCCTTGTCCACGCTGATCTTCGGTGAGATCGCCCTGGGCACACAGCGACGACCAAGGGAACAGCCAATGGCATGCTTCACCAGCCGAACTTCAATCTCCTTTCGCCTTTGGCTTGATCCTTCGTTTGAGCCTCCTTCAGCTTCAAACTCAAACCCGTAGCAATGACACACAACGAGCCAGCAAAGGTGCCGACCAACCACGCGAGCCATACTTCTCCAGGTAATTGCGTGACATGGCGATCGCGCGTGTTAGGTAGGGCACTGCCACTGCTCACTCAGTCGGGAGACTACTATTTTACGCCTTGACTAGCTTTGGTATAGGGCAGGAGTCAGGATGAAAGTGTCGGCTTTGTTGACCGGCTGCGGCTGACAAGTGCTGGTCCGAAACGATGCGAAACGAGGGGGCTCTTTCTTCTTATATGACAAAGGATATCCTGTTCTTGCAGACTTGACTGTTACTGCACTTCCCTCAACAACATACAAGTACCCAGCACCGACCATCTCTAGCAGTACTGCACACCAAAAGCTCTACCAATATATCTTCGCCAACATGCGTTACTCTACCATCATCCTCACCAGCATGGCTGCCTACTCTTACGCTCAGGACGCCGAACTTGCTGCCTCTCTCTCTAGCCAGCTCGCCTCGCTCACCGAGCTTGGTCCGTCAATAGCTTCGGTAGCCACTGGCGACGTTGCCGCATTGCAATCCTCTCTCAATGACCTTGGCCCTTCGGTTCAATCTGCTGCGTCGGCGGCCATCGCGTCGGCGTCGGCGGATGGCACTCTGGACGACCTCAAGTCCGTCGCGTCCGAGGCAGAAGCCTCCCTTAAGCAGGTCTTCTCAACTTTGGACCCCGGTGCTCGCTCAAGCGTTTCTTCTGCGCTTTCCGCGGTCGGACTCGATTATGCATCGATCACTTCCGATATTGGAGGCACTGAGGCTACTCCCACAGCCAATTCTGACGGCGGCGATGCTGAACAGACAACTGGTTCTCAGAATGCCCAGAGCACTGGCTCGTCTGACGACGCTAGCTCCACCACCGAACAGGAGGGCATGGCCGCCGCTACTGCGTTCCCGATTGCGGCAATTGGTGCGGGTATCGCGATGCTTGGCTTGTTGTAGTCGGACACGGATGATGCACAGAAAGGGCACCGATGAGGGCCAGGAGGAGCACATGGGCTTGCGCTTGATTCCTGCTTTGCGGCATTGAGACGGTCTTGACCGATTGGACTTGATATGATCGGAGGTATAGATAGAGTCACCTTGCTGGTGCAGCAAGGGAAGGAGTAATGATATTATGACAGCCCATCCGCAAATAACTGCAGATCATTTTACTGTTTGCGTGCCTTAAAGCGTGGGTTGAAGTACCGGTAGGCACCATTGCAGGGCGTGCGAGAAATGATGTATGAATGCCACTGCGAGAGGATTAAGTAGTAGCGGAATCTCATCTCCAATGGAACATACATGTACAGTAGACTACTGTACAGTACTGCATCTGTCCCGATTTAATTGAGCTGACACACCCCACAAGAGACTCAAAGCGGCTTCCCGTTCAGCCGCTCTCTGGCTTCACTTCACCTTGTTCAGACAACTCACACCAGGAGACATACAACACAATACCAGTGAGGTTCGAGATCCACGCAGGCAAGCTAGGTATACTGCATGTATGTCTCCGGTGAAGCTGCAGCCTGCGTTTACCACGTCGCCGCCAAACCGCATTAGGGTGCGGTGGCGTCTTCGTGCATGAGCGGGGAGCGCCTGACGAAGAACGATTCGCCAGGGCCCATTAGTATGCGCAGGTGCTGAGAACAGCACATGTGCATGCTTCCTCAATACCTTGCCATGACCTCGCGGTGCGGCGACGACCGGTGACTCGGCGTGTAGAGTGCGGTGTGGTTGGTCAAGGCAGCACCGAGAGGCTTCACCGAATGCAGCCTCCGCCGTTGCCACGAAACACCGCATCCCACAGGCAAGACTGTATAAAGGCGAGCATCCCATTCACTGCCCTGCTTCTGTTTATTACTCGGATCATCACTTTACCCCACTCTGTGCTTACTACCAGCTACTGCAAACAAACGACGCCTCACCTTCACTGCTGCAGTGCGTCCGCAACCTAGCTATATCTGATCGCCTGCATCCATGAACGAGCTTGCCGCGTCTGACACGTCACCTACACCAGGCTGGACCTCCAGAAGTCTCTCTGCAGCGCCGACGCCTTCATCTACAGCATCCAGCACGCAGGCACAATCTGTCACTATACCTGCTACTGCCCTCAGAAACGCCGATCACGACTCCAACATGGACGACGACTCAGCCGCCCAAGTGACGCCCGCTACCGATCGCCACCAGTCGGAGGAGCCTGTTACAGAGGCTGGAACTCCTCAAACTGAGTCGCCAAAAGACTCCAAACTGTCGCTGAGCAAAAAAAAGAAGTCAAAATGCACACACAAGAAGAAGTCCAAGCTCAGCAGGTCCAGCGGCAAACCCACAAGACATCATTCCTCAAGCGAAGATTGCTCTAGCCTGAGTGACGATTCCGACACGTCTACTTCGGACAGCGAAGCTTCAAACACCTCATCCGACGACGAGAAGCTGAAGAAGAAGCGAAAGGCCAAGAAATTGAAGGCTGCGAGGAAGGCAAAGGCAAAGAAAAGCCGCAAGCACCGGAAGGCGATCTCGGACTCCGACTCTGACGAGAGCGATAGCTCGGACTCTTCCAGCGAAAGCTCGTCCGACGATGAGTCTAAGCGCAAGAAAGCCTCGAAGAAGTCGAAGAAGGCTCAAGCATCGGACTCAGAGGAAGAAGAGGGCATGGAGAGTGGCGAGGGAAAATCACTCAGCGGACTCCAGGCGCAACTCGACGCCCTCAAGTTGCAGATTGCAGCTGGACGTCCTGCGCTTAAGGCTCGCAGCCGGCGCCTGTCGTCCATTCCTGTCGAGAAGACTTCCAAGGCTAAGCGCAAGTCCGCATCGAAGAAGACCAAGGAAGACGGCCTACAATTCAAGCGTGTTGATCACCTTTGGGATTCCAGCATTCACAATTGGAAGATCAAGGAGAGCGCGGAAGACGATGACAGTGAGTTTGCGGAATATGCATTCCTGGTGAGGAGATGCTTTGATTGGGAGAACAAGTATTCGCGCACCGAGATCGACATCAAGTCCAAGCAGCTCCGATCGGTGCTCTCTGTGGTCATGAAGGATTGCAAGAGCGTCAGTCTCGAGGCTGAGGAGCCCATTGTGGACCCAAACACACTCTTCCTATATCTGGAGTCGCTGAGAACTTACTATAAGAAGACTCTTAATGCAAGCATCAAGTCAGAGAAGAAGCGCAAGGTCATTAAGAAGCTTGAGAAACAGCGCTCTCTCTGCAAGACGCTTGTGAAATACCTCGACACCGACTATGCCGACACGAAGAAGACTCTGTACCCTCTCCTTGCAGCAGGCAACATCACCTTCGAGCTCCTCTGGGCGTTGTACCGCCCCAACGACATTGCGGTGACGTCGTGCTATGGTGCCTGGGAGGAGCCACGCTGCTTCAGAATAGACTTTGCTACCAAGAACTGCAGCATGATGCGCGGGGAGTGGTACGCCGTCGAAGGGAAATACTTGGAATATGATGGTAAGAGCTTCGGTATGGGAGCTTTCGAAGCCAACGTCGAAGGTTTCAAGGGCCCTCGCAAGATCACGAGCCTTTCGTGTTATCCACTGAAATACCACAGGGATGCGGAAAGTGTGAAGAAACAAATCATCGAGCGAGGAAGGCAGTTCCTCAACCTCGAGGGCATGAACTACCGCTTCCACAAGGGCCTCGCTTTCGCGAAAAGGAAGAAGCAGGTGATCAAGATATGCGTCAACGGTCGCGTCATGATTGACCCAGCGACATTCCGCAGAATCAACCCCAACTATCCTATCGCCTTCATCAAACCGCACGAGGACGATGAACTCAGTGACGATGAAGACAACTCGGATGACTGCTCCTGCTGTGGAGACTCGGACGATGAGCAAGATCAAGGTCATGGCCTTGACTCTATGCCGCACGATGACCACGGCGAGCCAAGGACTAAGATCAAGTACACTGCGAGGCCAGATGGGTCCGTTACCGCTGAGAGTGTTGAAGTGGACGAAGACGGCCAAATTATTCGGCCCAACACTGTGCAAGATGAGCTTGCTCTCGAGACTAGCGGCCGCCGACGCACATTCACTGATGACGAACTTCTGTTGACATCCCCGGTCGTCTACGGCTTCGCCTTCAACGAGAAGCTATGGCTCGAGTTCACCATCTCTGGAGTCCGCGACATTGAATACAACGATGCAGCTTTCGATTCGCTCGTATTGCCGACCAACCAGAAGTCCATAGTGCGTGCTCTGGTTGAATCTCACAAATTTCATGCTGCCAAGACGATCGATGATGTGGTCCAAGGCAAGGGCAAGGGTCTTGTGTCGGTCCTCCATGGGCCTCCTGGTACTGGCAAAACCTTGACTGCTGAAGGCATTTCGGAACTTCTGCGCTGCCCACTGTACATGGTCTCTGCAGGCGAGCTGGGAACCGATCCAGCCAAGTTGGAATTCGAGCTGCAGAAGATTCTCGACATCGCACACTCATGGGGAGCTGTGCTTCTCCTCGACGAAGCCGACGTCTTCCTAGAGAAGCGCGAAGTGCACGACATCCACCGTAATGCGCTTGTCTCCATCTTTCTTCGCCTCCTGGAATACTTCCAAGGAATCCTATTCCTTACCACCAACCGTGTTGAAACTTTCGACGATGCCTTCCAGAGTCGCATCCACGTCGCGTTGCGCTATGGCGACTTGACCACAAAAGCCAAGCGCAGCGTCTGGTCCATGTTCATCGAGATGTGCCGCGCGCAGCAGGGCTGCGAAGTGGGCGTGTTCAGCGACAAAGACCTTGATGCGCTGAGCAGGCACCAGTTGAACGGCAGGCAGATCAAGAACATCGTTCGCACCGCCCAGGCTTTGGCGCTGAATGAGGGCGCCGTTCTGGATCTCTCCCATGTCAAGAAAGTCATGGAAGTTGCGGAAAGTTTCGAGCGGGACTTGAAGGGCGGCAGCGGGTATGTGGACGCTATGAGGAGCTACACGTAGACACGTGGGAGGTTATCCATTCGGGTGTTACGGTTATCTCCAATTGGCTATGATTAGGACTTTTTCTTTCTTTTTCGGCATGCCCAATGGCGCTTTACGACAAACACGACTTTATGATGGTTGGAAACCCGAGCATGAGTGCGTGACATGCGGTAGCATACCACAATTTGTAACATAACGAGCAACTCTCAGCTTAATTCGAAACAGGTCACGTCTTCTCACATTCTACTGGAGCGTGGCCGCACAAGTCTGAACCGATTTGACAGACATACGCCTTGCTGATTGTGTCGCCATCCTCGAATATCACGTCACTGAAATGGCAAGCACCATAGAGATGACCTTAACTAGATGCATCACTCTCAACGGCATGCTCCAGTCACGCCAAGTCAGACGCATATCTAATGTGATGGACTGAGGCATCTTGAATGGCAGGCATGGAGGGAAAAGCACAACATTCTATATCCGATCTATTCTACCGAAGGTAAATTCTGCCATCTCAGCATCCGCGCAATCTCTCTAAGCAAAGAAAAAGGTATCAACCCGCCGCACAGCACCTCAACGACTTCTACACTTATACCACCACTTCACGCCTCACTCTTCGTATCCATCATGTGACCCTATCACACTTCACCTCCTCCGCCTCCTACGCAGGCACAGCATTGGTGTCAAAGTATCTTTCCAACTCCCGCTCCAGCTCCGGGCCTTGCAGCCGCGGAGTCTCGCGAGCCGTCTTGACGGGGTTTTCTTTTCTCGAGTGCGCGCTGGCAAAAATGACATCCAGCTCTTCCAGGCTGCGGCCTTTGGGCTCTGGGAAGAAGAGCCAGACGCAGGGGAAGATGGCAGCGTTGAACACGGCAAATATTAGGTATGTCCGCCATTGTAGATTGGCGAATGCCGGCGGTGTAATCATGACGATCAGGAAATTTGACAGCCAGTTTGAGCAAGTGGATAGTGCATTGGCTTGGATTCTGATGCGCAGGTTTGTGATTTCTGCCGGGCTGGATTTGGTGAATGTTGGGTCAGCATCTGGCGTTGGCTTAACGGAAGTAGGAGAAAGAGGGGTGACTCACTATAACCAAGTCATGCCCAACCATCCGATGGCGAAGAAGCTGTTAAAGACGAAGAGGAAAACGGTCGCCGTAACACCGTAGGTCGTGGTGAGCTGCGGCGCTCCGTCTTCGTCAAAGGTACCGGTAGATACGGAGCCGGCGAGGATTGCCATTGAAGCGCACATGCCGAAGGCTCCGAAGAGCATGAGTTTGCGACGGCCTGTGCGTTCGATAAGCGGCAGAGCGACCAGAGAGGCGAGGAAGTACTCTGTGCCGTTTGCGGCTCCCAACAGACGAGAGAGGGCAGGACTGAATCCAAGGGAGTTTTCGAAGAGGAAACTGGTGTCGTTGTTAGCTCTGGTATTCCTGGCCTGTTTGTACTTGATCATGCTTACGTTGCGTAGTACGTGATCAAGTTGATACCGCAGATCTTGTATTGTTCGTTAGCTACTGGATGACCAATACAGACGATTGACTTGACAGCGACAACGAACCTGTTGGAAGAATTGTGCCAACACGCCCAGAACAGTCCTGCGGAGGTTCTGCGAAGGCCCGTTGGTAAGAAGCTCACGGTATTGGAAGCCTCCGCCACGGCTTTGCACTTCGAGCGCGTCGCTGATGTTCTTGATCTCGAGGCTGACCTCTGGGTCATCGATTGGAAGGCCAAGAAGTCGAGACGTCACTTCGCGTGCTTCGTCCATTCGTCCTCGCATAGCTAACCAACGAGGCGACTCGGGCAGGTAGAACAGCATCCACATAACGAGGAATGTGAAGAATGATTGGAACTGTGTTCAGAACGTTAGTAAGAGCCCTCCTATTTGCGGTTCATGGGGCAAGGCTTTCGACTCACAGCAATCGGGAAGCGCCAGCGCACGGAGCCCTGCAGAAAGAAAAACCCATAGTCCACCCAATAGGATATCATGATACCGAAAGAGATCAAGCATCCAGACAGCGTGATGAGGAACCCGCGCAAGTGTGGACGAGCACACTCGGACTGCCAAGTGGGGATCGTGCTGGTCACCATTCCGTTGCCTATACCTCCAATAATTCTTCCTGAGACGAACAAAGCGTAGTCAAAGCACGCAGCCTGCATGATTGTGCCTACTATCATGATGAAACTCTGGATATCTGTCAGCGGCAGGAATCGAACTCGGTTTCACCGTAACATACACCCCAGAATGTAGAGGACTTTCTTCCCCACGTCTCTCCATAGAATAGGATTCCTATAGCACCCAGGAAACAACCAATCTGGACCTAGTCAGTCAATGAAACCTCTCGCCTCATCCTAAGCTCAAAATACCTGGTAGATGGCAATGCCGGCGGCTTGAGTATTGGCATCGCCAGTGCACATGCTAGGGTTGCGTTCAGTCCTTTCCGCGTCGTAGTAACAGACGGGGTTGCCGGTGTCGAATGGTGTCATCAAGGGGAGGTTGCGCTGGCTTGTAACAATTAGCTTTGCCTAGCTGTGAGTGGCTAGCCCTAAGGTAATACGTACAAGTCGTCAAGGGTGAGCAAAGCGCTCATGACTCCCTGGTCATAGCCAAACATCAAGAAACCGCATGATGCGCAGATACCAATGCTGTAGTTGAGAGTCTTTCCGGAAAGCTTGTTCTTGCCGAATTTCCATTCTGGTAGGTTACCAAGTTTCGCAAAGTATCCCCAAATGCCAGAGGGCTCGGATGGCTTCGTAGCAGGGCTTGGACTGGCTGAAGAGGCGCTTGGAGAGGTCTCGCGCTTTTCATGGTGCTGACCGTCGGGAGATTCGCCGCGCTTCTCGACAGCATTGTCCTTCTCGACAGCGTTGTCCGCCATGGTCGCAGAGTGGGTCTGGCTGGTGAAAATGGAGACAAGAATGGGGACTGATCTGGGGTCCGGGGTCTGGGGATGGTGGATGTCTTAAGTGGGCTCATAACCATCTTCAGGTCCACCTCTTCCAACAGACACGTGCTGCCCCGAGGTCCTACGCTGCCCATAAGATGACGCACGAACAGTTGGCGTATGCACTCGCTTGCCATCGGCCAGGCATAGCATGGCTTTACAGGTGAGGGATCGAACGACCTTCGGTCGGGACTGCTAAATCTAGTAAACCAGCCAAGAGGGCGGCGATGTCGATGAGAAACACAAGACGACCAAGCATGGATGTGGCAGACCTTCACCAGGCAAAGCCAAGGTCCCAAGATATTAAGTCGTCTAACGTCTTGGGTGCCATGCAGAGGATGCGGCAGCGAGAACGCCGTATTATCCAGGTGATCGAGGCTGTCCAGTGAGCATGTCTCCATGTTCAGTCATGCTGACATTCAAGCTGTTCGTTCAAATTGTATGTCCATGGGCGCATGTGGAAATCTCAGCGGTTCGCGGTGCTAGAAGAGTGTTTTCAACCTACGAGTCCCTCTTTAACGAGCTTGAGGTCAATAGCAAAGATAAAGAAACTAAGGTCCGGCTATCGGTTAAGGTGCGTCTTAACCGCTCGAAGTAATCTTGTCATCGAAACGATCGTGCCAATGACAGAACCCTGCCACTGCGGTCTTCGATGATTCGGAGCTGGAAGCGAAGATGTTCTGACGTGACCCTTGGGGCCATTTCGCGGCTTCCCCAGAAAGGAATTCCGTGAATCGAACATCAGCCAACAAGTTAGTTTACCTAAAAGATTAAAAATACTCACGTGGTCTCTAGGAAGATATACAGTGCGCCAAACTGCATGAATTGCACTGCAATGGATGAGTCGAAGACCCACCCCATGTGGCACAGCAGCATCCGCGGACTAGAGACATCTCACAACAAAACGGAAACCTAGCTGCACTTTCATTGTACGAAAGTGCAAAAATGATGAATATCTATGCATCGGCCGGGAATCGAACCCGGGGCTGGCCGACATCTTAGACCGAAGATCTTGGATGGCAACGGCCAATTTTACCACTAAACCACCAATGCTGTTGAGTGAGTTAAATTTGGCCACAAATATTATGATGATTCAACCATTGGTCGAGGTAAGGAATCAGCCTCCATTTGCTGAAGGGAATACTTGCGAGTGAGTCTTGTCCATGAGAAAATTCGCGAGTGATAGAGTAAGATGCTGTTAATTCGATCATTGCCTTCAAATTTCTTGACAGTGGTGATACTGCAAGCACTAACCGAATGGTCGACGCAATACTAGACGTCTCTGGCCGCAGATACTCGTGCCCATCGAATGCAAGGCCGCCTTTTATGTATTTAGCCCAAAACTTGCCGCGCAGCTGCCGCTCTCGTCGCCTGCGCCGATTTGCTGAGTTCCCACACCCCAGGGAAGGACAAGTTCGACCCCAAGCCTTGGTAGATGTAGTAAGCCTCATCGATCCACGTTGCTTCAGGGTCCCGCACGTCGGGCGCAAGCGGCGGAAGTAGCCACTGGTGGTGTCCTACCACGCGCATACAAGGTCGTCGATGGTTAAAACAGGTCTTGCAAACGAAGCAGCCTGGCTTATCGACGCTCCAGGACGTGTGATTCCTTGATCTCAGTTGACGTTCGATGCACCCGTTCCGGCCTTCGTAGCTGAACGTCGAGAACCTGTCGTCGTCACCAAAAGCTTTCAGCAGGTCCAATATGGAGTTCAGAAGTCCGGGTGCGAGTAGACTGAGCTTCACATGCTTGTGCTGCGTGTAGCTGCCGCTCTCGATCACGGGCAAGATCTTGACCGACGTTAGAGGGCGACATTGCACTAAGATGTATTCCCCATCGTCAATCAGGGTGTGTGCAGACGCGGATGTGTTGAGCTGTCGGTTCCCAGTAGCGGTGTTGTCTGAGCTGTGTGCTGGCAGCAAGGATTCGATGGAAGGATGTTCACACCTACCCGCCGGACGATTAGCTGTGCACGTGCCTAAACAACACTCGCGCCTTACTTCGTCGCCCCATCGAACGAGTCTCCCACGAGTGCAGACAGACTATCAGTCTCCTTGATCTCATCGCTACTCTCGTCGTCGATCTCAAGCGCTTCTCCTAACGCTTTCTCCAGATCTTGATGACGACGCTTCAATCGGTGTATTTCCTTACGGAGCGCCTGGTTCTCCGCTCCGTTGTGGGCGAGTTGAGCAACGTCTGTGCATTTGGCGAAAAGCTCCTCAATTCGCTCGTTCTTGTCCTGCAGCATCCCGTGCATCTCCCTCCAAAGTCGGTCCTTCGAGTCCACGAGTTCGTCCTTTTCCATTATCAGGCGGTCTTTCTCAGCCATCAGCTGTCTGATGGTGAGCAAGCAGTCTTTGCTTGTACATGACGGCATGATGTTGGTTAGGGTGGAGCTTTGAATGGCATTGGAAAGCGGCGTAATATCGCTAAGCCGAGTTGGAGTTGAGGCCAGAGTTGATAGGATGCTGTTTCAACAGAACCTTTGCGCTGCAAATGAATTCGCAGATGCCACATGCAAGCGCTGTCACATGCTAGGTCCGCTTGCTTTGAGAAGCATCCGCTGCGGTATCTGCGGCGCCATTGACAGCCTCTTCGCCGAGGACTTTTGAAGCAGCCATGAACCTGGAGTGGAATGCCATCAGTCTCACTCTTATGTCTAAGCATACGTGCGCCTTCGCGCAGTCCGTGTGACCTACATGCCGCCGGCATACCCTCCAAGACCTCGCATGCCTTCCGCTTGCACTGCAGTCATCCGCAAAAGATTCTCCATATCACTCATGTTCGCCGTCAATTGCGCAAGCTGCGCATGAAGATGCGAGAGCTGCCGTGTTTTGGAGGCTGAAGTCGGGACGGTGGACAGTCGAGAGGTGCTATGCGTGTGCGTATGCGTTGCGCCTGGCGTGCGCGGGTTGAGCGACATTGTTGGAACAGCCTCGAGGGAGAATGAGTTTATGGTGATCAAGATGAGCCGCGCGATGAGTTGATTTTGTGGGCATCGAAAGAAAGACGCAAGCGTCGTTGTTGTTTACTGGAGGTGGGTTGACTTGCGGAAAACGGAAGGTATTCCGCTATGTCTGCTTCGAGGATCGAGGAGCGACAACCGGAGACATCTTTACGCCAACGCATCTCAACATCCTTTTTCAGTCTCCAATCACATTTCCACTATGTCGAATCCCGGCACAGCAAAGCTTCGCCGCGTCGTATTGACCGGCTCCATCGCCGCTATCACCGCTACTGGCGCATGGTATGGCGCAGGATTGAAGGTCCAGCAAGAACGGAACGAAGTAGGGACACATCTAATTTTCAGGTCCTCTGCAATGTGCTGATCTGGTAGTAGGTCAAACAAGCAACCTTGGAGGCGTCTGATGCTGAAAAGCTGGAGCAATTGCAAACGCTACGCGGTCAGCTCGCTCGTCAGAGAGAAGAGCTGCAGACCAAAATTGATCAGCTGACCTCGAATACTGGTCCGACCAGTCTACCACCTCGAGGGCGGTAGGGCTACGGATGTGGAGCCACCGAATCTTGCAAGTTGTGCTCCTCTTGCGCCACCGACGAGATATCATGGTGATGGCGCTCCATGGCGCATGCTTGTTCTGATTGTTTTCGCTAGTGGCGAAGAGCAGACCCGTTGTCGCAAAATGATCTCCATGCAACATGAACCCACTGAGCAGCGGATAGAGGTCGCATGCGTGGGATATGATGGGATGGGCAATATATGGAAAAGACGCTCAAGCTGTCTCGTCATCAACAGGGTTGTCGGAATGCCAGCAGACCATGGAGAGCTTGTGTCGCTGACGAGGTGATTGCTGCGACTCGAGTGCGTTCCCTTGGACGCGTGCAAGAGGTCAAAACCGCACAGATGAGCGTCTACTGCGCTGTTGTCGACAATGACACTGCCGTGACTAGCATTGGAACACTAGCGTCCGATTCTAGAAGACTTCACACGGCTTCATGACCACGTTCGGTCTGGTCTCTTCACTCACCGTACGACCAACATCAGATCGATGCCAACACATCATGGCAGTGAACATGCTGCAAGCTTCCAGCTTGCGACAATAATGATGACAATCGGGCTGGATCATGAAGCCGGGTCTCGCCCACTTGAACAGGGACTGCAGATTCTGTGGATAGCGTGCACAGATAGGCCACATCCTGAACTAGAATACAGGCAAACATCATCTCTAGGTCACGCATCGGGCAATGCCGGACAAAATCAGATCCATGTTAGAATCTTACGCAAACTAGCAACTCACTGCCTTCGTTCGAGTCCTTGCACCGCGTCTGCCCTGACGGCTCGTCAACACCAACAAGAGCGATTCCTGGCGGCGCGGTGGACACCCGATACAAGCCTGCAGCCAAGACAATCCCTGTCGCAGATACAAGCGTGACAAGCAAGCTGGCCCCCAGCCTCTGTGGAGTCTCCATGAATCTCCGTCCCCAACGCAAATGGAGAGCATGGAGTTGTGTGCATGGGCATTTGGCAAACATCGCGGCTCTGTGAGTGGCTATTGACTTTGGTAGCCCGAAGTTTGGCAGCTGCACAGGAAAAGCTTGGAAGCTCTGATACTTTTTGTTGATGCGAAAGCCGGCGTTCAGGCGAGCTGCCGATGCTCTGGCCAATTGGAACGACCACACGAGAATTCCGAATCCCCGATCGACTTGGGACCAGCTTTTGCTTGCGGCACGTTGAAACGTCGGCTCTTGATCAATTTTGGAAAACTCTGACATTTGGGCGAATCACTTGATGGTGCTGGATACTGATACGCTCCCCTAGTACAGTACAGTACGACCGTGGCTTCAATGATGTCTGGTGCACTACTAGGTTGACTGCTCTTTGAACCGAACACTCTCTTTACAACCAACACGAATCTGACCTCGCCGATGCATAATAAAGAAGACACTAAGAAGTGCGAAGAACACGCTAACAAGGCCACTAACGATCAAGCTCCATATTCTAATCGGTCCGAAAGCTTGGTGGAGCCACATCAACAAGCGGGTAGATGACGGCACATCTCGCAAACGACACGAGGATTCCCGCATATTCTCGACATGGTGTCCCGCGGGGAGCGTGCTCAAGCTTCTGGAGCACATGGAGGGTGGAGGGTACCGATGGAGGCCCCGGGATAGTGTCACACGTTCTCCGGAGCGCGAAGACCTGGGGTATAAGAAGGCGGAGATGGCGCTCATGTGATGGGCCGGCAACTTTCTCCCTTCTATTCTTTCTCTATCAACCACAAAGGCGTCCTCACCAAGCGCCAACTACTTCATCATGGGTGAGAAAGACTCAAAGGCGGATAGCCGCACGGAAAACGTCGAATACAGCGAGGGCGCCAGCGGCAGCAGCAGCCTGAAGCATGGCGACGACATCCAGATGGCAGTACGCTCTGGCAGCACCGCCCACGTTACCAACACAGCAGACGCAATTGACATTGCCAAGAACGGAGGATGGGAGGCCGATGCTTTGATCAAGGAGCTTGAGGAGGAAGTCCAACGCCAAGGCGACAAGAAAGGCATCTTCGACATCGAATTCGCCAACCCGAAAACATTCACCATCTTCCTCGTCATATTTGCTTCCATGGGTGGTCTTCTCTCCGGTCTCGATCAATCTCTCATCTCAGGTGCCAACCTCTTCCTTCCTGGAGATCTGGGTCTCGATGAACGCCAAAACAGCTTGGTCAACGCCGCTATGCCTCTCGGTGCAATCGGTGGTGCGCTTTTGATCTCTCCCTGCAACGAACTCTTCGGTCGCCGCTGGGCGATCCTCATCTCCTGCATTCTCTACACTATCGGTGGCGCCCTCTGTGCCGGAGCTATGAACTTCGCCATGATTGTGGTTGCGCGTCTTATCCTTGGAGCCGGTGTTGGTCTTGAGGGTGGTACCGTCCCAGTCTACGTCGCCGAGACCGTCGAGCGTAAGCTCCGTGGTAACTTGGTGTCTCTCTACCAACTCAACATCGCTCTTGGTGAGGTTCTTGGCTATGCCGTCGCTGCGATGTTCATCACCGTCCCTGGCAACTGGCGCTACATCCTTGGTAGCTCCCTCGTCTTCTCAACAATCATGGGCATTGGTATGCTCTACATGCCGGAGTCCCCGCGTTTCCTGCTGCACAAGGGCCGCACGCTTGATGCATACAAGGTGTGGAAGCGTATCAGAGGCGTTAAGACCATGGAGGCTCGCGAGGAGTTCTTCATCATGAAAGTCGGCATGGAGCAGGAGCAGGCCGAAGTCGCTGCTGGCTCTGGTTCCCGCAGCATGCCCTGGCTGGACTTCTTCACCCAGCCTAGAGCTCGCCGCGCTGTCGTCTATGCCAACATCATGATCTTCCTTGGCCAGTTCACTGGAGTCAACGCCATCATGTAAGTTCTTTTTCAGTATGCCCCTCGATTAACCCTAAGACCGCTAACTCCAAGCCTCACCCTAGGTACTACATGTCAACCCTAATGAACCAGGTGGGATTCACTGAGATTGAGTCCAACTACATGTCCCTCGTTGGCGGTGGTGCACTACTCATCGGCACTATCCCCGCTGCCTTCCTAATGGAGACATGCGGACGTCGTTTCTGGGCGACAGTGACCCTTCCCGGATTCTTCCTTGGTCTCATTATCACCGGCATCTCTTACATGGACTTCATCCAGGGCAACCAGGCCGCTAAACTTGGCGTTTACTTCACCGGCATGATCATGTACATGCTGTTCTTCGGTTGCTACGCCACTCTCACATGGGTCATTCCTTCGGAGTCCTACCCGACCTACCTCCGCTCATACGGAATGACCACATCCTCTGGATTCCTGTTCCTGTGCTCCTTCATCATCACCTACAACTTCCGTGGCATGCAGGATGCCATGACCAAGCAAGGTCTGAGCATGGGCTTCTTCGGAGGTATTGCGCTGCTCGGTTGGTTCTACCAGCTCTTGTTCATGCCTGAGACCAAGGGCAAGACCCTTGAAGAAATTGACCTCATCTTTGAGAGGCCGACCAGGTCTATTGTGGCGGAGAACCTCAAGAACATCAAGGAGACCACTTCGGATCTCTGCCACCTGAGATTCAAGAAGGTGTTTATTGATGACAACAAGGCCAAGGCTGCTGTTGCCTTGACTGAGGAGAGATTCGGTCACTAAATTAGATACCCATTACGACACACATAGAGAAAGACATGAAACTTTTTTGAGCAACAATGGATATGATTGAACATGATACTTGATTTGACCCTCCCATGCATGTGTTCATGTGATTGTGCAAGCGAGGCGAATGGGGCGATCTTGGTGGTGATTTGGCTTGGTCACAATTGAGGAAGTCGCGACCAGCGAAGGACAAGCTTAAGACAACCTCATCTCGTCAAGTCATCGAACGTCGCAGATGTGCCCTGAGCCTACAACGCAGTGCCTGCCACCGCCATTTACCCTCCACGATTACTACACTATCAAGACAGCGCAGGAACATGGTCAGACAGCACCACCACAGTCGCCGCCGCTCATGGACGCCCAACAATGACCCGATCACCATTCGTGTTGGCAGTCGCAGAGTGCTACGACGACACCATGAGATCCAGGTAACTGGCCCCAGAGATGCCGGCCGCTTTGCACGCTTGGTCAGCGACCAAGTACGCCTTCATCCGGGAGAGCCACTGATCATCTCGATCAACGGCCACCAGCCATGGGTGGAAGAAATCTTGTCTTCTTGCCTCGATGACTTTTGGGACCACATTAGTGAGGTCAATCGCGAGCTTCAATTCGCCGGGACCGCTAGGTTCCCGGAGCGGACTTCCAGGCGCGGACGCCCGCCAGCTTGGGCTTTCATTGTGGACCAGATGAACGTTCCACAGGTGTACTCGTGGTCCGTCGGCTTGGAGCCACCTGAGGCACGCGGGCGTGAGATTCCCTTCATCGAGCAATACCGCATGAGGGTTGGAGTATGGTTCTGCGGACAAGGAGCTTGCGTGATCAACCGGGGCATCAGCACCACACTCATCTTCACTCGGTCCACTCCCATTGCCGAACACATCATTGGCGACCTCCTGTTCAAGCAGCTGTACAAGGATAGAGATTTCGACCAGCCGCGTGAAGATGATGAGGGTATTTGCTGGACTTTCTCTCGGCTCTACTGGCTACTCACCGATTGGCCGAATGTCATTCGCGAGGTGACCGCTCGTCTTGATGAGGCGGAGATCAACTGCAGTCAGCGACACTTTGCAGTCAAACTTCGCACGAGGACCATGCATATCGAGGTAGACCGCATCTACGAGCTTCAAGAGTACTTACGCTTCCAAGCACGCTCCTTCAAAAAGCTGGCGAAGCTGAATGAGGATGTCCTGTCGGACGAACAGGAGCACCCTCTGTGGAGTGATATTGACAATGCTGTCGACGATCTCGAGCAATACGAATCATCGCTCGACAACTTGAAGGAGCGCTTTCTCAACCTGCTCGATCTCGAGTTCAACATCCAGAACGCCGATCAGAGCGAAGACAGTTCCTTCCTCGCCATCATTGCGACGTTGTTCATGCCCGTCTCTTTCTTGGCATCCGTTTTTGGTATCCAAAACATCGACTGGAAGCCGAGATGGTATTTCTGGTCTGCCTTGCCTCTGTTCATCGCGTCATGCATCTTCGTCACCGTCTTCCCATTCAGTGTCCGCAGGTACCAGAAGACAAGGTACGGAATTGAGTCGACACGAGTCCTGCTTCGCCAACATGACTATACTATGCTGGGCAGCGAGCTGCCGGAGGGTGTGAATGTGCCCGGCAGTAATCGGATGGGCCGGTTGAAGGATCGCGCGCAGAGGCAGTCTGTGGGAGAGGAGGTCGACGATCCGGCGTCTCGTCCGAGAAGTCAGAGTATTGCAAGGAGTAGCAAGGAGTAGCAAGGAGTGAGAGACTGGTGTGTTGCTTTGCGAGACTGGAGCAGTATGTTGGTGGCTGGGATCTCAGTACCTTGTCGGTGATGTTGACGAGACAAAAGTTGACCAGCTCGGTTTGGGGTAAGCAGGGTTAGGGTCTCGCCGATATCGACGACTATATAATTCCACAGATCATACAAACGGTAACGATCAATCTTTGCTTGGTCTTGAATTGATAGCGAGTGACAGTCTCATGTTGGTCATATGCTCGTAGTATGTCGTGGTCGACGTCTCGAGATATTTTTGATAATCTGCGTGAATTCGAAAGAAGCCATGTCGAAACGACATTGACACAGCTCAACCGCCAGAGCGACAAAGAACACTTGATTTATTGTGAACATAATCACATCGAAACCGACTATTGACCTTCACTCAATACACGTTAGTACATATACCGCCAAGTTGATCGATAAGGCGTACTTGACCCAACAGCACATACCTAGCATCGAGCAAGATGTCCTCATTTAGATCGCGATGGGACTCGGCCCCGTGATGTATTGATCAAACAATGGTATACTTGGAAGTACAAACAATGCACATATCTATAGGCGTTAATGGAAAGTGATCCCAGAACGCTAGAAAGACAGGCTGGACTCAATAACATCCCGCGCATCGCAGGTGACATCTTATTACACCTTGAGGTCGCCCAAAATGCCCCTCCACTTTAGTTGACATGCAATAGCGACCTGCCATCGAAGATCGCACGTTCCAAAACGAGCATGCTCCGTGCATGAAAGAGCAAGAACTACCATATGATTCCGCAGTGATGTAGTTATTCTCATCGTCGTCTCCGTCGACCGACACAAGGTGAGACAAAAAATCTCGAAACCAATTTGGGTATGCTCCCACTTCAATCGATCGAGCCCCCACCAAATCTATATCGAATTATACCGGGATAGAAGCAAAAGAACCGCAAAAGGATGGACGCTGTGGGAATTGAACCCACGACCTTTCACATGTGCTGTAATGCGAAGCGACTGTAGTGTTGTTAGTGAGTGGTCTCAGGACAACGATCAGATGGCGTGACTTACAAATCATACCCCTAGACCAAGCGCCCGATTGATGAGTAATGATTTTGCAACCCCATATATATAGCTAAATCTCCACCCTCGAGAAAATCTCGGCTATTCGGTTGAGAGAATCTCGACTACTCCGTATGCTCATGTAGGGGACTATGATTGGAAGAATGTTTTGAAGGAGGTTGCGCGACGACTATACCGCAACAATGGGTACACAACCCACAAGGACGATCATCTGCGGCTACCTTACACCGTCATCCATCATGTGAATCAGTTACGAATGTCAGGGGCGTGTGTGTTGATCCACACAATGCTGTCCCATCTCGTTCCAGATTCTGACCATGTTCGGAAATTTATTACAGCCAGACGACGACAACGAGAGAACAGTGTCTGAAAAATCCCAATCGATCCTAGCATCATAGTCTATACATGATAGCAATAGTCTACACCAACCGTGATTTTCACCCATTCAGGAAGTTAGATCCACTAATCATCTCATACCATTTTCCAAGATCTGCTATATTCCAGATAACATACTGTATACCATCCAGCACGGTCGATGTGGCATCGACTGACATTATTGAAGGACACACCGCTCTCCAACAATGTCAAACAGGCGCAATCGTTGCAGGCGCAATCGTTTTCTATTCGGCTGCTGTGTCAATCATCCAGATCGACGGAGAAGGTTGCAGCTGTTTCGAAGTTGATGCGAGGACATTGCAATTTCGATGTGATCGAACCTTCCAAGTGATAAACACATCGGAGTAACACCTAGATCAACTGCTGTTGTTCCGAGCATAACTCGTAACAAGAACCCAGCGACGAACCTTCTATGGATCATGAAGCCAAGTCTCACCCACTTGGAATGAACTGTCTGTCTTGCGGACAGTGTGCAGATGGAGATCACTGTTGCGGTTGCGGAAACCAGAATAAGTTGAGGTCACTAGCAACACCGGAGCATCTGTGGCCGATCGATTGACTGCGGTAGATCAATCTGATCGGCCCACAGTCCCTTTCGACGAAATGGTCGTGACGAGACAGAATGAGCGAAGCTGAGCTAATTGCTAAGTGAAAATGATACAAGTCATATGTACTGCACTAGTCCTCTCAATTAATAGATTAACCGACTGACAGCAAGGAAATGGGTTGGGTATCTACTGTATAGACATGAACGATCCAAAGGGAAGGAAACATGAAGCCGAGAAAAGCCAGCGAAAGGACAGATCATCACCACCACTCACTCACAGTGCATAATTCTCAGCGTGCAAGAAAATCTCCTCCCTGCCACCCTCACCATTCCAAACATCCCTCTGCATCGCTCTCACAGCCCTCGCAACATCCGTCCGCATACCCGGTGGTCCGCAAACGAAAACAGCAGCACGCGGTCCCGTCCAGCACTCGCTGCTCAGCTGGCGCAGCATGAAAGGGATGTCCGGGCGACCCCACTCGGTGGTCCAGCCAGTAGAAGCGGGTTTGCGGGTGAGAGTGGCGGGCATGAAAGCAAAGCGCATAAGGTTCTTTTGAAATTCGGTCGGGGTCGAGGGGAAGCCGAAGTCGGGATTTTGAGTATCTTGTTGTTGGATTTGGTCCAGATCGTGTGGGTTGCTTTTGGGTGGTGGAGAGATTCCTTGGAGGGCGTTGAGGGCGGTGTTTTGCGCGGTGGAGACGTCAAGGCTGAGGGTACGGGAGCGGCGTTTTTCGTGGAGTGTTGGGTGGGGTGGGAGGTGGGGGGTGTCTTTGGTGGGTAGGGTGGTGGAGGGTACTGGTGAGTGATCACGGGAGTCTGGATTTGAGATGGTGTGGTTTGGTGATGGTGAGAGATAGGCTCGTGACGACTTGAGGTGGGCTTCTGGGAGTGGGCGAAGGCGGTCCTCTTTCTCGACGCGGAGTTCTTTCTCGCGATCAGGATCGCCGCCAGCTTCATCACGAATCAAAGCTGAATGACGATGCGAAGAGGCGAACGAGTAGCGGTTGCTGGCGATGTTCTGGAACATGCCATTAACCTTGTCGTGGAAGACCATGCTGACCGGTCTGGTAGGTGTCTGGGCGCTGACAATCTTTCCAGTCGTGGTCTGTCGTTTGGCGGTTGTGATGTAGAACTGACAATGCACACTATCAGGAGGCGCATACTCTCTGCAGATCCGTAGCTCTTCTTTGAACCATTCCATGGTATCAGGTCGTTTGAGTGCCCAGATGACATGGACGGTCTTGGTGACTGCTTTTGCATCTCGCATGCGTTTGATCAAGTCGAGTAATTGAGATACTAGAGCCGTGATCCCACTGCCGCCAGCGATAAGAACCACATGGTCGAACGAGTCCAGATTTCGCCTCATACCACCATAAGGACCGTCGATGAAAGCACGGTAGGTGTGCCATGGCCCGTGGTCTAGTGCATTTTCCAGCACTTTCTTGGTAAATCCACCGAACGGTCGGAATACCAGCACCATGTCTCGGTACTCTTCGCCGTAGCCAGATGGGAAATCATCGCTACAAAGCGAGGCGATAGTGAATGGGTGGTTGTCGAAAATGGAGACACCGGGCATACGAAGGTAGACGTATTGGCCAGGCTTCCACTTCATCTGTGTCGGGATTGTGACTTTGACAGCGTCCTCGGGCAACACAGTGACTGCGGCTTCCTCGCCGACAAACAGGGACATGCGCCAGGGATTGGTCCAGTTTAGATAGAACAGGCGTACAACATAGGAAGACAGCCAGATTGCCACCGTAGACCAGAGATATGCCCATGATGTAAGATAGTTGCTGCAATGCCAGAACAACATACCAAGGAACACGATCGATATAGGTACGTGCGCAATAACGAAGACTTCGTAGAAGCGACGTCGGATTGGTGGGAGAGAATGTACACACAGGACGATAAGCGGGACGAGTGCCGCGATACCTGCAGATGTCGGGTCAGTGCTGGCGACGTTAAGCAATTGCCTCAAGCATTCACGTACCTGTGCCATAGATCACCCTACCAGTGCCTCCAAAGTACGATCGGAAGACGTCCAGCCCTCCATGCTCCCAAACAGGCTGTACATAGAACGGTACTGTGTGGATCAAACTCAGAAGCAAGCAAAGGTACGCCAACCAACGATGGAGAACGTTCAGTCGCTCGTGGCCAATCCCTGTCAGCATTGCAAGAAAGTTGGCTTTCATGCTGAGAGCAACAATCCAGGGCATCATTGCTACTGCGATCATGCCAGCGCGGACCGCCAGCGGAGGTGATCCATAACGTATGCTCTGCCAGTACAGCGGTTGCGGTACGAAACAGTACAGGATTGTAAAGACCAGAGCGGGGACGACGACGAAGAGAACCCCAAGTGGAGGCAAGACTATCGGCCGCCACTTCTTTCCAAGTCGGATGTTCGGTAGAGGATAGTAGGCAACGTATCGAGAGAGTGCAATCGCACAGTTCAAGACGTGGCTCGACGAAGCCGTCGATTGCGGTTCTTCAGACTTGGGGAGCGATCCATCGCGCGGGAAGAACTTAGTTGTTGATTTGTCGGTACCCAGCGCGGACAGCTCGTAGTCCGTATCGGGGGATCTGGTGTGGGCGCTGTTCAATAGCTCCTCCTTATGAAGCGCAGTCCGAATTTTGTCTGACCAGAGGTGATATAGCCGGAAGAGTATCGTCAGGACGAGTATTATGGCGCAGAAGTATACCCACCCCAAAGCGTACTTTCCAGAGTCTCGAAACGGATCGACCGTGTTCGCTTCTATCAATCCGGGTGGACTCGACTCGTTGTATGGTATATCGATGCGCTTCTCCAGTGACGGGATCGCATCAGTCGCGTCCTCAACTGCCAAGTAAGCAGCTTCTTCTATTGTTTCTAGCGCGATACCCGCACGTTTTGCTAGCAGTTCGGCGAGCGCGGGCATGTTGAGGATTGGTTTCCAATGGCAATTTCTTCTTGGTTGAGGTGACTTTAAACGTGGGGAGCTGCTGGCCGAGCTGGCGGCCTTGAATGCGACCGGAAGGTGGTTGGTAGCAGGATGTCTCCGGAGGTCTGCAGCTCTGCAGTTTCACAAAGACCGATTGTGGCGTATTCTGTGACCAGAACGATGCAGATCACTAGAAAGACGGACTTGACATGCCTCGAACAAGATCGTGAAGCTTCCGTGTCAGTGCGAAGTAGTTGTATCAGGACATAATATGAGAGTGAACAGCAAACCTCGCATGAACGAGAGAGTGAGATAACGATCGCATATGAGGACATAGTCCCAAGCAGGCGCGGAGTGGTGATCGGTTCAATGCAAGGGCCCTAAAGCACCTAGGCGTGCTAGGCCTGGACCCTATCACATATCATGGAGACATGGACCCACCTATGGGCAGGCGTGCTTAACTCTAGCGACTCTCTTCTTGGGGAAGCACCCTGGCTCTCTCGGTACGCTGTGCAATGATATGTGCACATGGTCAAAAACGCCACGCGATGCTTTATTAGCCGGTATTGGGTTACATGGTACTCGAAAGAGGCGATGCGGGGCGCCGTGATGGGTGAAATCGTTGAGCGCTTCTTTGGCCTGCTAGATTGGTGCTTCCATGTCTGCACAGCACAAGTAGTGCCTCTGGCTGCAGATCCGCTAAATTAGCAATATGAGGTCCGGTCCGGCCGGCTCGAAGGAGTGATTTGTCCTGCGTCACGGCGTAGTCCTACCGGTTGACAGGTATGGTATGGAGTGACGCCTCGCGTACGCTGGGTTCTTCAAAGACCATGAGATCGGTGGGTATGCCGCACAGTCCTCGTCACTTGTGCGATATGAGATCCGGAGGCTTGGTGTGAACGACCTCGTGAGCACTCGTCCATGCCATCCATGCCACCACGACAGCGTCTCGGGAAGTCGGCTGGGCAGTCTATCAGTCAGCGCGTGCGGTACACAGCATCAAAGAGGTCGCATATGTCCTGTGACGAATAAAAGGTTGCAGACGGTATTGAAGATGCGGAGTCGCTGCAGTGTCCTGCATTGGCTCCGGTGATGGTTGTGATGGTTGCGCTCTGGATGCGCGTGCAGAAAGCTGGCGTCCAGTCAGATGGAAGCTTTACGCGCCTGCCTCCGCCAAGAACCGCTTCATTGGCTGCCAACTTGCGAGCAAAGTTGATGATGAACAAGACCACATCACGCCTGCAGGATATTGTACGAGTCGTGCAAACGATAATCGAGTCCTTCTTCTTCTTCCTTTTCTCGACAGCACCGTGATCTCCGTTAGCGAGCTCTTAGACTCGTTCGCTAAGCGAGCCATTTGTACGCTGTGCTGTCTGATTTGCTGGACATGGAAGCAAACAAAATACCCTGCACACATATGCACCGCTTGCCAATTCAATATACTGAAGCCGCTCGCTAAGAGACGTGGCATTCAAAAAATGGAGTCGCGACACCATGAGACTCTGGTGCGTCGAATCAGATCTTGACGACCGAAGAAACTTGCTCCAGTGTTGTATGCGATTGAGTTTCCAGAAGGGTCTTACGGTCTTACTCGGATCTGTTAAGCAAGGCATGTGCTAATAGAACAACAATGGACGATCAAAAGACTACCGAAGACCCGGGATGAGACTGAACAACAATCATAGGGAGAGCTAGTGATTATACAAGATTCGTCAGATACGTGAGCTCATGCAAAAGCAATAGACTGTCTAAGTCTTATTGCACAGAGAAATCATTCTCTTCGCACAACACCAGAGAGAAAAAAACAAACAAACAACGACGGAAAGATGCCAAGGATCCCTTCATCCTCAAACCTTCTCCGCCGCCGAGATCTCCTCGTGCTGCACGCTCTTCTTCCTCAGCGCAGCAGCCTCCAAATCCGTCAGACTCGCCTTCCTCATCGCGCCCTCCTCAGAAACATCCTTGACATCCTGGAAGCTGAGCGTGGGGACGAATCCCTTGCTCTGCCACGCCTTGCTGACCTTGCCGTAGAGCTCGTCGACCTGCTCGAGCGAGAGGCCCTTGGTCTCGTAGATCATGAAGTAGACGAAAGCGATGCAGATGAAGCAGAAGCCGCCCCAGACGAAGAAGACCTTGGCTTGCAGGTTTGCGTTGCCGGGGCCTTCGTCGACCATGTACGGGGTTGCGTAGGCGATGGCCCAGTTGAGTAGCCAGTTGGAGGCGGTGGTCATCGATAGCGATTTGGCGCGGACCTTGAGAGGGAAAATCTCGCCGGTGACAACCCACGCGACAGGGCCCCAGGAGCTCGCGACTGTTGTGTGTGTTAGAAAGGTGTTCTGATTCTCAACGATGAGAGTGTGTGCGCTTACAGAAGAAGATGTAGATGCAGACGAATGCGATCAGGGCGCGCTGGGCAACGAGGTTCTCAATGCCGACACCGGTGCCAACACCGGCGACAATGAACTGACAGACGGACATGCCAATGGCGCCTGGATGCGGAGTTAGTAAGTCGTTCGCGACAGTTTACGACATTCCAGGAAAGTACTGACCGAAAAGCAGAAGCGGGCGACGTCCCCATGCCTCAACGAGGTACAGTCCGGGGAAAGTAGAAGCGACGTTGACGGCAGACGTGATCATCGAAACGGTGAAAGAGTTGGAGATGCCCGAACGCTTGAAGAACGAAGTGCCGTAGTAGAAGATGAAGTTGACACCGGTCAGCTGCTGGAGCGCCTGCAACAAGCAACCAGTCGCAAGACGCTTGCCGAGGTTGCCGCGGAAGCAGTCCAGGTATGTGGCCTTGCCCAAGCTCATCTCATACTCGTGGTTGGCCATGATCTCGCCGAGCTCCTCGACAATCGCAGGGTGATCGGTGTCGAGTCTGCGGAGGGTCGCGAGCGACTTGGCAGCTCTCTCGGGCTTGCCGCGCTTGATGTACATGCGAGGTGTCTCGGGCAGCAAGAGCATGCCGAAGAAGATAATCAGAGCCCAGGCGAACTGAACGGCGATAGGGATGCGGTAGCTGCCCGTGTCGTCGCGGTCCTTGGTAGCGTTGTCGACAATGGCGGCGAGAAGAAGACCGATGGTGATCGCCAGCTGGTAGGCACCAACGACTGTACCACGAATCCACTTGGGTGCGGTCTCAGACTGGTAGAGCGGGATGAGAGCGGAGACCATACCGACTCCGTATCCAGCAAAGAAACGACCGGCTGTGAAGACAGGGATGTCCGTGGCAATGGTCTGGAGAATCACGCCTAAGCAGAAGACGACCATTGTGACCATCAGACCATACCGACGACCGAAAAAGTCACCGCATGGTGCTGCTGTGAGTGCGCCAAAGAATGTGCCGGCAGACTGTGGGCAGGTCAGTAAAGTTCAGGGTAAGGTCATCGTTTCGATGGCTTCGATGACACTCACAAGAATGGAGACAATCATTGATGATTGCGAAGATGTGATAGCGGGGTTTCCGTCGGCATCGGTGTAACCGGTCGAGAACGTCTTGAGCCAGTATGGCATAGCAAGAATGCCACCAATTGTGCCGGTATCATATCCGAAAAGCACACCACCGAATGCAACGAAGAGACCAACGCAGATAGCTGGCCATGCTGCGCCGGGTGTCCCAGGGGGAGGTGTGAGCCGAATAGGCATCTTGTCTAAGTGTCTCGGGGACTTGGTGTGAGGTGATTAGGGGGATGTTCGATGTCGAGAAGATACCGATGATGCGATGCAATGCGATCCGATGCTCACACAATGGATTGGTAACTCAATGAAGACAAGATGAAGGCTGATGTACCAACGCCTGCCGTTACTGCGGGCAAGGCAGTCTTTATGTCGCGTGCACAGGGCCAGCCTCACAGGGACCACCACACACGCACCCCATAGTCCCCATGGTTGGAGTCGTATGGGGATCCAGATGCTACAATGTGGGGAGCTAATTCTGGCTTAGCTTCGTACTCTGATCGGCCCTTTACTGCTAGCGCTCGCGCTCATGGCTGGCCTGTGCAAGAGAAACAGTCCAAAGTAGTCTGGACTGCCGTGGAGGAGATGGAGAACCCCGCTGGAGATGGTTCGTCCCGGCGAATTCAGTTGTCGAGATTGCGTTCAGCATGGCAGAGCTTGTCCTTTCGAAGCTCAGGATTGCCGATGTTGGTCGGAGGGAGGCCCAAGGTTTACATCCGTACCGTCGGGGTCGAGTATTGACAGCTGTATTGAATGCCACTCTCCGGGGACTCTCGCCTCGGTAAGACAGCACCATGGCTGAGGGTAGGTCTGACAGTCCACAAGGCACGGGACCGAAAAGCACAGGCGGTCTCGCGGTATCTAATTCTAACTCTCGTGTGCCGGTACATGTGAGAGGGGAAGCTATGCTATGAGTAGGCTAGCTCACATGCGACGACAGCAGGCGAGGCATCTCGAGGTAAAAGGTTAAGCTTGGAGAGGCATAGGTCCGGCGTTGCTTGTGCATGTGGCGGCGTAACAGTGTGTCAGATACCCGGCGTGAGGTCAGTCTCTATGGCCCTTCTGCGGCGTAATGTACTGCATTGCGCGGCACGGATATGCCCTCTGAAGAGTGAGGACATCGTGACCGGCCGTCATGCTGCATGGCTCTTAGTCCTTTTGACCCATGCTCGCGAGCCGTCCTGAGCTGTCGAAGGTTTCAGAGAAAGAAATTCAAATTTCGTTCTGTACGAGTCCGAGTTCTCGTAGTTTGGGATTTCATAAAGTAAGGTATGACGGGAACTTAGCAACATGCCGAAAGGATGTAACATCAAATAATCCAACCCATTCAAAAACTCGCTGCTGAAACATGCAAATTGGTAGTGCAGAGTCAAGCCCACCTCCCGGTATGCTTGGCCTGGGCCAAGTCGATGCTTGGGACAGCTTGGCTGTGACTGGTCGCTGGAGGTCCGGGTGAGATCTAAGCTAGCAAGGCAACGGCTGTGCTAACACTCTTCTGGCTACAGCGCCCCGAGTCTCGAAAGTCCCTGCAAATGGAATCAACAGAAGTGCGGACAATGTTCTAGCCTCGTAGCTTATTGTGTATGCTTAGTCTCCGTATACATCGCTGCTACGTTATCCATTATTCATCTGATCAGCCTGTTCATTCGTCGAACTCTGCTGATGATCCATGGAGAGCAAAAATGACCACCGATTTCAATGTGAACAGACGCTGCGTCCACATCGGATAGTCTGCAACTCGGCTACGGTGGCGTTGACTTGCTTGAAAGTCTCGGTAGCTTCTCGCGGGACGACGGCATGAAGCCCGTCTCGCGTAGTGGACCAGTAGTCCAGTCCAGACCTGTCCCGAAATGCCTCTTCAAGCCTCGACGTATGCAAGCACGCAAATGTAGTCATCATCGCATGTACGACATCAGCCCTGCAGAAAGGTAGCGGCCGATGTGTGCATGAGTAGAGTGGGAGATCGAGGCCTAGCCACGAGGAGGGATGGCTCTTTCCGACGCGCCCGAAGTGAGAGGGTGACATGTCGACCGACCGACGAGAGCCTACAGTAATCTTCTTTCATGACATTACAAATTTCATTAATTTATCTCTATGATCTCTCGTTGGAGGGCATCAAATCTAGGTATCGTGCACTGAAACTATTCGGTCTAAATCCGTTTTAATCGTCACCGTCGCCATCGCCATAGCCATCACCGTTGCCATCGCCACCGCCATTACTGACCACCAGAGACGCTGCTCTCGCAGAAGTGTCTATTGCTTCGCCTTGATGCCGTTCTCGGTCATCATCAGCTCGCCGTCCCTCTCGCGCTCCAACGCCCTGTACTTTGCCTCCGGAATGGTCAAGCATTGGATGCCGAGGTAGTCGCAAATTGCGTTGATGACTACGAACGCCCAGCGGAAGTACACAACCATACTGATCAGGAAGTAAGACCAGAGGTAGCCGAGCTCGACTGTGGCAGAGACGGGTGGCAGTCCGATCAACGGCAACCAGGCCAGGATGGCGCCTCCTCCGAGCGGAACGAGGAGCATGGTCCAGTACGGGAACGGCTGTCTGGTAAGGTGCGCGAGGATGATCTTTGTGGTCATGCGACCGAAGACGAAAGATAGGATCAAACACAGCAGGACGAGGTGATTGTCGGGGAGGATGTGCGAGTAAGGCGACCCGAGCCAGGCGCACAGCGTTCCGATGAAGAAGAACATCGAGGTCCATTCCAAAAAGACCGGCGCAACCGCGAGGCCCTTGGCCCGACGTGCCTGGGCTACGTTGATAACGCAAGAGGGCAGATGTGCTGTGCAGAAGGCGAAAAGGATGATCGGCACCCAGAGATCCAAGAAGCTGATTTTGCCCAAGAAGTCCTCATTGCCGAACAGCTTCGCCAATGGCTCCTTCCACATTTCGGCGCCCCAAATACCGCTCGCGGCCATGATCAGACTAGCGATCAGAAGGCCTTCGGTAGGGCCGTTGAAGTATCCAAGGTACAAGGTGTGGGTGTGGTAAGTCTCCCAGGTGCTGAAAAACATAGGCAGGCAGGGTACAAGGGCTGTGAATGCGCCCAATCTGGTGGATCCAAGACCCATTGCGCTGGCTTCGAGCAGTGAGGCAAGAGTGCAGTTCAAGCTGTCAATGCCGTGGTCGAAAAGCTCGCCGAGTCCAGAAGAGGTACCAGTACGACGGGCTTGCTTGCCATCGATGTTGTCCATGGTGCTGTATGCCCAGACTCCCAGACCGTATGAGTAGCACACCCATGCTTGCTTGGGGCTGAGAAGGTCTGGGTCCATGAGCTCCAGGAGGCCGACATTAAAAATAATGCAGAAAAATCCAAGAAGGGTCACCATATTTGGTGCCAGCCATAGTGGTAGAAACTCGACGCAGAAGTTCCACTAAAAGATGCCTTGTCAGTACTTCCGGCCTTGTATACACATGGACTTGCAGGGAGGGCGTACGTAGTGTCTTAGGACATGCTGTGAAATGGGCGACTTGTCCACGGAGGAGTACTTGTACGTCCGGAAGTGCTTGAGGGCGTCGTCGGAGACGCACTCCCTCTGCGCCTTGCCTATCATCCGGGTCAGAGAGTTCATTATTAATACTGCGTGCTATCACAGAAGCATAGAGACGTGGAAATACCAGCGCTCAAACTTTGGTTGTTTCTTTTGCGGAGCGCGGATCAGGGGCACCAACTTCTCTGCTGGGGCATTTTCGGCAGGATCACGGTCCGTATTGCGAGGCGTGCACGCGCCGGCTTTGCCACTTGGTAATTATGCAAGAAATAACGTGCGACGACGGACGGATGTTGTGTTGTCAAGCCGTGACAAGCATGAGCTTGCGACTTGTCGGACAGGACAATTTGGAGTTGGAGATGGGTCGGGAAGCTGCAGGTCTGTTGTGCCGAGGAGAACGAGACGAGAGCGCGTATATGAGGCTAAAGAGCGGCCCTCTGAAAATAAGGCGGGAACACCCGCTTTGTGCTGGCTGGCCTTCGCTTATGCCGCTTGACAGTGACTTGCTGGTCATGTTCGAGGACAGAAAAAAGTCAAACCATTGACGGACGTTTGTTACTCGGTTTGTCTGTTGTTGAGATGATGATTCGCTACACTTCGACTTCACGGTTAAGATGCAAACGCGGAAGTATGCCCGGGTCAGCATCAAGCAGTAGGTCGAGTCAAATCGCAGACTTGGACGTCTAATTACTTGTAACAGCGGGTAAGATGTGTTGTGAATGGGGAGAACAGAAGATGAATATGTCCAATCAACCTCGTTTGATGTTAGTATTTGAGACTGTTCTTACCTTGGAGGGTTCTCATGTCTCCACCTGTTGCGTCCACTTGACTTCAGCGACCTTAGTATGACCTTTCAGATGAAGTAATGTGCTGAATAACAACATTCATCGTACAAGTAGTAAGCTTCGATTGAAGATCTATAACGGCCCGAGTGTCGCATGACTTGTTTTAGTCTTCAGTGTTGTAAGCATGTTACTCCGTTACTCGAGTTGGACCTTTGTGCTTATAGACGATGGATACAAACCAAACCCTAACCCTGATGAACAGACCTGTCAGCACCTGTAATTGATGTCCTTCCTCTTTCACCGGTAACATGTAACGATGTCTTACATCTGGCGTTCAATTGACGGTGGTCTGTGGATCGATGTGTTGGGAGTTGTGTGCAGTTCTCTCGTAGACGTACATATAAATCAAGCGTCAGGCAACGAATCTCGTTCGCGATCGACGTATTCGACTGAGGACAGATCGCTGTCAATGTCGGTCGCAAACGCAATCGGTTGGTCGTCAAAAGTCGGCCAACCCCCCTCAATCTAAGCAAAAGTTATAGTTTTCCACGTCTCTTGTCATTCTTCACTCACCGATCTTCCAAGGGGCTGCACATGTCATCAGGTCGGTCTCTCTCTAGTGCAGAACATGGGGGACCCGCGTACAAGCAGCAGGAAAGTCGCAACCACGTAAAAACCGAATTTTCCATTCACTTACATCCAAAATGGGATTTCGATCAAAACCATCAACGACGACGATACCAGAACAAAAGGACACGCCCAGAAAGGCCAAAAGAGTCTCCCCTCGCGGGATCGAACCGCGGGCCTCAAGATTGACCAGTAAAGGTCGTTTGAACAGTTACAGTCTTGCGCTCTTCCAGCTGAGCTAAGGAGAGTAGATAGATGGATTGACTTCAACCTATTCGATGGGAAACAATGCAAATTGTATCTTATAGATGTGTAACCATCAGCTGGTTCGCAGATCGATCGAACCTTGCCAAACGGTCAAGGGTCAAAGATCAAAAGACCTCCATCCCATCAAGACAAGATCGAGAGTTGTAGGATTTCCTGCGAGGCAATCACAGGTCTTGAATGTCCAAACTAGAACAACACCATTGAGGTCAAGCTCAGCAATCCAATCAACAGGTGTGCAAGCCAAGGATATGCATGTATCGGACCATGTGTGTGCTTACCTCCAGCCTCCTGACCAAATGAGATGTCCATCGACTTTCACGACACACTTACAATATAGCAGTATACAGAACAAAATAACAAGCACCGACGGCAAGTTACTGAAGAGTAGAAAGAGAACAATCCTCTTAATTATCATTATTGACCACGCGTCCGATATCAAAGCACCAATTCCGGGACAACCCATAGAGGGGGCGTTTCTTCTTCTTTGAGTTGCAGATCGCCATAGTTGTTTCACACGACCCATACGAAATCACCAGAGACGATAACATCCGCTTCTGAGCTTCACCATGTTAGACTCCGAGCGGTCAGCCGGAGGCATGTCTATTGGTCTGGCTGGCGTGAGTTCGATGCAAGGCCGTTCGTGATGTCTCACCCGCCAGATGACATCCCATTCTCTCTCTTCATGCTCCTGTTATATGCCTGGCCGGCCGTGGGGAGCGAGCACACCCCTGAGATACTGCCATCTGGGTTTCTGTCTACCTAAAGTGCAGGAGGAATACAAGTCTCATAGATTTACAATCATCTATGTAGGCGAAACCACAATCGTTACATCCAGCACCCGATCCCATCCTCCGCCACCGAGATCCCGAATCCGAAGACCGGCAACTCAGGCCAATCAATCACAATGCTCACCCAAGCCCTCCCCTACAGCTCCCAAATCACCACCTACCAACGCCTGAGCACATCTCAGCAACAGCAACAGCAAAGACCACACCTCACGAACGCCGACTCAGGCTTCTCAAGAAGGTTCTCCCTGCGCTCGATCAACAGCATAACATCCACCACAAGCACAACAACAGACTCCTCCACTCACCCAGAGGAATCGGAAGCGCCATCGGCATCAACATCTGCGACGGAGAACAAGTCCAAGAATCTCGGGGGGCTTATCCGCTCGCTACGGCAGCGACGAAGACGATCCGAAGTTCCCAAACGGGGCACCGAGGACGATGAGATCGAAATGCTCTCTCCGGCTGAGCGGCCGCGCGAGAGGAAGAAGAGTGCTGCAACGGCTGCAGAGGTGAAGGCGAAGAGGTCGAGCGTTGATAGTATGTTTTCCTGGGCGGCCATGACGATTTACACATATCCCGGTGCGGGACCTGTGACGGGGTGGTTTTGATGGAACGATGATGGACTCTTCGGGGAGGAGATGGTTGGTCGGACTGACCGGGAGACTGACAACGGGGGTTTGACGAAGGTGATGATATTTCGTTTGTCCTTTTCATTTGCTCGGTAAGGAGTACAATTATTTTGGGTTGTTTTGATTTCGGTTAGGACCGACCTATAGTCACAGTCATGTAATAAAACACAAGCGCTTTCGCGCAAAGCATGCAACTAGTGAGTTGATATACAGTCCCCATTTCTCTCATCTCTCTTTCTCCATGGCACAAACGCCATAATTAGCATGCAGTCATCGCAGTCCGCTCAAAGGGGAATGAAAGAAACTCCCATACTCCGTGCGTGTCCAGCCTCGAAGACTTTTGATCTTCGTTCAAATCATGATCATCAACTCTCGGCGTTCGATCTTCTCCTCTGCAGGCGGATAATAGGGAACCATAGCGTCGGCACTCATCACGTATGCATCGTTGTAGAGCCTCCAGTATGGCGTGCGGACCTTTCTCGCAGGGTGGAAGAGTCCAGCCCATACGTAGTTCAATACCGCTCCAGTGCCCACTGCCACGCGGATGGCGTCGATAGCTTCAATCACTCGGTCAATGACGTGAGGACTGGTCTCGAAAAGGTTGGGAATGAGGAGGTTGAGCAAATGCAACATGGCGTCTTCACATCCTAGACCAACGACGCCGAGTGCCATGTGCTTGACGACGGAAGCGCCTGTCTGACGATGCACTTGGTCGCGGTCCACAAGCGCATCTTCCAGCAGGGGGGTGACGGCGTAGACGTAGTCTTTGCCCATCTCGCCAATGTACTCGAAGAGGAAGCTGAGTGCCTTGAGCACACCATTCTGGACGTTGAGTTCGGGCACGCGGTACTCATTCATCAAAGCCGGGAGAACTGTGAACGGCGCGCAGGTCTCGGCAACAATACCAATGGCGACGGCAGTGCAGACACGGGATTGACGGTCTTGGACACGCAAGTTGTTGAGCAGAGTGGCGAGAACATCTTGAGGTCCAATAGCTTTGGCAATAAAACCAAATGTGTTGTTGGCTGCGCGACGAATGCCCTTCTTGTGAGCCTTGAGCATGTCGAGCAGCTCGAAGCAGATGCGCATCCATTCGCGAGCGTTGACTGACTCTGGTCCACGATCGGCAATACGACCGACAAGATCGATGGTGTTTTCTTGCACCTTCTCGTGTCTGTTGCGAAGAATGGGGGTGATGCGGGGCAAGAGGTCCTTGATGGGCGGCTGCATACTATTGATGCCGACCACAGTGACAATCGAGCGCATCGCACCCAAGATCGAGCCGAGTACCTCAGGATATTCTTCACCCAAGTATTCGTAAAGCACCGTGCCCAGTTTACCCATGAGCGCGTCCTCGCCACACTGCTTCATAACGACCGCGATGCGCGAGATCAAGTCGGCAGATTGCTGACGTACGGTAGCGCTCTTGTTGTTTAGTCGCCAGAGGATGGTCGAGACGATCTGCGGCAGATACGGCTTACATCTGGTTCCAAGGGCATTGACCACAGTACCGAAGCCGTTCAACAGCACTATATCTTCCACACTTTGCTCTTGGAAAGCGTGCAAGATGCCATCTACCAATCGCTCTTCAAGTCTTTCGTTGATGTCGGCAGCGCCCATGGCGGAGATGACTTTCTCAATCGTCTCGACGGTCATTTTGCGATATGCCTCGCTCTCGTCCTTGAGGTTACCAACAATGCGATCAACGATCTCACCGACACCGACCTTGTTGCCGAGGTCTACTGTAGTCTCCACGACTTGCTTGTAGTTTCTCCTGTCCAGAGCCATGCGCCTGACCCAGAAGAACTTGAAGAAGTCGTCAAGCACTGTCTCCTTGAGATAGGCTGCAGTCACGCCACTGGTGCCAGCACACTGGGAAACGACTTTCAGGACAACCTTCTTCATCTCCTCGTCCGGAGACTGGAACTCGCGGATGAGAATTTCCATGATCTGGCTGGTATAGTAGTTCGAGTACTCCTCGTCCATGAGAGGGATAATGTACCCTACGGCTTTCAGGAATCCAGCGAGACCCTTACCACGCTGCTTGCGCGCTCCAGTCCACAGCGGGTTGAGGATCTCATCGAAGCTCTCGATACCGAACGGGTTGGATGCTTCAGCCAATGCCGCCAGAGCGAGGGAAGTGACTGTGCGGACCTTTGTCTGCTCGTCGTTGAGGTTGTCGCCGATGCAGTCGACAAGACCCTTCAAGTGTGGAAGAACAGCACAGCCCATGAGGATAGGGATCTGCTGCACAATCTTGACACCAGTGTGACGCGCTTGCCACGACTTCTTACTCTTGCAAACAGCCTTCAAGAATGGAAGCAATGTTGGAATGCCTAGCGCACTAGCGACAACTGCAAAGGCACGCGCGGTGGTGTTGCGCACATACTCGTCAACGTGATCGATATCTGGACGCATCGTGCTGATCATGTGCGCCAAACCAGCTGCCTTGGCCAGATTGGAGATGATCTCACGACCCTCAACACGGGCGTAGTAGTCCTGGTCAATAAGCAAGGGCTCAATGACGACCAATATTCTGTGAGTGTACGGGCGGACCAGATCATCCAGCTTGTAAAGGACACGGTCAATGACCTTGACCAGCAGATGGCGTTCTTGATCCTCGAGCGACTTCTCCATGAGCAAGGGAAGAATCTGGTCGAAGAGCGGTCCCGCACCAAAGTTACGAGCATTGTCGGTAAGCTGGCGCAGAGCCGTCTTTCTCATCGGTGGTGTACCGTTCTTGACTTTCAGCAACAAGCGCATGATTTTTCGTTGTTTGAGCTCTTCGACAGAGAGGTCGTTCTCGTCTGCGCCATCGACTAGCTTGCCGAAGTACTGCATATCTTCATTCTTGAAGAACTGCAAGTCACCGACTCCAGGAATCTCCGAAGGAAGCTGCTTACCCATGGCACGCGCGTCCACGGGCTCCTGGTTCATGAAGCCGCCGGTCGGCAATGGGGTTGCTGAAGGTGCAACACGCTTAGCGGGCGCACGTAGTGGTTCATAGCCAGGTGGCGGTACCAAGATCTGGTATCCTTCAGAAGGGAGGAGCTCGTCCAGCTCTTCGTCAGAGATAGGCGCATTACGACTGTTAACATCGGTGCCGAATGGCATAACCTGCTGTGAAGGTGTCGCTGGCACTCCGGCAGGGGTGGCTTCGGAACCGCCAGCTGGACCTGCAATATCCCATTTCGAACGACGCTTCGGTGCATCGCTGTCCCCGTTGGTAGCTGCTGGTGCGGCGGTCGAGTCCCATCTCGACTTCTTCTTCGGTGCCTCCACTTCTTCGTTGATGATCTTTCCATTCGCGTCAACGAGCTGGCCCAGGGCGTTGTAAGAGGTGCCGTCCTTGAGCTCGGTCGTTGTGTCCCATCTCGATTTCTTCTTCTTGCCATCGCCTGCTGCAGAATCGCCATTCGCCGTGCTAGCACCATTTGCCTCAATTTCTCCTACAGCCTCGGTCTCGTCAACATCCCAACCGCGCTTCCTTGCCCGCCTTCGAGGCTTAGCTTCTGGCGACTCTTCTCTGGTTCCATCCTTCAGCGTGGGCTTGGCCTCGTCGATGTCCATTTCGTCTTCTCCTCTTGCGATCTGGTCCTTTTTCTTGTCTTCGATAGCCCTGTTCACGCGCTCCTCCTCGCGCTCCAGTTCCCTCTCCTGCATCGTATCCTTGTATGACTTGCCCTCGCCTCCAGCGCTCAGTCGTCGCTGGAACCTCTTCCGCTGGTAGTCCGTCTCACGATTCTGAATTTGCGCCTGCTTCTCCCTCGAGTTAAGGATGTCGTCTTCAGCAGCTTCGCCAGTGGCCCATTCGCCGATTTGTTCTGCCGTAGCTGTGTACTGTCCGACCAACCGGCCCCCGTTCGCGTCTTCATCGTCGTCGCCATCCATCTCCATTTCGTCGTCGGCCGGGATCTCTGTGTTGTAGCCCGCAAACTTGTCGCCCCCGCCGTTGCCATAGAGCTCCGAGTCGAAGTTGTCCGTGAGCGAGACCTTACTGGAATTAGTTCGCTGGCCATCGCGGTCAGAGGCCCTAGCACCTTTATTGCCAGCGCTGCGCTCGGCAGCGCCTTTGCGCGCGCGGTCAAAGTCCGCTATGAATTTTCATGTCAGTCTGCCGCTGCCTGCTTGTGTTTGCGCGTGACGGGCTGGAAGTAGAGGAGGCTTACCGTCAGACATTTTCAACGCGGCGACGCGCGAGACGTCAAGCTGTAGATATTAGACAGGATACTGAGATGCCAGGTGTGATTGACGTTGGTGATTACCCAGTAAAGGAATGACTGTTTCGCTGATCGGTGGCTTGATGTTGGTGTTCGCGAGTCCGCGACAGAGCCAAAGTTCAGATGCGAATAGCGCGGAACTAGCCGAGGAGCATGCATGAGCTACTATAGTAAGGTAGGTATCTCCCCTCACTTCACTTCTGCATCTTTTACATCACTCCGTCGTTGCTGAGATCTCGTACTGGTAGCTACAGCCAATACATAACGTGATGAGAAGAAAAGACACAGCGAACTAGCAAAAGCTCGTGAGACAGCCGAAGCCATCTGATACGAGAGTGTGGTTATCAGTTTATCTGAGAGTACAGAATCGCGCGCAAGAAGCCGAATCTCGGCTTGCACGGTGAAATCAATCAGCATCGATGGTGTGTCCATCGTTCCCTCCAACGCCAATGCTCGTAAAAGTACAAACAAAAAAATTCATCAGAATGTTGCTTTCACTCCTTTTTGCTCATCCAAAATCCCTTCAAACCCTTTCTACAAGCCGCGGCCTAAGCGGCAACAAAAGCATCCGGGGGCAGGTTTACCTTCACACTTTCGAAGGCCTGCAGGGACGTCGCAAAGTCCCAGTTGACCTGTTCCAGGCATTCCTTCGCGTAGCCGATGGTCATACGAGTCTGTTTTTGCAACTCGATGCACATCTGCTCGGCCATCTCGACGGACAGACCAGCAGGTAGCTGGGGTACGCCGTCGGGCACTGGTGCAGCAGTAGCAGGTCCGTTCCAACCCTCGAAGTTATCCGGGTCGAAAGCTTGCGCACCGCCATACGCGCGAACAGTTAGGATGTCATTGACGATGCGGACACCAGTCTGTCCACCGGGCCCGAGAATAAAGGTGCGATCGAAACTCCTCTTCTTCTTCGGCTGGCCTGTCGCGCCATCCAACTCATCGAACTCGCCGTGAATCGAGATGAAGAATCCGTCCACGCCACTTTGGCTGCCACCGTTAGGATCTGGGACACCAGGCTGAATGTGCGCCTCAATCATGTACTTCTTGGCTTCTGTGGCCAGGTCTGCGTGCTTGGTTTTGGGGAGGACCGCGAAGACATCAGAGACAGCCTGAGGGCCACGGAACAACCTGTTCTGACGGGCGGGGAGCTGTGTAATCTTCTTGAGGTTGCGGCTGTTCTTGATGTAGTCGCCCCATTCTTGCTTTTCTGTTTGTTCTGTGCTGGTCGGATCGCGGGGAGCTTGCGTGTTTACAGAGTAGGAGAAGTCCGAATGCTCGTCGTAGTAAAGAGCTGTGAGTGCAGGGCGGTCGGTGTCGAAGCCAGCAATGAACGTCCGGATGAAGCCTTCGGCGATGCCACCCTCGTCCTGGAAAGCGGGAGATCGCATGGGGAATGGAAGGTCAGGAATCTTGCTGCGGTTCGCAATGTCTTCCTCGGAGCGCACCTGGACGCCATTCAGGTTGCGCAGGTTGGGGTACCAGGCGATAATAGATTTGGCGTAGTCGGGCTCGGATTGCTCGATAGGGTTGCCAGTGAGAATTAGGTGTTCCAAGTGGAGGAATCGCTTTTTCCAGAGAGACAGCTGACTGAGTTTCTCGAATTTGTTGTTCGAAAGATCCAAGTTCTTCAGCTTTGGCAGAGTTTGTGATAATGAGCTCATCGCGGACAGGTCTGTGAGCTCGTTGTCCGCCAGTGAAACGCTGAGTACAGCCTCGTCCTTGTCCTTGGTAGTTTCGAATGCGCCTTCGAGGACACGCATCATAGCTGGGAAGAATTTCCCGGCTGTCGATTTGGTGTTGAAGATGGATTGCTCCTTGAGCTTCTCATCCTGTCGCAGCGTGCTGAGATCCAGGAACTTGCTCTCGATATTGTAGCGCCTCTCGAGCACACCCTTGAGTAGATCCCTGGTCTGTTCGGTCTTCGAACTCCCAGAAGCATCGGCTTCACCTCCGATCCTCTCGATCTTGACATTAACTCCTGCCCATTGCCACCCGTCCACACGAAGGACTGCCCCTGCATCTTCCGCCGGCACACTGATCAACAATTCTTCTCCTTCAACTTGAGACTGTTTGCGAGTTAGTAAAATGCAAGCGAGTGGAGCAGCGAAGTGGCACTGTTCAGCCGTCGAGTGGAACAAGGCCGCAAGACTGAATCACAGCCGCCGTTATGCGGTCCGGTGCGAACGAAAGAGGACCAGACTCGACCGAGGGGCAAACTGTGCAGCAGTGACCAGGAAAGCATAGAGTGTGATGTTGGCGACATACCTTCTTGATTTTGACGGTCCTGACTCTTGAGCTCAAGCGGTTGCTTGCCTTCTTCTCCAGCCATGTGATGAGCGAGCTGACACCACCGTCGGGGTTTGTGGATGCCTTGCTCTTGTTCCAACCAGTAACCTTGAGTTCGGCCAGGCCGCGCGAAGGCGCAGATTTCGACCCTTTCATTGCGACATCTCCAGCGCCGGCATGCTTGAGAATAGCCCTTTGGTTTGCAGCACTGAGAATGCCGCCTTTTCCTTTACCGGCTGTGAGGTCTTTGCGCGTGTTTGCGGATCCGGAAGATTTGCCAACTCTGCCTCCGCGCGCCTTGATTGGGCCATCCATGGACAAGTCGCCATCGCGGTCGGCCTTGGTTCGATCGCGACGTGTGGCAGCCGGGCCACGAGAGGCGTTCTTGGAAGCTCTGTTGCCGCGCGCGACCATGGTTGCAGGTGTGTAGAGTGTTCTTGCGTTATGCTCTTCGTAGCTGATGGGCAGAGCCGGCTGGTTGCCGCGATCAGCTCGCGAACTCGGTTTTGCGATCTGCCAGTCGAGTTGGACGCTGCGCTAGTTATGATACGAGAGAATGTTCCAGTACGTGGTGTGCGAAAAGAGCGTGTTTGCTGTGATGTCGAGGTGCGAGCGCAGTGGTGGATGTAGCAATGCAAAGGTAAGAGACAGTGTCTGTCGCGAAGGACAATAAAG
>Ga0265797_10000976_pt1 | contig 51554 bp, 47 predicted proteins | sample P2T30metagenome_FD_192433 | JGI IMG/M metagenome (GOLD analysis project Ga0265797, IMG submission 192433) | Plant litter microbial communities from East Loma Ridge, Irvine, California - P2 T30 | ecosystem: Environmental > Terrestrial > Plant litter > Unclassified | place: USA: California...
TGATGACTGAACAACTTGGCGACAAGCTTGATTGCTGGCTGCAAGTCAGCGAACCATCATCTTGCGTCTCGTCATTGGCTCTGTTGGCGACACTAAAGTATACGATATACTTCACTCTTTTTTTCTTGACGTTGGATCATAAGCGTTGGAGCCTGATTGCTTATGTCCATTGCACCCATCTCACCACATCCTTGCACCTGGAACAACGGCTCGGTATTCGACGCGCTTGCAGCATATAGATTTCCTTTTCTGTACCATACATCAGCCAGCCATTTGAAGTCGTCGCCATGGACGTCTTCTGGATTCATTGGCATACCCCAGTCTAAGGAGCATTTGGTGGAAGGAATCACGTCTGGAGAAAGCCACCAGGCCGTCTTGCAAGGCCGGAATGGCAACTCATTGGGAAGATCTCAAACATTGTAGTAGTAAATGACTTAGACGGCAGATAAGCCGCCATCTAGATTCAATACACAATTGTGTGCATATTTGTTTTCAGCGAGAAACAGTGCTGCGTGAGCAATTTCATCCGGTTTGCCAAAACGATTTAACGGTATACGTTGTTGAAGCTCAGAGGCATTCAAGTCTGTTGATCGTCAAAAAAAATCATCATTTTGCATCACCATATGATTCGACGCACCTTTTGTCATATCCGTTTGCACGTATCCAGGTACAATGGCATTGACGCGGACTTTGTGACTAGCATACTCGGTAGCCAGAGCGCGAGTGAAACCCAATACTCCCGCTTTCGATGCTGCGTATGCAACAGCCCCGTAACCACCTTGTAGGCCCAGCAGCGAGCTGACATTGATAATGACTGGGACATCAGCATCTTCCTTAGTCCTGCCTCCCAGGTAGCCGTTTCTGTGCAAAAATCAATGTGGTCAGCACATTAAAACGTAGATAAGGGAGCCAGCGTGCGCATTTACACGGCTATTGAGTGGGTTGCAGTACCGTAAGAGGAATTTCGTCCCCTGCATCACAGAAGTTAGATTGGTTTTGATGATACTATCAATTTGGCCTTCATCCAATGCAGAGAATAGCTTTGCCTGCGTTACACCGGCACAATTCACTACTACGTCGATGTGTGAGGGGTGAGTAGGATAGTTGCGCGTGTCTGGTCGGGGAAGACGAGCAGCAAATTGACAAGAGGGACTCAGCGACCAAAAGTTCGAGCCGTTAGATATGTCTCCAGCTATATGCCCATGTTGGTACGGCGAGCTCGATGTTCCGGATAGTTTGGACGCCTCAGTATTGTCAGGTGAGGCCTGGAGTTCGGAAGACGACAAAGGCGATAAGCTTGCTAGAGCCTTTTTTAGATTTTCTTCCGAGCGAGAGATTAGGGTGCAGCGGTATGCGTTCTTGGAGAATAATTGCGCGATTGCGAGACCGATGCCTCGGCTACCGCCCGTGATGAGGACGTGTTTTGGGCGACTTGCCATGGTAGGTTTGGTACTTTTCGGTCCTGACTGCAGTCGATACGTTGGTCAAGGGAGAGAGGTACCTGAGACACAGTTTTCGTTTCAGAAACAATGGCAATAGTTGTATTCTAAGGATCTTTCAACGAACAAGGACCAAGGGAGATACAAAAGTAGATGATGTAAGCCATATTCTGCCCGCGCGAGAAAACGTGACAGCGCGCGCCTCCACAACTTCCCCGCGAACCCACCATTTCTCTTGCGCAACGTCACACATCACATCTCCCACTCGACATATCACACTCCAACTATCTCCGGCACTGAACAGAGTCCCAGCATACATTACAGACAATAATGGCTGACGAAAAATCAACGAAGTACGTCACTCTGGTCTCTAACGACGGCTTCGAGTTCAAGATCCTCCGTTCAGCAGCATGCATAGCAGGGACGATTAAGAAGGCACTGGATCCATTGTGTAAACAGCTCTACCTCACGTGTACATCACATCACAAGCTAACGATCTACCTCAGCCGGTTTCAAGGAAAACGAGGAGAACACCGTCCACCTAGCTACGATTAAGTACGTTTCCCCGGACGCGTTCCTTGACCGATTACCATAGCCCCAACAAACGAGATATGCATGGAAACCCTAACTAATACAACGTAGTGGCGTAGTTTTGGAAAAAGTCTGCGAATACCTCTACTACAACCAAAAGAACGCTGAAAGTAAAGATGTCTCGGACATGGATATTCCGCCTGAACTCTGCTTGGAGCTGTTGATTGCGGCAGATTACTTGGATGGTACGTACATAGGAGCCACGTCGGGAAGGGGCGGTTGCTGACTATCTCTAGTGTGAGGTGACGATTGCAAGACCCGCGATAGTCCGGTGTATTCTCCCCAGCGCCTTTTTACACAAGGATACGAAGGCATGTGGGCATAGTGTTTCAGGCATGCAAGCACGCTTGCATAATTGTGTTCCACGAAGCCACCGATACGAGATGGAAGCTTGATGTGGAAGAAACAAGAGACATGGTACAGGGAGCGCTCATGTTTAAGGAGAAGGAAGAGAGAAGACGCCCTACGCGCAGCGTACTCTGGGAGCCATACAGTCTATGCGTAGAGGAGTGTGGAAACAGACTCTGAAGTATCGGCGGAAATGAAAAGAGAATGCTTCTTGGTGGGCCTGCGCTCCGTTCTACGGGTACGGCTATCATCTCTCGCTACACAATGGTCTTCGTGCACCTCTGCCTCTTTTGCCTCTGCAAAGTCCGAGTCAAAAACCCCTCCATTCAATTCATTGTTCAGTGTGCTGATCTGCCGATACATGCGACGAAGGTCTGGATATCACTGACATAACGAATGTGCTATCGATTGGTATTAAACGTACTAAGCGGGTGATGAAACGGTGAACAAGGTGAGTGCTCTAGCTGATAGCGAACAAGAAAAAGAAAAAGAAAAAGAAGCGCCTCAGCGCCCTATGAATAAGACCCCATGTTGAATGTTCAGCTGTGTTAGCTTTCTCCACTCTTTAAAAGCCCTCGCAGTGCAGTGCATGTCTGTCGACAGTCCTTCTCTACTCTTCCTGCGCCCAAATCTTCTCTCTCTGTATCATGCGTTCATTTTCCGTCTCCTTGCCACCGTCAAGTGTCTTCTTCCATGCAAAGTACTCGCCTAATCGGATTTCAGCATAGCTCGCATAATCGAACTCGATCAGAGAGATCTGAGCCTGAATCAACGCCCAAATACCCCAGTAGAAGCCAGGAACGCCGCGGAAGCGATCGACCTGGTCGAAAAGCTCCTGCAGCTCTTCCTCCTTGTACGACTTGTTTTGGTGGGCGTTGAAGCTGCGGAGATACTCGCGGAGAAAAGCGCGGCGAATGGTGCGTGTGGGCATGGCGCTGTAATCGCAGTCGAAACCGCCCCATTCGGCAAAGTGGTTTGCAATGTCAAATGAAGCAGGAGCAGGCGTAGCATACTCGTAGTCGATAAAGGACACTGTAGCAGCTGCTGTCTCGGGCTCGTCTGAAGCGCTCGAGGCACTAGAGCGGCGCGAAGCAGCGGCAGACGAAGGCGAGGGCTCGATGATCACGTTGCCTGAGAGTAGGTCGCAATGGGCGAAGACAAACGGATTGGAGCCGCCAACACCAGGCGTGTCACCTAGCAACTCAACTAAGCTTTCGAGTTCTTGCATCAGCTGGTCTCTCCTTTCCGACTGCGCGGTGGTGCTTGTCGGCAGCGCAAGGATCCATTTCTGCATAGTAGTCCACACATTCGGGATGGGCTTGCCTGGCGTGAGTGTGGCCATGGCCGCCAGAGACGCACGCTTGTTGTTGTGTGAAGTGAGTTGTGCGGGTGCAGGACATGTGCTGCTAATACTCGATATAGGTAATGTGGCATGCCATTCCCCCAGCCTTTGAGCTACCCCTCGCCATACTTCTGGCCGACGCAGATCTTCGGGCGTACACACACTGCCTTGAATGTACTTGTATAGGAGACCATTTTCAAACCGGGCGTAGAGAGACGGTGCAAGGTTGTGGCGTGCGAGGAGCGAGTGGGAGCGAGTTTCCTCTGCGAACTTGTTTAGTTTCGGTAATGGGTGTTGCGGATGGACACCTACTCTCGCGGTCTATCAGGACGTCTGTTCCCTTTCCATATGCGCGCAGCAGAATCGCATCGTCATCAACCTCGACTTTGGAGAGACCGGGCAGCTTGTTCACCGCTTTCAGAAGCTATCCGTCGTCTTAGCTGTTGCGTACAGAAAGGAGGGGGCCGTCGCCAGCAGAGCACTGCTAGCATATGCATACCGTGTTCGTAATGCCGTCGGTGAACCTCACAAACTCAATTGTATCCTGAGATTCCCGCCATTCTGGCCGTAGCGCGAGTATGAGGTTGAGCGCAGAGTTGTGCGAGTCGGAGTTGTCGTAGTACTGCGGTATGTTCCGGAGAGAATCGTACGGTGATTGTGCTTTACTCATAATGATGTCTCGACACTATTCCATGGTTAGTCCCTTGGTGTGTTGTGGTGCTGGCTGGGCGGCAGGAGAGTTAAGAAGACATGGAGAGATCCTTCCGTCGCATGTGAAAGGGCGAGTCCCAAACAGACAGCAGTCGCAATGGACTGGCTGCATGACGTACCAATTGAGGATAGCTATGCTTCCGCTCGAGAGAAAAAAAAGCAAAAAGAAGAGGATTCGGCTTGTCGGGCGGTCAAGGTGTCTTGTATGAACGAAGGGTGCAGGCAGAGCATGTGCCGATTCGATCGACACCCACGGGGGTCGCGTGGGCCCTTTTCTCAAGCGCTCTCTTCCCCTGTCCTAGCCCCGCAAAGCGCCACAGACCCTTTCCCTGTGCAACTGCCTCAGCCACATGACGTCCCTCGTCTTCGTGCGCGGCCATCAATGCATTCTGAACCTGCATTCCCAACCCAACCTGATCCAGCTCGTCTACGCTACACTCGATAGCCTGTCCTGCCCACGACTGCCGTCAGCTAAGGCGGATACCCGGCTTGGTACGTGCAACTTGTGGCTGTCTATGCATAGCGACGTCTGCTGCGGGGCTTACAATGTCACTATGCCACCTGTGGGTGCGTTTTATACCGCCGATTGGGTGTCGGCAAACCACCTGCTTGATGGAGGGATAGCACATGCTGATGTACATGTTGGTGGTCCATGACGTTGAGGTGAAACGCGGCAGTCGCTGCAAACTGTCATCTTGTTTATTGCTAAATCTCTTTGCTGAAGGTCGAGGCCAAAAGAACCTCACTGAAAACGCCGCGCTTGCTGCGCATAGGGTATATCCGTAGTCTAAACACCAAAGTTGAACTTCAACGTAGATAACACTCATTCCGCCCATACCGTTGCGCCCAACATATACAAGCCGTCATTGTACTTTCCTGCCAGTGCCCTTGCGGGCTCTCCACTTGTATGATCCAAGGCCAATATCCATAGCGCTGCTCTGCAGATTTGTCAACCCATCGAATGATTCCTTGCCCAGAGTGATGACCTTGACAGTATTGCCGAACCCTACCACGACGCTGCGCTTGCCTAGTCTGGTCATCGGACCAGGAGCTGCCACGAAAAGCTCGTCTTCGTACGAGCCCTCCGTTGTGCCATCGAGGTTATCAGGAACAAGCGGCCTACAGCGAAACTCCCCTGTACTGGATAGTGTCCACGCCTCCCACGTATCAACGTCGCCAGGAGCGTGACTTCTCTGATTACCCTTGGCGAACGACGTCTCAAGAGATTTGGATGGGTTCAGATTGCCTTGAATCTGAGCTCGCTGCTTGAGCGCCGATGCAAGCGCGGATGGATCAACACCTTGATTACCATCGTCAGCGCCTGAAGCCGTTGATGATGGTGTGGGTGATTGCGCATATCTCCTGACCCCTACAACACTGAGTGCATCCGTCGACTCCCACACTCCGGCAGGCTCAACGTAATGCACTGCCTCCTCTGCTTGATCGAGCCCCCGACACCGGTGCTTCTCCCTGTCCAATGGCTTTCCGAGACATATCTGTGACGACGTATTGTCGTCGAGGGAGAAATTTTGCATGATCATGTGGCCGGTGTCTAATTCTGTATATGCCACAGCAAGGGAGTTCACTGTTGGGGCTCCACATTGACACGTTCGTCGCATAGGATACAGGACCCTGAATGAATGCGGCTTGATGTGGCCGATCTGGAAGGCGTGCACGAGAGCTCGACTAGTAAAGTCAAAGATTTCAGCCTCCTCGTCACGCAGTGCGAAAATAAGACCTAGGCTGGGAACTGCCTCTATGCATCGAATCTTCGCAGGGTTGCTGCCTGGAGGTGGCCCCGGGTCAAGACCAGCGACTACTTCAGACATTATGTTGTTGTCCTCTGTCAGCGGCAAGATGTGTACTTCCCCGGGTTTTGTCACAAAAACAATGCTTGTGTCGCCATGAACTGAGGTGTATGTTGCGGTACAGGCGATGGGACTGGATGATACGCGTCTAGTGTAGTGGATGCCTGTACGTGCTTCGAGCTTCGTTAGATGCCCGTCCCGGCTGACGATGATGAGGTAGAGCTTTTCAACATCCAGGCGTGTTTTGAGGTAGACAAAGGTAAATAAAATGGGCGCCTGTCCGCGGATGTCGATTTTTGGAAACATGAGGAAACGTGATGCAGGGATATCCCATAAGCCGATTTGACCGCTCTCTGCACAGAGCGCAAGTATGTTGCCACCGTCATCCATGGCGGTAGCGTAAATGGGCCAAAGCTTTGGTTTCATTGATGCTGTCTGCAGCGTAGTGTGCAGATATCCTCCACGACCGTGTAGCCATAGCGCAGTACTCCTGTCAAGAGATATACTAGCAAGATGGCCTTTTGAACAGGAAATCAAGTGCACAACGTCTAGGTTCTGCGGCGTTGGTAACGTCTTGATCGACAGTGTGACTTCTTCGTCCTCTTCGCTCTCTTCAGCAGTCTTCGGAAGTCCACTCCAAAGAAGGTAGTTCATGAACAGTGTTACAGCCGCAATAAGGGTAACAACGATCAAGGCTACTGGGAACGCATGTCCACGCGCAAAGCGTCGGAGCCCATCCATGAAAGACAACGGTGGCTGGGGTCGGTCGCGTCCATACGCCCCCTTGGCAACAACCAGGATGGGGTCATGTATACGAGCTACAAAACTCGGAGCATCGGGCTTGATAAAGCCAAAGAGTTCCCGGGCAGTGTTGTGGTCTTGGATTCTTAGCCAATCAGCGGGGGTCCTAGCCTGATTGATTGGTGGTGGGCTCCATGTATCAGTGGCGCGTCTGCGTTTTCTGGACGTGAGGTTCCGACGAAGTGTGTCGAGAGACAGCTGCTTGCCATCGCTGTCGAAAAAGTGCCAGTTGATAGCGAGAATAATGGAACAAATGGCTACAGTCCCGGCAAATCTCGTGCTGAGTGGCAGAGTACCCTCAAACAGTGCCCCGAGCCAGGATTGTCGTTCTGCCCGGTTCTTCTTATTACTTTGGTTGAGATCCTCGCGCTCCAGCGAGTCCGAAAGCTCCATTCTTTGCACGTCCACACTCAAGACTGCGACAAAGAAGGTCAAATGGAAAACAAGGTCGAATACAAGTGTAACGGCAGCGAAGACGCAAAAGTCAGCTACCCAAGGTGAAACGAGCCGAGAACAAATGTATAATAGGGCGAGATTTTGAAAGGCGATGGCAAGGGACAAGTGGCCGACTTCTCCTAGCGCATTTCCGATTCGCTGTTGGGGAGGCATCTCGGGGGGTGTCTCTAGGACGACATTAATCAGACGAAATCTAGTACCGTTAGCCAAATCGAACGTGAAGCCGCAACCGTACGTACATATTTCCTAAACCGAAACAAAAAACAACTCCAGGAAACCATGGCCGGGGTATCCGTGCTAAATCGATTCCAAGGTAGGTACAGAGAGTAAAACTTGCAATCACGCATATAGTCATCTAGTCAGTGGTTAGCAATCGCATCCGCGCCTTACGAGACTGAACTCACCTTGACACATATCGTTACAAGCAGGCCAAACCAACTTTTGACTGCTCGCAGCTGCATCATCCTCCATATGACATAGGCAGCGGTCACCATGTAGGATGCCGCGAGGAACAAGTCGTCATTCAGGGTCATTGGCTTGAAACGGAATTCATAGAGTCGGCTTCGCCCTACCTGGCCATCAGGCGGGAAGATGGTCCAGTCCGGAGATAGTTTTTCCGCTAGAAGGCGCGACCTTGAGTCCCATGTATCTCCCAGGCTCGAATTGGTCTGGTCAAACAGCGTGATGACCAATGCATCTGCGGCGCGAAGCTTGGTGTTGGAGAAGGACTTGCCGGCAAAAACGGTGCTCGGTCGCAGCGTGACGTTGAGTGGCGAGCGTATTCGAGCATGAGCGTTGATGGTTCCGAGGAGGTCGGAGTCCTTCTCCAGCGCGCTCAAAGAGCAGTCCCAGTACAGCAACGGCGAATGCCAACCCCACTTCTCTCCCGGTGGTGCTACAACGCAGCCTGGGCCATGGCGGGCGAGCATGTGCTGGTCGTCGTATGTAGCGCCTTCTCTTGTATCGAAGCCACCGTTGATGAGGACTTCCTGGACATGCATTGCTTCGCGCAACACAGGTAGGGCAATTGCGTTCATATAGTCTCCATGAACCCAGACCTGACGCACTACGACGTCGGCAGGTCGCTCGCCCTCGACCTCGGTGGTCGATGTCCAGACATGCTTGGGGAGGTTGCGTAGAGCGGCGGCGGCAGAGCTGTCGGCCTGGAAAACCGCCTGGTAACAGAGGAGGACGGATATGGTAATGGTCAGGACGATGGAGAGCAGCCAATGCCGTGCAGTTGCCGTGCCGTGGGCCTGGAACGCCCGTCGGATGGGGTGCGAGGTGGATAGCCGTGGTGGTTCAGTGGTACTACATATTGCCGTTTAGCATCATCCATGGGCACCCGCATCGGACGCGTGCTCGTCGCAGGGCGGCTACTCACCCACGCAGCGGATAGAGAAGATACCAGATCATTCGGGGTCGCGGTGCCTCTTCTCCAAGGGCATGCCCGGGCTGGAATTGGATGAGGCCTCAGCTGCGGCCGAGGGTTTGCGACGCACTCTTCGTCGAATGCGATGTGTACGAGTGTGGGGCGGCTCGTTCATCTGTCGGAGCAGGCGCGAGGGACGGCCGGAAGGCGCGACTTGGTTTTGGCGCTCTAAAGGCACGACGTCGGCGGGCGATGGCGATGGCGCAGCGTCACTTTGACTTTGCGGCAAGTTCCAAGGGCCGTCTCGGTCTCGATGTGCATGATTGATCATTCGTGGCGTTGGGGCGCCGGCGACGTCGAGTTCGCTGCCAAGAACGGTCCTGTCTCATGGCATCGGCCGCAACTTGGTGTTACACCCTCAGCTTCCCCTCGCCAATGGGCTTGCTTCCCTGCAAGCGACAGGCGCAGACCGTCCACATGCGGGCTTGCAGGCACGGGCAAAGTCATCTCGTCCTACACACAGATCCTGACCAAGTCGCCGACGCCCGTTCTATTCAGCAGCTCGAGGCGGGACACGAACGCGAACGCGGTAGCATGCAGAGTGGGGAATGAATGGCGTGTGGCTTCGTCTATTCAGGAGCTGTCACGGCAAAACTGACAGCATCCTAGTGCCCATCGTGGGTTCGCGGCGGCATCCTACATGCAGGGACCGTCCCACGCTGTGCCAACTGCTTGGGGTTGGGTAATGTCCATAGCCTCAAGTAGCGCTTCTTGCTATCCATCCGTGCACGCTGGGTATCAAGAAAAATCTACAGTACATGTGAAGACGTCTAAGAGCTGCCAGACCAGCCTGTACCACACTGACATATCCCAGACATAATCAGCCTGTGCTACTCCAGTCGTCAAAGTTCAACGTTGCTGCCCAATTTCCCCAATCTCGGTCTCATTACCATCGGAGCCGCTTTCCAACTTCTTGCTGACCCAGGGGTTTCCTCATCGCGGCTTAGTCGAACAGCCGTCACCATCGGACTCCATCAACATCACGTATACTCGGAATCACGTGCCTTCCATGGTCTCATCATCATCAGCGTCATCGTCCCCCTCCTCGGCATCATCTTCCCATTCTTCATCTTCCTCGCCGGTGGAAGGGCCAAGTACGTCGTTGAGCTCCTTCAATAACTCATCGGCGTGTTCCTTCAATCGCTCATCCTCGTATTCCAGCATAGCGAAGAGTTTGAGGCAATTCTCCAGCCAATCGCGACTGGCACGTAGTAGAGATGTTGCAACCTTGTCTTCTCCCTTGGTCTTTTGTTTCCCAGCCAGCAAGTGAAGACACCATCCGCCCAGATACCATGCCTCAACGCTGCCATCGTTCTCGCCCACTAACCGCTCCAACACTTCAATAGCTTCGTCTTCCATTTCAGCTTCCATGAGCAGGCGGGAAAGACTGATTCTGGTCGAGTAGTCTGGAACCTTGGGGTCATCTGGATCGAGGTCTTTCCAAAGGTCCATACTCCTTGTCAGCGCAGATTTCGCTTCGTCCGGCTTCAGTTGCGAAATGCGTATCGATGCGAGCGTCTGTAGTGGTTCTGGGTTTTCGGGTGCGAAAAGCAGCGCTTCGGTGACTGCGGCGTTGCATCGCGCTTCGGCGTCCTCTTCCCAAGAGAGATCTGTCATATAGACTTCAGCAATACCACAGAGCGAATTTGCGATCTTTTGCCTCTTCTCCTCTAACAGCTCTTCGACTTCATTGTTCTTCGCCCGCTTCCCTTCCAGTTCACTGATCTCTTTCTTCAGCACTTCAATGCCCTTTTCGAACCACCGCACACTCTCGGCGCCTCCCTCTTCATTCAATTGTGCCAGCCATAGGAACTTCTCGGCTCCGTCGTTTGCGCCTTCTGGGTCGATTACGATGGCCGCTTGAAAAGCTTCTCGCGCAGAATCTGGGTCGCCCAATTCCACATTGATCTCGCCGAGGAGGTTCAGTGCAGGCAGCGTTGCAGCAGAAGGCTTCGATGTGCCGGGCTGGAGTAGGTTCAAGGCTCTTCGCGCGGCGACGAGCGCTTCTTCGGGTTGTGACGTTTGTAGGAGTGTAGCCGCTTGAATCAAAAGTTCCTCTGGCGATGCTTTCGACTTTTTCGACTCGCCGCTCTTTGCGCTCTTCTTCGTCTTGCGATCGGTAGGTTTTGTTTTCGCCATAATGTGAGATTATGCGTGTTGTGGTTGCAGACGTCAGAAGCCTGGTTACCAAAAATTATTTCTCGAGATCGGCAGTCGGACGGAGCTAACGTGGGGAAAGCGCGCCCCGCCAAAGCAGCCTCAGTGTCACTACAGATGCCATCACTCCCACAGTTTCCATACTTGGCTTTACACAATGGGCATCGAAGACCAGAAAGAAGAGCGAGAGGTGCTCGAGTCAATTTTCCCCGACGAGATTACAGGTAGTGCTACTCTGCGCAACATCTTCGGACCGTCTAGTGACAATCCGCAGATGTTTCCGAGACCGAGTTCCGAATCGCAATAACGCTCGACGATGGCCGCCACGAAGACGATGAGAGCGAAGAAGAGCAACGTATGCGACTGCACCGTCTCTCCAGGCAAACACAAGCTCACGACTACCAGCCGTCATCATCCTGAATGTTTCCTACCCGCCCAACTACCCCGACGAAGCGCCCAGGCTTGATGTAACACAACCGCCCAACGCGCCGAGACACGCCTACCTCGATATACAAGAGGACAAGCAGCGGCTGCTAGACTCGCTCACCGAGACGATTGAAGAGAATCTCGGCATGGCCATGGTCTTCACCCTCGTCACCGTCCTCAAAGACAGCGCTGAGCTCCTCATAACCGAGCGCCAGAATGCAAAACAAGCCCTCGCCGACATAGCCGCTGCCAAAGCTGAGGAAGAAGAGAACAAGAAGTTCCAAGGTGAAGCCGTCAATCGAGAAACATTCCTCGCATGGAGAGACAAGTTCAGGAAAGAGATGGAGGACGAGAAGAAGCGCAAGGAAGAGGAGAAGGAGCTGGAGGACAAGAAGAAGAGGATTGTCAAGGAAGAAAAAAAGTTGACGGGCAAGGAGCTGTGGCAGCAGGGCTTGGTCGGAAAGGTGGATGACGACGATGATGACGACGTAGACGAGGTGGATGTAGGGAAGTTGAAGATCGAAGCGACCTCATGATGATACAAGACGTCGACATGTCAGGTCACATATATACCCATCTTGCTTAACTTCCTGAATGCAGTACGCTGCAAGTATCACGGATATAAGATAAAAGTCATACACATGTTACACCACGCAGATGCAACATAACGCTGTCCATTGTACTCATGATTCTGGCTTTATGACTCGTATGGGATGCCTCCTCCTTCCTCTTACAATTGTCTGTCCCTCCTTCAGCGCAAGTTCGGTCTCCATGTCTACAATCCTTTGCATCTTCCTCGTAATTTGTCTGTCCTTCTTCAAATCCTTTTCATATGCTTCCCGGTTCTCCGACTGCGAAAGCCGAACCGCATCTGTCCATCTCACAGTATCTTCGCGCTTCTTCAATTGCTCGTTCATGAGCACATCCCACTTATCCTCCTGCTGACATATGGGCAGCCACCAATTGTCCAGAAGAACCATGGTGTCGAAGAGCTCCGTTTTTCGCTCTAGTCTCTGGTGGAGGACTTGACTCAAGGCTGGAGGCTGGGGCTTTGTGAGCCGGAGGAAGGGTATGCCGTTTGCAGAAGCGAGTATGGGAACGTGGCGGGGTCCAGAAGTTTGCGCATACGGACGAACATTGAGGACAGCTTTCTCGGGTGGTAGGCGCGCGAGCCGTTCTTTGAGGGGATCTGGCGGCGTCTCTCGCCGTGGCTTTATTGGTAGAATGCGCGTCAGAGCGCAGGGTAGTTGGGAAACCAGCCGCGTCAGAATGCTTGTGCTGGTTGCGTCTCCAGTAGCGGAGGCATCGAGATGGTCAAGCGTCTGCATATTGTCAGTTAATTGTGTAAACAATTAACATGACGAACACCATACCTGGTAGCCAGCTTTGAAGCTTAGGCCCAACTGATACGGACTCTGTATCTTTCTGTTCCGTCGGAACTTGTTGCGAATAGCGTTGCGCAAAGATACGCGGTCGTCATCCGGGAGTGGAGCGGAGGAACATCGCGACAGCAAAGCTCGATATAGAGCAATCGCTAATGGCTCTGTTAGGATGAAAGCAGGTCTTGGTAGTTTGAGAATCTAACCTGCTACACGATGCTGTGTCGACTTTTTAGGCTGCAGGAATCGGGGCATGCATGAGATGGCTTGGTGGTGTTGCGAAGCTTGAGCTGCAACGCGAAATATTTGGACTGCGATGTCATCGTCACGTGCGCACCATGTCTTAGAGTCAAGTACAGGATTGTGCCCACTGAGTGTCTAGATGTACCTCAGCCTGACAGATTACTTGGGTTTCTGCAAGGATTGCGCTTGACCTATTCACAGGGCATAAGGGAAAAGCAAGATGGAGGATGAAATATGCCGCTTATTATCCTGGTATCTTGCCAGACTGAATGGCTAGGCTAGCAGACCATAACTCCGTTCCATGCACTGTGACTGCCTGTGTGCCATACTGTCATATATCATGTTGATTTCACCCTGCCCAAGACTGCCTTCTTGGTACAGGCCGTGTGCTCGATGTTCTTAGAATGTGGCTCCCTCGGGCGGCTGGGGAAGCTTCTTGTTCTGCGGCAGCGCCATGTACCTGGAACCCAGTCAGTCTTGCGCAATAGGAATCTGGAGATGTTCTAACCTTCGAAGCTCTATCAGTATCGTCTCCATGGTGAAGTCCCGCTTCCACTGAGCCAGACATGGCAGCTTTGACGCATCGACCTGGCCTTGTTAGCATGCACACAGCATCCACGCCTTTGGTCATCGCACCTTTCCGTTCTGAGGGTTGACGCAGGGCAGGTTGATTTTGGACGTGAACTTGATCTCGGGAGGCGTGTCGGGGTAGTCTGGGCCGCAGTGAATCGATACGCTGTAGATACGGTTCTCGTGGACGCTCTGGAATATGGTCAGTATACGGTGTCTTGATTGTAGACAGAAGTGCATACGTGTGGTGGACCAAGTATAGTACCGTTCCAGTCGGACATCAGGAGGTCATCGCCGTTGTCAAGACCATATGAACAGGCCTCTGTGAACTCTCAGCAACCTGCTACCCATAGCTATACCACAAGTCTACCATACCGGCACCGAGACCTTTCTCGCCCTTCTCTAACTCTTCCAGCAAACGGAAGTTACGCGGGACTTTGGCGCCCATAGTAGCTACAGTATGTGTGAAGGCTGAATGGAAGAGTCGCGCGTGAGGAAGTGGGCTGGACCCCGCTATGCGATACTGGGAACTGTCGGCGGCTGAGCTGGGGTTTGGGCAAGACCGAGGACCAATCTGGAAAGCGCACAAGTTGATGTCTGTGTCCGATGCACGTTAGGCGCAATTGTAACTTGCTGCGTGTCAAAGCGTTCGATGTTTGTCCAAAGATGCCAGTCGGCCTCACTAGCGTCGATGGTTATGACGAGGTGCCAGGGTCTCACCTGGCACGCGTGCATCGCTTGGCCTGTCGCCTCTAGACGCGACAACTATACGTTGCCTCTAGCAATTCGACCAAACAACAACACAGTACCGCATTCTCGAGTCGCTCCTTTGCTTGCATTGACCGTCCAGATGCTCCGGCTCATACCAAAAGAATGACAGCTCAAATCTTGGCGGCTGAATTAGGCAACCTTATACAGGATGCAAAGCGCAAGAACACAGAACTACGAAATGCTGCAGAAGCAGCTTTGAAAGACTTGAAGTCTCTTTCTAATACTTCTGAGGCTCAACTTTCGGCTGGTGAGCTAGCCCAATGTCCGTCGCTTCACATATATTGACCGCAGTAAAGATCTCTCCCGACGGCCTCATTTCATCTCGCCTTTTCTAATTGCCTGTGGAACTCAGAACGCCAAATTCGCATCTACAGGAATCTCATGTCTCCAGAGATTATGTGTTTCGCGGTCGTTGCCACGAGAACGGCTGACAGAAGTACTAGAAGCATTTCGGGGATCCGTGGCATCAAGTAAGGAAGGTCAATCACCGAGCGCTTTCAATATAGCTAACACTACCAGGTCATGATGTTCAGTTGAAGATACTGCAGGCGTTGCCTTCACTGGTGCAGAACTACCCCGCGGAAATACGGAGCGAGTCACTATCCGCTGTCCTGCAAATCTGTTCAAGTCTTCAGAATGCGAAGAATTTCGCCGTCAGCAACACGGCTGCAGCTACGTTGCAACAACTAGTCATTGTTGTATTCGACAGGGTTGCATCAGAAGATGGTATTTTGTCGAACTAAGAGTACATACGTGTTGTAGACTGACCAAGCGCAAAGAGAAGTCCCTAGAGATCCCTACAGTGACCGAGGTGAAAGGCGACGATGGCCAAGTATCCGTCAGGCCGGCAGCGAACGATGCCTACAAGGTCTGTAAACCTCTTCCATGCTAGAGGCTTTACTGATCGAGCTTAGATGTTTACCGATCTTATTGCACTCGTCGTAGGAGAGAAACCCATCTTCATGCGATTCGCTTCTCTGCCGCCAGCCTCAACACTGGAACTAATCGAGGCCATCTTATCAAATCACAATAAGATCATGACGACCCATCTTGAGCAGATCTACATCATGCGATCCCAGCTGATGCCGCTGATAATTCGCTCGCTATCTGACCGTCTGTCCTTCGCAGTAACTGTTCGTATCATCCGGATACTACATCTCATCATCCGATATCACCTTGACACGCTTCCCTCCGAATGCGAGATTGCGCTTGGTCTTCTGAACCACATGCTCGATCCCGAGGCTTCTCAGGCATGGAAAAGAGCTCTTTGCCTCGAAGTGTTCCGCAGCATCTACGCTGATTCTAGACTTCTTCTAGCAATTTATGCGCTCTTCGATGCGGAAAACGGAAAAAAGAACATATTCGGAGACAATCTAGCTGCTTTCGTTCGTCTTGCGACCGAGAAACCAGCAATCATTGGCTTAGGCCAACACTCGACAGCTGCCGCTGGCTTTGAGGACAGTAGTGCCGCGGTGTCAGACCAAGCTGTTGCAGAAGCGGGTGCATTGGCCGGCGTCATAGGGGGCTCCGTGAGCGATAGTAGCAACAATGTTCGTCCTTCAGGTATCAGCATGCAGTGGAGCTCTCTCAAGACTCCTTGTATCGAACATCTCGACAAAACCGAGCCGCCTGCATTACCTGAAACGTACATATATAGTCTGGTGCTAACTTGCATCACTAATATTTCCGAGAGCTTAGCGAAGTTTGTTCTTCCTCTGACCGTACATCATGAAAATCGGAATCGGAAGAAAATCAAGGCCGAGGAGACGAACGAAAACGACACAGACGCATCTCCAGATCGAAACGTTCGAAGGCTCTCGAGAACTCACTCTTTCCGCAAAAAGACTATACCAGTCAACCCTCTGGACTTGACCGATCACGCAGCGTACCCCTACGTGCAAATCTCAACGAAATTGGTCACGGAATGCTGGCCTGCAGTCCTTGCAACCTGTTCAACATTTCTCAATGCGACGCTTGACGCAGACTATTATCGGGCTCTAGTCCGAGCCATACAGAAATTCACCCAGGTCGCTGGACTTCTTAGACTCTCAACACCGCGAGATGCGTTTCTCACAACCATGGGCAAGGCAGCAGTCCCGTCAAACTTGCTGTTAGCTAACGCTGCGTCACCTGTGGGTGAAAAGCCTGGTATCTTCTCTAATGCAAGAGGGATGCTCAGCGTAGACAGCTTCGTGAGTCAAGCTTCCTCAATGTCCACTGATAAAAACCGGCGCCCTTCACACGATGTGTCAGCACCTACACTGGGACCTCGCAATCTATTGTGTCTACGGGCTCTGCTCAATTTGGCAATCGCGTTGGGCCCGACGCTGCAATCAGCCTGGTCCATCGTCTTTGAGACGCTTCAAGTAGCCGATCTAGTGCTATCCTTGTCCAGCCAGACTAGCAGTCGTGCATCTGTATCTGGAAATCGTATGGATATGGAAACCAACACGGAGAAGATGGAGGCAGAAACCTCAGCTGTGCAGAGCGCCGCTCGCAGACTTTTCGAGAGTACTGTGGACTTTCCTAACGATTCCTTCTCTGAGGTGTTGCAAGCTCTTTGCTCACTTCTCAATGGTGTATCGCCTTCAGAGAGCGGGCAAAGAACGCCAACCACTTCTGGCCGCCCCCAGGTTTTGCATCAGCGGCGGCTTGGTAGCGTATCTGGAATACCTCTTAACACGGATGCAAACTCCCGCGATTCGGCGTTCGCATTGAACAAAATCGGAGAGTTGGCTTCGCTAAACGAAAGCAGATTGTCGCAATATGATCCCGCAGAAAGTGGATGGGATATCCTGATTCGAGAAGTTGTGCGTTACTCTACCGACGGTCGAAAAGCCACATCTACGAGGCTGCTGGCAGCCGATATTCTAGCTAGGACGGTCAGGGAGATTGCTGAGCTTTCCATGTCCGATGAGCAGCGCGAAGAAATCCAAGCTCGCATACTTGCTGCATTGCAAAAACAGATTACTGACCTCCATCACTATGATGGTATCAGCAAAGACACGATCACTGATACGGATATACGTGTTCACCAGATAGCTCTTGACGCACTCAAAAACGTGATTGAGCAATGTGGAGAGTCGCTAGTTGCTGGCTGGACCTCTGTCATCGAAAGCTTGATGAGCGTCTTTACTCATCAAGCAGCACCAGAACAGGGTGCTACAAAAGACGTCGATACCTCAGACCTCAGCAAAAGCACTAATACCACTGTAGACGTTATCTCAAGGTCTCTTGCTCGATCCGCATTTGCAACAGCCAACCTCGTTTGTTCGGATTTCATGACCGCTGTTCCGGATGCTTGCCTCTCGACGCTCCTAGAACTCTTGCGCAGGTTCTGCTCCCAGCGAGAGGATCTGAACATGTCACTCACTGTGAGTCTCTGCTCCGAGCCCATGGTACACGCCTAACCTGCTACAGGCGATTACCTTCTTTTGGAACGTGTCCGATTACTTGCAGTCACGGACCGACCTCTCTTTATTGACGAAAGTTGTTTCTCAAGCCAGTGACAAGGAGCAAGTTAAACGAGATGTACACACGTGCCCACAGGAAGGAAATACTGCAGCTTTATGGCTTCAAGTTTTGCTAAATCTCTCATCCATCACAACAGATGAACGTATGGAGGTGCGACATTCTTCAATACAAACGATACAAAGGATCTTTGAAAACTGTTCGGACCAACTTTCTTCGGAAGTGTGGTTACTATGCCTTCGCACTATATTGTTCGGTATGGTAGAGGCCAATTTGGACATCCAAAACGACAATAGACAGCAACGACCACGTAAAGACGATCTGAAAGAATGGGATGAGACTACGAAAGCCGTTCTCCAAACCGTTACCGTCCTCAACACGCTTTACATGGAAAAGCTGGACAGGTCCCAGCTCGGTGACGCATGGTCAGAGCTACTGGAACTCCTGAAACGCTACTTCGATTACCGCTCGCATGCCTTAGGAGCTTCGGTATTCCGTACAATGACAGGTATCCTATCTCAGGCCGAAAACGCCAATGTGTTGGGCACGGATCCTCTTCTCAAAACTGCGGCAGTGTGGAGAAGCTACTTTCCCACTCCAGATGCTTGGCAAGACACACACGAAGAGGATAACCAAGACGCTTTTGTAGCATATGCAGAGGCTTTTAAAGCGATCTATCGGCTCGCAGATGGACTCCTTATCAAAGATTTGCCTTCTATGCTCACGAGTCTCGAAGCCTGCGTTGTTAACTCAGACGAAGTCGCTTACTCGTCAGATCTGGATACTATGACGATGCTTCAAAGTCAGATCATGGAATGCTTGGCGACGGTCAAGACAGAAGGTACTGACATTCCGTCGTATCTAATACGTTTGTTGGGCCGGTTTGTTGCGCTACCGTATACCTCTTTGGCTGAGTCCCCGGAGAAGCGCGGGCCGACCTTTGTAGCGCTTTCAAAAGCATCAATAACGCTTCTGCAAGACATCGCCATCAGACATGTTGGGGTGAAAGAGATGTATACAAGCAACGCACTGTCATTTGCTCTTACCTGCTTAGCACGGCCGATAGAGGAAAAGTATGTGTGGCAGCGAGAAGGCAGAGCACCGACTCTGTGGCAAAAGGCCACTACGACATCTACAGCAATACTTGAGTCAGTGTTGCCACATATTGAGTCTAGTAAAGATATTTGGACCACACTGGTCGACATCGCGTACTGCATTACGCGAGCGCAATCATTGCCTAGTGCTCAGACTTCACTTGGGAAAGATGAGCAGTTCGACATACAATCTTTCACTCATTTTCGCAACCTCATCACGCTACCGCTCGGCTCGGCTTCGCTGCCAGATAGTCTTCGACGTACATACGCTCGCAATCTCTTTTCCACATCTTTGACCCATAGCCCTCTACCTGGAGAACTGCCTGAGACCGCCACTTCGCCACTCGAAGAGCTCTACAAAATACGCCTTGGACAGACTGCGGAGCTGGATTACACATGGCGACCAGACATGAGCTATGCCTGTCTCTCCGAGCTCTTTCGCCTTGTCTCCCTGCACGATAGCAGTCCGGAATGCATCAAGCTAGCTCAAGCAGCGGCTCCATATCTCATTCTAAGGTGTGCACTTCCGCTCAAGACGTATATCGCAGACCAGCCACTTCGCGGCCGCATGCCTGCACCAGAATCGCAAAGGCGTGAGCTGATTTTTGTACTGGAACAACTGGAGAAATTGAAGAGCGAGCCACAGGCGATACCTGATGCCCCGGGAGTCAAATCCAAGCACCGAAAGCATCTGCACAGGCTGTACCCATTGCTTCTCAGAGCGACGAGGGTAGCTAGGCAGGATGGTGAGGTATTTGAGCACTTGGCAAAGCTGACTGATTTAATCGGTGATGAATTTGGGTTAGATGATGACTGAAAGTCCTTTTGTACTACTAAATGGACATGTCCAAGTTTGTGGACTATACTCGCGAAGGTGATGCCATAACTTTGCCCACGTGATGCCTCAATCACTACCGAGGCTGATGAGTTGAAGGCGGTTCGTGTCTCTTTGACTGTACCTTGATAGCTTGCTACCCCAGCACGTTCGATGCTTTCTGCCTTACTGTAATAACAAAACGAATGAAAGTAAGGGCTCCAAAGCACAAGTCAGGAGAAGACGAGCACCCTCGTACTTCGTACTCAAGCTAAGCGGATCTTTCGGGCATCCCCGCAAAGCACAGACATCGGAGACATCAGACAGCTCCACACATCGACTTCTGTCGCGGAACACTCGCGCGCAGGCGGAATTAACCATGAGCGCGACATCGCCAGCGGACAGGAATACTGCGAGCGATACGATGAGTCCAGCGAACGACTCCAGCAGTAACTCGAAGCGGAAAAACGAGAATGGCGCGCCCACACAGCGCGCGAAGCGTGAGTGGACTTGATACACGACCTGGCATGCGACCAGAGACTGATTTGGCATGCTTGGTTTAGGCAACAGATACATAAGCATCGCGTGCAACGAATGCAAAAGACGAAAGATCAAGTGCAATGGCGAGACACCATGCCAACGTTGCGGCAACCTCAACCTGGAGTGCGCCTACGCGCCCAACTGCTGCAACTCGTTCAAAGACAGCGACGAGTTCAAGCAAATGTCAACACACATAACTTCTCTCCAGCAGCAGGTTGATGACCTGTTCCAGAACCTCAACGCGCTCCGGGCTCAGGTCGACGTGCAGAGCAATGGCTCAATCGGCACCCCATTCAACCCTGACTACCAGCAGACGCCCATGTTACCTCCCCAATCCGCCCGTTCGCGATCCAAATCCTTCAGCAAACACCCTCGTTTCCACGGCCCGACGTCGAATGCATTCAATGTTGGGGTGGCCAGGTCAAGCTTGAAGACCATGGGCATAAACGCGGGCGAGGAAGGTGAAGACGATGGTATCTTGACCCGCGACGCAACACCAAGAGCGTCCCCTCCAATACTCCACCCCATGGTGCCAAAACGTCCCTTGCATACGGATAAAGACCCGATATGGTCCATCTCCAAGCACGAGGCTATGCGCTTGGTACATGTTTGGCACGAAGAGATGGGCACCATGTACCCTATTCTGGAAGTGGACAAATTGTTACGCTATGCCGAGATGTTGTTCACCTTTGTAGAAGCAGCGGCTAGATCGGGTCTGATACAAGGCTCGTATCCTGGGTCAGATGCAATGGTCGATGAACAGATTAGCGTATTGAAGCTCGTTCTCGCAATAACACTGGTCCTCGAAGGCGGAGGAAAGGACCCCTTGGGCGAGAGACTCTTCGAGAATGTACACAAGATCGTGGACAAGGCCTTGACCGATCCTGTCAGCCTCCATGGAATCAGCCTGTTGGTGCTGACAGTGAGTAGTGGATTCTCTTGTGACTGGACTTCGCTCACAAACGTAGGCCATGTATCACTTCACTCGTGATGATGAAGCTATGGCCTGGCGCGTCATTGGCCTAGCTGCGCGACACTGTCTAGAGTTGGGCTTACATCGTCGCGATACGTACTTGGCTCTCTTCCCCGATCCCGAAGAGCAAGCAGCAGCAATTAGGACTTTCTGGACAATCTACGTGCTCGATCGTCGGTGGAGCTTCGGCACGGGGATGCCTTTTGCCCTGCAAGACGCGGATATTGATACTAATGTGCCGAAGCCAGACATATCTACACACGAGTCTACGCCGTATCTCAACGCCATGATATCATACTCGGTCATCGGCTCGAAGGTATGGAAGTCTGTCGCCGATGTAGGACACCAGGACAAGATTAACAAGGATGACATATCTTTCCTTGACTTTCAGGTTTTGAACTGGCACCGTACTATACCGGATTCATTAAAGTTCGTTCATCCGGACAGCGGTAGACAGGTCGAACCTCCTGCACGAGTCGTCCACCGTTTACAGGTCGTGCTCTACCTTCGAGCCAACCAGATGCGAATACTCATCTACCGCCCAGTACTACATACCGCAACTACCATCATGGAGAATCTTGAATTTGCACACGTTGTAGTCAAGGTCGCCAAGGATACGATTCGCATACTGACATATATCAACCAAACATCGGACATCTACAGGAGCCAACAGACTATGTTCAACTACTTCCTTATTTCGGCTCTGGCAGTATTGTTCCTAGCTGTTGCCCATGCGCCAGCTGAATTCAGTCAGCAGTCCCGAGACGAGTTCTACATGGCTCTCGAGCTCGTCCGTGGCCTATCGTCAAACTCATACGTATCGAAACGTCTCTGGAGAACTATCAAGACGATCAAGGAAGTCGGGCCCCGTCTAGGACTCGTCATACGTAACGACGACACCCATGACGCACATTCATCGGCTGCTGTTGCAATGGCAGGTCTTGCAGGTCACTCGATGGACGATCTAGCCCTCTTCTCAAACGGCCGCAACGGGTCTAATCTTGATACACCGCATGGAATGGCTAGTGATTTGACGACCTTGTTCGAGGCTGCCGGAGGTATCTTCAACCTCAACGGCTTTGGAGGGACAGCGAATGAACTTCCCAGCTCAAATGGGGAGTTTGTGAATGGGTTCTCGCATGAGAATGACGAGCTGGCAAGGATTTTGAGAGATTTGTTTTGATGTAGCTGTTGAGCCAAGATCTTTCTTCTGATATATGTTAGACATTTATATTGTTATTGTAATACTTGATCTCATTCCGAATCCACGTGGCATTGGTAACAGAAACTATCGTGCTTCACCTCTATACCTAGCAAGTTCGCAGGGCCTGGCCTGATCACGTGCCAATCGCTAAGCTCGGCCAGGGCAACCTGCGATCTTCATCTGCCAAAACACAACTTGCAACATAGCTCTGCGACGCTTCAAGCCTAGCCGTACTGATAGCCAGGTAGAACCGGCGCAAGACACTCCACCGCCCTCTCACCAGACCCTGCGCTCGCTCGACCCCTCCTCCACCGGCCTCACCTGGATCACGACTTTCGCCGAGCCCTTCCCTGCCCGCTACCCCAACGCCAACACACATGCGATAACAAGGCTGCAAGTGCAGCTTCACAAAAGAAATATACCCTAACCCACAGCCATCTTGTACGATCTGGCGCCTTTGGCTTCCGTCACGCCTACACACGTTTACCCCCACATTCGCATTTTCGAACCCCTCGTCTCTGGCATCACGCACGCATTGCGGCTGCGCGTCATAACCTGAGCCGCGTCTAGAAAGCGGTCTCGACGTCTCTACACCCAAGACAGCATGTCGTCATCTTCGCAGGTCACCGAGTCGTGGATCGCGTCCTTTTGCGGTCTTTTGGGCCACGAATACTTCGCTGAGGTGTCGGAAGACTTCATCGAAGATGATTTCAACCTGACGGGCCTGCAATCGCAGGTACCCATGTACAAGGAAGCTTTGGAGATGATACTCGACGTGGAGCCCGAGGACGACGAGGACGACGAGGAGGAAGAGGAGGAGGAAGATGAGGAAGATGAGATACTGGGCGACGAGAGGGCACCGGGCTACCGAAGGGCAGGCGACCGCAGACATCTCCGCATAGCATCCGACCTCAGCGTGATAGAGAGCTCTGCTGAACTCCTCTACGGACTCATACATCAACGCTACATCACCTCTAGACCAGGTATACAGCAGATGGCTGAAAAGTACGAGCTTCAGCATTTTGGCACCTGCCCGCGCGTGAACTGCAACTCCTGCAAAGTTCTCCCCGTTGGCCTCAACGATAGCCCTGGCCACGAGACCGTCAAGCTGTTCTGCCCTTCCTGTCTAGACGTATATACCCCGCCTAACTCGCGCTTCCAAACCGTCGACGGTGCTTTCTTCGGCACAACCTTTCCTTCGCTCTTCTTCATGACCTTTACGGACCTCGACATTGGTGGTGGGCTGCGCAACAACACGTCAAACACTATCGATGCACTACAGCAATTACAATCGCAAAGCGCAGACGGCAAGTCGCGGAATACTACACCCTCAAATGTCACTTCCATAAACGGCGTCGCACCGCACAACCTTGCCCCTGGTCTCGGCACAGGCAGCATCTACGAACCACGCATCTACGGCTTCCGAGTCAGCGAGCGCGCACGATCAGGACCTCGGATGAAGTGGTTACGGATGCGGCCCACGGACGTTACTGAGCTCGACGAGACGAGAAGATATTGGGAAGAACATGATGAGGATGCAGACCGGCCAGACGACGACGACCTCAACATGGTCGATGTAGCGGAAGGCGGAAAGGGTGCGCCAGTGGACCGAAGAAAGAAAGCTATCCGGGCACGCAGACGGCCGACGAACGGATCCAACGCTGGTGGAGGCAGTCCAATGGACACCAACGGTGTTGGAGCAGCTGCGGGCTAGAGGTCTCCACAAACACCTGAGAATGTCGATCCCGATGCTACCGAATATGGGACAGATTTATCAACCAGCCAAATAGCACTGTACCTGAAAGGCAGGGCGAAAAAGGTGCAACGCCAAAGGGAGGCCATGTTCGAATGAGTTGGCTTAGTCAAGGACATTCTTGTCACTTTTCTTTCTTCACACCGTCACACTTTCACACAAGGGAGCGGAGCATAGTGAGTTGGGACTATTAGGTCGAGATTTTTTTTTTACTTATTGTTCAAAGAAAGACGTATAAGAGGTGGAAAGTCTTAGCTGATTCTTGATGGAGTTTCCTCCGAGCATGACTCAATGAGAATCCAAGAATTTTACCTGTTCGTTTCTACTTTCAAAGCCATGGCGTTTGGAGTATCGCATTGACGTGACGCTTACAAGAACATTCCTAATGATGGAGTGTTCCACAGATATTTGCTATGCACTATGAGCATCCCTGAGACGTACGTTGGATGTTTGCTGGGTTCGATCGACGCCAGACACAGTCACAGGATGGATCTTCATAGTCAAAGGCGATAGAGTGATATGGACCACGCATGATGATAACATAATGAGGATTATTTCTACATATTCATAGAGCCGTGGTAAAGAGGTCAACAGATAATAAGTTCGCTCTACTCTTTCCAGGTCTGATCCCATCATTTACATCGTCGATAACCACTTACATACACACATACAGAGCGTCAAGCTTCCCTAGACTTTATTGAAACAAATTGGTATAAAGCGATATATGGTGCGAGAAAAAAAAACTGAAATACAAGCTACGAGCTTCTTACGCACGATGTGCCCATTCAGCGAGCTGGTTGGCCGAATCAACAGAGTCTTGATTCTTCTCGTGGTGGCTCGTCATGGCCATGCCAGCACCGTGACCTTCGAGCGAATGCGTTGACATGCCCTCGTCGATTATGTCGTCATCAGGGATCTTGACCTCACGGGTGAGCTCGACGTAGTCGTACGCGAACTCGCCAATCTCGACGTCATCAATACCAGCAGCTTCTTCCTCTTCCGTCGCACGGAGCCTGAAGGCGGGGATGAATTTGCCAATAAAGTCAAGAGCTCCGAGGATAAGACAGGTCCCGAGGAAGGAGTATGCGCCGCCGGTGAAAGAATCGGCAAGTTGATAGCCAAGTTGCACCCAATGGTGGTTGAGCCAACCACCATCGATAACAGTGTAACCATCGAGATGCGCAATGTAGTCACTGCATAATGGTTAGTAACGCGAATTTTCAAAAATGAAAATTATCGTGTATGACTTACGTAGCGAAAAACGCAGTGAGGATGTTTCCGATGAAGCCACCAACGCCATGGACAGCAAAGATATCGAGGGCATCATCGCAGCGGAGGAAATACTTGAGCTTCGTCGCGTAGTTGCAAGCAACACCACCACACACACCGAAAACAACAGCAGCCCAGGCAGGGACATATCCAGAACCAGGGGTGATGCAGACAAGACCAGCGATAACACCGGAGCAGAAGCCAACGGTGGACCACTTGCGTTCCAAACGGTAGTCAACTAGGCACCAGGTAATACCACCAACACAGGCAGCAAGATTGGTGCATACAGCAGCCATGATAGCGCGTAGGTTAGCAGACAGAGCCGAACCAGCGTTGAAGCCGAACCACCCCACCCAGAGGAATACAGTGCCGATAACAATGTGCGTGACGTTGTGGGGACGGTAGTTGAGTTCCTGGGTACCGTGACCACTTCGCTTTCCAAGCATGTAAGAGTAGGCGAGGGCAGCACATCCGGATGCAATGTGAACCGGAGTTCCGCCAGCAAAGTCCAAGCCACCCATTTGGAAGACCCATCCAGATGAGTTCCAGGTCCAGCATGCAATGGGGTCGTAGATGATAGTCGTCCAGACAAACATGTAGATGATGCAAGGTAGCATGCGTCCTCGCTCGGCAACAGCTCCAACGGCAAGTGCAACGCTGTTTACAATTAGCATCGGTTTTGAGGACCAAAGTGTGATAAACATACGTGATAGCAGCAAACATGCCCTGGTAGACACAGAACATGAGATCAGGAATACGCGGGCTTCCCACCGAAGGAGCACCCAGCACATTCATCAGGCCAAAGTTATCCAGCGCACCAATATACTTTCCAGCCTTGTGCGAAAAGGCTAGAGAGTAACCCCAGAAGAACCATTGGAAAGAGACGACTGCAGTCGCCATGACAGACAGCCATAGTAGCGATAGCGCCGACTTTCTGCGTGCCAGCCCGGAATAGAAGAAGCTGCAATTCCGTTAGACCTGTGTACATGGTTGCAAGGTTGCAAAGTTTCAAAGTGGAGTTGGGTTACTGACCCTACACCCGGTATCATAAGAAGCACGAGGGCGGTTGATGTGATCATCCAAGCGATATCGCCGGGCTAGAGAAACATGGCATTAGCCCCGCGTTACCACTAAAACCTTACGGTTCCGTCTCTGGTAGCCAAACTCACATTGTAAAACACATTGAGATTGTATAACCTCGAATCGCCTCCCGTGGGATCTGTGGTATTACCAAACGTCTCCAGAGGGAGTGTGGGGTCCAAGCCCGAAGATACGGGATCCATCCTGTCGTTTCCCGGGTCGTCGCTCTTTCGATTAAATGTTTGTTGGACTCGAATGTGTCATGTATCGGCAATGCGCGGTTACTGGCTACAAATCCGAAAAGATGCGAGGTAATTATGTAGACTTTAGAGAGTCGTAGAGAGAGAAGGGATTGCGTGCAGGCGGATGGGAAAGTGAAGATTGGTCGATCGCTACACGTTCAGGGATCTCCAAGTCTGCAGTTGACCCTTGGCGTCCGCCCCAATACTGAACAAGCAAAAAAATAAAAATGGTCGCCGCTGGGAACGCTCAAATAAGGAGCATGTGCAAACGCGTTGCTAAGTATAAGGATAGGCGAGTCGCTTGATTGACAAGCTCACGAACCAACACCTAAACCGAGGGGTCTGTGGTAGCTATATGGAGGCTGAGCGTAGGAAAGAGCATCAAAGCTTCATCGCTTCCGCTACAGGATAGGCGATGCCGCTTTGATAATCTCCCAGCAAACAGGCATGAACATCCCCCTCTCCCGAATGCACGAACGCCACGGCAGTGGGGTGTTTGATAGCTGGTGACGGGATGAGAGGCAATGGCCCCAGGCCATGTCAGCCAATGTCCGACTACGAGTCCGTCGCTAAGCAAAATGCCAAACTGCAGGGTACCGCCCACACTTGGGGCACGGCGCTGAGCCTGTTGCGGCTGTCGAACCACACGTGTGGGATGACAGTACGATGGGTTGCCGCGAGGCCTGGCTGCGATCACTTTTTTGGTTCCACCATGTAGTGGAGCAGTCTTGATCGTCTTTGGCTGTTCTGTGACTCTGTATCTCTTTTTGATCGACGTGATCACTCGTTCGCTTCGCCTTGTGATGGCAACTAGCCTCCATGGGAGCCCTGAAGTCGCATCAGGCAATGCGTCGATCGAGCCCCCTCAGCACAGCTCAATCGCTATCAGCGAAATGATTCGAAAACATTGTTCACAGCTTGGGAGAAGAGTAGGAGCAAGGGTAGTGATAACGTGAGAGCGGCTGATAGGCTACGCCGGATACTTGGAGTTTGAGAACAAGTCCAGGCCATCCCTGGCTTAACATCTTCGGGTGCCGGGCGAGCCCGTATTTGGCAAGGTGCGTGCTTAGCGTAGATATGGCCATTAGAGACACCATGCAGCCTGTCGTTCCCAAGTACTGTATGGGGAATCTTGGGGTCTTGAGCTCGTGTCTTGTGGTGTGATCACTCTGTTAGAGTTTGCAAGTGCTATACTTGAAAGTCGATCAAACTTGGCCCCCCCGGATGCCGTCGGAAATGGCCTCAAAATCCCTTATCTCTGTCGCCGTTTTCCTATCCCACGCCGAGCCGTGACGGCCACTCTGCCCACATCCCGCGACTCCTCCGCAGCCGCCTCCAACAACCTTCAGATGCACCATGCAGGTCCAACGGGGATCCTCACCCCTGGCGTCATCTCACCATGTTTCTGTTCGCGTCTAGAATAGCATCACACCATAGCGCTGGATACACTGTTCGCCTCGTCTACCGCAATCGTCTGTCTTGCATTGATCTATGTTGCTTTTGTCTGCGCCAGTTGCCGCTATCCCTGAGACTCACCGATCGATGCCGCAGCTAGGTACATGTGAGAACGATGCTCAGCCTGAAGATTTGGACCCTGCCACTGCCCTATCTATGTATTTGACATGAGTATTTCTACATGACAGTTGGCATAGACGCGATCTGGCTAGAAGTACCGACATTACGGCTATTGGTACGTGAGTGACAAGGAGAGTAGGCTGAGACTGTTGAGATATGGATACAAGGCTGTCAAATGGGGCTTCACGAGTTGTGATTCGAGGAACTTCTGTAAGCACTGTCTCGGAGATGTTTCCATCCCTTGGTCTTGTATTGTTCTCCTGTCTGATTCCACCGACTCTCTCCGTTGCCAAAAGTTCTATCCATATTGTCGGCTCGGCCGACGCTCTGGAAGCTCAGTAATCACTAGAACGCTCCTGTTGCACGCATTGTTGTTGACACGTCCGTGTCGACGGCAGCAGAAGCGATGCGGCCCGTAGCAGTCGGACACAGCGCCGAGAGATCGTTCCTGTATGTGACCACAAGTGCGCGTACTACTGTATGGCTACTTGCGTAGACTTGGAGAAGAAATTATGCTGCCAGGGTTTCCGATTCGAAGGGGAAGGCGGTCGTACAGCCGTTTTAGTGGCTTATTACGCCTTGCCGTCGTAGTCTCCACATTCTCCATAACGTGGACAAATTTGCGTCGTTCGGTTGAACTAGCCTGCGCCACGAGCCGAGGGACTGTAGTAGATATGCACACATGTCCGAGAAAGGTGAACCGCGGTATATCATGAGATCTGGTGGAGGAGCTTCCAGATCCGCGGGTGATATCTCAAGCATGAAGAGGTGTGCCAGATCCTACCGGAGTATTTGCCCCTGGTGTTGCAGGGTCAGTACCGGCTTTCTTCTTCTTCTTCTTTTTCCGTGGGATCAGCGCCGGCGGGTTCATGACAGCACTGCGTAGAGATAGGTAGGAGCCGCAAGTCATGCAGAGGTTATCAGGAAGATCTGGGTTACAGAAGACTGTTTGCAGTTAGCATTCGGTTGAGTGGGGGGGAATAGGTGTGGTTCAGCTTACTGCTCAAGCACACACTGCAGACAAAGCCGATGTCGACAACCTTCCTGTGGCAGAAACATGCTGCACGAAAATCGACACCGCCAGCGCTAGGGACTATCAAGCTTGTTCGTGCTGTTACATCGGGTAGGAATGCCATCATCAGATACTGTAGCAGACCTTCTGGACGGTCCGGTTTCATGTATACGCCTCCAGTCGCATCGCTCGCTTGCTGCAATAGCACAGTGTCGCCAGCCAGTTTCAGTATATCTATGGGTATCCGCTTTCGTTGTGCGGCAAATATAGAGTTCATGACAGGTATGTACTGATTGGCAAGGTCGCCGGATACAGAGACGATGAGGATGCGAGAGGTGAGGGGAACGCGGTCGACGTGTGTGTTTTCAGAGTCGGCGAGTGCTGCAAGAGCGGTACTGTCGGCAGATGCGGCTGTGGGAGCATGGAGGATGGTTTGCTTGTTGATGTGGGTGAGAGCCATGGAGAGAGCACCGCCTATGAGTGTTGTAGGCGTTGCTTCCAGGTGGCTCTCTTTTGTCTCGTTGAGCAACTTGGCGAAGTTACGTAGGATTGCGCTCTCTACGACAGCGAATGGCCGGTACTTGTTGGCACTCTCTGCCATGTGATGTTCCTTGTCCTTTGCATGGCCATTCGTCTGAACATGGCCGTTTGTGTCGCCGCGCCGCGACTGTGGCTGCGGGTCGGTGGGTGTGGGATACAGAAAGGTCGTCTTGTGCGAATGGGAAGCTATCACAGCAACTTCGTTTCCGTTTCCCGAGGCGAGGTGGGCGTTGATGAAGACGAGGATGTTGGCTAGGGCGGCAGAGAGTGAGAGGGTAGAGGACAGATGCGCCCACGCGTGTGGATTGGTGTCGAGGACGATGGCAAGCAGTGACGGCGGCGGGGCTGCGAAAGTTAGTTGTCATTGTGCCAGTTGAGCAGTCGTGATCCCATGCCTTCTTCTGTCTTGACGTGACGGTCGGAACCGTCAATGGTATTCATTGTGCTGACATGTGCTTCTCTCTATAGCACTGAGAAGACGGCTCGCTGTTCAAATGCTGTGCATGCCTCGGAATGTCGAGTGCGTCCTTCTCTCGAGCTTGGACTTGAGGCCTGTTCAGTCAATGAGGTCAACTTCGCGACCGCCTAATACAATGCGCCCGTGCGCCCGCCGCGTTCCCACGTGAGCGCGCTGCACTGGGCATCCAACCTATTCTCGGTCTTTTCGGGCAATGTGTCTGTCTCTGTCTGGAAAGTGATCAACGAGTATATTTTGTGAAGATAGGTCTCTCTGCCGGTCTAATGTCAGCCAGCCGCGCGCGCGGTGACAGACTTGTGGCTTACAAGACCCATATATTTCTCAGCCTGACTGTGTATAAACAACACGACTTCCCACTCATCTCTGGCGCGAGTTGCCATGTTGCGTACCTCAAAATATGCATATAGAAACCAAGCACCTTCACCTTCCTTGACTCGAATACATTACTACTTAGGTGGCCAAGGGTCAATGCAAGTCCATGCTGACAACCTTGGAATTTGCCGACGCAACCTTACAGAAAGAGACGGAACTGGGGTTTACCGCAGGTCGGAACTAAATCGTGGGGACGTCGAATTGCCTGATTCAGGATTTGCTGCGAGCTTGCCGTCGTGCCAGTCATTAGGTGACCTCACCTGAGCTATTATGGCAAACTACCGAGGCTCAGGAGACTGGCTCCGCCCATGCCATGCACCATGAAGGACTGAGCCCACTGTTAGTAGTCGACATGTCACATTACCGAAGGCTTGCTGTTACGCCAGCTCGCAACCTTAAACATATCCGTCTCTCTCCAGCGACTCGGTCACCCCTTAAGGCGCCCGGCTAAAATCTAGTTCCAACGAATCTCTTGTCGACTCTACATCAGCCATTCGTGCATCGTCTCATACTCCAAGGACGGACGCTCCCCTGTCCGATTCACCAGCGCCCCAGTTGCAACATCGCCAACATGATTACAGAAACGATACGACGAGTGAACGGTTATGAGAAGGATGCATACACATACTATCCCGTCATTATTGTCGGGGCTGGCGCATCTGGCATTGCCATGGCCTGTCAACTGAAGCAGCAACTTGGCTTTGATCAGTTTCGCGTATTCGATCGTCAAGCAGGCATTGGAGGAACTTGGTGGATAAATCGCTATCCAGGTGTTGCATGGTATGAAAGTCCCTGAAATATGCCCGTTCAATGCGCATGGTAATACCAAACCTTTGAAATTCAGCCGCCACAACAATCTTCCACAGGCCAGGGCTAATGCTATATAGTGATGTACCCGCCGTCTTCTACTCTTTTAGCTTCGCTCAAAACCCGAACTGGACCTCGTTCCACCCTCCCGGCAAAGAAATCGTACGCTATTACCACGAAGTATGCGAGAACTACCGCATCACAGACAAGTTTGAGCTCAACACAGATATCGAAAGCTGCAGATGGCTAGAAGAGGAACAGTTGTGGGAAGTCACTCTCCGTCGTATGGTAGCAGGCATGGGCGACCTCTCATCCAAGGAGCGCATAAAGATCGCACAAGAGAAGGGCGAGCATGCAGTATACTCGGAGACTGAGATTGTGAAATCAAAGGTTGTGCTCAGCTGCGTCGGGGGTCTAGTCGAGCCAAGAGGCTGGCCTGACGAGATCAAGGGCATTGAAAATTTCAAGGGCAACATGTTCCATTCTGCGAGGTGGGATGAAAGTGTCGATTTCACGGACAAGAACGTTGTCGTTGTTGGCACTGGGTGCAGCAGTGCTCAACTCGTGCCCCGCCTACCCAATGCGCCGTACAACGCCAAATCAGTCACTCAGCTCATGAGATCACCGCCATGGGTTGTTCCAGCTCCGACACCGCCCGGTGGTGATGAATGGTGGGAGAAAAATGGCCCCAAGATTATGAGGAACGTACCAGGACTCAAGGAGCTACTTCGTTTCCTTATTTTTGCTGGTGCCGAAGCCGGTTTCCTTAGAATGTTCCCCAATACTCCATATGCTGAGAAAGGAAGGAAGGCCTACGAAGAGAAGACGCTCCAGAACATGCGAAAACACGTTCCTGAGAAGTACTGGGATATCATGACGCCAGACTACGGGGTCGGTTGCAAACGCCGCATCTTCGACAAGCGGTGGCTGCGCAGTCTGAACGATTCGAAAATCGAGCTCACTACTCAGCCGCTGAGTAGGGTCACTGAACATGGTGTTGTCATCGGTCCCGGTGCGACGTATCCAGCCAATGCAAAGAAGGAGGATTACCCAGAGCGAGAGATACCCGCAGATGTCATTGTCCTGGCAAACGGCTTCGACACGACACGATGGCTCCATCCGCTCAAAGTCATTGGCAAAGATGGAAAAGATCTAGTACAAGTAATGGAAGATCGAGGAGGCGCCCAAGCCTACCAAGGCACGGCTGTCGATGGTTTCCCAAACTTCATGATGATCTTCGGACCCAACACAGCAACTGGGCACTCTAGCGTTGTCATGGCCAGTGAGAGTGAGTCTTATCCCTCCTTACTAGCATACACCATCAAGCTGCTCTGGAGATGAATACTAACATAAATTCCAGATATGGTGAATTATTCCCTAAACTTCATCCGCCTCCTCCTCACAAACGAAGCCCGCACCGTCGACGTCAAGCACTCCGCTGAGGTTGCCTATACGTCTGAAATGCAGCGTGCACTCAAGAATACCGTATGGCAGAGTGGCTGCTCAAGCTGGTACGTTACAGGCAATGGTTGGAATTCCACCGTCTACCCATACACGCAAATCGACTTCTGGCGGAGATGCACCTTCCCAAGGTGGAACGACTGGAATATCGAGTACACAAGCAAGGGCATTGCGAGGATGAGGGCGCGGAGGGTGATCAGGACGCTCGCGCTCGTGCTTGCAATCGGTGGAGCGTGGAGGTTTAGGCAGAGTGGATTGGGTTTGGATGATGTCAAAGGACTACTGAGAGGTGCGGTGCAGGGGTCTTTGAGGAACGTTATGGATGTTTGGGAGACAATAAGGAAGACTCTTTTGGCTTGAAAGTATAATTGAGGGTAATTATGATTCGGACATGGGATATAGTAACGGTGTATCTAATAGGTATTGTCTCCTTTGGACATGTCAAACCAAGCAACGCTGTGTGTATGTGTCCACTCACCTGACAGCAGGCAAGCTATTTTGGTATGATGACTGGTGTATGCTGCATCGTGTTGACTGCATAACGTCATCTGTTCTATCTCGAAATTTGACATCTGCCGACTCCGCTTCGTACCACTGTATCTCGGGGTCCAGCTCCACGGGAGCGCAAATAGTTCTCTTCCGACGGGCGATTTTAGTGTGCCACATCCGATCACTAACTAACGGTGGACTGGACCGCGCTAGATTGTGTCGATTCTAAAGTTGTGGTATGCCCGTTGCATTAGGCACATTGATCAATATGTGAGTGTGAAGAGCTATGCACAGTGCAACCATCGTGATTCAAACCGTCACGCGCATGTTTGTTGATACTGGAGTATGGAGTCGTATACGTGGTTCAATTCATATCGTCGTGCTGAACAGCGTATTCTGTAAGCAACGTTCTTCATCGTCGCCAACAAACGTGCTTTTCTTATTACATTCCCATCCCCTTTGTCACCATCTGAACAAAAGGCGTACACAGAAGAACATGACAAGGAAATGGATATCTTCGCAAAGAAAAATGCCGCAGATCCAAAGAAATCCCATAAAAGAACTTTTCCGTTATGCAAGAGAAATCGTGACATCGTGCTCGATGATCGAGCTATTCCTCTTATGCCTCTGCTGTCAGGTCATTACCAGCACCAAGCCAGTCTACGTCTCCAAGGCCTATGTTGCTGTCCAGTGCCGAGTCGTCGAAATTGAACGCCTCGCCAACTGCATCCAGATTGAGCAACTGATCAAAGTCACCGTCGTCGAATTCGTTGTTCAGTGGTAAGCTAGAGAAAAGCATCTCATCATCCTGGTGATGGTTGATGTTGTTGGTAAATGGATTCGCTGCAAGGTCCATCGTGCTCCATTTGTTAAAATTCATAGAGTTAAGGTTGTCGTTTGTGTGGGAGTTCGATGCAGGAGCCGTGACATCAGCCAGGTGAGACTCTTCGGCAATAGTGATACTGGGCATGTGCTCGTGATCAGAATCTGGCGGGGTAGATGCAAGGAAAGTCTCGAGGCGGCGAGCGACTTCCTCATCTGTAACATTGGGCTGATTGTGCTGCTTTTCCAAAGCGAGCATGTTAGTAGTGCCGTGGTCTGGCGGCGGAGTCAATGTTGAGGGCCGTACATTTTGCGTTGCAGTTGTCGTTGTGTTGGCCATATCGAGTCGTCTTCCGGCATCTACCAGATCTTCTACGGTCGTTACGGGCGAAGGCTTGGGCATCGGCACAGCTTGAGCAGCTGCCACAGGAGCAACATGGATACCTGCTTTGCGAATGGCGGCTTCTAAGAAAGCCACGGAGTAATCAGCAGCAGCGTAAAGATCTCGCAGCTTGCCCATGACAGCCATGCACTGGCAGAAGCCACGTAGAGATGACCGACGAGTCTCCTCTTCTGGCGCCTTGATGTCAAGTAGGTGAATAATGATTGCTGGCAGAAGAACTGTGACACCCGTTGTTGGCAGGTACTTAACGAGACCGCCTACATCCAGACGCTGCGCAATCGATGTGATAGCTGAAGCTGCACGACGAACATTTCGGCGAGAAACATCTAGGAGTTCAGATTCGACGTTCTCCTTCGTTGGGGCGCTTGCTGGACCGCCTTGTGAGTTTGGTAAAACCTGGGGCCGATGTAGGGCAGACAGCGTAGTGAAGAAGACCATGTGCAGCAGTGACCTTGCAAGATCAATTGCTGCCTCACCGCTGGGCGTGTCTGTATACTTGGCCTCATCCGGGAGTTCCGACACCCATTTCTGCAGTTCTTCATCGCAAGCCTTGACCTCACTAGTCTCGGGATCCAGTTTCTTCGGAAGCAACATCATGGTTGTGCGGTCATTCTGAAGTCCGTGGTTGTTGTTCAATACGCAGTATTGCTTTGATAGCACATGGGAAATGCACAGACACAGTCGAGCCTTCTCAATGCACATGATAGCTAGCTGCCGCTGCGCATCCACGTCTCGTGCAATGCGGCAGTCAGCTGGTAGGCAAGTGATCGATTCCGGAAGAGGTGCAATCTCGAAATCATCCAACGTCAGCATAGGCACATCGAAGTCCTCGGTCTTTATCCTTGTCGGTCGTCGCATGCCAAGTGCAATGAGTCGGTCACGCATATATGTTGACCACCATATTCGCTTCCAGAGTTTGACGCGTTTGCTATCCAGGTTGGTATTATCTGGGTTGCGGTGCAGCCCGATAGTGTGGGCAACGGACGTTGCGACGCCCATCCAATGCCAGGTGTCTTTCTGGTCATCGGGAGTCTCGTAGTAGTACGTCAGCAACAAGAGTGCTTGAACAAGTGACACACGATCGGACTCGTAATCAAAATCGTAGAGGATCTGGTGATATAATTAGTTTGATGTTCACATGCTATCGGTCCATTGTACGCCCGTCAATCTTCACATGTTGGCATGTGCACGGAATATCGGTATGTCCGAAACGCTCCGATCGTGTTTGGGATCGGTCGGCCGAACGCGATTTGCCAAGTCTTCCGAGAAGGGGTTACAACTTACTCTAGTCTTTTGGAAAAAGTCCTTGCGCGCGTCTTTTCGAGTAGCGTAGCCAGCGGTACGCAAGTATTCCATGTCAACAAACGCCGATCCGGCAAACATGACGGCCTGGAACAGGATCAAGCTAACTTTCCCTTTGCTGCCATCTCTTTTGTCGATCATTGACAAGAAGTCATGCAGATCCAAAAGGGGCATGTACGGATGAACGAATTCAACGTATGCTCGGAGCATTTCGCCGCGAAGATTCCCCTTTGGTACAGACAGTGCGCCTTTCTTCTCCAGATACGCAATCTCATCAGGTCCGATTTTGGCCGGAAGAGGTTTGATGAATCGAGGCAACTCGCCGGGAGCGGGTTTTTGCGGTAAACTTCCAAAAAAGGGTGCTCGCGGTTCGTTAGAAAACGGCGAAAATGGTAGTGTAGGCAGGCCATTGATCTGCGAAGTGATGGAAAGACGGCGTTGGATATCCGAAATGCTCGCGACAGAATTAATACGATGGCCATGGCTTTGGTCTGTATCGCAATTAGTCCAGGACAGAAACGAAGAGATTCAATAGACATACATATGGAATGTGGTACATGCTCGTCTCGTCTCGATTCCGCCTCATGTGACCCTCGCGACGAAGATCGATTTAGGTTTTGAGCACCGTCGAGCGCATCACGCGATGCGATCTTGCGTGTGGCAGTTGCTGTTACGCTTGTGTTTTCCGTAGTTTGTTCGTCATCTTTGCTCCATTTCCTGCAACTGTTAGTACGAGTCGCACATTTGGAGTAAGTGCATTGGCTGCCATTGGCTCAAATGCTCTCGGCAACTGCCATAGGTGCAACGCTGTCCAAATGGCTAGGCCAAAAGTACCGAGTCCCCAGCCGATGTTGCATGACGACACTGGATGGAACATGCCATATCGAAAACCGTTGATCAAACAACAGTGCGGTTTACTTGTGGAGACGCCGGATATTGCACGGGAATGTGGAACTAACTTTTTGCGCCTGCTCTCTGACACAATGCAGTCGACTTCGTCGAGTCGGCAATTTGTGCAAGGAGCGCCGTGCTCTGTAACATTGCATCGCACTTTGCGAGCTCGACAGCATTGACAAGCTTTGGAAGCCCTCCTCTTTACTGAACGTCCGGTTGCATGTCCATCGAGGCCGGCCTGGGTGGCTTTTCGTTTCGGTGCTTGGATTTCGTTGTGATGGTCGGACGGGGATGCAGAATAATCAGACATGGTGACAAGGTATTGATGTCTGGTGTCTGAGTTGGAAGCACAATGGGTTGCAAATAGCGTTGAGAACTCCTACCACACGCGAGGGGTCTGGGGGCGCCCGAGGATTATAAAGACCATAATTCGCGAGAGTGGATTGCATGCCAGGGCTAGTCGTGTGCTAGGACACGCAGACAAGCCGCGCTTCACCTGGTGCGTTTTAACGCTCATGACGCCGCCCCGTCCCCACTGGGGATCGTTAGTTAGTACCCCAGTCCCCCAGATGCGGCTGGTGGGCGCTTTATCCTTGGCACCTAAGACGCCGATACCCCTCGGATGTCATCGGGACAAAGGCCGCTCCTGGATACAAACGCGTTTGGCAACGTCAGCTGCCTGTCCATTCCTTGTGCACGGGCAAGATGCCGCGGTTCTTAGATTCGCTCAAAGCCGACTCTGCCCTACAGCTTGTGACCGCCAAGAACACGCTCGCGCTGACTGCCACAGACGTTTGGCACGCGAGTACCCAAATCACTGACAGGAACTCGAGTCATGAAAGTTGTGGGGTCTCCGGCACATTCGATTCACGTAGAGTCCCACAAAGACGAGCCTGGCGTAGGATCATCGCTGTAGAGTGCGGAAATGAATATCCCAGCGACGGCGCGATTGGAGTGTATGAGCGGAAGGCCATGACCAAGCCAGACAGCTCTGGATTCTATAGCCGAAGTGCTAGCCGTCTCGGGTGCACGTGAGGACACATAGGCGTCCAAATATGTTTGCGGCTTTTTGCCAATCGTACGGACAGGTCCATTGCCCCGACGCAGACCCCAATAAAATCTGCATCGTCAACCTTAGTGGGCACGGTGCTTGCCGTCTGTTGCGACCTGATGAGAGCTGGCTGACCGCTCTCCAGCGACAGTTGCTCTACGCGGTGTGCGGACGGAAGGTTGCCCTGGATGACGTGAACGAGAATCGTAAGAGGCTGAGCGAGTTCATGCAGTCGGCGCTCGGAGCAAAGGCTCTTTTCCAACTGTGTGGTCGCGGTAACGTCAAAATGGACGAGTTAGCGAACGCCTGGAGGTTGATCTCTGGCGTGCAGCCAAAATTGCGGGGAACACACGCTTTCCCCTCTCGGTGAAGTCTCGGACAACGCCATGCCGTTGCATGTGGCAGTGAGAACGCAACCACCAATCTGCAGTGGTGCAGACGTTCCATCCTTCCAGATTGCCCCTAGACGCTCGGCAACCTCATGCACCTCCCGCACATTTTTTCTCTGCATCAGCGATCGTGATCGAGCATCCGCGGCCGCAGTCCGTCCTTACCCGTCGGTACCTGAGAGGCCTTCCGGATTACTCAAACATCTGGGGCATTGCACCGGTCGTTTCTTCTGTAACAATGACATATGGCAGGGCCATGTCAAGCCTTGGATTTGCATGTCTAACGCAACCATTTTAGCGGTTCCACGCGACACGATCTGCAGGGAAAATGGCCGTCGCGCGACGCGGTCTGGTCCTTGACCGTCCTCCGATGATTGAGGCTCAAGGTCACCTACATGTACCCCGGAGTACTGACCGTGTCATCGTTGCAGAGTCAGAGATCATGATTACCATCTTGCGACTCGTAGTACGCTGTATGGGTATGTAGCCTGTGTGTGGGGCTTACGGCCGACATCAACCTTGTCCAACCACCCGCAAGGACAAGGCATCTAGGCACCTGGGGGATTTCGTCTTCACGCTCCGACTCCGACTTGGTGTATTCATCATTTCGAGGGCTGCCTTAGGATGAAACTCGTACGAGCTTTCGGGCGTTGGGACGGAAACGGACACGGAATATTTTTCCGCTCGAACATCTGGAAAAGCGCATTTTCATGCAATCAGAGAGGCTATGCAACGTTGTGCTACTAACCCTGCGGGACACTCACCACAGGATAAGCTTTGCGCTCCACCTTGTAAATCTGGAGTGAAGATCCTTGGGTCGGCGCATCATCGGTGCTACGACTAGTCAAGTGGCTGCATGTATCGAATCGAAGTTTGTATGTCTGTACGCGACCGTTAGACAGGAAAATAAAATAAAATGTGAAAGGTACAACGTCAGAATTATCTCACTTGAACTGTAAGGTTGTATGGTATCTACACACCCGTATTTGTCCAATCATACCATGTCCATGTCGAATGAGATATCCACGATTTACCATGGTTTGCACACTATCGCTCTCAACGACTGACGCAATAGCTCTCCCATAGCCCTACACACTCCTAGTAAGTGTGCAAACACAGAGCAATGGTCACCTTAACGCAAATCTTGAGAGACGATCGCTCCCAGCATCCACCATGTTTCATGCATCACCATCGGCTCAAAGCTGTTTGGTAACATCGATTGAAGCATGACTGCAGACACTTCCACTTTTTTCGCTTGTCCAGCGCTGTAGCATTGTGATCATCAGGAGGAGGCAATTTGAAGTATCAATCGGAAAATATCCAAGTTTTGATTTAATCAGTGTCTTAGTTCGTATCCACTATTGAAGCTCAGTAACCAGAGTCATGTGTTAGGCACCTGAAGCTGGAGCATCGTGATCTACATGATATTGAGTCAAATTACGAAAGCCACGAAAAGAATACTCGGAGCAAGCCGAATAAAAACCGAATGACGAACACAGGACAAAGACTATTTCCAAGCCGTAAATTGCGGTGAGGAGCCTCCCGTATGAAGATGCGTTGTTGCGAACACAGGACCTGCCGACGTAAATATGGGCTATGTTCAGAGCAAGATATCACAATGCTTTTGTAAGGAAGCTGACAGTAGCCAATGTCCAAGTCGGTATTTGCAAAGATTGTAACCTTCAGGTACACCTCTAGAATGCTCTGTCTCTATAGCTTCGAAGAACCCTTGGGTCTCTCCATCGCCTTGGTCTTGTTCTTGAAATTCTTCACAAGCTGCCTTACGCCCAAGTCCAGCATTACGTCTTCTGAACCACCGGGTATCCGTACGCCTGGTACCTCGCGGTAGATCCCTGTGAGCATGTTAGTTACTGCCGATAATGCCCGAGTGGTCGGTATACTTACTCTCAACCAACTCTCCCTGCCCACTCTTTGTGTATCCATTGCCGCCAAACAGCAGTTGCGCCGTTTGTGCGCATTCGTTCAGTACAATACCACTTTGTGCTTTGACCATAGCGGTCAATCCACCTAGTTCGATATCCGCTGTTGCTTTTGGTAGGTGTACCATCTGGTATACGAACTGCTCGACCCAAGCCCACTGAGACTCCAAAAGAGCGCCAGCTTTCGCCAGGCGGTGACGTACGACGGGTTGATCGACGAGCGGTTTTCCGAAGGCTTCGCGCTTGAGAACGTACTCCATAGCGGCGGACAGGGCGACACGCGCTTGACGGGTTGCACCAATGGCAATTGTGAGCCGTTCGTGGTTGAAGTTTGTCATGCTGTGAAATTGTATGTCAGCCAGCAATACTTCTTGAGTCCTAGAACAATCTTACATGTACTTCATGCCCATTCCCTCTTCTCCAATAAGATTCTCGACTGGTACTTTGACATCGTCCAATTCGATGAAAGTTGTGCCTGCGCTCACTTGACCTCCAACCTTCAGGCGACGCATGTTGACTCCTGGGTATCCTTTCAAAGGCACAACCAACATAGACAGACCTGTTGGTCCAGGACCACCGGTTCTTACAGCCATAGAAGAATAGTCTGACCAGATTCCATTGGTGATCCACTTCTTGGTTCCATTGACGATATAGTGTTTTCCATCAGGTGTCTTCGTAGCGGTCGTTGTGATGTTCGCGACGTCTGATCCGGCTTCGGGCTCGGTGATGGCAATGCAGGTTCGCTTCTTGCCGGTAAGGAGTTCTGGGAGGAAGCGCTCTTGTAGCTGCTTGTTGCCATATTTGATGATGGGCGGAACGCCGAAGGACATGCCTGTTGTGAGAGATCCAGAGGGTCCTGCAAGTCCAGTTCGTGCCATCTGATACATCGTTAGTTACGCCTGAACCAAGTATTGGCGAAACCGAGCCTCCATACCTCATCAGCATAGATCATAGTATGGATGTAATCCCATTCCTCAACCTTCACCACACCAAGAATGTCGTGGATGCCCAGCTTCTTCAACCATTCTACTGGGAGAGGTGCTGGCAGCGTAGGTAGTAGCATGCCTGCTTTCGCGAAGGTCTCGAAGACATGCTCAGGGACAGTTTCATTTGTGTCCCATTCTAGTGACTTCTCAAGCATGTGTTTGTCCACAAACTCGCGACACGCTTTCTGCCATCTCAGATGTGTCTCTTTGTAGTATGGGGATGGTAAGCCGACAATGTAGGGCGGTTCGGAAAACGGGACGAAAGCGGTGGAAGACATGTTGGGACGGGTGAATCGACCAAACTGGGGGGTAAAGTGGTAAGTTCGAGCGACTGAGCTCTGCTGCGGATAGGCTACATGATGCAGGTGGTGTTGTGCCCAGTATATAGATGGCGCCGATTACGCCTGAGGAGGAGAAGTGGAGTCCGGGGTAGCTTCATGTGAGCCGAGGTTGGCCAGGATTACACGCTTTTGGCATGTCATGTACCGACAGCTGATTGTGGCGCAAAGCCGTATTACTTGTGCTGGCAATTGTAAGCATTTACAATCAGAAACAAAAGCGTACTCTAGATTTATCGGTTGTGTTCTGCGTCAGCATGTTAAAAAGGTAGAACATTGTGAGCACATTCAAGGTACCTGAACACCTAGGTACGGTTTACGTACACCGCGAAAAGGTGTGCTCTCTCAAACGAGTATCACAGCTCCTTCAATTCTTGCTAGAGAACATCCTATCCGTTTTCGAATCCGATAATAGCTCGTATGATCCATTCATTAAACCTCGATATGAAATATTCGAATGCCATGTCACCTGCATCACTAATGTTTTCAAATCAAATCAAATTCACATTGCTTGCGCCATCACCGACATGAAGCCCATTGCAATTTTAAATATAATAGAAAATGTTGGTATTCAGGTACTTTTTCGGTAGGCACTGTCTACGAGGGGACTATGATACATATCGTCGAGCTAACGTCGCAGTGGCAACGCAACCGAAAATTCACATATTGCAGAAAAAGAAAGTACCGCAACTTACTTACAAGTAGTTACAGTACTAGACTGCTTCGAGTCGATGGATGAGCATCTCCTGTTTCCTGCGAGAGCGGTGTACGAGGGAAGACTCCTAATCTTCCTCAATTTCACCCTCCTCACTTCCACTACGGATAGCACGTTCTTCTTCTTCCTTCTTGAGGGCGGCGGAATCGGGGATGGGAGTCTTCGACTTACGATCGGCGGCGCGTGGAGAATAGCGGGCACGCTGTGACAAAGTCAGTCTCGTACTATGGATGTGCGTGGGGCGTAGTTTTGCATACCTTGGTCTCACGATCACGCTTAGAAGAGCTCTCGTCGCTTTCCCGACGGCGTCGAGTCGACGAGGTGCGACCGCCGCTATCGCCATAATCAAGCAGACTAACGGTGGCCTCACGAGGGTCGGCCCTGCTAACGTAGGATCGCTCGCGCTCGACTTCACGCTCGCGACGCTCAAGCCCGTAATGATCACCGCCGGGGCTGCGACGAGAGCGCTCATAGCGATCGTCATCTCGGCGCTCACGGCGTCGGGGAGGAGATAAGCCTGTGCTGTCGTTGTTCCTGTAGCGCGCCTCCCTGTCCTGCACCGCACGACGGCGCTCTGCAGCGTACGGATCATGTTCAGGTGAGCGAGTTCGCGTACGATGACGACGATGAGAATCAGAATGCCCATTGCGATACTCACGATCTCGGTCGCGCCTGTCCCTATCACGGTCGCGATCATCGCGCCTACTTCGATCCCTGCGATCGCTCTCCTTCTCCTTCAAGCGGGACATGAACTTATCGAAAGCCGACTCGCGGAGGGTATCTGATTTCAGTGCGCGATACTCGTCTGTCTTTTCAACGCGGGGACGTACCACTTCCCAGGTGTCTGATAGAGACACTGGTGGATCAAGGTGCTTGATCACAGACCGAAGTTTGTCCACAGCTGAGCGCTCGATATATTCCTCGTCTCGACGTTCTTCCTCCTCGCGCTTCTTGACCTTAGCAAGGACGTAGTTGTAGATGCTATGCATGGACTGTTCGTCAATATCAGCGGTGCGAGGATCTTTTCGCATAATGTTAAGGAACTCTTCCACAGGGGTCGCTGTGGTAACCTCGAAGCGTTGTTGCTCCAGCACGTCAAGCGCTCTTCGGCGCAGGGTGCGGAACTTGCCCTCTTCTTCCTCCAGAGCATCGCGGAATAGATCAAGTGGCGACGATCCACTCTGTCCAAGCATAGCCGTGTAGCGCGGGTCGTCCTGGATAGTATCGTGAATGTCCTTCCATTTGGTACCGGCACGGAGCAAACCACTTTTCCTAAGATCGTCTAGGAGCTCGAGGAACGCATCGCGGTTCTTGCGCTCGACACGGTGCTTCTTGCGTCGCTCGGCTTGAACCTTGTCGTTGTGTTCGCGCTGGAGCTGCCTGATGTGCTTCTCGAATTGGTTCAGAACGTCCATTCGAGTCAGAGTCTCGAACTTGTCGCTGTTGAACTCGTGGTTCTGTTCCAGTTTCTCCTCAGCTGCCTGCCAGCGCGTAAACGGCTCCAAATCCAAGCCCTGCAGCAGACCCATGATTTGGTCGAGAGCGGATCGCCTGCTCTCTGCCTCTTCCTCCTCATGCGCCTTCTTCAAAGAGATGATGTATTCCTCAAACAGAGCCCTGCGCTCGGCATCGTCTTTGGCAGAGCGGAAGATGGTTTCCTCTTCGATGATGGGCAGAGCAGTCTTCCAGCGCGTGTAGTACTTGATCTCAGGGTGCGAGCGCAACATGGCGGTAAAGTCGGACCGTAGCTTGGCCTGGCGGTCCTGCTCCTTGTGCTTCTCCTGGGCGCGCAAGTCTTCGCAGTACTTCTTGAAGGCCTCCTCACGCTTCTCCGGCTCAGGGATGGCGCGCCAGTTGGGGTCGTGGATACCGGCGCGCACAGCCTGCAGCCAGGTCCAGTCAGGCTGCACTTTCATCTGCTTGAGCACCTTCATGAAGGCAGCCTCGGCGTCTTGTGGGGTTGAGAATTGGAGGTGCTCGGTTCCCGTTGTGAAGCTGATGTTGGGCCGGTCGCCGCCAAAGCCAGACTCGCGATCATCGCGGCGGTCGCGGTCGCGGTCACGGTCGCGGTCATCACGGCGATCGTGTCGGTCGGGGCGGTACTCGTCGCGTTCGCGCCTGTTGTCGTAGGCAGGCGCGCCCGAGGCTGGGCCCGCTGGCCATCCGGCAGGACCTGAAGGAGGAGGGCGCTGATTCTGCTGATTCTGGTTGTATTCGTCGATCTTCTTCTGGACAGGCTCGGGAATCTCCCACGTCGTCTCTGTCGTGCCAGTCTTGACGTAGTATCGTCTGCCGTTCGACATGTGTGCCGCCCAGCCGGTGCCAGGGAGGGCGCGCTCTACATCGTCCTTGAGCTCGTCCGGCTTCTCCCATGTCGTCTGCTGGGTGAGCCTGTTGTAGTAGTACTCTCTGCCATCTGCTGCTTTCGCACTCGACCAGACGGGAGCCGGGGGCGCGAATGGGGGGCCGTTCATTGCGACGGTTGTTGGAGATGGCGCGTGGTTGATCGGTAGACTGGTGAAGCTCGCATGCGAACAAGTTGTGCAACTTCTTAGCGCACAGACAAATGGACTAGCGCGAAACCCGGTCCCCTAGCTCAGGCACAGCATTCACGTGCACCTTCGCCCTCACGTCTACCTCGACAATCTTGCAGGCAATCATGGCAGAGGCTGAGGAAGCGTCGCCCCGTAGGAGCCTCGAGTTTGCCGAGAGCTCAGTACTGGAAGCCATTGTGCCTGCAAGTTCCGACGTTGATATCAAGAACGAGATTGACTCTTGGGATGGTGCACCAGATGACAACGGCTCCATATTGCCCTTCTTAGCACAACGACATGTGCTGCTCCTCGGTACGTCTTAGCCAAGCCAACAAGACCAGCATGTCTCTTACTCATGCACAGGCTTTTAGATGAACTCCTAGCTGTATATGTTGTTTTCCAAACGCCACTATTAGAAGAAGCGACCTTGAAGTCGTATCTTGCGAGACTGGTCATCAGCGTGGAAGCCTTTGCCTTCAGCACGGTTCCTCCGTCTGACCAAGATGCGAAAGCTACGCCTCCCAAGGAAGTCATCTTCTCTGGTACCATCAACCATAAAGATGAGCCTATGGTCATCAATCATGGAGAGGGAGATAGTGCTCATACTTATGTTGTCTGGAAGGTGGACGTTTTCATAGGTGAGCAAATCAACCTGTCTTCCCTGCACCGTGTCTGACATGGAGCAGCTCGACCTCAGGGCAGATATCATAAGCCCGCAGTGTATTTCCAGCCCACAGCCTCCTTCAAGCCTACAGAAAAACCTCAAAAGGACGCATCGGAGGATGAATATCTCCCAAGCCGTACACCTACGCCTCTGAACCTGCTTCAGGCCTTTGAGAGCGATCCTGCTCTTATTGGTGTTCATCCAAGACTCTCGGCAATGCGTATAAGCAAGGTCACGCCGAGTGCTCCTGCTGCAAAAGAAATGGCTCGACCGATCCGAAACGGTCAAAGACCCTTGTTTCGTGTACTTCCACCATTGATTTGGAGGATGAGGTATTCGAGGATCCAGGCATCATTAAGTGACTTGTCGTTGATGGCCTCTTTGGACCTGGAGGTCGCTCAATTCGCAACTTACGATGTCAGAATCAAGAAAGTCAACTTGGCTCTGCATGGAGGCAAGGTCAAAGAGCTGAACGACGAACTGGATACTACGACGAGTCACAAGCCTGGTGACCAACTGACCTTCTTGTACAAGATCTGGCCTGACTTGGGCACTGACGGGACACCAGCACTTGGGAGCAAGGGTCATTACTTGACATTGAATGTTGAGGCCAATGTTACAATGTCTGATCAATGTCATCCGGATATTGCTATCGAATGGAAGACGCCCATTGACTTTGCGTCCGAACAGACGCTCAGCTTGACCAAGGCCATTCACCGGCAGAGTACCTCTACAATACAGAGTACAAACGCAGTCAACCCTGACGCACTTGCCACCCAAGACGCTCAAGACCAGCCCGAACAGGATGCTTCGAAAAACGACGTTAATGTTACTCTGACAGTGTCTGGGCCGTCCAGTGTCCAGGTTGGTGAGATCTTCACATGGGATGTGTTCATTGTCAACCGATCCGACAAAACACGAAGACTAGCTGTTCTTGTTATCGCGAAAAGGTCTCATGATATGGGTAAGCACAAATCACATCCATCTGCATCCTCTGTAGGTGGACCTCGAGCAGAGCGAAAAGAGCTTCTCGGTACAGCAGTAGTCGACGAGAACGTTGTGTACGCAAAGCAAAAGAGCGGAAGGACAGAGACAGCCGAGTTGATTTGCTTGACAACAGACATTCGTCTGGGGTGAGTTTTGATAAGCAAGACTATCCTGAATCAGATATGCTAACGTGCGTAGACAACTGTCACCTGGTTCTTGCTATACAGCTGATCTCAAATTTCTTGCACTCTCCGCAGGTGTCTTGTCTGTCGAGTCTATACGAGTCGTCGATCTGGTTACCAATGAAGCCGTTGATATTCGTGAGTTACCGAGTGTTGTCGCTGTGGCTCCGTAGCATCGGGTTAGGTTATAGCTGAGACTATCATTCGGTTGTTGAGGCGTGCAATAAATACAATATGCTACTATCGATCTTTGTGTTGCGCAATGCTCATAGCTACCTGGACTATGCTGTGGCGCCAAGAACCAGTATGGAACTCAGCAGGCGCTATGCATACCAAAGTACAAGTGCTACCATCGAGCATGACCAGCAAGAAAGTGCAAGATGGCTCGGGCTCACATCTTCATTTCGAGCATAGTTCATGGTACGCGCCCGTAGCCGCGCGGAACTAGGCTGATGCCAGTTGATGTCTGAAACCCGTCATTGGTGCCGGCCCGTGAAACTCTCGCCACTGTTCCCAGCACCTCCGCATTTGAACCCTAGGCGACGACTGCGCCTACTCCTGCGACACTTTCCTACAAACTGTTCTTCCGATCACGATAGCATTCTCGCCTGCTCCCAGCCCTTATCGCGCATTAGAGCCTCAAGAGACAGGACCACTTATAGCCGCACACGGACCTCGCGGCTACGTTTCATCAACGTCATCGCGATCTTCGAGCAACGCTACACCTAGAGCTTTTCACAGGACCCATACTAAACATGAACAGCACCAGACACAGACTGCTTTACCAGCTGAACAGTCGCTGGATTTACGGGAAGATTGTGAGCTACTTGTCTTGATACTATCTGATGGCCGACTAATTTATTACCAGCCACTGCTGCACTCGATAGTATTTCTTCTACAGATGGCTGCAGTCAGTTTGCTCACGCGCAAGTACAACCAGTACTATGCGGCGCGCCCAGTTTTGACCACGATGATCACCAACGCCGTACGTGCTACCCCCTTTACATGAACACAATACCATGGCTATCGCGAGCCGTTGTCGCGCCATCACCGCATCGGATGCTGCGACATCGGCGTCGGACCCGACGTATCTTCAGACGTGACGAGACAGGAAGGCTAACGCCATTTGCAGGTGTTGGGTGGTATCGCGGACACAGTAGCTCAGACACTGACTGCAGTGCGAGAGCGCGCAGTGCGCAAGAAGGGTGGACCGGGCAAAGATGACTTTTTGGCTATTGAGATTCACGAGCTTGACAGACGGAACCCGTTCAACGACAACGATCTTATCCCCGATTCGAAGCTGCTACCACCGCCTTTCGACTTCGAGCGAACCACCAGATTCATGTCCTACGGTTTCCTCATGTCGCCGATCCAGCACAGGTGGTTTGGCTTCTTGTCCAGGACTTTCCCCGTGTCAAAGGGTGCGGCTTGGTTGCCTGCATTGAAGCGCGTAGCTTTCGATCAATTTTTGTTTGCTCCAGCTGGTCTGGCTGCCTTCTTCACCTTCATGACAGTTGCCGAGGGTGGTGGCAAGCGTGCGGTGCAGCGCAAGTTCCAAGATGTCTATGTGCCTGCGCTTCAAGCCAACTACATGGTCTGGCCGGCTGTACAGCTGATCAATTTCCGTATCATGCCTATTCAGTTCCAGATTGTAAGTATTCCACCCTACGTCATAACGATAGCGACTAACTTACGCCAGCCGTTCGTGTCTACCGTCGGTATCGCTTGGACAGCTTACCTTTCCCTGACCAATTCGGCTGATGACGCCGCTTAAGGCTATCCGATTATGCGAACAAACTCCCATGTATAAATATCATACGCACACACAGGGCTAGGTTAGGTCATGATTGCATCGGGTGATTCCCCTTGAGTTTCTCGCGCGTTAGCATGTTTGGTTGGGCATTTGCACGGCGTCAGGGTAGTTGACTTTTGCTACGGGTCAATGTCATTTATGTACAGCCTCGAATTTGATCAGAACGAAGAGCTATCTTTATACGTAAACGTCTCTTACCGTGCACATGTTCACGAAAGGCATCTCACCGAGTCTCTTCATGAGAGGAGACATGATCTAAGAGGCGCAGAGACATGGGAAGATCCGTGTAGCTACATACCCTAACGCGACTGAGGACTCTCGGCCGCGGGAGGATATGGACCTTGGCCGCCCACTTTGTGAAGCGCCAGGACGCGCGGGCAGCAAAAAGTGTTTTATATCAGCTAATTTTGTTAGTCCGGTCACGTCAGCTTGCTTTTTTGTGGTTCGATAAGGAGTGGGAGCAAGAAGCTTTGCATGCAGCTGGGAGGAACCTATGGATTGCCCCGCTACACCCCACCAAGCCTGCCCATGACGATCTGAAGCTCGACAACAAACATTGAAACCACCCACGCTTCATCTTCTCTCCTTCAACATCTTGACGTAAGTTCACCTTTACCTGAGATATATAACTGGCTTTCGTATACCTTGATAGACCAGTCTACGTTCATAGCTTCTTTGAACTCACACCATCACAGTACTACCATACACCCATCATGTCTCTTTCCAACAAGCTGTCAATCGCCGACGTCGACCTCAAGGGCAAGCGCGTCCTTATCCGAGTATGTATATATTCAATGCTTTATATCATACGCGAGTTGCAAATCTAATTGCTTGATCAGGTCGACTTCAACGTACCTCTAGACGGCGACAAGAACATCACCAACAACCAGCGCATCGTCGGCGCTCTTCCCACAATCAAATACGCAATTGACAATGGCGCAAAGGCTGTCATCCTCATGTCGCATCTTGGTCGCCCAGACGGAAAGCCAAACGCCAAGTACAGTCTCAAGCCGGTTGTTCCCGAGCTTGAGAAGCTGCTCGGCAAGAGCGTAACTTTCACAGACGACTGCGTCGGCAAGTCGGTCGAGGACACTGTCAACAGCGCCAAGGACGGTCAGGTCATCCTTCTGGAGAACCTGCGCTTCCACGCCGAGGAGGAGGGCAGCTACAAGGACGACGAGGGCAAGAAGCAGAAGGTTGACAAGAGCAAGGTCGAAGAGTTCAGGAAGGGCCTGACTGCTCTTGGTGACATCTACATCAGTGAGTGAATCCATAATATGGTCAGTAGATGTACAGAACTGACGAAACATAGACGATGCTTTCGGTACCGCCCACCGCGCACACAGCTCCATGGTCGGTGTCGACCTCCCACAAAAGGCGTCTGGCTTCCTTGTCAAGAAGGAGCTCGACTACTTTGCGCAAGCGCTCGAGGAGCCCAAGCGACCCTTCCTCGCCATTCTCGGTGGTGCCAAGGTCTCCGACAAGATTCAGCTGATTGACAACCTGCTCGGAAAGGTCAACAGTCTCATCATCTGCGGAGGCATGTCATTCACCTTCAAGAAGACACTCGAGGGCGTCAACATTGGTGACAGCTTGTTCGACGAGGCTGGCAGCAAGACCGTCAAGGACCTTGTTGAGAAGGCGAAGAAGAACAACGTCAAGATTGTCTTGCCTGTTGACTACATCACCGCCGACAAGTTCGACAAGGACGCTAACACTGGCTACGCTGAGGACAAGGACGGTATCCCAGACGGCTGGATGGGTCTCGACTGCGGAGACAAGTCAATCAAGCTGTACAAGGAGGCCATTGATGAGGCAAAGACCATCCTCTGGAACGGACCCGCCGGTGTGTTCGAGTTTGACAAGTTTGCCAAGGGTACCAAGGCGACACTCGATGCTGCGGTTGATGCTGCACAGAGCGGCAAGATTGTCATCATCGGTGGTGGTGACACAGCCACTGTTGCTGCCAAGTACGGTGTAGAAGACAAACTGTCTCACGTCTCGACCGGCGGTGGTGCGTCGCTCGAACTGCTCGAGGGCAAGGATCTGCCCGGTGTTTCTGCCCTGTCAAGTAAGTAAACCAGTCACTCAAAAGAAGTGAATGGTGGCTCAAGATCAGGGAAGGTATATCTTCGAAGTTATGATTGTGTGTAGCTATAGCTCTTTTTGGTTCAATATAGAGATACCGCATCTCCACCTTGTGCCCCACGGGCGTGATGTTTAGAGAGCTCTCATGGAGCCGCCTGCCCAGTCATGCAAGTATCATGAGCGAACCAGAAGCTCATTTGTTGATAAGGTCGTCGTGTCTACTCGTGTCGAATCGCTCATTTGCCCAGCTTCTTAAGCTCTTCCCTATGAATTGTTAGTCCTAGCTTTGTATCATGCAAGGGATTCCTCTTACCTCAGCTGAACCGCAAAGTCGTCGTTTGTGTCATCGTCATCCCAGCTCTCTTCCCAAAGATGTGTGTTGCCGTTGGGGATCTGTGTCTCCTCCTCAGTCCAGTCTGTAAGCTTATCAGCATGATGCCCATCCTCTTTAACCACACGCACAACATACCCTCTACAGGAAAGTCCTCAAACTCGTCGTCTTCCTCCAGTTGTGTTGCGGGCTTCTTCTCGGGCGCCAGCGGTTGCTCGCCGTTCTTGGAGTCGTTGACTACGGCCTTCTTCATGTCGTTGCTGCCTTGTGCTGAGCCGGACATTGTGGCGGTCTATAAGATGCGATCGGAAGACGTGTTGTGGATTTGTTCAGATGAGCTGGTGGAGGATGACGCGATGTTGTGCTTTGGTGAGCTGTGGGATGCGGCTCCAACAGCGGAGGAGGCGGCGATTGTCCGCAAGGCTTAGCGCGACATCACGTGGCACTCATGGAAACTGGATACGCGG
>Ga0265797_10000977_pt1 | contig 51488 bp, 35 predicted proteins | sample P2T30metagenome_FD_192433 | JGI IMG/M metagenome (GOLD analysis project Ga0265797, IMG submission 192433) | Plant litter microbial communities from East Loma Ridge, Irvine, California - P2 T30 | ecosystem: Environmental > Terrestrial > Plant litter > Unclassified | place: USA: California...
CAGAGCATTGAGATGTCACTTCCAGACTCGTAGTAATGGTCACGCTCAGTCCCCTCTCATGTGGTTCTTCAGCTGTTTCCCCATGACTGGGGATAGACGTGTACTATTTCTATATAAACAAGGAAGAAACCGCGTGTAGCCTACAGCAAAGAAGCAGTTTTACATGTCGGCCACATGACAGCCGGTTAGGGGTATTGAATCGATATTCCTAAGACCAGTCTTCGTAGACTTGTACAGACAGTTGGTGATAGCCGCGCAAACCCGAGCTAGTACTTCACAACCATTTGGCTCTATTTTCCATGCTGGAGAAGAGTATTGCATTTGCGGTAACCAACAGACTGCACCGCTCTCTCGTTTGCTTCCCAACAACCTCACTTTCCGTGCACGGCCAGGATAGCCATTAGTTCATCACAAAGAGTATGATAAAACCATGACTGAAGCCTAGCCTTCCACTTCCGGGCTCATCGAGATATCTTCTAACTTACGTTCAAAGCACAATCTTCAGTCCTGAGTTTTTCCATGATCGCCCTTATGTATGGTCACACTGAGCCTATGTTTGGGGTCCCGCTCGGTGGTATCGAGTCCAGAACTCTCCATTTCGACTAACGCTTTAGTGGGTGTGGCTACCGCACCAAGCCGGAGGACTGGAACTGTCCTGGCCACCGGATCGAGATTGTCGACTACGTCAATGCGTAGAGAAGACGTTCCACTGACGGATCTTAGACTGGTTCAGTTTGGCCGAAGTCAGATTTGCGAGAAGAAACAAGACTAATATAGGGCTGAAGCTTGCATCAGCTACAGTGTTCTTGAGCCTGAGGCTCATTGGTACCTAGGTAGTGGCAGACGTAGCAAGTGTACAGAATTTTCGTTCAGGATTACCATCAGATCATAGAATGCGCTGATCATTAATATACGGCGGCTCGACAACGGTCTTATTACGAACACGAAGCTTGTGTTGTCGATCGAACGAAATGTCCAGATCTGCAGTGAACGTCACATCTCAGCATCCCTATGCAATCGCATATTCTGAGGATTCGCAACACGACAGTTGTTTCGAAATCTAGCATTCCAACCGTCAAGTATGAACGACCGGCGATCGGCCAGTTTGCTGTTTCTTTTACGTATGAGCCCGCACACACGTATTGCCAACTTATGCTCTTGCGGGAGCTAACCACGTGGTCTGCGTCGCAACAACAGTTTGCGTCATGCGCCACACCTTGATGCGATCACGAAGCAGACCCCAGGCATTTTCTGCTTGGCATCATGCACACAATCTCCCCTTGAGGATTTTCAGCCACGTTTCACAAGACTGCGCCATACCTTGGCCAAACGCCCCACCAAATTTGCGCCACTCCTGAGACTGCTTGGCTCATTTCTGTTGGCCCATGTGAGCAGACGCAGGAGACATCGTACGTGTTTGCTCTTGGCCTTGTGGCTAGTGCTGTGGCTAAAGCCTGACCAGACGAACGGCATTCGTATTGGACTTGATGTGGCCTGCATGATGATGAGCGAAAATGGGGTGCTCTAAGCGAGTTGCTGAGTCACCCGGAAGTCGGCACATGTGGCTCAAGATAAGCACCACTAAAAAGCGTAGGGTGTTCCAATTACCAACGTATAAGCGTCCATAATTGGAAGCATAGTAATGCCAAGGGACCTCGGTATGACATGGCTGCATTGTCGGTATCTCCGACAGCAAAGGAATTTGCATACTGTATATACGGATATGTGGTGAGTGACCCGATGGACAAGCATCGCAAACGGGTATATACGAATCAACCGACATGCTACCGGGAGCAACTGCAGGAACCGCTACTGCTTGAGCAGAGTCTGCTCTTTCAGGACATTCCGTATCTCAAAGGATTATACTTGGCGGGTCCAATACGCTCGTTCTCTTAGCAGAATGTATTCATGGGGAAACTGAAGCGGTAGCCGGCCCCACCGAGCGCTCGAGCAAATCGATGGTGGTGACCAACCGACATTGGAAAAATTGGGAGAATTCCAGGACTGTGGTTGGTACCGGCATTACCATGGTGGCAGCTGGGCTGCTCTATAAATTCATCACGTTGAAGGCACCTTCTCGTTTGGAATACGGTCAAAGGCAGGGCAGGACTTGGGTTTCTTACGTTTGCTCGCCGGTGTACAGCAGGTAATGGCAAGGGTCACCAGCCGCAGTCAAGCCACGCTGTCACGTTCATGGCGACTTTATCCGGCGCTAAGATCTGTCGCGCAAGGCTGGTGCGAGCGGGGAGACAGGCTTTCGGTAGCTCGCCCTGGACGAGAGCCCGAGACAGCCCACGGCTGGGGTGAGTAATTGTCCTCGCTTGGCTGTATGACGGAACCGAGTTTGGTCGCGGCTGATCGTTTCTCGATAGAGAGGCTTTAGAGCGCACGAGGAATATCGGGGAACGAACAAGTTGCAACGGATTGGCGGATCAGACGACTAATGCAGGTTTGGTGTGCAAAAAGCCATGGAGAAGGCTCGGCTTCGCTTGGATGCAGGGCTCTACAACACCTTGGGTGGCGTGGGTGGCGTGGGTGGCGTCTCAGCAGGACCCCCCACCAGGTGTCTCAACCCATAGGCGCTTCAAGGTAGCAGCCAGCAGCGGTATGACGCCACAGGGTAGAGGTCAGCATTGCTGTGCTTGACGACTTGGCGATTCTGGTCTTTGTGAATGGAAACGTCGGGAGGTGGGGCTAGGCAGGAAGCGGTGTGCATGCTGTCTGAGCAAAACCTGTCGAGGACGTGTTATGAAGCCTTGGGGCAGTCAATAAAGGCAGACAGGTGTGCTCGCCGAGATGAATGCACCAATACTGGGCTTGGCTCGCAGGTGAGAAGTGAAAAGCGGACGACTCGGCGGAGTCCAACGATTCGATTCCGGCGTGCAAAAGGGCGGGACGGTGCCATGCGACGGCGCTAGCCTAACTCTAATCCTTGACCCACAAGCTTCTCCGCCGTCTTCACACCCCTGTCACGAGCATCCACCACTTTTGCTCTTAGGCGCAGCGTTCCCCCCCAGCCACAGCTGGCCACATTCTCCTTCCCGACACCCATGACTTCTCCGGCCCTCACAACAACTGAGAGCCTTCCAGCAGACGCGGGCCGCTCGGGCCCCTTCGACAATCACCAAGAAGACGTCTCTGAGTTTGGCGAGGAAAACTCGGAAACCAATGACGTAGGCGATGATCAGGCACCGAAACCGCAACCCCAGAAGCGGCGTCGTGTGACGCGTGCTTGCGACGAATGTCGACGCAAGAAGATCAAATGCGATGGCAAGCAGCCTTGCACCCACTGCACCGTCTACAGCTATGGTACGTGCCCCGCTGTCTTGAAATTGCCCACCTTGGACACATGCTAACGCTCCGCAGAATGGTAAATCCCCAGTCTGCCTGCAAGTAGCCTGCAACACCTGTAATTGACACTCTACCAGCACATATGATCAGCCCTCGAATCGTCGCCGCAATGCGACTCCCCAGTATATCGAGGCTCTGGAGAGCCAGCTCAAACGTGCAAAAGCGCTGCTTCACGTCGTCCTGCCCACGGTCGATTTGAATGACCCCGCCATTGACGCCCACCTTCAGAATGGCTTGCTACCACAGCTGCCACAGCCGGCTCCGCGGCCTCCAGTGATGCCTGGAGACCCTCGGATCCCGCACCATCAAGGACCAGTCCACGGTGACGAACAGCCAGATTCCCATCTTGAGGCCATGGTCAAAGCCACTGGCCAGCTTGATCTGGATGAGGAGGGCAATTGGGATTATCAGGGTCATTCCTCAGGACTCAGCTTCATGAGGGGTCTAAGACAATTTGATGATATGTTCCAAATCCCTTCGGACGAGTCGCCGTCTCTCCGCCACCGAACCATGTCCCATGAACCGCCTTCTCCTAGTTCCCTGTCCATCACTGGATCTACTGCAGGAGCTGTCAACGTGCCTTTACCCAGTAAGGCAAATGCGCGCATCCTCTGTGACAGTGCCATAATCCAGTATAGCGCTATGCTGCGCGTTGTTCATCTTCCTACCTTTTACAAGCAGATGGACCGCCTCTATCAAGTCTCTTCTGAGAACTACGGCACTGCCGAGACCAGCTTCCTGCCCTTGTTCTATTCTGTCTTGGCCTTGGGCAAACTATACTCAGAGAATGATATAGCAACTGATGTAGCAAGCTATGACGTGCTTACCGACGAGGGGTATGCACCACATTCTCCAGACGCACCTTTTTGCAAATGCTAACGTGCCACAGACTCAAATACTTCAAAGCTTCGCGCCAACTTTTGGACATTACTGACTGCAGAGATCTTACTTCGCTTCAAGCCATCATTTTCATGATCCAGTTTCTGCAATCCTCTGCGAAGCTCAGCACGTGCTATGCATATATCGGCGTTGCTCTACGCTCAGCTTTGCGCATGGGTTTACACCGGTCTTTCAATGTCAAGTTCAACCCTATCGAGGCGGAAACGCGCAAACGAATTTTCTGGGTAATTCGAAGGATGGACACGTATGTGGGAGCAATGCTCGGTTTGCCACGGTTTCTGGATGACGAGGACATTGACCAGGAGTGGCCAATCGAGGTGGATGACGAGTATATTACGGAGACAGAAATTCTGCCTATGCCTGAAGGAAGCATTTCAGTCATGGCAGCTTTCAACGCCCACACGCGTCTCGTGCAAATTCTGAATAAGATCTGCAAGTATGTGTACCCAATTAAGGGAACACAATCAGGCGCAAAGAACTCCGTAACCTACTCTGTGGGTTATTCCAAAATTCGCGAAATCGAACAGGATCTCGCAAGATGGCTCGATGAGTTGCCTGTTGCGCTCAAGCCCGGCGGCGATGCCCCATCAATCATTAAAAGGTAAGTTGGTCGCCGACGTCGACTGTTATGGCTATTGACATTTGTACCAGAGTTCAACAGCTTCTTCGCATGGCATTCGGACATGCTCAACTCCTGCTCTATCGGCCATTCCTACACTATGTTTCGCAATCATATAACGTCAACACAGTTGATCAAAGGGCGTTCGCTTGCGCTTCTGCATGCGTTAATGTTTCACGTAACATCATCCATATTTCGACAGAGATGCGTAAACGGGGTCACCTGGCTGGGGCATATTGGTTTTCGATGTACACGACATTTTTCGCAATCGTATCGATCCTGTACTTTGTCTTGGAAAACCCGACAAGCTCCACTAGCTTCGAGCTTTTGCGGGACGCTGTTGAAGGCAAAGAAGTCTTGGCGTACTTTGCTAAGAGAAGCCTGGCAGCAGATAGGTGCAGCACTGCGTTAAAGGTAGATGCATTATCAACCACATATATGTAACAGAGCTAACCATATCCTACAGGGCATGTTTGAGCGTCTTCCCGAATCAATTAGGCATGGTGGAGAGATTATTGCTTCAAGGAAACGTCGACAAGGAAGTTCGCCACATTCCATGGGAACCCGTCCTACCTTTTTCGCGCAAAACGATGCTGCAGGCCCACGACGTGCGAGCACCTATCCAGACAGTATCCCTAACGTCAAAACTGCCGGTCAGACACAGTCATTTGAATCCCACAACCCGGATTTTGGCAGCCTTGGCCTGGGCTCTTCGTACCCAGCACACTCAGTTTCTAACCCAAACCTTTTCGATGGTGTGCCAGGCCTCACGCCTACATCCTCCAACGATAGTCTGCCAAGTTTTGGTTTGGCTCCTATTCACGATTCGCAACCAACTTCTTCTGCCTTCGGTCCGGCAAGCTTGGGCAATCCCCTAGCTGACCCTTCGGGTCTCAATGTTCCGATCGCAGACATCTCGACTATGATGTTTCCCTCTGCCGATCCGCTCGCCTATCCGAACCAACCAATGACTGCCTTCGAGAACAAGCACCCTCAAGCATTTGACCGCAGCACAGGCACTCCTGTGAGCGGCCACCCCACCCCGCTTCCAACTAGCATGGATCTGAAAGGACATCCCGCCATGTTCGCCCCTACTAGCATGCCTCATGCACCAGCTCGACACATGGAAAGCGAAGCCCAGATTTTTACCTCAATGCCCATGTATATGATGCAAGGTGCCCAGCAATACCGCGGCTATCCACCCCAGCACGGTATGCCAATGCAAGCATCAAACAACATGCCTTTCGACGAGTTGATGCACCAAGAGGATTGGTCGCAGTCTTTCATGGACCCTGCGCTGAACATGAACGATGCAAGGTCGTCCCTTGGCACTCAGCAGTTTGGTCAAAATGGCTGGCGTTAAAGTGTCGAAACGCAAATGTAAAGTCATAGAACTGAGATCTCAAGGCTCCCCGCTGGTACATAAACTAGCGGAGAGCGTCCAAAGCTCAGTGTTGTCGATCTGTACCAGCTTCGAACACGGATGCCATTCCGTCCACCCTCTCGCCTTCAACCCACACCACAATAACGGCCGATATTTTTCCTTAGTCTCCTCAGGGTTATAACATGGCGTTTGCGAGTCTACCAAAAGCATTATACCCCATTGTCAACCGGCTGGCACCGATGAGTTAAGCGTTTTCCAACGGTATGCGTAGGGTGAGGACAGAGCCTCACTGACGTAGCTGTGACTTTCCAGTCCGCTACGATCGCGACCTGTCCAATGCATTTTAGCGTTGCTTTTTGTTGCTTTGTTGTTCAAGATCTCATTTTTGAAAGGGCGTTCGACAAGCTAGGCTTTTTGAACATACAATAGACTTCGCGGCTGCGAGTCTAGGTCGAGCACATTGCAAGAGTGCTTCTTGAGCGAAAGGAAGCCGGATTGGAGGGCCACACTCGTTTCGTCTGACGAGGTAACGAGTTACGTATCAGATTACCAAATTGATCAAGCGGGTACCAGCGTACCACGCATAGCATACAGATCTCGAGGTTAACAATGTAGATGACCGTATGGTGTATTGTTTCCAATCACATTTGACAAACGAAGCAAACATTGATTGTATCATAATATATTACGACACAGCAAAGTGAATAACAAGACTAACCGAGCCTGAGGCAGGGTAAGGGACTGAAGAGCCTCAATGGCAGCTACCCACCACCATAGCGGAGCGGGGTAAAGCAATTCCGTCCAGACTTCCAAGGCCGTGCCTAGACCTTACCTTCGGCGCCGATGACCGCCAAGTACCGCTCAACGTTGGCCAAGGGCTAGCTCCAACCATTAGGAATACGGAAAGTAATGTGGAGTAGGACTTACCGACAACTGGGGTCTTGGTCACCAAGCAGTCGTACTCTGTCCAAGCAATCGTATCTAGCGACCTTCTTAACCGGGGCATCGGTGCTGACGGACTAGGATCTTTTGAATCCTAGCTGGGCATTGGCTAAGAGATTAACAGGTTTATCAGATGTGGTAGTAAGTGTAGTTGCAGGACCAAGGAGGATATCGGCTCCTGGGTTATCCGTAGGAAGATGAGTAAAGAGTATATGAAGGTGTGGGGAGTCTGGGGCAGAAGATGTCTAGGAACCTCTCAAACGACCAGTCTGATTGAGAGTCGTTGTCACTATGGTTCACGTATCTTCGCTGTCGATTATTGGTTCTGCATTGGTCGGGTTGAGCAATGCTGCTGCCTTGGGTACTGCGGAAGAGTATGCTGATGGAACGGTGCATGCGAGGATCATGGCAATGAAGACGGTACGCTTTCATTACTGCATTTGAAGTTACTGGTTCTTGACTAACACGGCTAGGCGCAATGGGATGCTGAAATCGCTTCTGGAGAGATGGATAGCACCCGGTATCCCGAACTTGGTTATACGTCGTGTGAGAACGGCTTTGCTGCTGCAATCCCTGGTGACTTCAACAACACATTCAAATGCCATAATGTTGGTCTACTCGAACTTAGAGCGTTTCGCAAATTGCTGACATGCGAAGATCGATCTCTACCATTTCCTTCCACATTCCCTCCTCGGCAGCTCTCAAGGCCAAGGATCCTCTTCCTGGGGATGGACATCCGAAGATGGACGCGAGTTCGTAGCAATCGGTCAATTTGATGGCACAGCCTTTGCAGAAATCAGCAGTGAAGGGAAGCTCATCTATCTCGGTCGCCTGCCTCCTTTTGACCCTATCGGATCCCGCTGGCGTGAGATTCGCGTGATGAGGGACTACGCCGTCATTGGTAGCGAGGCCATCAACCACGGTGTTCAGATATTTGACATGAAGAAGTTGCTTGATATCGATGGGAGTGAGCCTGTGAACTTCACCCAAGAGGATCTGACTGGCCATTGGGGGCTGAGCGATGATTGGAATGCCCTCCCGGTTGGCCGGACCCACAACATTGTCGTCAACGAAGAGCTCAACTACGCCGTAGCAGTCGGTTCCGTCGGCGGCAATGAGACTATTCGTGTTCGTGGTGACTTGCCATGCCGTGGAGGTCTAATCTACATTGACATGAGCGACCCAAGTAACCCTACGAGCCCTGGCTGCGCAGCCGCAGATGGATACGTCCATGATGCCGAATGCATCGTTTACCGCGGACCAGACACAAAATACTATGGGCGCGACATTTGCTATGGCTACAACGAAGACACTCTTACCATTTACGACGTGACCGACAAAGCTGGCAACACCACCAATATCATCTCCCGCACTACATACCCCGGTGCAGAGTATGTGCATCAGGGCGTTGTCAATAATGCGACCTGGCAAGAATACCTCTTCCTTGACGACGAATTCGATGAGCGCGATGCCCGCGTTGGGCCCATGACGCAGGGTCTGCCGTAAGTGTTCCTGTATGAGCTGCATATGAGACATAGGCTGACTTCGTACACTTACATCTAGTACGACCCACATATTTGACATCAGAGACTTGGAAAATCCGTTCTACTCTGGAAACTACGAAGGAAAACGCCGTAGTATCGACCATAACCAATACGTTGTCGGTGACCATCTCTACCAATCGAACTACGGAAACGGACTAAATGTTCTGGACATTCATTCCATCACGCAGGACCCAAGCGGCAACAGCATTTGTGAAGCAGGCTTCTTTGACATATATCCCGAAGATGACGAGAATGAAGGCGGCGGCACAGTAGCTTTCCTGGGCTCATGGTCCAGTTACGCAAATTTCAAAAGCGGTTTCATCTTCGTACACACCATCGAGCGCGGTAGTTTCGTAGTCAAGATGACTAGTAAAGAGTGTGCGAAGCCAGCGGTTTGCGAGGCAGACTCTTGTCTTGCGTCAATGCGTACAGCAAATGTTGAAGGTAGACTGGACGCTTCGCAGGAATTCTGCGGTAACTTCACGCAGAGATTGATCGATGACGTACAAGTTGTTCCAGAGTTTGCGAGGGAAGCGTGCGCTGGGGAAGATGTGGTGGCGAAGGTCAGTAGTGCATGCGCTTGCGTGCCTACTATTGCCGTGCCGGAGTTACCCAGGACGACGACTAGGGGTCCGGTGCCTACTGTACTGCCGCCTAGGGCGTAGATGGAAGAAGTTGTGGAGACGAAGGATAGCGCTGATAAGCAGAACCCGAGAATCATGATGGCGATATCCTGGTTTGGAAGCAAGGTGCGAAATGACGAGAACAACACTCCCATCTGCAACCATTCTACGAAACATCTACCATAATGAACATCATCTTGGCCTTGTTTGGAACATTGGTCAACTGTGAGAGCGAGCAAACTTTTCTGCGCGATGGACGTAGAACTAAGATCTGCAGAGCAGCATAAGCTGTCGTGATAGATTGATATATACGGTGAAAAAAAATAGATACAAGAGAAAAGGGAAGAGCCACAGGCCCTCCCTGCCACACCTAAACATTACTCCATGATGCTTTTCATCATGCCCCAATCCTCGTCTCAGCACTTAGCAAGAAGCGCCGGTAGGGATACCGGAGCAGCTAGTGCTCTTCTTTCCACCAGTGACGCTGTTGCCAGACCAGGTCCAGTTGGAGCAGCTACCCTTACCGCAAAGGATGTAGATGTCAGTACCCTTGGCGGCGACAGTACCCTTGACGTTCTGAATAGTGAGGCCAGTAATCGGGACACCGGTAGTGGGCTTGCCAGTGGGGGAGCCGTTCTCGTAGTCTTGCTGGATGACGATACCATACTTGGCGATGTTCTTGAGAGTGATGTTCTTGTAGGTAACGCCAGAGACGGAACCAGTGGCGCCAGAGACGGTCTTGATGCGGACACCGTTGTCAGAGTTGACAATAGTGTTGTCAGAGATGACGACGTTCTTGACTACGTTGTCGCTGCGACCACCAACGGAGCCGATGGAGATACCGTGACCGCCAGAGCAGGTTCCACCAGTGAAGTGGATGTCAGTACCGGAGTTGACAGCCAAGCAGTCGTCTTGGTTCTTGATGTTGGCGTTGGTGATGTAGACACCAGTGGAGCTACCAACATCAAAGGCGTCGGTGTTGTGGCCACCGTTGGTTACGTCACCAGCAGTGTTGTCGATGGTGATCTTGTCAAGGGTAAGGTCCTTGGCGCCGTTAACGGAGAAACCCTGGACAGGGGTGTTCTTGACGTTGAGTCCGGTGATGGAGGACGAGGTCATGGAGTGGGCGTAGAAAAACTTGCGAAGTCAGCAAAAGCTCAATAGAAGTTCTTGGTCCAACATACCTTAGGCTTCTTCTTGCCACCGTTAGTACCCTTGCCATCCCACCACTTTGCACCGTTTCCATCAATGAGGTGGCCAGCAGCACCAACGACCTTGATGTTGGTTCCGGAAACAGAGATGAGGGGACCCTCCCACTCCTTGTAGCCGAATGTGGTGGTGCCCTGGAAGGTAACAGTAGTACCAGACTTGAGCTTTGTCAAGTCAAGAGTGGTTCCTGCTGGGACTGTCATGTCTTTGATGACAATGGCAGTGCAAGAAGCCTTGCCCTTGATGGCGGCAGCAGCATCGGAGAATGTGCAGCTCGCACGAGTGTCCAGGCTCGAAGGAGCAGCAGAGACGAGCGCGCCAGCGCTGAGGAGGAGGGATGTGAGTGCAAAGGCAACCATGATGAATGTAGTTTGGAAAGAGTGACTTTGGAAATGAATGTAAGGCTGTTGTGTGAGAAGTGAATGAATGAGTGACTTGATGAGGCTCCGGGGAGGTGACAGCACCAGATCTTTATACAAGAGCTTCAACGACGGTGGCACGTAGTGATAGGTGGGATAGGTGGGACCATCGGAGGATTCACACACGACTCGTAGTCAAGCTCGAATCCTTCGAAGCTTGTCACTGCTGGGCAAGGCTTGTCACTGCAGAAGTCCAAGGGTCTCCGAGAAATGAGGGCACCAAGCAGATGGCTCTTGCGCGGATGTTTTCGCTGCCTGTAACAGGTGGATCCACGGTACAGGTTGCTCCGCTTCATATGAATGAAACGACACCAGGACTTGATCGCATCGTTCACTTGTTCATTGGCGCAATCGCAAAGCGTCGTCGGCCACTTCAGTTTCCATTTTTGTAAGACTGGCCAAGCATACTTGTTGCAACCAAGCATGTGGTTCTCCCGAGGCTCAAGCTTTTGCATCGTGGGAACTCCTGTGGGCCAATATCCGATGTTTGTGTCGAGCCGTGCCAGATTAATGGTGAAACGAAACGGGCCCACAACTGGTCTAGACGCGTGGCGCCGCTGTCGTGTGGCGCGATCATGTCAAACGCCATTGCGAATACGCAACACACGGTAGTAGCGCCTGCAGCCGATTGATGGAATGTCTTCAGCCACTTGATGAAACAGCCACGCGATTGGAGCGATGTGCAGGATTCACGGAGAATTTTTAGAGTGGAAAGGGCAGTCGCATGACCTCTGGAGCGGTTTCCAAAGGCGAGGTGAAATTAGCGCCCGGCTAGCGTCCCGTCACCGAAAGCATCAGCGAGATCCCGCTGTTGCATGAACTCTCCCTCATCTCATGCTTACTTACTTAGGTGCATGTTGGAACGCCTCTTCACTGTAGAGCTTCCGCGTGCACATGATCAAAACAATTCTTAGCCACACTCGGCTTGCGACACGGTTCGGAATGTCACTTCTCAAGCCCGCAGCCCACGAATCAGGATAACACGGCAGGGAAGCAATTAGGTATAGCCGTCAATCTCGGATCTACCCCTAAAATTTACACCGCTCCAGGTCCTATGAGTAATCACCACCACCGCTGTTCTTACGGCCGCCGGACGAAGAAGCCTCGTTGTGGCAAGCCTTCTACGAACAGACCCCAAGCCATCCAGTTGCGCAGGAACACTATCGCCATCCGATGCACCTCTCTTCCGATATCCCGCGCATCTGCTATAGCCGTGTCCGCATCCATGATCATGAAAGCTCCCGTTACAGGTTTCATCGTATAGCAAACTAACCAGTCTAAGTGAAAGCGTACGAAGTCAGGGTATGTCTCACATGCAGTTCGTATAGAGGCACTTACCAGCGCACCAAAAGAGGTACAAGCAACGCGTTCGATAAACCTGCAGATCCAAGCCTTCAATCCATGGCTCCGCTACCATCTGCACTTCTTTCAGCCCATCGACAGCATTTCCGAAAGCACTTGCCAGGGCCGCCATGGACGAAAGCCGAGATTCATCGTCGATAAATCCTATGCCGATCAATTCGAGGCAGCGCCGCTCTAGTAGCTCTGCGAACTTGTGCAAGTTCGCGGTTGGGATTAGGTCTCCAATGGTATATGCTGAGTCTATAAGAGCTGATGCATAGTACGCCATTCGAGTCGAGATCAGGTCTCCTGGCAAGTCTCGGATAAACTTTCTCGCCTCTTCTGAAATCTCATCCAGAGGAGACTGTGGAAACAGTTTCACTCCGACAGGTAGATGAACATCACGACGTGCTTTGAGGACAACACCGTTTAGAAAGTCAGCTGCTGTAGGATATGTGCCTTCCAGATACACGTCGGTTTCCATTCTCTTTATCTCCAGTGGCAGATGAGCCCAGTTGTCCTTCTTGTATGTCTCGAACCGTTCTTCCAACAGACATCGTCCAATCTTCGGGATGGTCGGTGCTGGTGGTACGTCGAGCGTTCCTAGTGTTGCGAGAATGGCATTGAGTGAGACACTGTCGAAAAGAAGATTGTGGAAATGTGTGGCGTATTTTGCGATGGGAAAATTGGTTACCAATTCTGTTAGAGATAATTTTCCACGCAACACATCACTGGGCGACCCATTCAAGAGCTGGATATCTTCATCCGAGATAGCATTCAGGTGCAGGTCTGCGCTGATGCTGTTGCGTATAACATCCGGATCATCACAATCGTAGTACAACGCAGCATGTCCGCAATCGTAGAGTATTGTAATTGGCGAACTAGCTGCGTTATCTTGCGTTCCCAATGTTACTAGTGGTCGAGGCGTGGCATCACCTGTCAAAAATACGGTGTGGTTGCCTGATGGACCGGCTGCTTCACCATCGCGCGTCTCCCATATTACGGCGATCCGCAGATCCTCGAACATGTTTACGAAGTCGCCCTCACTATAAAAGCTCGGTGTATCCCGCGTCTTTTCGCTTGGAAGTCTCCATTCGTGTTGGTGTGTGGTGGAGGCTGCATTGATCGGACCGCCTAACTTGAATGCAAGAAGCGCGACCAAGAGGGGGTGCAAGAAGTCTTTCTGAACGGGCTTTGGTGTAGGACGATCGAGCGAACTAGATGCCAGCTCAGGCGACGAGTATAAACTTGCAGCAACCTTCTCTGCGGTTGTCGAGGCCGCAATCTCCACACTATCTGCAATTCCAAGGGAGAATGCGACAGCCTTTGAACTTTCCAGCGTTTGCGCCAAAACTAGAAACTTCTGCACAAGCGGGACAGCATTTTCCCGTTCCGCGAAGGCTTTTGTCTGCTTACACGCCGACAGAAGAGTATCCAGCATATCACGCCGATACTTCAATTTTCTGGTTGATATTCCAGCCCCCTGTGGTCTCTCCTCCAGTATTCGGGTATGGCGACGACATGCGACTCTGTCTGTAACGGCACGCCCAACGAGGCTGGGAGGTACCTGGACAGCGGCGTGGAAGGCGTGTGTTCGTTTCATCTAGGATTTGAGCAACTTTCGCCGTTTGAAGAGGCTTTGTACAAAGCGCTCAACAAAAGTATAATCGAGCTACCGGCGCTAGGCGTAGGATCTCGAGGAGGCACACTGGAAAAAATACTATAGTCGGAAAACCGCGAGATGAGTACAGCCCTAGGAAGTGAGTAAAGCGGCAGAGAATCCCAGAGAAGTAGATGTTGTTTTCTTACCAAGCTCTTTGACAAGTCCAGCCTCGCCTACTTGAGGCCAACAAGCGGTTTGAGACTGTCAAGCACATGGCAGATGTCCAACACCACGATCAAACAGCCACTCTGCCCTTGCACCCACCCACGTGCCTTTGCTGTCTATAAATTCTGCTTTGCCGTCTATTAGCTACAGATCGGCAAATATTGCCTTCATGCTATTATTAAGGTATGCGACCTACTCGTGGTATGATCAGATGGCGCTGAGCTAGGCTGATCATGTCTTATCCTTGATTGACAAGATTGGACTACACAACGCTCTCAACAGTCTCGGGTCTGTGAGTTCGTAGTGGCCGCGATCAAACACATACCTTCAATTTTCGCACCTTGGAAAACAACCACCTCGCACTATGCCAGACGAAAAACCAACGGGAAGATGGTGCTATTCTTCCCATGTAACTTCCAGATTTCGAATTGAGCAATCGATCGTATCCAGTTAACGTCCGTCCGCGATGCTCGTGGCCCTTTATTCAAGTCGTATTTGTCAGGCCCTCGTCGCAATACCATCGTATGCGACACATACGTCAACGCAGAGTGTAGCTGCTGAATTTGAGCACGTCTCATCTCTTTGTCTAAGATCAGTTTGCGACAGATCTCAGCATACCTGGCAGCTTGAGTTGAGGAAGTGTCAGTATCAACGAAGACGAAACCATGTTGCGACATGTAGGCAGGGGTTACAGAACGGCTGCTTATGTTCATTGTTTCAATCCTCCATGCAACGAACGCGGCCTCAATATGAGGAATGAGGAAGATGGTAGGGCGTTCGCTCGGTATGTCGGATGTGGCACAGTCTGGTCGTGTCTTCAAGCCACTCGCGACTTCAGAAAGATCGACGTCAGCGATGAGGCTTATCAGGGCTCGAGCGCAATGACCAGGAAATCCAGGTAAGCAGAGATGACTCATCAGGCCGAAGTCGCGTGCTCTAGTATTGATGAATCCACCATGCGATGTACGGAATTGTAATCAAATGAGAGCACATGCGTACTGTAGTTTAGCCTGGTTACCTCCCGACGTGCGCTTGATCTTAGAGATTCTTCATTTGAGCCTACGAGGCATCATGGAAGAAGACACGCAAGACTCGCTTGCGTAGTTGCTTCATGTATCAAAGTCAGCGACTGTTATCATGTAGCTCCTGAAGCTGCCGCCTTGAACAATACGTTCGACTTGTAAGAGCTTTTTCTTTCACTGCTAATAGATTATCTGCCGTCCGAGTGGTTCCTCCAATAGCTTGCTGGGGGTCTGGTCGTATTTCGGGACTCGCTGCAGCTCACTGCCGATAGTTCTTCCGCGACAGACTTCTAGTGCGTACAGTTCGCAGACGTTGCTGTTAATGCGTTCGAGATGGAACCACCGGAAAAGTATGTAAGCATCGAAATAAAGCCGGAAGATCGTCTGCGCGTCGAAGAAGTGGGTTTGTACAGCTTTTGAACCAGGCGATCGGGCTTTTGTTCTACCGTCATCAAAGGCCTCCCCTTAAACGAAAACCGTGGGTTCGTCATCAGCTTACCCGATAGCTCGATTTGCAGGCCCAGAGGCGAAGAGAATAGGGTTGCCGTACTAGGCTAAATCAATCAAGGCTCAAACGTCCATTGCGCGTTCGCACATGGCGTTCATCTTCAATGTCAGCCCTGCGGCGTCAATGCGACATGCTGGCAAACTCCGACCTAAGTATCATGTTCAGATCAGGGCAGCAATCGGATGCGACGGGCGCCGCTGTAGAAAATCAAAGGGCACTCTAGACGAAACGAAGAAGACAAGGAAGGACCGACTTCTATACACTAGTAAATAAACTCAGCGCTTGGACTTGGTTAAATTACCCACACCCCAGGAACATCAACGCTTCGGTCCGTATACGTCTGGGGAGTACTGCGCAAACTGGGCTTGGAAAATGGTTGGCGTGTGCCAAAGTCAAGAGCTATTCGCTGTTTCGAGTCAACGTTGCGGCCAAATGTTAAGCTTTACGGCTTGGACACCGACGAAAGACCATCAGCTATAGGGCAGTGGCCAATATGAGAAGTATGTAAGAGCCGCGACCTCTTCAGATAGTGCTTCAATCATCACTCGCACATCCTGCAAGTTTCCCTTCAACCTCTTGTTTGAATTTTTTTTGGCTACTAGCCGTCCTCTCATTTCGAAATGCGTGTCTCGAACGCTGCCGCTCTTTTCTCTTTGGCCTCTTTGGCTCAGGCTGCTCCGGCCATTCATAACCACAAGCATGCTCACCCACGTGATGTCGGCTACGGTAGTGGCGTGAAGTACCAGTCTGGTATCTTCTACGTCAACTGGGCCATCTATGCGCGTCAGCACTTCGTCACCGATCTCCCAGCCGACAAGTTGACCAAAGTCAACTACGGCTTTGCCAACGTGAACAACCAGACCGGAGAAGTCTTTCTCACCGACGAGTGGGCTGACATTCAGTACGGCTACCCAGGAGACGTTGCCACTAACGGCACTCAATTGCTTGGCAACTTCAATCAGCTGTTCAAGCTCAAGCAGCAGAACCGCAACCTGAAGGTCATCCTCTCGGTCGGTGGCTGGAGCTACAGGGCCAACTTCAAGCCCGCCCTCGCCACCGAGGCGGGCCGCCAGAAGTTCTGTGACAGCGCTCTCACGCTCATCCAGGATCTGGGAATCGACGGTCTTGACATTGACTGGGAGTACCCAGAGGATGAGACTGATGGTGCCAACTTGGTTGACACCCTACAACGCTGCCGCAGGGTATGTATTCATTTTCAAAACCTTTACTGTCCACCAAGTTAACATGTCTTCAGACGTTCGATGAGTACGCGATAGTTAACGCGGCGGGTTACCACTTCGACCTTGGTATTTCTGCCCCTGCTGGTCCTTCGCGCTACACAGTCATGCCTGTTGCCGAAATGGACCCATACGTTGACAACTGGAACCTGATGGCTTTTGACTACCAGGGCCCTGGCTTCTCCAACTTCACTGGTCATCTCAGCAACGTTTACCCCAGTTCCAAGAACCCCAGGGCTACAAATGGCTGGGATGTTGTCACTGAGGACTTCGTCCCCTTCAACACCAAGGAAGCCATCGACTACTACAAGGCTAATGTTGCTTCGCCCAGCAAGATTCAGCTCGGTATGCCTCTTTACGGCCGCTCTTTCGCCAACGTCGTCGACCTGAGCAAGGAACAACGTGGTTTGGGCCAGAAGTTCAACGGATCTGGTGACGGTACCTGGGAGCCTGGTACTCTTGACTACAAGGTTCTTCCCCAGAACGGCAGCAAGGTATACCACGACAAGGAGACTCTGGCCGCCTGGAGCTGGGACCCAGTTCGCAAGCAGATGGTTAGCTTCGACACACCCAAGGTTGCCTCATGGAAGACCGATTACCTCATGCAAGAGGGTCTCGGTGGTGCCTGGTGGTGGGAGTCATCTGGCGATTTTCCCGTTACTGATGACAAGAGCATCGTCGCCACTGTTGTTAACAAGCTTGGTGGTGAAGCAAACTTCAGGCAGAGCTGGAACAACCTTTACTACCCCAAGTCGAAGTACTACAACATCCGCCCTGCGGTGAACTCGACTATTACAATCACCTTTTAGATAGTGAGTCCGGCGTCCTCAATCAGGCAACTCAAAGCCAGCCGATAATTCTTTTCTATACAACTACATTTTAGAAGAACATTTTGCTTGCACTATTGTCGCAAGGGCTTAATGCAAGAGATGCACGTGATGCGAACTCATGAGCAACTCGCACAATGAATATGTCAGCTTCCACTGTGACCATATACTGCCTATTGTTCTATAATCTCGGAAGTTCAAATCATCATGCCTCTCCTGTTTCACTCTAACATCTCCCTACAATCCTCTCCTGTACGCATATGATACCCAGGATTATCAAACAAGCCTGTCGTGAGCACCTGTCCTTGAAGCTCCAGCCGCTGCAGCGGATTTCCTGATAATATCATAGGGAAGGTCTGGCAAGATACACTGATGAAGGCGTAAAGGCCGAAGCAATGAACATGAGTATATCACCATCAGGCAGACTAATGATATTCTCCTCCATGTTGACAATGACCAGATCGTCGGGCTTATGCATCAATGTATGTTCACCGCTTTTACCGAAAGCTTCCAGTGTAACGGGGAGAAATTCGGAGGCCCAGAGTGATTAAAATGTCTTGAAACAAGAAGACAGAGGTTGGCCTTATGGCCACTGGTAAGTTGTCACTTACTGTGCACAGAAAAGATGAGTGCACATGATCAAATGCTAGACGCTCGGTCTTCCGTGTACGCCTTATGATCAACTCTGAACTTGGTGACTATGTTCATTACGGTAAGAGTATCGTGGTACTTAATTGCTAGGGGTCTTCTTCATTGAATGATTTGGATCTGGTGGAGGGTGTATGGCGGCGAAGAGCAAGACGTGATGGTCCAACTGAACCTAATCTCAAACCCGCACCACGACGTCATCCCTGCCAGCTACTGATCTGAAAAGTGCGGCTCAGATCGGACCCACTTCCCAAGTAAGCAACACCTGTCTGTACAACCCCACCAACATGAATGCCATTGTGTTCCGCTGTTCCAGTCTTCTCAGGAACCAATACAAGCCATCTGGACTCAACAGTATTCGGATCTACTCACCTGCGACGAGATTGGTGAGCAGCATGTCGCAGCCTGTGCGACCGCGGCGGTTCGCACCGTTGGATCCCGCGAAAAGGATGGATGGAGATGAGAGGCCATTATTGAAGGGAATCGTCTTTGATGTCGACGGCACATTATGTAAGTTGTCCAATGGTGTGTGCGATACATAATTTCATGTACTAATTAACTGGGAAAAAAGGCTTACCACAAAACTACATGTTCGCGGAGATGCGGTCAGCGCTGGGTATTGAGAAGCCAACGGACATTCTGGACCACGTCTACTCACTGCCCGAGAGTGAGCAAGAAGAGGCACAGGAAAAAATTCGTGACATTGAACGCACGGCAATGAAGTCGCAACAGCCGCAAGCTGGCCTTGTGGAGCTCATGGAGTACCTAGATTCTCGTGGCATCAAGAAGGGCATCTGCACACGCAACTTCGATGCACCTGTCACTCATCTCCTTACCACCTTTCTACCGACATCAGAATTCAGCCCTGTTGTAACGCGGGAGTTCAGGCCCCCAAAGCCTGATCCGGCGGGAATCCTGCACATTGCGAAAGACTGGATGCACGAAGACGGAGGAAAGAGTTTGATCATGGTCGGCGACTCGATTGACGATATGACGGCGGGTTATCGTGCTGGAGCCGCGACTGTGTTGCTGGTCAACGATGTCAATAAGCATCTTGCTGAGCATCAGCATACTGATTTCGTCGTCAAGCGGCTGGATGATCTCATCAACGTTCTAGAAAATGGATTCGAAGGACGCGTAGAGGCCGACGAGGAGATTGCAGACGCAAAGAAGCAAGTGGAGGAAGCTGTTAGTAAGAATTGAGGCGCGATACGGAAGAACAAATTCCATCACGATTCTTCACATGGCAACGTACTCTCACAGCTCCTGCCGGAGTGTTATTGCATCGGTCACTGCAGCAACTGTGTCGCATTTGTGGAACCATGGCATGTACATACGCAAGCGCGATGCAACAAGACTGACGGGTGATACAGCCTATCATGTCATGCTCACGGTAGTGGGCTACCACGCTGCGGGCACTGTTGACACAAGCGACCTTGTTCTAGGGCTGCTTGCAGGCCGAACTGCAAACAAGGTGCGGCGCAAGCCGCCCGTCGGAACCCCACGCCACTAACCACTCTCGCCTCGACATGTCCGCCAACACCAAGAAGCTCTGACAAGCATTCCTGCGCCGCAGAACATCCAGGACACTTGATCTGAGACTGGCAACCACTCCATATCTCTTTCTGCCCCTGTATGCGTGTCCCGTATGCACACATTCAGTTCCCTACGGCCAGATATGGGACCGATCCGCACAATGGCACCGCGTGTTATTATACATATAGCCGGTTCACGCATGCGCCGATCTTCATGCATATGTTAGGCCGATCAGCACCGCCGAATGAGCAGCGATGTCGACCCCGTCCATGACGAGGAGCGTTTTGGGATTATGGCCATGCTCGGAGAGATGGTAAATAAGGAAGGTGCCTGGCGCTGTTCGAACGCGGCACGGTGCTTCTAGAGCCGCAATGACGATCATGTTGTCGAAGCAAGGGCCGCCAGCCATCATGCTGATCCCGGTATCCGCCTGCATATGTACTTGAAACAACTGGGCGGCGGGCGTGTTTATATTGAAAGTCTTAATCCCCGTGTCTTGGCAGATCCGACTATAATTGAGCTTGCCGTGGTCTCGATCGCGGTTTCCACCCTCACTCATCACTCTTGTTGCCAAGCTATCAGGGTCCAAGCATAACCTCGAGCCCTTGCTTCTTCTGCCTTGTCACCCCCCAATCCACACGACCAGTGTCGCTAGCCAGCATGAGGTATACTGCCACCTTCACGGGCGTACTGGCTGTCGCTGGTGTCAGCGCGTGGTCAGTATCCACTCCTTTCCACATCGAGGGCAACGAGGTGGTTGAACACCTCCATACTGTGCCCGAGGGATGGAGAGAGGTCGGTGCTCCAGCCCCTGAGCATAAGCTGCATTTCCGCATTGCAGTGCGATCGGTGAGTAGTTGCGACAGCAAGGATTTCAGGCCCTCACGCCTTGGAATCATGAATCGAGATGCTGACCACGACAGGCCAATCGCGACCTGTTTGAAAGGACGCTCATGGAGGTTTCAACTCCTAGCCACCCTCGCTATGGTCAGCACCTAAAGCGAGACGAACTAAAAGATCTCATCAAACCAAGAGCCGACTCGACTGCGAGTGTGCTTACTTGGCTCGAGCAATCCGGTATCGAAGCGCGAGATATCGAGAATAAGGGAGAGTGGATCAACTTTCTCGCACCCGTGAAGCGCGCCGAGCAGATGATGGGTACCACGTTCAAGACCTACCAGAGTCAAGCGCGTCCTGCACTCAAGAGAACTCGCTCATTGGGGTACTCTGTACCCCTCGAGGTCCGTAGTCATATTGATATGATCCAGCCCACTACTCGCTTCGGTGAGATCCGCCCAGAGTTTAGCCAGGTTCTAACGCAAGACGTCGCTCCTGTCTCGGCACTTGCTGTCAATGCCACATGCAACTCGAGGATCACGCCCGATTGTCTCGCAGATTTGTACAACTTCAAGGACTACGATGTCAGTGACAAGGCCAATGTGACAATTGGAGTGAGCGGCTTCCTCGAGCAGTATGCTCGGTTCAATGATCTCGACCTGTTCATCCAAAGATTTGCTCCCAGTCTTGCGGGTAAAACTTTCGAAGTTCAATCTGTAAATGGTGAGATACAGTCGTTATTACCTCGTTGTAACCAACTGACGATTTCAGACGGACCGTTCCCCCAGAACTCAACGGCCAACAGCGTGGAGGCTAATCTCGACATCCAGTACACAGCAGGTTTGGTGTCGCCCAAGATCTCGACCACCTTCTTCACTGTTCCAGGACGAGGACTTTTGGTCCCTGACCTTGATCAACCTGATGAAGATGAAAACAGCAATGAGCCCTATCTAGATCTCTTTACCTATCTCGTTGGGCTTGAGGATGAGGAGTTGCCTCAAGTACTAACGACATCGTACGGTGAGACAGAGCAGAGCGTTCCTGCGGAGTACGCCAAGAAGGTTTGTGATTTGATCGGCCAGCTTGGTACTCGTGGTGTCTCAGTTATCTTCTGTAAGTTTTCCAAGCATTTTCCAATTTGGAGTGTAGCTTCATGAAGATCTGGGGCAATGTGTGCTAACAATACCCAGCCAGCGGTGACACTGGTCCAGGATCTGCCTGCCAGAGCAATGACGGCAAGAACGCTACCCGTCTCCAGCCAATCTTCCCAGCTTCATGCCCTTACGTTACTTCGGTTGGTGGTACTTTCGGAGTGGAACCAGAACGTGCTGTTGCGTTCTCTTCCGGTGGCTTCTCTGATCTCTGGCCACGCCCGTCGTACCAAGAGAAGGCAGTTTCTGACTACCTTGGTAAACTGGGCTCGCAGTGGGAAGGTTTATACAACACCAACGGACGAGGCTTCCCAGATGTCGCAGCTCAAGGTAATAAACTCTTTTCTGCAATATGCCATATACCTAAAGCTAACTCTTAGAAAGGTCAAGGATTCCAGGTTATCGATAAGCTTCGTCTGTCATCTGTTGGAGGAACCAGCGCTTCAGCGCCTGTCTTCGCTTCAGTCATTGGACTTCTGAACAACGCTCGTTTAGCAGCTGGTATGCCTTCGTTGGGCTTTTTGAACCCTTGGATTTACGAGCAAGGCTACAAGGGCATGAACGATATTGTCGAGGGAGGCTCGCGTGGATGCACTGGTCGTTCCATTTATTCCGGGCTTCCCACGCGACTTGTGCCTTACGCTTCCTGGAATGCGACCGAAGGCTGGGATCCTGTCACCGGCTACGGTACGCCCGACTTTGAGCAGATGCTTCGCCTGGCAACTGCGCCACAATATGGTGTACGTCGCGTTCGCCGTGGTGCTCTCCGTGGAGAGGCTTGAACCTATAACCACTGTGGATCAGGCGAAAGCCATCGAGTGTTTCCTGGCATATCCAACGCTGGCTGAAAAGGAGGGCTCTATCTAGAAATCGCACTATTGATGAAACCTGATGACCAGGCCAAGAGAATAACGTTGAACTGCTGACAATCATAATGTGTGAAGTGTTCTGCTTATGTGAGAGTGCTACCTTTTCCGGATGCGCCACGACTGCCGCGCGAACGCCAACGCCAATGCTGACATTTTCATCAACTCTGAATGCACCACACACCACGTCCCTGCCATTCTCTTTCCTCAATTTGTCGCCCGAAACGCATTGAACCGGACGTAGAGGCCTGCAGATTCGAGTGACCACATTGTTTTCGTCACGTTAGAGCGCCACAGCAACAATTTTCACAGCTGCCGTATGCGGTTAATGCGCGCAACACTTATCTGCGCCGAAGGCATGACAAGCATCCGCCATGGTGCTTGATCCTTCGACCTCTGTAGGGGGGCGATATTTTTCCAAGGCGAATCTCAACCAGTAATGAAGCTCGACGATCCCTCCCTCTAGTACCCAGCGGCGCGCACTGAGCCTACCGTGGCCCCGGATTACGGCTTGGATGCTTGTATCGTAGAGATAAGAGTTGGCATCCGACAAGCCCGAAGGGATAGTTTCCCGTCTGCGTCCACTCTATCAAGAAATACGAGGTGGGTCTACCAGTGCTTGATCGCACTGGCGGCGTCGCCGGCGGGGCTTGGAGAATGCTTTGCGCCGTTAGCTTCGGTCCGCCACTGTGGTCGTGTATCTAGGAGCATGCATTCCCCGCCTATCGCGGTCGTACCTGGACGATATTACCGACGTCATGAAGTAACGCCGCAGTCTTAGGAGTCAACAACCATCGCGTTGCCTTCAATCTTCAGCTACGTTAATCCGCAATGGTGCGCAAGCAAGTATCCTTGCGTAGGACATATCGCACGAGCAGCTACGCACGCGAGAATGTTGGCCTGGTATGCTTCGGGTAATCATCAACATGCGACTTAAATCTCGCCTGCCTAATCAGGTAAAGAGCTGAAGCTATGTTCGCCATGAGCTATCTGTGTTTGTCCAGGTACAGGAAGACATATGCCGCGTCGCGTACAGAGTGGCGCCGGGTGACGTCGGTCTCACGCTCCATACTTCTACTTCAAGAAGGCTCAGTTGCCCACACGGTTTCTTCTTCACGGTCCCTGATAGTCACAGCACGAGCTTGACTTCCAACTAATCCCGGCACTGCGATCGCGAAGATGCAGCTTCTTTCACTCCTCGCTGTTGGTGGCCTCACAGCCAGTGTTTCTGCCCGAAGCGCTCGCTCTGTTGGCAAGAAGAATGAGCTCCCTCGTCCTCGTTTGACTGTTCCAGAATCGAGCCTTCATCCCCACAAGCGTCAGAGCACTCAGATCATCACTACCGAGGCCTCCAAGTGTATGTTGTGCATTACCTTTCTTTCAACACCAGCTAACACCTGCCAGCTTTCGCTGTCAACGGAACTGCTGGAGCAATCCCCGACGTCGATTTTGACATTGGCGAGTCTTACGCTGGTCTTTTACCTATCAGCAAAGCTGCTAATGAGACCTCTGAACTGTACTTCTGGTTCTTCCCATCCGAGAACCCTGATGCGAGTGACGAGATCACCATCTGGCTGAACGGTGGTCCAGGTTGCTCATCTCTTGAAGGATTTCTTCAAGAGAACGGACCGATCTCATGGCAGTACGGTTCCGGACCAGCCGCTGTTTACAACCCCTGGAATTGGGTACGTTAATATTATGGTTTCTACTCTCTTTGCATTTACTGACTTTCTCAGGCAAACCTCACCAACATGGTCTGGGTTGAGCAGCCAGTGGGCACTGGATTCACCCAAGGCAATGCTACTGCCACCTCTCAGGAGGAGACCGCTGAGGAATTCCTTGGCTTCTTCAAGAACTTTGTTGATACATTCGGTCTGCAGAACCGCAAGGTGTACATCACTGGCGAGTCATACGCCGGACGCTACGTCCCTTACATCGCGGATGCCATGTTGAGCAAAAACGACTCTACCTACTACGATGTGAAGGGTATCATGTTTTACGACCCCAGTGTAGCTGAGGATGTTCTTCTTGAGGATATTCCCGCTGTTGCCTTTGTCGACAAATGGGCTGGTCTCTTCAACTTTAACCAGACCTTCATGGACGATATCCACAACCGCTCTGAGGCCTGCGGCTACACCGAGTACATGGAGAAGTACCTGACCTTCCCCCCGCCCAGTAAGCTCCCATACCCGGATATGGATGCCAATACCGAAGGCTGCGGACTGTGGGAAGACATCTACAACGCCGTCTTCTACACCAACCCTTGCTTCGACGTATACGCCATTGCCACCACCTGCCCTCTTCTCTGGGACCCTCTCGGCTTCCCCGGCTCCTTCGACTACCTTCCTCCTAACACGGAAATCTACTTCAACCGTACCGAAGTACAAGCTGCCATCAATGCGCCCATCCAGCCCTGGGCGGAGTGCTCCAACGGCGTCCTCGACACTGACACATCTCCCCAATCTTCCTGGGAGGTTATCCCCCGCGTTATCGACGCCCTAGATCGCACCGTCATCGCACACGGCGAGCTCGACTACATCCTCCTCTACAACGGTACCCTAATGGCTATCCAAAACATGACCTGGGGCGGCATGCAAGGTTTCCAGAACCCGCCTGTCGATGACTTCTATGTGCCCTACCATGACGACCTGAGCTTGACCAGCTTGAGCGCAAAGGGCCTCATGGGAAAGACAATTACAGAGAGGAAGTTGACATTTGTCCAACAGGCTATGAGTGGGCACATGGTGCCGCAGTATCAGCCTAGCAGTGCGTACCGTCAGCTCGAGTTCTTGCTGGGCCGCATTGAGAGCTTGACATCCAGGGAGCCTTTCACTACTCTTCCCAAGACCCCTCAGAGTAACGAGACCAGCATCGTTGGAAAGAGAGATCTGGGTGTTATGCCCGGACAACTGAAGAAGTGGTTCTAGACCATTCCTCTGATGTCACGCAATGAATACGATGTAATGTGTAACTCATAAAGTACAAACCATCTCTTTGGTATCTCCTCTTCTCTTCGTGATTTTTGTGTATCATTAACCCGCAACGTTCTCAGCTACCCTCCTACCATCTCTACCCAGCACGCCCTCCTGCCTCTCTGCCCTATCCTCCGGTACCTCGGCAAAGATCTTTGTAATAGCCTCTATCGTGGTGTTGCCTCCACTAAACACAACACCAATGTTCCAAGTCTTGTCCCCAGCCTCCCTCTGAACCATATTCCTGAAATCCTCGTTGTACAATATAGTTGCCAGCCCAACGACGGCACTCGGCTCAACGAAACACTTCATCCTCTCCAGGACAAGTTTCATGGCATCTTTAATGTTCTGCTCCGTGACGGCGTATAGGGCCTGCACGTAGTCTTTGTTCGAGATGATGTTCCACGTGTGATGGCCGAGGGGTGTGCGAAGTCCGTCTGCGATGGTCAAGGTCTTGACGCTGGTGACACGTTCACCCGCTTCAACGCCTCTCCTCGCATCGTCTCCACCTTGAAAACTGGGTTCCGCGCCGAAAACACGTACGCCAGTGCCGTGCAGTGCGACTGCGATTCCACTTAGCATGCCGCCGCCACCACAGGGCGCTATGACGGCATCGAGTTTCTCACCGCTTGCAAGCAGCTCATCTACTTGGTCTTGTATCTCCAGCGCCATTGTGCCTTGACCGAGGATGATGTGAGGATGGTCGTATGGTGGAATTAGGGTAGCGCCTGTGTCCTTGATTACGTCTGCAACGACAGCCTCGCGTTCGGTGCTCGTGGAGCCGGAGAAATGTATATTGGCATTCTGGGCGCGGGTCCCGGCTATCTTAGAGGGCGTGGAGATAGAGGGCATGACGATGTGGGCGGGGATGGAGAAGGTCTTTGCAGCAAGCGCAAGGGCCTGCGCGTGGTTTCCTGGTGTTGATGTTAGCCATGCCGCCGAGCCCCCTTGGGACGTGGTTGTAGATGTACCACTGCTATGTGTGACTACTCCCTTCCTCTGCACTTGCTCCAGCCCCTCTTTCTCAATCAATCGCGTTACGGCATGGAAGGCTCCGCGTACTTTGAACGCGCCAATGCGCTGCAAATTCTCGCACTTGAAGAAGAGCTTCACCCTCGGGTGCGCGGGCTCTTGGCCCTCCCATTGTGTTCTTTGCAGGGCTTCGGGTGCTTGACGAGTATTGGCGAGGTTGGTCAAGGTGGTGTTGGTCAAGACGGGCGTGTCGTGGATGTGCGGTTTGATAAGGGCGTGGGCGGCTTCGACCGAGGCGCGCGTCAGGGAGGCAGGCGGTGCTGGAGAGGACATTGTCGCCGCTGGGGAGGAGGATCATAACGAAAGGAGCGCATGCTGGGGAGCATCGTACAAGACGTGACTCAGCGGAGAAAGAAAGAGCGATATGGTGGGGAAAGCTGGCGTGTGGAGGATGGCGTGGGGAAAGTTCCCGCGAGTCATGTTGCGGCAGCCCAGAGATCAACCTTGGAATTCTCCTCTGATGCTCTGCACTACGAGCTCTAGAAGCTTTTGATACCTTCGTCGTCGCTTGGCATCGACGATGCGAGTAATTCAAGGTCCATGGCGTGCCGCGCCTGGCCCTACTCGAACCTGACGCACGGAAATATCACAACGGACCGTCAACGCTCGCATACGAGCACGCAAGATCTTGGATAAAGATGTAGCGACCGTGTGGAGACAATCGTTCAGCCATATTACACGTGAGTCTTCAGATAAGCAACTGGGACCAAGCAGCAACCAAGCAAGGCCATGCTTCGCTCGCCAGCTTGATACACACCATGTCCAGCTCTGGGCAAGTGCATAGTCAGCCTAATAAAGACTGCATTTGGCGAAGTAGATGAGCAATACAATGAGAGCGTGAGAGGTAAAAGAGATCTAAGAACAGATTATTGGTTGCCAATGATAACACGAGCAAGAGAAGTCACACATGAACGGTAAGCCGATGTGCTAGGGATTGGGTCTAGTGAGCCGTATATTCCCAAGTATTGCAAGAATAGCGGCGCAGGAAAATGCAGCGGCCTGTGCCGGTTGCTATGGAAAAGCATCAGTAAATAGCATAGTTCGTACCGCATGCCGATGGAGCACGACGATACTGTGATACGATACTGTGAGAGACAGAGTAGTAAGCTGAGGGTTGCGAAGTATGGACATGTTGTTGGCGTAGGAACGATCGAAGGGCAGCTACGATGGGAAACAGGCCGCGCAAGTGGGTAATTCTGCGTAGGCCCGTGCACATAAGTGCTGCCATCGCGATTTCACAACGCGGTTTGACTCTTGCAAAACCCTACAGAGTTCGTGTGAATAGGTTATGTGACTCTCTTGATGGAGTGGTTGCACCATGAGGAGGTCTTGGTAAAGGATGTAGAGTCTACGAAAGTTCCGAGCTCGGATTCTTCGTAGCGTCTGTGCACGCTAGCATGTTCATCTCCGTTGCCAGTCATAATCCATTGTTCCCAGCCATCTCATACAACCTTGGCAACGATTCATCGCTTTCCATGCACGAATTCGACAGATACATCTTGATGTGCTATGACCAAGAGGTCCCATGCCAGTATAGCCTCCTCGCAAGCAGAGCACTCGGAACGACAGGCATCCTATGATGGTGAGCGCAGCGGAAGCCATGAGGACGGGGACGGCTCTTTTCTGAAAAAGCCACGGTCATTCATGGCTACACTGGTATGTGGCTATAAAAAAAAGGAGATACGAGAGCGATTTTCTGACTAGAATAGGCTTGCGACATTTGCAGATCAAGAAAGACTCGCTGTGATGAAGATCGACCAAGATGCGGTTACTGCAGGAACATGAATTTGGAGTGCACTTATCAGGCACCGCGAAATACGAAGAAAGATCAGTCTTTAACATTAGCCATCAATGCCATTCGGAGGCTGGAAGCAAAGATCGAAGATCTGACGACGGCAATTAATACTCCCAAGCCTTCGTCTGCTATTCCACTCTCACCAGCAGGACCTATCAATGACCACCAATCACCTCATACCCTGTTCTCACAACCCAGTCCAGGATATCATGTCTCAACAATACCATCTCATCACTCCCAGAACGGTAAATTGAGTATACATGAGTTGGCAATGTCGCCACAAGTTGTGGGAACTCCTGTCAAAAGTCCTTTCCCGGTCATAGAAGTCCAAGGTGCTGTGGATCTTTCCTTCAGTCAGCATCGTGTCGCGCTCTGGCCCGCCATACAACAGATTCTCCCCACTGGATTTGTCTCTGTTCGAGCAGAGCTTCCAGAGGACTACATAGTCGACATCGAGAATCGAAGAGCGCAGTTACCGATACACATCGATCGTCCATACGGCACCGCCCCGGAAAGTTGGTTGATGAGCCTTCCACAGTCGGCAGTGAAAGGACTTGCGGATGCGTACTTTGCCGTTTTTCATCGCAACATGCCAATCCTTGACAAGTATCATTTCTTCTCAAGTACGCTAGGCACAGCTATGGAGAACGAATTCGGGTATGATGTTGAAACTGCGCTAGTGCTCAACGTGCTCGCATTGGGTTGCCTAGCTGTCAAAGCTCATGAGGAAGGGGACTTCGCTCTTCCTTCGCGTCACTCTGCAGCCAGACCTGGCTTTGAACACCCAGACTGGTACGAACTTGTTGCAGATGACCCACCGGGCCTCAAGTTTTTCAACGAAGCGAGACACCGATTCGGTTTTCTCATGTGCGAGAATGATATACAAGCGGGCCAATTCTACATGCTTTCGACGCTCTACTATGCCCAGATCCTGCGACCTCTCGATTCATGGACCACCGTGAATCGGGCAGCCCTCTGCTGCGCTAGCATTCTTACCCGTTCGGGGGCAGTCGACTACGATACATGGGAAGGTGACATGCTATCGCGCCTCTTCTGGTGTACTCTGATGTACGAAACTGTCATTATACAGGAACTCGACTTACTTCCACACAGTGGACTATTGGACTATGAGCCAGATACGCCTCTACCAAAGTTCACCCAATGCCCACGGCCAAAGACTTCTATATCGGGATTGCTCACTGATGAAGACGACTCTTTCTTCAATTTCCACTTCCTCGCTCAGGCCGCTCATCGCATTATTCTGACACGCGTGAAGCAGAGTTTGTACACGTTTGCTGAGAAGGATAGCTACCCCAGCGCCAGCTTAACAGCCGAAATGCATCACCAACTCGAGCAATGGCGCGCAAACCTCCCACCGTCTCTTCAATTCTTGGACAATGACAACGCCAGTGACTCTCCCAGCCCTGCACATGTTATCGCAAAAGCCATGCTACGAAGCCGCTACCTCGTCGCAAAATTCCACATCGGCCGCCCATTTCTCTACAAAGCGCTGCACGCGCCAGCATACACCAGTGATGCAGAGTACGACGAGGTGCGCGAGGGCCTTCGAGGGGGCATGTACTGGCCGACTACCATGGGGCTTTGCACCCAGATGTTGTCGGCTCTACCAATAAAATTTGGATGGTGTTGTCAGTGCTTCGGACAGGTGCTATTGTTTCACGCCGTAGCGCGGTCGCCAGACCCAAAGTTGCGAGAAACGCTGCCGGAGGGATGGCGCGAGTGGGTAAGCATCATGATGACACTTATCGAGAGTTGTGCGAGGAATAGTCCTGGTATCGCAAAAGACTACGAGCTATTGCGCTTGCTGGATGCCTAACCTTCCGAGTGCAGCTTGAACACCTTTGCGACGCCCTACAGATTGCGACGGCGACGCTAGAGTACTCTGAAGGTATACAGGCCCTGTTATTACAATCTAACACAAGTTTGGATGAGACCCTGCATTACCCTGCCATACGTAACACAGTACCACAGATTCTCGAGCCTTGCTCCCAACACACATGTCATGACCAAGTTTCCGCAATCAAGAGACGACTAATCACTCATTTAGTAAAGAGCCAAGAGCGGGCAACACGAGACGAAGAAAGATACGATAAGGCATTTTCAAGCATGCACCTTTCTTGTGTTTCGAGTGATGGTGATGTTTCCGCACCGCCGCTTCAGCGTCGATCCTGCCATCTATAGCCGAGTACGAGAGGCTTGCGTGTACAAAGTAGCTAATAAGCTGACTACCACAAAGGCGCATGCGATGTCGACTGATCTAATCTAGCTCGAATCAACACTCAACAGATGGTCAGTTGAGCGTGCAGTTTTCCAGTGCTCTTGCCATTCGCATCCCAATTTTTGTCCATCGCAATTCCATGTGGATCGCTGGATGACATGGCACAGCCACAGGTTGCGCATCCCAGATCGCGTTTCAGACTTTCAGCCCCTTCCGGCGCGGCAGCTAAACCGTATGCAGTCGGTGATGGCCCCTGCATTGCTTAGGGATGGAAACAAGGATCTACCAACTCGGGTCTGACACAACTGCCACTAAACTGGGGGCGTCGGCCACCTCCTTTGAGGGAGAGGGACACTTAACTTGCCATCTTACCTTTCTTCTTGCTCCTTTTTAGCACCTGGCGCAGCGCTTTTTGGCTATTCGCATACGTTGTCGTCTTCTGTTCACGCCACCTTGTTTTTGTGCGGTAGACTCTGCGACGCACGCTCCAGTTGTTGGGATTCACGATTTCTGGGGGACTCGCTGGAGAAGACTGAACTTGGATGCAGAAGACCGAGGACTGCGATTCTGGACTCGTACGCGCAGGCGAACTTGGGTCATCCTAGGCTTCTGAACCCCAGAGCGTGAACCGCGACAATGGCCGACTACACATACCAATCGCTGGCCAACATGGGGCCACAAGGGCGATGGCGACGTGTTTTATTGACCGCTATGATACCCATGGCGCTGGCTTTGGTTTACTTCAGCTATCCTTCTGCATACGTCCCGAGCAGCCTTCGGTCACAGTACGTTTGAATTACCCTCGCATAAAGGCGTGCCTAACAAAATCACCACAGGTACCCGCACACGCAAAATGTCTCTCTACCCAAAGATGACGTCTCGATGGCGACAATAATAAAAGCCCTCTACGGTCCGATATTACACCCCATCGACGCCGCCAACTTTACCGACGAAGATGGAGACATATACAGACTATCCGGGGAACCAAAATTCAAGAGCAAGCTAGGCAAGAAGGTGCTTATATTGGACATTGATAGCCGACCGTTGACGGATAAGGGTCAGCTTATGGACCCGCATTTGAAGTGGAAGGGCATGCGCTCGTTGAGTGCGGGCATGCTGGGGCATTACATGTTCGGTACGTTGCCACGACGCATGGCAGGTCGCCAACGACAGTTCTGGCATGTGGAGCGACTCGGCTAACATGCAGCAGCACAAATACACGGTTACGATTACAAGTTCATTCGCGCACCCGATTACGCCGACCGGTGGGGCACATGGGTCAAGGTTCCAATGATGAAGGAAGCGCTCAAGACCCATGAATACATTGTCTTCATGGACTCAGACGTCATGTTCCACTACCCTCACCTGCCTCTCGAGTGGCTGCTCAACTACTGGAACATGACCGACGATACCCTTGCCATGATGTCTATCGACCCGAACGAGCCGCAGAACTACGATGCGAAGGGCAACCGATACCTCAACACCGGATTCGTCATCGCACGACAGAGCAAGAGGACACAAGAGATGTACAAGGCCTGGGCGGAATGCCCTTCTGAGACCAAGTACAAGGGCTGCGCGCATTGGAAGACAGATTGGGCGCACGAACAAGCCGCCTTTGGAAACTATCTTCGATATGACTACGACCGACCGGACGATATCCGTGTTCTCCCTTGCGTCGAAGCCAATGGCGCACCCGAGGCTGCGAACCGGGGTGGTTGCAAGGGCGTGTTTGTACGACATTTCTGGGTCGACAAAGGCCTTGTAGCTAAGAACCTGGCGGACAGCGTCATGCAGTACTTCCTACCGCGATTGCACGAGGCGTACCTGGGCTCAGCGAGTGAGCACATCGTGGATGCAAAGGGGTTCAAGCTTGAAGGTGCGGAGCTGATTGAGATGACCGAAGAGGAAAAGGCCGCTGCCAAGAAAGGGAAGGGCAAGAACCAGAAGGACGAAGGGTGGTAGGGCAACTTCGAATTAAGCGAGAGTCTCTAGGCCTTACCCAAGATACCTACGTTCGGCGCACGCGCATCTCAACCTGCTTCACCAATCTCGGAACCATCCCATGCACGATCCTCATATAGCCGTCATCTACGCCAATTTTGTATCAGGCGGGTCTCTCATGTCGGCGTCCATCGGCGTCTCATGTCTTATCATTACGTTCTTGTATAGAAAACCTCTTCAGCATGTTTTATCGTCATATTAGACTTGGGTGGGACGGACTCAAAAGAGGGGTTCCTTGATTCATGTAGGAGCGTCTTTAGGCACGATTAGCCGATCTAAATACCAATTCTTCACATTTTCGAATCGAGCGCACCTTCTACTCTTGCATTCGTAGTGAAAGCACATCAGCATGACCGACCAAACAAAGTGAGACTAAGCTACCATGGCAATCAATGCTAGCGAAGCAGCAACAGCGAAGATGAAACTCTCAGAGGAGAAAGTGATGCAGAAAGTATAGGTTATAAGATAAGCTCTAGTCAACGACTTTGCCGCGCTGGTACAGCTATATACAAAGGATACAGATCAGAAAGAGGCTATCGCAACTGCTTCCCCAAAGTTTTCAAAATCAGGATGAGTAAAGAAATTCGGAGAGACATCGACATATTGGTTGATAACACGATGGAATTAGAGCAGTACTTATTGTTTCCTTTCCACCTGACCGTCTCTGAACGTTTTTCGTATGCCGTGGCTAAGCACAATTCTCTTGGAAAGAACAATTCACTGCGTCTGGCTGCCACAAAGTCGTTATCTTGCGCGAATGAAGATTGCATTAGTGCTTAATCTCAGGTATCGGAAGTTTAGGCAGGCCAGTGATGGCTGGGAAGTAGCTTCTGTTCCTCTGTTATAGCACGTTTCGTTTGCTTCGACTGTCGACTTAGACTTCATGCTCAATATCCGCGACCCTTGGTACCTTGTGCAGTCGTAAGCCACAGAAATTGGCGACAAGCTCGATCTGTGCCGGGTCAGTATGGCCTATGAAGCACGAATTAATTGCTGTCTTACGCATTGTTGGATCGTCTCAACGTCATCTCTGCTAACGCCAATGCGCCTGGTGCCGCGCAAATGCCAGGCGGTTTCTCTAGGCAGATTCTGAATCATGATGCCGCTGAGTACAGTGAGCTCGGTCTCAACGTCATTGAGAATGCTGTGATCGGACAGATAGAGTCCGTAGGTAATTTGCTTGCTCGTCCAATCTACGCTTCGTCAGCATAAGACTACAGAATGACTAGACATTCACATGCCAAAATCCTTCTGTGAAGCTAACACATTATCGATGCCTTCTTGGTTGTGCTGGTACAAGCGACCTTGCCATGCTGCACCACGTTTTGAGTTTGCCTCATCACATTGCCATCCTTCTCTGCCCTGCTGTCAGTTTTCACATTTGCGTGCTGATGATTTCTGATCCTATACCTTGAGAATGTATAGTCCTTGTCCTCTGGCTTGGTAATTGCATCGATGTCGAAGATGGCTTCCAGTGGCTTGCACACACCCACAATGACGATGAGCTTGAACAGTGTCTCGCGTATTCTTCGCATCAAAGCCTGGCGGTGTTCGGGTGTCTGGTATTCAGGTCGCTTGATAAGCTCCTTGTAGAGCAGGGGCGCGAAGCCGGGCTGTCCGCCGCCAACGATCGACGCAAGCTACAAAGAGTTAATCACTGCTCTTGTATGTGTAAAGAGGATGATCCCATACCAGAAGGACATACCACTTGTCACCTCCAAGCGACCTTGAAGGAAACTTCTCCTCTACCGTCTTGAACAGGGCAAGAGCCTCGTCATCGGTTGGGTCGCGGGGTATTGGGATCGTACTAGTCGACATAATGACTCTCTTACTATCACGGAGGAGTCTGGAGTAGCGGCACAACAACGCACTTCTCGGGACATCTGCTGACTGTCGGCATTGCGTCTTCCGATTGTCGGGATGGTGAAGCACGTACAAGGACCGATCGCGGCTGCGACGCGTCTTCAAGCTTCGGCGCGCGTCGCTCTAAAGCAGGCATGCGGGGTAGACATACCCAGGCACCCTCCACCATCACCATACTTTACGGAGAGGCTCCTCTCTCCCCGAAACTGGCATGTCCGCTTACAACACTCAACTGGGTTTCTAGGTAGATGCAGCATGTAAGCAGCAACCTGGGAGAGTCTACTTGGAGTTGATCCAGAGCACCATCACGGAGCACCGTCTCCATCGACTCCAATTGTCAAAAGTTTTTCTCCTCTTTTACATACGATTACTCATTTGAAAGCAGAAGCAAAAGCCTGAGTACGACCAGGAAGCATGTCTAGTACCAATTCGTGCCACTACCTGCCTAATGGCAAGCCCAAAACCGTCATAATCACAGGCAGCGCCAATGGCATCGGTGCGAAAACAGCTCGTACCTACCATGAACATGGTTGTAATATCGTCGTAGCCGATCTTGCTTCCTCCAGCAAGGCAGCCAATGCTCTTGTCTCATCTCTACCTGAACCATCACGAGCCATTTATCACCCCACTAACATTGTTAGTTGGAGCGACATGCAAAACCTGTTTCGGGAGACAAAGAAGACATTTGGTCAAGTGGATATCGTCGTTGCGAATGCAGGGCTGATGGAAAGCAAAGGTTTCTTCGACTTTGAAGAGGACGAGCAAGGAGAACTAATGGAGGCGGTTGAAGCTGGCAAGATCATCGATGTTAATCTGAAAGGCACTATGAATAGTAAGCCATTGAATCACGCATTCCTTCCAGGCCTGTCTCTGATACTAAGTAGCTCTCCGGATGGCTATGCACTCGATGAAATCGAACCCACTAGACTTGGACGGTGCACGAGGCTCGATCGTACTCATAGCCTCAACGTCTGGGTACTTCGGTGGAACTGGCGTAGTCTCATATGTCTCTTCCAAGCATGGCGTAATAGGTTTAGCGCGAGCCTCACAGACTGTTGCCCAGCAGCTCAGTATTCGAGTCAATGTCGTAGCACCCTTCTTCACCCCTACGCACATTACCTCAGGTTACTCAGAGAAGTGGAAGGACTATGGTTTGCCAGCAAATACAACTGCAGATGTAGCTAATGCTATTGTGACCACAAGTATGCACCCTGAGAGACAGGGCCATAGCATGATGGTGAGTCTACAACAACGTCGTAGGAAGTTGCCCTTTGGAAGAAGTAGTGCTGATATCAGTTTCCAGGTCGCAGGCAACTTGGTGAGAGAGATTGAAGTGGCAAGAACAAGCGCAACGAAAGATTGGCTAGGAGTGGAGATATTTGATATTATGACGAGAGGCGGCAAGTTCTTCAACGACCTGGGCGGCTATACACTGCCTAAAGCACGGTCCTAAAATCTCTCACTACATTATTTCACACCCGAGTAGTATAGCGAAAGCTCGCTACATGCAAGCTCGACTGGCTTCTTCTGGCGACGTTGTACAGTAGCGGCGAAAGCATTGCTATGAGAGCCTATCATGTAAAAGTAGAGCGACAACATGGCAGCTTTGCATGTCACATGTTGTGTTGAATTGCATCGATTATGGTGCGAAATTTTACACATGGAACGGCTGAAATACTATTGGGTGATGTGTAGGAGTAATAGACTTCACGAGCCGATCACAGGGTTCATTTTCGGCTTAGTAATCCAGGAGCTTTGGCCCGGTGACGTTTTCCACAGCCCTCGGTATCGCCCACCTTGTACAATCTGTCTAAACGTCAATTGAGGCCTCACGACGGACTGTTTGCACCATGGCATCTTCAAGACTAGTTGCTCGCTCGACGCGCGCCCTCTTCTCCCTCCAGCGCACCCAATGCCGTACTTTCAGCATTTCCACTATCCGCCACAATGAGTTTGAAGCCCTCAACAAGCGCACCAACGACACCTCCGAGACGTACCGCAAATACCAAATCGAGAGGCCGCTGAACCCTCACCTTACCAACACCACCTCTACTATTGCCAATGAGATGCCTTCGATTGGCGAAGACGCTGCCCCGCCCGAATTGATCACCAATGCCGACAGCAAATTCACACCTAAAGACTCTGTGCCTGAGAACACTAAGCGCATGACGGGCGGAACACAGGGCAGCAAGGACCAGGACGTCAGCGGGGCAAACAGCGAACTAGGTGTTGGCGAGATGGAAGGCGCCAAGTTCAAGGTCGAGCCTATTCGCAGGACTGGAGAAGACCCCAACACTATGCGTGCGAGGTTATTATGTCCGTTCATACATTGCCCATCTCCTATTCCTCACCGCATATACAACATCTGTACCTGGGCGAAGCATGGCTAACGAGTAATTAGATCAGAGCCGCAAGAGGGGAACCCTAGAAAGTGATCTCCTTCTCAGCACCTTCGCCGACGCCCACCTAAGCACCATGTCTCCTTCATTGATGCAGCAGTACGACACTTTCCTCGACGAAAACGACTGGGACATTTACTACTGGGCAACTCAAGAGCCCACACCCACGTCCCACGAGACAGCCGAGGGCGGTGGCTCTGCAATGTCTACCGCCAACGCACAGGGCATGGATGCAACGGCACAGACGAAGTTGCCTGAGAAGGACGAGCGTAAGAGACAACCTGGAGAGGGTGAATGGGCGCAGACGGTCGGCACTTTCAAGCCTGCGTATAGGCCTGTGCCTAGCAGGTGGAAGGGCAGTGAAATTCTGAGCTTGCTCCGGAGGCATGTCAACGAGCGTAAGGCAGGAGGTGTCATCGAGGGCGAGGGTAAAACACAACAGGAAGGCAAGGGTCTGGGCATGATGCCCGAGATCAAGAACTTCGATCAGTAAAGCAACCATCTCACTTTTGTTCACCTTGTCCTGTAGGTTTACTGTATAGATAATACTCTTAACCGTCCTTTCATGTCCTGTATATCTCTCAACTGTTTCACCCACAGGCCATCTCTGCACTTCTTCCGGGATCCTTGCTGTCATGCTCTCTTTTTTTTTCTTACCACAACGTACATTGCGCAAACGAGACACCACATAATTACTAGCCTGTATTTCCTCTTGAGTTACTTGATCCGGAACTCATTTCCTCCGTTTACGCATTTCCGCACCAACTCCCACGTGTTCTGCGGCAATTCTAGTTAGATTTCCCCGGAGCTTTATGTCATTACCCCGGTTCAATTGCCCCACACGGCAAAGCTCGCTTCGGCATTTCATATGTTTCGAAACTACGCCTGGTATACCGGCACCGGCTATTATTGGAGGAAGTACTATTTCTCACTCTTCTAGACTGATCATTCGGTGTCACGTTCAAATGCAAATGGCTGACGGTGTAAATTGAAGGGGATGTGTTGCCGCATGTAGAGGTCTGTCCGCCATTCTCAAACGTTGCTCTTCAGTGACGGGTTATATGATGAGTGCTGGTATATAGCTGCTGGTTCTTGGGTGGTTGAGAGGCATCCCATCTTCAGCATCGATCATCCTCGTTCGCGATGCGGTTTACGTCTCTTCTCCTCTTTGCCAGTGCGGCACTCGCCGCCCTGCCCTACAAAGGCGCAGATTGGTCTTCCCTTCTTATCGAGGAAGCAGCCGGCAAAAAGTACAAAAACGCGGCTGGTACGGTCCAGCCCTTTGAGACCATTCTCAAAAACAGCGGCGTAAATACTGTTCGCCAACGCATATGGGTAAACCCCTCAGATGGGAACTACAACCTCGATTACAACCTCAAACTTGCCAAACGCGCGAAAGCGGCCGGTTTAGGCATTTACCTCGACTTCCACTACAGCGACAACTGGGCCGACCCAGGCAAACAAGTCGTACCAGCAGCGTGGAAATCGCTAAATCGCGAGGCCCTCATCAAGCAGGTATACGACTACACCAAGAACGTGATCAATACCTTCTCCACCAACGGCATCGCCCTCAATCTCGTTAGCATCGGCAATGAAATCACACCCGGCCTCTTGTTCCCTATTGGCCAACTCTCTGGCACCGATGGACCGAAGAACGTTGCCGCGCTACTTAAATCAGCATCCAAAGCCATCAAAGAGTCCTCCATGAGCCCCAAGCCCAAGATCATGATCCATCTAGACAATGGCTGGAACTGGGAGACACAGCAGTGGTGGTACGACCTCGTGCTAGGATCAGGTGGTGGGCTGTCGGCCGCAGACTATGATGTCCAGGGTGTATCCTACTACCCCTTCTACAACAGCGCTGCCACGCTATCTGCGCTCAGCACAAGCTTGAACAATATGGCGAAAAAGTATGGCAAGGAGGTCATGGTTGTTGAGACGAATTGGCCGAGTTACTGCCCCAACCCATCAACTGCTTTCCCTGCGGATGTGAAGAGCATTCCAATCAGTGTAGATGGCCAGACGCAGTGGATGAAGGAGGTTGCGAAGCGTGTGGCTGCTGTTCCAAACGGTAAGGGTACAGGTCTTTTCTACTGGGAGCCAGCTTGGATTGAGAACCCGGGGCTGGGTAGCAGTTGTGGGTGGAACCTCATGGTTGGGGATGACGGCAAGGTCATGAGTAGTCTGGCCGTTTTCGGCAGCATCTGAGTGACCATTCTCTGTCGCTTCAAAACTGTAAATATTGCACGCGTTAGCACATCAGCAAGGCTATATCAGAAACATTAAACAAACTCCCAAGTGTTCGCGTGTGATCGCAACTCACCCACGTATCAATATGAACGAGTTGAACAAAAAACACGTGAAAGTGAAAAGTATTAAAAAGCAATGACAATGGTCAGAACACATTTCGGGTGGTCAAGCCATCTTTGATGTTTGGGTGGTTTCATTGAGTACATAGCAGTGAAGCAGTGCAGACTCCTTTCCCTCCCTAGTCAAAAAAGCAGCCCAGTCCATTCCGAATGTGCAAAGGAAGATGTGTCAGGGTTCGTGATGGCATCATATCCTTCCGCTAAATGCCTTTTCGTAACCTCATTGCGCCCGCAGCAAATGATCAACCTACTGCTCCTCAGAGTAACCCTCACCACCAGCTGGCTGGGCCTCGCCCTCGCCCTGCTCGGCCTGCCTGGCCTGCTCTGCGGCTTGCTGAGCAGCGATGGCCTTGGCGCCGTAGTCTTGCGACATGGGCTGGACAACGGGCTGCTCCTCCTTGGGCTCGATGATGGTGACGGAGTCGGGCAGAGTCTTGGATGGGCCGGCCTTGCCCTCGGGGTCGGAGCCGCGCATGATCTTAACCTTGATACCGAGGACACCCTGGCGGAGCAGGACGTGGCGGGTAGCGTGGTCAATGAAGTCCTTGGCGGGCTGACCGGAGTGGATCATGAAACCGTCCTGTATGACGTTAGTATGCCAATTCCTACTGCATCCCATGTGCGTATGCCTACAGTGAACTTCATGCTCTTGGCACGGGCGGCCCTGAGCTTTCCGGAAACAACAACCTCGCAACCCTTAGCGCCAGACTCCATGATGAACCTCAGGACACCGTAGCAAGCCCTTCGGACGGCCAGACCATTGAGAAGCTTGTATCGGAGGGACTCGCACTGGGCGACGGCGGAGAGACCACGGTTCTGAACCTTGGCGGCGTAGAGGGAGACGGAGTTCTCGGGGAACTTGAATCGCTTCTGGATGAGCGAGGTGAGCTCACGGATGCGGCGACCCTGCTCTCCAAGAACCTCCTGGGTGTGTGTGGCGCGGATGATGATGTCGGTGACAGTGGGGGTGACGCGGACCTCGACGCCGGAGTAGCCCTCCTCGGCCAGCTCGCGCTGGAAGAACTCGTTCAGCTCGGCGTAGAAGACACCGTCTGTAGGAGGTGATGTTAGCGACCGGTCTGTCTGTGTGCGCAATGCCCCTCATATCTCGCATTCGACATCTTGAGCCTCGTGGGTTCTATGCCACGCTGCAATGACCCAAGATGCCCATCTCTTGCATGCTCCGTCTTCTACTTGTAGGGGGGGTATATCGTACCAGCAACGAACTTTCTCCTCTTGGAGCTGCAGGCCGTCAGTACTCATTCCCAGTTGCGCGTCTTTGCCATGCGATGGCGTGCAGGTAAACTCACATTGCGGTTTGAGTGGTGGCCATTTTGTCGAACTGTGGAAGGGCGTATCTGAACTCCGGGCGTGGGTGTTCAGAAAAGTCGAGCCGTTGTTATTGAAGTCGTAGTTGATTTCCGTGAGAGAGCGACCAAAATGCTAAGCGAAGCAAGTGGGCGCTAAAGCTCGGACCACACCCATTCATCATACGAAGAGGCTCATAGATGGCCGCATCTGGTCCCCCAATCATGAAAGCGTCAAGCAGTACACATAATAATTTCACCTGGTACAAAATATAATATTCGGTAACTGCATGCAAGAGTTTCCCAAACGCCGGTCAATGCCAAGCCCAGTCTCAGTATTCCCAAAGCGCCGCCGCGCCATCATCTCCTCCCTTCACATGCTAGAGATGCTCGATGGGGCCCTCAGGTAGCAGGGGCTCGTTCTTCCTTTCCACACATGCCTTGATCGGCGGACGAATGAGGTCATTGAACAAGAAGGTACCGTACACTAGCAGAGCGAAACCCGCAACCTGAAGCCACTTGAACGTCTCCCAGCCAAGGCCAAGCGACACGATCCAGATAAAGAGTGTGCGGCAAGTATCAATCGTGGAGCGCGAAGTAGCGGAGACGGTCCGAGTTACGGATAGACCGAAGAAGTTGAAGCCACTGCAACATGTTAGCGAGGATTGAGGATATGAATGGAAGAAGACATACCCAATGCTGACCATGATCAACAGCGAGGACACTGCGATGGCACGGTAGTGCGTCATCTGGTACAGTCCCTCTCTGGCGTTGAAGTATCCAGTTCCGATGGCGAAATGTAGGATGATCATGCCAATGAGCGTAACCAAGAAGCCAAAAATACCCTCCCAGCCTACAACCTTGATTGGCTCCATAGCATACTTCTCCATGATCCTCTCTTCAAGCACGAACTGTGTCGCAGTGAAGATTTGCGCACCAGCAATAAGCAGGACACCGATAATGGTCATGGCGGCCTGCGAAGTCGCCGCGTCGACACCAACCGAGCCGGTTGCCTCATCATGAATCGATTGATGACCGGGCGATGCTTTGTCATCTTTGGTGATAGCACCTGCGAGTCCGACAACAGCGACACCAGCTACGACAACAAAGAGCGAGAACCACTTGTAGAGACCAAGATGGCGCTTGAGGAACCACACGCTGAACAAACCGACAAAAAGGACCAATGCGCCTCTGGTCATCTGATAGATACTAGCAGCGACAAACAGCAGGCCAACGTTCATGAGCGTGGTTCCGGCAATATCGCAGCAGGCCGGAAGCGCCAACAAGAAGATGCTGCGTCCCTCGAGCGGTATTCTGCCCTCGTCATCGGGATGTGCGGGCCTCAATGGGTTGGCGACAGCACCCGTTTCACTGTCATCTGACCCTTCATTATCTGGAATGGCCTCGTAGCCAGCCTTTGCGCTGGCATACCGCTGGTAGAGTTGGAAGACACCAATCACCAGCCAGCAACCCATTTCACCCATAAACATCTGAAGGGTCTGCAGGACAGGTTGTTCGAAATGGTCGCGATGTTTCGGCGAAGGGGAGTCGCAGTTGTTGACGCATTGCATGTCCTAGTTGCGCGCAGTCAGCATTTGGCTGCAGGGGAGCTGCACGGAGGGCTTTACGTACTTGGTACTTGGTTAGCAGTGTGTTACACACACCCGTCAACAGCATCATAGCCACCAAGAAGGGCACTGCAGCTTTGACCGCCATGATGGAGATGAGTCGAGCTTCCGGAGCTCAGCAACGCTTATCGGACGCGGTATCGCAAAGTGATGGGTTGTGGACAAGAACGCAAGCTATGTCCAGATGGAATGCGGGGGGGATGAGGTGGAGGGATAACAGAGTCGAGATCGAGGCAGCGACGGCAAGGTACTAGGCAGCTCTGAGCTGCGACCCGTGACGGTTGATGGCCGAGTGAGGCGCGTGAGGCTGCGTGACGACTGATGCGCCTCGGCGATAAGAGATGGCGCTAACGTCCGGCTGCGTTCCCGACCGTCTCTGCAATAGAAGCATCCTTGCAGCTGCGTCTCTGTTCCCCAGCTTCTATTCACTCTTGCTTCTATTCATTCATTCAATACTCCTCACGCATACTCTACCTGTAGTCCGACACGTCTGTGGTTCTTGCAACGGAAAGCATGCCTAGCCTGTCGGAATCGCCGTCGCTATTCCAAACTGTCTCACTGCCCGTTCGGGTGATGGGGACGCGTGACCTGGTCAGTCACGGTGCCTAAGGAGCATTTCCGCAATCGGATCAGTGCACATCGCCTGTGTTCCTTTTTGAAGACATAACTATGAGATTCAATGGGTATCTAGGTCTATGCGATAGTTCGCGCTCTGTACCTGAAATGGCAAAGTACTTTTGAACTAAAATAACGACATATCGGGTGCGACGAGACTCTCCAATCCAAATTACAAGAACCACCTAAAGTCTGGGTTCTTGGGTCCATCTCTCAGTTTCTCGGTTGAAACATCCCTAGCAGTGTGGTTGACGCCCTGTTTCGCGTTCCTCCTCTTATTGTCTACAACCATGTAGGCACCCAGCAGCGCTGCACACAAACATCCAGTCGCTCCGAAAGCTGCAGTAGTCGCCAGCGCAGGGATGTACTCTGGCGCATCCTGTGGCCTGAAGATGTTCGAACTAACGACACCCATCAAGTTTGCCAGCGGCACACCAACCGAGGTAAGGGTTACACGCCGGTTCTCGTCGGCGACGTTGTTGTTGTACCATGTGGAGAGGAGAACGGAAGGTGCAGATGTACCCCATGTCATCATGAAGCAGGCGAAGTAGGCAACGGTAAGGGATTGTTCTACGTCAATGGTGGCGTAGATGATGAAGCCGATGAATGTGAGCAGAAAGCCGAGAGCGATGAACGGGAAGCGGAGACGAGTAAAGTCCGAGGCAAAAGCCAAGATGAGAAGAACAATTGCTCCAACGATGTTGGGCGCTACAGTATAAAGGTTCGTCTTGATGTGATCGTATCCTAGTCGCGCGACAATCTGTGGCAGAAATAGCGATACGGACTGCAGCGGTACACCGAGACAAATTTCAATGGCTAGGAAGCCATAGGTTGATGCCTCTTTGAAAATACCAAGAGCGTCTTTTAGATTAAACTTTTGGTCAACGACCGATGAAGAGTCGATCTGGATACGCGTGTATGCGAGTTGCTTCTCTGACTCATTGAGGAATTTGGCTTCGAAGGCGTTCTTGGGGAGGTACCAGTAGGCGAAGAAGGAGAAGCAGACTGTGAGTGCTCCCTCAATAATAAACAGGTAACGCCACGAGTCAAGCTTTGACTCGATCTGGAATACACCGAAAGCGAGCAGTCCACTGAATGCGTTTGCAATATTGGAAGCGGCATAGAATAATGCCAGTCGTCTGGCAAGCTCTCCTCGACGGTAGAAGGTGGTCAAGTAGTAGATGACCAATGGGAAGAATGCAGACTCAGCCATACCTGTGTAACGTTAGTTGTACATCCATGCACACTTTCAAATCGAATACTCACCCAAAAACCATCGTAGAGCCATCATACCACTCCAATTCTGCACGCTAGCAGCGAGCAGCGTCGCACTACCGAAGCAGAACATCATGATCGGCAGCACACGATGCGGCCCGTATTTCTTTCCCAGCATACCAATCGGTGGCGCAAAGATGACATATGGTACGTAGAAGATACTCAGCATGATGTTGTATTGGTTGCCCACGAAACCAAGATCTTTGTCCATGCCGTCCGTCTTTGCGTTGCCCAGATTGCCCTTGTCGAGCGCGTTGAAGAGATACATGACAGCCAGCATGGGCAGAATCCTGAGATCAAACTTCCACGTCAGAGCCTTCTCGTGCTCGTATGTAGGCAGATGCTCGGTCGTTCCTTCGACTGGTACAGGTGCGTTGGCATCTTTGGACGAGGATAGGGAGGCCGTGACTTCGAGGCCGTCTTTCGCGAGCTCAGGATCTTTGTTCGTCGACATATTGATAATTCGAGATGTCGAGAACGCGTTCAGATATTGAAGAACCTAGATGAGATGTCGAACTCGGGAGCGACGCAATCTGTATGCGCTTCTAGGAAGGTCGTGGAAGAAGGTGCGATGCGACTCGACGTCGAAGAATCCGATTGCTTGCTCTGTCTTATGTACGATCACCATGAGCTAGTAACTGCGATTATAAAACCAATAGAAACTGCATTCATCCCGTGGAGTTACGTGCAACCTCAGGCTACACGCTAACGCAGCCGGATATCCCAGGCGTTACATGGCGGTAGCGAGTGCAAGGTAACATCCTCCGCTGTCTATCTCACGTTGCGCATGGTCCTTCTGATAAACTCCCTGCTCTTTCTGACCAATACCGATTATGTCGCCTCGTGTCGCGCGCAGAAGCTGGGGTCTTTAGTGGTTCGGCAGCGACCCCAAAAGAGGGATCGGCATGGAGGATTGGAGGATTGGAGGGGTTCATCCGAGATACGACATGATAAGAAAAGGCCCGTCGCCATGCGATATCGGAAGGATCCGTGAAGATGGCAGTTGACATCAAACCTGCGATAATTTATCGGTGAGCTTCTACCATCTAGTTTTTCTGTACAAGTAGCATTAATCGCGATGCTAGAAAACTTGGAAAGTTTCTGCGCGTGGGTAGGGAAAGTGGAGTGAAGTTCGGGGGAAGTCCCCCGCACTTGGTAACGACCTAATCAGGGGCGGATTGCCTGATCCACTGCCATGCATACCTAGGTACGAAGAAGCTCGTCTCTCTCATGTAGTAATTACTACCTGAGTAACCCAGAGGAATTTTGTTGACTGTAGTGTCGGCAATACCCCTATCGTATCCGGCACTGTCAGAAAACGAGCATCAAAGATAACCCAATTGCACGATTCTTCTACGGAACCACACGAAACATGAAATTTTGAACGCTGAATACCTCGGTGACTTCAAGTCAGTCTGACCGTACTGGTCTCTGACAACAATCATATAGCCCTCGTGCCAGAGCTGCAGAAACCAATACCGATCCTTTCCAACGCTGGAATTTGGTTCACAGTACAACGATCGTTCTCAATCATAAAATCTTTGATTAAGCGGAGATATGGAAAGATAGTGTCACTACGAACATGGAGATTGGATTTGTGAAGCTCCAATCCAATGATCTGGTCGATTGTAGTATTTAGGCACGGTGCTTCCTGATCGTTAAAAACAAAGACCGCACAACCACTGTCTTGCATGGTGTCTCTCATAGTTGAAGTCGAACTCTCCTCATTTGTAGGAATGAGGTGGGGTTCGTATGTCCGGCACGGACTACCAAAACTTCCACGACAACCTCCTTAACCGGGTCCAGCTCCCCTAGTAGAACCAAGATTGAAAGATTTGGGCCTTTCTTGCATTTCCTCCTATGCCAGAGTATCATTTCATGCTATCACTTCTTGCTACCCTAGACTACCTAGAATGTTGGCACACAGGAATCTTTGCTGTGTTTAGGCTCTTGAAGTATTAAGATAAATCCATCGGTGTTTTGTGTCTTCATAGTCCAGCGTAGTATGAGCTATTCCGTGCGAGCTGTATTCGCTTAATCACTCACCCATAAGCAGACAGAGCATCTGTCTAGAATGTGAGATTAAGCGTAGCGTGAGAGTCTACCATCTTGTGCCTGTTTTGGCCACTACCCTTTCCATCTACTATGATACAGGCAAGAACGGCATGTCTATCGGAGTTGTTTCCAGACCACCTACTCTTAGTGAAGCCGTGATAGAAGCTCAACTGCTGATCTCGTATCCACAAATTCCTGTCGCACTTAATTTCACACAAAAGAAGTTCTGCATCAGGAAGTTATATTGTTTGGGGTGACAGCAAGCGCTTCTGAAAAGCCAGAGCCCGAGTCAGTCGAGGCAAATTTACTTGACAGGATACTCTTTGTTCTAATGACCTTCGATTATGAACCGTACGTAATGCTTCGCTTTTATGGCTTATCTTAAGCGGCTTCGTAAAACTGTTGCGGTCTGGGAGCATGTAGGAGCGCTCATTGGTATTGCCGGATTCAATTACGACAAGCGGAACGAAAGAATTCGGATAGATGAAAGTCATATTGCTGCCTCTGTGGCACCAAGCATTGAGCTCATTATACAAGATGGAAAAAGAATCTACCTACAAGTAATCGACTGTAAGTCGCCATGTAAGGTCGAAGACATCCTTGAGGGTATAGGGCGCAAAACTCAACCGATTTGGCATTTTGGCAGGTCGCTGGTCACATATAAGTCTGTCATGCTTTCGTGCATTGAGCGGCAATTATAGATGCCCCGAATTCGACAATCATGGCGTTATAGTTGTGGTGTTTCTTCGCCATTAATTAACAATGGTACTTTCCGGATGTATCAAGCTCAAAGCTAAGCAGTAATAAGTCGGACACGCATATTACTCTTCAAGGCCCTGCGTTACATGTTTTTCCCTGCACGCCGTCTTGGCTGGTGGATACCGAATGGGGGTTATCAATGCCGGGTGGTACGAAGCGATACGGTATCGGAGTACTCACAACCAAGCATCTCTTTTAACAGACTTCTTGCGTCTGAGCGCACGACGATTTTCCGGAAACAGAGGCTAGTAAGCGTCATCCCAGTAGGGGAAAGGTTATTGCTTTCGTTGCTCGGGTTACTAAAAGATTGCATATTTTTGACATGGGAGCTAGCATTTTATCTTCGGAATCGTCTATGGTCGAGAAGAGAAATTGCGTAACCCGAGATTCTTAACTACGTCTTGTGGCTGTTGGTAACATGGGACGAACGTTAGACCTAGAACGCACTTGAGAAATTTGCGCTGTGAAGCTGACGCATCCAATCGCACTATACAACGCCAATGGGTATCCTGGTTAAAAGAAAGAAAGAAGCGAGGTTTTACTCGTGAACGCCTGTACCAAGTATGAATAAGAAACCTTGTACATATGGGAAATATGAAACCGAACGTTATTGCCTCATGGATTGTGGGCCGCTTCTTTCCCCTTGGAAGAACGAGGATGCAGAAAATTGAGTCCGCCCTTTGCAACACCAGCAACGTTGAAGTGTAGGGGCTCCTTGGGGCCCTTTTCCCTCACTGGCATCTTACGCTTGGACCGGCCCGAGACATACATTGGCTGCTGTGCATGACCGTTGCCATTCACGTTGGGCATGCTTTGCTTCGACCGTAGCTTGGGTTTCTTGTCACGATGCTCATCATCAGTGGTTTCCGTATCGAAGCTGCGAAGGCTGCTACGCTCGGAAGAGAAACGTGGGTGGCTAGAATGGCTCGATGACTGGGTTGGCGCGCGCTGCAGAGGACTAAGAGGACTCAGTCTGGAGGAATGAACAGATGATGCCGTTTGAGCGCGCTCGATCGGACTCAGCATAGCAGCGGAGTTGGCAAGGACGTCCAGTCCCGAGGGCGCCCTAGTCGCCATCGAGTGAGTTCGAGATGAATAAGTAGGAGGAGGATCCTGGTAATCGTACATAATCTCTGAGTCCAAGCTCTTGTATTTAGCAGTACCGTCGAGTTCATCGTCGTGTTCCCAGCAAGTCTCGTCGACACCAGTAACTGGGGGTAGAAATCGAATCTCGTTCCAGGTGACGTCTTCATACTGCAGGGTGATGTAGAGAATGTCTCCCTGCATCTTGTCGTGCGCAATACAGTGATCTTCTAGGAAAGGATAGTCCCATACGCCGCGGTGAACGAGATCGGGTGGTAGAAGCGTCAGCGCCATGCGACCGAAAGGTTCGTCAGCTGGGCGATGGCCGGTCATGGGCATCCAGGGTCTACCGCGGAAGACACCCTTGAAGGCAGTCTCGATGCCATTCGCAAAACAGGAGCTGTCCTGGCTGGGGAACTCGAGGTTTTGCAACAGCTTGCGTGAGGCACATCGCCGGTAGCCATTGCTGTCAGGATCGTATGCGAACCTTTGCGACTTGCGCGGAATGAAAACAACGCGAACACTCCACGACAGAGGGTATTTCTTATCAGTTCGGATCGGAAGTTGACCAAGAGTATGCTGTGACTGCATCATGAGCGGCATTGGTGGGGCAGGAGAGGCCTTTGGGGTTGACAGATGTGCTTTTGGCGTGGAAGCAGCGGGTGTTACGTCTCGCGACATACCACTAAACTGCTCCACTCGGTCGACCCGGTTCTCCAAATCCATGCTGAATTCGTCGACCATGGTCAGGCGCTCGCCCTGCACCTTGATCTGGTCGCTGAGCTCCGTTGTTCTGTCTACCACGGCCTCGACCCTGTCGTCGATGGAGAGTTTGAGAAGTTGCATGTTCTCGTACATGCGCGCTTGTACTGCATGGTTTGTCCGTACCAGCTCTTCTCGAGCCAGACGCTCTCTGAACAGCTCCTGCTTTAAATGTTGCTCGAGCGTCTCGAAACGCTGCACCTCTTGCTTCAGTCGCTTCATTTGTTCTACGGCATGTAGGTATGCCTCCATTGACACGGTCGAGATTGGCTGAGCCTCATGGTTCCAGGCCTGGTGTCCGCACCCACAGCGAGAGCGGATGAGGGAATCTGGATAGAAGCTACGGCAAGGGCAACGCTGGCGGGCGCCATTGCCCTCAGACGGTGGGATGATGAAGCCGCATTCTCCGCGCGGGAGCTGTGCCTCGTCGCCAGGCGCGGGCTCTGCAGGCAGATGGACGGGGGCCTGAGTGCTGCTATGGAACATCAGGAGTCGACCCGAGGTGGTGGTCGTAGCGTGGTTGCTGTATGGGTGACGGGTGGCTCATGGAAGGCCGAGAGAGGGGGTCTCGAGGGTCTTTGTGTATTGGGAAAGAACGACTGTGGATATGGATGCGGACTGCACTGCAGTAGGGACGGAGCCAGGAGCCAAGAGCCTTGGGTACGAGGGTTAGCTGGGGCAAGGCTCTAGCAATATACAGTGCACAAGATAAGCAATCAAGGCATACCTAGATTCCGTGCCAGACAGGCGGTGCACGCGGGAGCATCCGAATGGAAGGTGGCACAATCAAAAGGACGGGCAGGACCTGTGCACCCGTGGGTGGGGAGGGAGTTTTGGGGCAGCGGTAGGGAGCGTGAGGGCGGTGGTGCTCAGGTTTTGGGGCCCATGGGATGTGCAGGTACTCTTTGTTTTTGGCATTGGAACTAGCTCCCGCGCCGGGCGTGGCCAGCCCTGTCCTCGGCGGGGACAGTGCTGTGCTGTTGCGGGTGCGGTTGAAGCTGGAGTTTGGGGTGTGTGTGGTGGCCGCCGAGCCAGGAGTAAGAGATAAGACTCACGCCTTCAGCCAGAAAACGCGCCAATGACACGGCCAGCGTGGGAGCCCCGAGACGGCCTTGGATTCGCCGCAGGCCCATCTGCTCTCTTATTGCGTGCCTGAGCTGCTGCAGCCGCAATGCCCTGCAGCCCTCTCGACACCTGCTCACCACGCTTTATCGCGGCCACGGACCGAGCATTGTTGCTGGCAACGCTGCCCAGCACCACATATGCGCGCGTCTCCACGCCCTTTGACGGTGAGCGAAACCCCACACGAGCCGAGCCACCAGGCCTGAGGCCATTTGTAACACTTCTTCGTCATAGCATCTGCTCGTCCAAGGTCGGCACGCGTGCACTCTGCCGTGGACACGACCGTCACCCTTCGATAGCCCGTACCAGAAGCTTTGTAGACGTCCATGCACGATAATAGCTGTGATCCTCCGCTCCTTATCGCGACTTCCTGATACACCCCACGCAGCCTGGGGTTCGCTTATCTGATTGGCCTGCTCAGGGCCATCGCATCAACGCAGAACAACTTTGGAACCGCCTTCTTTTGCCAGCGCGCTGAGTAGCCAGATTGTCGCCCGATTGTGGCAAACTCACTCAATGCGAAGCCAGCCGGCGGCCATGTATAATCCATGGCTGCACTCATCCACCCGGCACTTGTGCTTCACAGCATGTGTTGCTACCAGAACCGACCCAATGCCCGTCGTTCCTTCTGCACGACGTCTTCGATGTGGGAAGACGCAACTGCCTCATTGGTATTTGAGTGCCAGCCTCACCCGCATCCTTTTCCATCTCTCCGTCTGTGATTCTTCCCTGATGCATGACCACCGCGACGCTTTCTCACCTCAACTTTGAGGTCGATGCTGACCCGAGTACGCCACATACGCCACCCTCTGTTCGTGCGACAAACCCTCTCCCTCGCCCTACCTAATCACCTTCAACTGTCTTCATGTGAGCCCGGTGCGTGAACAAGGCATTAGTTTCGCGCTGCCCATTCACGATACTTGCATCGCACGCGCCCTAGTCCAACGCGCTGTCACATGAGACGGTATGTCAAATGGTGCTGCAGGACGCGTACCAAGCTCAACCACGACATCCCACGCCACGTAAAGACGTTACACATGCAGTGCACACCGATGGTCCAAGTCGCCTCCAGTCAACTACCATAGGCAAAACGTGAACGATGTTTGCCATTCTAATTCATCCCACGGCGCGGCAGGTTCATCAATTTTCATGGCTTCGTTTCCATTGTGGTGGAACCGATGGGGTAATAGATACCGAATCCTTCAAAACTTTGACTGCACTTTTGCTCCTTCGAGAACTCCTATGACATTCGTGCAACTTGCCAATTCTTTCAGTCGTGTTGCACAACCGCCTTATCCCACGCCTACACAGCAACCTTGTACCATCCTCCTCCCTCGGCGCTGCAACTGTGCGCTCGCCCAATGACATCGCATCGCTGACGGTTGCTCTGTCGCGGCTTGTACTCTCAATCGTTTTCTG
>Ga0265797_10000980_pt1 | contig 51396 bp, 37 predicted proteins | sample P2T30metagenome_FD_192433 | JGI IMG/M metagenome (GOLD analysis project Ga0265797, IMG submission 192433) | Plant litter microbial communities from East Loma Ridge, Irvine, California - P2 T30 | ecosystem: Environmental > Terrestrial > Plant litter > Unclassified | place: USA: California...
GACGTGTGCACAATCAATCCAACTCTTCGCTCGCTCTCCCAGTGCCAAGGCAGCATGCGTGGTGGTGCGACCTCACTCCTCAAACCAAACTCCTGCTTGGCAACCCGACAATGCCTCTCTCCGTCACTACCCTCTCTCCGTCACCACCCTCTCTCCGTTCCACCCCTCAAGGGTTGCAAGTGTGCTTGCCCTGTGTTCCAGGATTCTGGCTCTCTCGGCTTCGGGGCTGCTGGCTTCTTCCAGCCTCTGCATCTCAATGGCCTCTGCGCGCTTTGTTGCGCGGGCTTTGTTGTAGCGGACCACAAGGATGGCGGCGATGGCGAGGAAGGCGATGCCCAGGAAGATGCTGACCAAACTTTTGGTCAGGAACTCGGCCTTGGTGGTGCTCGAGCCGGTGCTGCTGTCTTGCGATATGGAAATATTTGTGCGGTGGTCTTCGGGGATCCTGTCGATGGTCAGCGGTTGCTATCCCGGTGGACGCAAATTGGCTTACGACAGGGTGTGTAATGGCAGCAGCAGGCAGAGTGGTGGGCTTTGGAGCTGTTGTTGATGGTTAGTGAACTGATCGGTGGATGTTCTCTCGCTGAACAGGAGCTGGCTCGCTGCAAGAGGTGATATGGCCACAGCAAACAAGTCGGTCGCTCCTGGCATATTTGTTCGGCGCACGTCACTCATATACAAGCATGCTAAATTATGTAGTAAGAGTTATACATGTGGAAAAAGGTCAGTTCAATTTCCTATATATCGATATAACATCGCCAGCGACATCATCCGAATACTTATTTTCTTCCATTAACAAAGTCATACTTGGCGGCTCCCAGTCCCGCCCAAGCGGCACTTGGAGTAACCTTGGCAGACTGTGCCCTTGCCTTTCCGCACCACCACACCTTCTGGCTATCAGAGAAGACGGGTCTGGGAATCACGCAGTCAACCTCCAGTTTCGGCTGCTCCTCCAGAGGGGCAGCCTCCAGGCAGCCTGTCCTGCGGATTTCTGTCAAGACTTCCGGGATTTTGGTTTCGGTAGCGGAGAGCACGAAGCCTTCCGAAGCAATGCTCAGAAGAGTCTCGTCGATTGCGTCCGAGACGTTCTGGAGACGCGAGTCGACTCGGGACTGAGATGCGTCGCAGCAGCTGGGGGCTGCGGCCTTGGAGAAGAGACCCATGACGACGGGCTCTTCGGACTGGACTTTGCTGTCGCAGGTGAAGTTGAATGGTCGGTTTGACATCTTCGGAGTGAGACTGATGTGTCTGGTTGTTGTTTCAACTGTTCGGATCTGAGTCAATGAGACAATAGTTGATTGAACTTACTGGTAAGTGGTCGTTTGAGCTGCGAGCTTGCTTTGCCAGAAAGCGAGTCTGTTGGAGAAGCAGTAATCGGTAAGTAATGTCAATAATCCAAGTCTTAAACAACATGCTGATTGAGGGCAAATATGTATTTCGGCCGAGTTGGCAGGCCCAAGAATGGGAGCTTCGAAACAATGCCCGAATCCAGACCAAGACATCTTTGTCCTTGAATCACAGACAAAGACTTGCCAGGCTTCACAGTAAAGAGAAAAGCAAGTTGACTTTGTGGCAGACATCACTTCTATGTTTAGTGAAGGTGAACAAAGGGAAGGTGTCGACGCGTCGTCTTCACAACGCGAGTCCAAAATATCGACACAACTTTCCTCTGACTGTCAAGTTCCTAACACCACCGACCGACCGATCAGACTCAACGCATGCAAGTTGAGCACCGTCGACACACCAAAGTTCTAAACACTAAAGATCAAACTCAACGCAGGCAGTTGAACAACGTCGACGACAACCACCATGGGAGTCACCCTCACCACCTGGAGCTGCGGCCACTTTGTGCAGCAGAAATCACCGAGATACAGAACAGAGGCCGAGTTCTTCGCCGTGGTGACACAAGACTATTGGATCCTGCGTGAATCCGCCGACCACGATCTCGCGAACATAGCCACCGAACACCACGTCGCGTCCCCAGGCGCCTGCCCAAAATGCCGACAAGAACCCACCACCGCGGGTGTCTGGCACCAACGCGCCAACGGAGACATCGCGATCCTTCGAAACCTGCACGAAGGTTGCAGGGCGTGTTACGTAGAGATAGGAGCGAACTACCACCACCTCGACTTTTCTCAAAAGGCACGCTTCGCCTACGACGACATGTGCGCCACCGCACACGCCCAGTTCTGGATTTCAAAGGTCCCCAGAGCTCTTGATCCGTTTTTCTTCCCCGTGACCAACATCTCTCGCCTCTACGACGAAGCGCAGCACCTTATCGACACCAGCGACGACAAGTCTCACGAGGACATCCAAGCAGCATTCGTTTCCATCAACAAAGCTTGCGCGGAGCTTGGCCGGATCATGACTTCTCTGAACGACGTGATCTATGCGGTCCACCTGATGTTCGAGGCTCCAGACAGAGGCAAAGGAGATGCGGGCTGGCACGACGGTCTCCTGAGCAGGGAATCAATGATCTGCATCCCGAAGGCCATGGCCTGGTTGGCGAGGATGGACGACTGGCAGGAAGATGCCGTGGGTGCTCTCAGGGACCTGTTGAAGGGTTGAAGACCCGCAGAGAGAAAGAGAAACGGAGAGAGATGAGACCTCGCAGCTTGGTACGCAAAACGCACGGACCCACTTTTCCCGACACAACCTCACTTACACCGCCCCACTTCCGCGCCCTTGCGCGCGCGCGCGCGCCTCGCCCTGACCTCACGTCACTCCCGCCGCACCCGCCTACCCCTCCGCCCACCCGCTCCCGCTCAGACGTCGAAGGTACATAATCCCGCGCAACGCCCACCCCCCACTCGAGCTCATCAACCGTTTCCAGCTTGGCCTAGTGGAATGACAGGTTTAGGGCGTGCGCCTGATCACCGTAATCGAGACCCAAAAGACCATCTAGGGTTCGAGCCCCTAATGGCGCTAGAAATCGAAAGCTTCGGCATATACACATCTTGGAAGCGTGAAGTGGAGTAACACCTACCAGGCCGATAACAACTGCGGAGGGCGGACGAGAGTGTATCGAGACAGTTACTAGAGATTAGTAGAAATACCTTTTTTTTGTCTTTTTTTTGTGCGTTAAAACCTGTTGTGAGGGGTCGATTTGTGTTTTGCTGCAGGTTACTTTTGGGACATTTTTGAGACTCTGCGCATTTGTCTTTTGCGCTCGCTGCGTGGTGGACTTCCAAATTGTTCCTACCGGTGTCCTGTCGGTTGGTTGAAACTGGTCGTCTTTGAGCGAGCGAACAAGTCTGCATTTGATAGTGAATGAATTGCGATCTTGGTTCTTGTTCTCAAATGAAATACTTACATTCTCACATTCCAATCCTTTACATTTCCCTTGACCATGGATAGTTGCAGAGTGATTGAGTTACAATCCTGTGGGTATCCTCGGTACTCATGTCGATGTTCAGCTTTTCGCCGACTCCGGTCTCTTCGAGGTGCTCAAAGTGCTTGCTGCGTAGCTGGCAGCTTGCCCTCTGCTCGTGAGTTTTCCTCATATCCATACCTAACCTAACTTCTGACTGTACTAATGCTACTACTACACAGCTCCAATCCTCAATCCAGCAACGCCCTCTCGATTCCTACATTTGATCGGCCCGCTCATCTCTGAGCAAAGCGACCGCCGCATGTATGCCCTCGAACAACTGGCAAAGCTCTCATCTCTTCACCAGCTCACGTATTCTTCCCTCGTGAGCAATGAGACCTGCTGTTCCGCAGCGCTCAGAGGCCTGCATTGTCGTCTTTCCTTAACCAGGGGCCTTGGCTGACCGGGTCCGAAACCTCCACGCTCAGCTGCCAAAACGATGAGGAGTCAATTCTACACCGAATGGATGTCATTCCAGCGCAACCGGGCAGCACCCTCCGATCGCATTTTCGACTCCGCCAAGAACTGAACAATATGATTTACGCGAGCAAAGTACAAAGAAAGTGGAGGTTCCGAGTTAGTTATCAACGAACATTTCTTTGTAGTACTAATAGCGAATCTGTCAGGGGTATAATGAACTAGCCAAATCCATCTATCAAGCGGAAACCAAGAAAAAAGAAAACAAAGCCCATTACACACCATCGTGAGAGCCGCCCCTGTTCACACATGCGCTCCCAAAAAAACCACCAAACTTTTAACATTCATCTTCAGAAAACTTCGGAATGCCTCTTATGCAAAATGCGGCGCGTTGAGGAAAAGCCCCATCGTTATGCCTCCAAGTAAGCCAGCGATCGGGATGGTCATGATCCATGCACAGAGCAACAGTCCGATACGCTGCCAGTTGACGGCTTTGAGGGTTCCATTGCAGAGACCAACGCCGACGGTGGCGCCGGTGATGCACATGGAGGTCGAGACTGGGAGGGAGAATTGCGAGAAGACGAGGACGGTGATGGCGGCGCCCATTTCCATGCTGCAGCCGCGGGAGGGCGAGTGATAGGTGATCTTGTTGCCCATGACTGTGAAGTATGTTAGTGAATATTGCTTGAGGGGATGTTGAGAGGAGAAGCTTACCTTTCATGATGTTGTAGCCGTAAGTGACGAGACCGATGGAGATCATCAGAGCGAGAACCGCGAGCTGCCAGACAGGCACGGGAGCCTTCGCTGCAGCTGCGTTGCCAGTCGACCAGGCGGAGTAGATGACAGCCCAGGGACCGACGGAGTTGCCGATGTCATTGGCGCCGTGGGCGAAAGAGGCAGTGCATGCGGTGAGAACCTGGACAAAGGAGTACGAGTGCTCGACTTCGTTGGAGTACTTCTCAGCGTGAGCATAAACGCGGGCCATGCGAGCGCCCTCGGGAGTGCCGGCGGTACCACTCTGGGCGGCGTGGATGTCGTAGTGAAGACCGTAGAGGGCGCCGCAGACGATGTAGGCGGGGATTCGTTTTGCCACAATCTTCATATTGTGAAGCTCGTAGACTTGGCCGGCACCCATGGGGTTGTCGCGGAGGGTGCGCAGAGCCCAGGCCAGAGGACCCTTGCCCTTCATGAGCTTCTCGTTCAAGCGCTTCTCACTCAGTTCGTTGAGCTCTTTGTTTGAGAGGACCTTTCCATTGATCTCCTGCTGCGCGATGTGGTCGAAGGCCTTTTCGTTCTCGACGACCTGCTTGCTGATGGGAACATCGGTCTCCGATGAGCGCGAGTCGGTGGTGAACTCATCTTCATCGTGCTGAACGACGGCGTAGTTGGGAACAACGGACCTTTCATTGTCTTGAGGTGCGGGACGGCGGAAGAGGAGAGGGCCTTGGATGAACATGTACCACTTGACGCCAGCGTCCTTCTTGACGATCCTGGCGTGGAGGAAGGGTACGAAGAAGAGAGCAGCCAAGAGAGCGACGCCTCCGCCAGTGCCCATGGTGACACCGGCGATGAAAGAGCCAGGCTTCTTGTTGAGGCCGAGGTTGGGAGAGCCCTTGTAGACGATGGAGAGGGTGCAAATGGTGCCTGCGATCAAGAACCAGAATGGCGCAGTCCAGACAGCCCACGGGACGGGGTTCTTGCGAAGATGAACGACGACTTTGATCAGCATGAAGATTATCGCCCCGAAACAGGCGGAAATGGCAGGAGCCATTCCGAGGCCAGCGAAAATCGCACCGAGACCCTTTCCGTTGTTCCAGCCCCATTGGACTTTGTCTGCTCCAGCGACTGCGACACCGACACCAGCAACAGCGGAGATGAGCGAGTAGGTGGATGAGACGTGAGCAGAGTGCTTGGTGCACCACATGACCCAGGAAGAGGCGGCTGCAAGAGCACAGGTGAAAGCCAGCATTTGAACACCAGCATTGCCGTTGAAGGCTGCGACAGGGATGATGCCGTTTTTGATCGTATCGGCGGTACGGGCGCCGACGGTTATGGCACCGAGGAGTTCGAAGATGGTGCCGAAGACCATGGCCTGCCTGTAGGAGATGGACCTTGAAGAGACACTGGTGGCCCAGGCGTTGGCTACGTCGTTGGCGCCGTTGTTGTATGCATCGAGCATTGCGAAGCAAGTGCCGATGGCGAAGACGTAGGTGTACGGCATGTTGACGACGACCGACCTGTGGTCTGTGTTGATTTGGGAGGGAATGATCTGGATGGTGAGATGGACCAGACAGAACGGATTGTTTGGGATACAAGACTTTTATGTGTCGTTTACGAAGGCGCGCAGTGGCGGTTCTTAGGTGCCAGGCTCACATCTGCCTTGCAGCCTGACTATCGGGACGAGCGAGTGCGGCTCAAGCCGTGTCGAAGTGAATGGCCCTCGAACGACTCGATGGAGTGTGCGGATGCGGGCATGGAAGATACACGCCTTCAAGGCCTGCGCTGTGATTCGCGCAGAAGGGGCATTTCCGATATCCCCTAAGAACACGGACGGCATGTTCGCTACGCCGTCGACAAGCCTCGAGTCTTGGACTGAGTCTTCGCAAGCATCAAGATTCGAGAGTCGTCTTGATTTCACTTGGCGCATATCCCTTTTGCTTGGCTGAGGACTTGGCAGAGGGCTGGCCTGCTTGCGGCAGTCGCGGAGAAGACCAATGACCGACCCCAGATCGTGCACGCAGTCGCACTTCGTCAACAACGTGCCACCTCAGCCGCGACTCTTCTTCCACTCCAACACCGCAACACACGCCTCGCTCGGATCCAGCGCTCTACGTGTGGCGTTGCCTTGCTGAGACATTTCCAAATAGGAAATCCGCCGTACGCGAATGTCACCTTGTCGACCCCGATTGGCCGATCAAATTTCACTTACACGCGCATGCAGCAGAGTAGCAACGTGTCACGCGATCACATTCCTACAACCACGCGAGCATGCTGGGCGCGAATGTCTTGACGGACTCAAGCAAAACGTCGCATCTCGGCGCCATGATTTCGCCAACACCGGCTAATTGCTTGAGGGCTTCCAAGACATCTCTTGACCATCCATCTACTTGGCTTGCTGTTGCGGCTCAGTCGTCACTTTCTACACAGCACGCGATCTCAACGATATGCCCACGTAAACATGGCTGAAGGTCTATCGGTTGTCGGTCTCGAAGAAGGCGCCTGGGACTCCACATGGCACTCCCGCAACGGCACGGACTTCAGTTTGATCATCGGAGAGAGCGCTCGGAACGTGCCACCCGCAAACCCCCTAAACTATGCGATCAGAGCTTGGTATTGTAAACACGTGCTCATCGGTAGTGGTGCTGCGGTCTTCGCTCTGTGCCCTCGTTGAGACTCACAAGACGTTGGGCCATCCATCGTTTACTTCGCGATTGTGCGTACTCATCTCCGCAATTCAACGACTCATCGTTGCAACGGCGAACCCTGTCTTCAAGCCAAGACACCGACCTCGAAGATCTCGGAGCTGCATGTCGGAAAAGCGACATATCGTCAGCACGCCTTATCACTTCTTGCAGCAGCAGATCGGCCTCGTCCGCTTCCCTGTCAACCCTGCATACTGAACTTCCAAGTCTAGAAGCCCCTGCTTCGAGAACATTTCTTCGTCTGGAGGAAGGCTATCGCCCGCAGCGCCGCAGCGGCCCTGACTGCTTTTCCTTCTAATCCACCCACGCATCTTCTTAGCAAGTCTAGTTTAAAGAGTTACTAGGCGAGATGCGTTGCTGATCATTGAGCAAGCTCACGCCTCGCACGACCCTTGGTCGAGATCTCTCAAGTTCTACGCCACTCTTGGTGGTCAATTGGCCCATGGCGACGGGAGCTGCGGGTTGCTAATCATGTGACCACATTGATCGTGCACGTGACACAGATTGCTCTTTCGGCCAGTCCCGCTTCCCCGTTTTGGTGAGACACTCGACGAATCCGCTAGATTAACTTCTTTCCATGGATTTGTTACACAGTAAACCAGACTTTGTTTCCACCACCAATTCAGCCATTCTGCGGCTAGTTGTGCCTTCCTCGAGTGGATACACCAGGCTGTGGCAACCTGTATGAAATGCAGCCGACTGCAAGGGGGCCACGCGGGCTGACTAAGGATTTCGACCCGTTTGTCAGCGCACAGCGGCACAGGCGCTTGATTACTGGGTCAGCGCTCGACAATTCTTCTCAAGTCTACCTTTGCAGTCTCCTACGTACTCTGCAGCAGACCGTGTGGGGACGAATCCAGTAACAATGAAGCGTCGACTCCAGTCCACTAGTCATTCCTCATCTCACGCCCATCAGCCGGGCTCCAACGATCTCATCGAACCGGCTTTCGCAGGGCGTATAGGTGCTAATCAGGAGTTCGTTGCCAGCGACGAGCGACTTCTCCAGCAACAACCAGATGCTGTGAGTATTCCCATCGAGTCCGGCTCTCGAAAGACGTTCCTGACTGTTTTGAGGCCCCCATTGTGAGCGTCAAAGAAGCGCTACGCCTCGATGGCTTCCTCAGCATTGAAGTCTGGCGGATGGCATTCATAGAAGGATGGGGAACTTTCCTCCTCATTGTGGTGGTCGGTGCTGGTGCGTCTGCTCTCGCCTCCATCACAGACGCGCCAATAGCCACCACGCTCTATGGGGCCCTGCTCAACCTGGTCGCCCTCACTCTGTTCATCTTCACTGCTGCGCCTGCGTCAGGCGGACACTTGAATCCGACAATCACAATGGCAACCTTTTTCGCCGGACTTTGTACGCTCCCAAGAGCGGTATTGTATATCGTAGCTCAAAGCGTCGGTGGCATTGTGGGCGGATATTGGCTGCGTCTGGGCCTTGGTGATGCGTACTTCTCTCAAGTAAGCGACTCATCGCGGGAACTCCTGGCCGCTTCACTCTGACCGAATCTGACCGAACTTCTTTGCAGGGCGTCATACCTGGTTGTACCGTCGATCCAGTGCTTGTATCACAAGGCCAACTGTTTGTGCTCGAGTACTTGTTCGCGCAGGGCCTCATCTTCACCGCCTTTGGTGTCGGTCTTGACCCTCGTCAAGCGAAGGTGTTTGGTCCGGCGGTCTCGCCCATACTGGTTGGTTTCACACTCGCACTTGGCACGCTGTCGTCTTCGTTTGTGAAGCCTGGATACACTGGTGCATGTACGTGTCAGTTTCGCTTCTTCGCTTTGTATCAACGACTTCGAAGCTAATTTCTCGTGCAGCTTTGAACCCGGCGCGCTGTCTGGGACTCATGGTCGCAAAGGGAGAAATGCAATACCATCATCTTCACTGGCTCGGCACTCTCGCCGCGGCAGTGCTCAATGGGATAGTCTACCATTTAGCTCCTCCCTATCTCAGAGATAGTCCCTTGCCATTGCTGGGAAGATTCCAGAGGCGAACTCCGACGGACTAGGTAGATGTTTGCAGGTTTATGTATTTCTACATGACGAATTATCAGGATGGTGGAGCCTTATGCGGGTGAGGTACTGCCAGATCAATGCGGTGAGGACGTCATCTGTCGAGACGGATCTCAAAAAAATCAAGTCGGCAGCAAGCGCTCTCCGGGATGCAAGTGGAAGGTTGTGAAAAGGCAAAGTATGTCCAGCTACTCTGGTGCTTCACCTTCAACATTTGAGTCTGTTATCGCCGTGGGCAATCTCACCTCCTTCGTCTCGAACTCTCGATTGCCATTATAGAGATAGCAAGGAGATCTAGTGTTTTCTGTTCAGAGTGGACATTTAGGGAGCCCGAGCGAAAAGCACAGCCCCTCTGCGTCCTCATCGCCCGCGCAGGGGAACGCCGGAACACCTCACCAAAACACCGCGACCTCATCGACCTTGACAGACCTCGATTCGCCGTCATCTCCGACTTACCCAAACGCTCAAACGAGCCTATAGGCGCATGCACGGTAGTTGAAAATAGCTAAGTAGGAAAGACTTCTACAACATTTTGTCTCATACGCGGGAATTCTTTCCCGATCGAGTTCAAGCCAGTACGCCAAAACCTTCCGCATTTGATCAAAAGGTGTAAAACGATCCGATTCTGCCCTCAGCCAACGTCTTCCTCCACCAACCGGAAGACTACATGCACCCCGCAGACTAGTGCCCCAAGTCTTTGCCTCCCCATGGGGTCGAAATTGAGGAGAAGCGATTCCTCGACATCAGAGCACCTTCCGGGAGAAACTGTTCCTTCGAACTGCGAAAGGCTGCCATGCCCGATTTGAAGGGCTTCTATCGCTAGCGTCAGTATGACACCGTCACGAGGTAACCTACTTTCCGTCATGATCGAAAGCTCATACTTAAGGAGGCTCTCACTCCATTGAGATCTATGCTTTGCTTGAAACACAGGACTTCCACCTTGCATCAACCGTTGTTGTCACGTTAGTCTTTCACTTTCCATCCTTTGGAAATCCCCGAACTTTTCGATAGACACTGTCTACTCTTGCGAATCATGGCGCTCGACCAAGAGAAGAAATCCGAGATCGATACTCGACACATCGAGCATGTTGAATCCGAGCTCGGGACCATTGAAAAAGTGGACAGAGACGATCAAGTTCCCAGCATCGAGGAAGCTGCTGCTTCAAAGGCAGCCTGGCTGATCTCCGTGACTGTCTCGCTTGGAGGGTAAGCGATCGGAGTTGACAGAAGCGATCTCCTGGCACAGTGGCAGTCCATTCTCAAAGATTCAGCCAGGAGGTACAAACAAGTCTACAAAACTGTACTGACCATTTCAGATTCCTCTTCGGCTACGACACCGGTTACATCTCCTCGGTTCTGGTGACCATCGGCACATCACTGGGGCATGTCTTATCAACAAGCGAACAAGAGCTGGTGACCTCATTGACAAGTGGCGGAGCTTTGGTTGGAGCAGTTGGAGCCGGTCTCACTGCTGATAGGTTCGGACGGAAGATGCCCATCTGGGCCGCTTGCGCGGTGTTCGTCGTCGGAACAGTCTTACAGACTGCCGCATATTCCGTAGCACAGTTTGCGGTAGGCCGCTTCATCGTTGGCCTCGGTGTGGGTAGTGCTGCCATGGTGGTCCCATTGTATATCGGCGAGCTTGCACCGGCGAAATATCGTAGGCTCGACCTGCTAAGCACTCTTGAACCTCATCCCAGGAAGCTGACTTGGAACAACAGGTGGACGCATGGTCGCTTTCAACAACATGTCCGTCACGTTCGGCCAACTCGTGGCCAGCGCACTAGGCGCAGCCTTCGCAACAGTTCCCGGCGAAAGCTGGCGCGCCACAGTCGGTATTGGAGCTGCTCCAGCGATCCTTCTAGCTGGAATGCTTTTCTGGTGCCCTGAATCGCCCCGTCAACTGGTCTCTCACGGCCGCACTGCCGAGGCCGATCAAGTCCTCCTACGATTATACCCTACTTCTTCCGAACTCCAACGCCAACAGAAGATGGCTTTGATCGCATCCTCGTGCGAGCAAGCTACTGAAAACTCGCTCTCCAACGAGAGCCTCTACACGGGGCTGGCTCGTATCTTCACTAACGGCCAGACTGGACGTGCGGTTCTCACAGCATGCGTAGTAATGGCGATATCGCAGCTCGGCGGCTTCAACACTCTCATGTACTACAGCGCAACGCTCTTCTCGATCGTTGGCTTCAACAACGCGACAGCAGTAGCCATAACAGTCTCGGGCACAAACTTTGTCTTCTCCATCCTCAACCTGGTCTTGGTCGACAGGTTTGGCCGTAGAAGACTACTCACGGTCACGGTGCTAGGCATGTCCATTTGTATGCTCATCGCAGCCGTGTCTTTCAACTACATCCCCATCGATCTGGCGACTCTTGAGGTCGAAAGCTCGCAGATCGGCTGGCCCGGCACACTAGTGCTGGTCACCATCATTTGCTACGTCGGCTTCTACTCCACTGGTGTGGCCACGATTGCTTGGATCGGAACCGAGTTGATCCCCAACGAAGCTAGGGCCTTGGGGTATGAAGCTTCCCAGTCTTGATCAAAACAACAAGAGGAACGAAAACTAACGGGATCGCTAGTACGATGCTGAACACAGTCACATGCTGGAGCACGAACATCATCATCAGCAGTGAGTCCCATCAACCCCCCCTCCACTTTCCCTCACTCCCATTCATCCCTGTTGCTTTTCCCTCTCTGCTCAACTCAGCAATGCATACCAACTCACTAACTCTCTCTCTCTTTCAAAGGCACTTTCCTCAGCATGATGAAAGGCATCACTCCCTCCGGAGCTTTCGGCTTCTACTGCGGGATCTGCTTCGTCGGCTGGCTGTTCGTCGTCTTCTTCTACCCGGACGTCAAAGGGATGCCGCTCGAGACGATCCGCGAAGTCTTCGAGCATGGCTTCGGTAGGCAGTACTCTAAGCGGTGGCAGCAGGAGCACAAGCATGAGAGGAAGAGGGTTGAGGCAGCGTTTGGGCATTAGCAAGTGTGGGAGGTTGGAGTGGTTTACTATGTTTTTATATTTGTTTCATTGAAGGTCGGTCCAAGATCTTACATCCAGGGTACGCGTCACACAGCAGGGACGACAAGGGTGCATTGGTTTGAGGCGTTGTACTACGATCTCGATAGGTATCTCAAACACGTCAGCGTTTACGATGCCCTTACTCTCAATCTGCTGGGTTTTTGGAACGCAACGATGTTTCATTACCTCTACGCCTACAAGCGGATACCAAACTGCATGCAGAACACGAGGGACTCGGTCTGAACAAGCGACCAAGACGTTTGCCAGGAGTCATTTTCTACAGACTTACGATAGCTGTTTGGGTAACGAAGGCATCGGCTGTTCGATCGATGTCGGTTGTCTGAGGTAGTATTTCCACGGCGGGCCAGATGACGGAACAATGAATAGATTGTCCCAACGAGGCGGGACTAGTAATGGAATTGAGGTTGGAAAGCGATGATGATGTGGATTGCTTTCCATGAAAACTAGTCAGATTCTTGATCAAGACTATCCATAGCCTTGGGGGAAAATCATGTTATTTCCACTTCTGATAGCACCGGGGTTCACTCCTTCATCAGCAATTTGCGTCCGGCCGCTTCCAGAACCACAAATCCGAGTTGGGGGAGGATGAAGCTGAGGGTAGAAGGATAGGCTCCAGCAAATTGTACAGGCGAGAGTGTTAGTCTGCTGAAGTGGTGAACGACAAGCAAGGATGTCTCACATAGAAATTTTGGGAGTCGCAGGAGCCATCCCGGACGCATTGCTGATCATGTCCAGATATAGCTAATTAGCTACAGACCATGTTAAATGTATTGTCAGAATCAGATCTACTATATCTATGTCTAAATGGTAAGACTGCTTTCTACCTGGATGTCTAATACAGACTTGCCAACCATAACACCGTACTCGCCGCTCTGTAGCACCCACGCCTGCTTTACGACGTCCCAAGTGCTCATGTCCCTGCGGTTGAGCTCGAAGACCACCTCGGCCTCCTCGCCCGGCTGCAAGTACTTCTTCTCGAAGCCGCGCAGCACGCGTGCGGGTCCGCTGGGGATGTGCAAGTACAGCTGCGCCACTTCGGCGGCCGCCATGGAGCCTGTGTTCTTGATGGTCACGCACACTTTCGCGGCGGCTTGCCAGAGCGCTGGGTCGCCGCCTTCGGGCTGCACGTGTGTGCCGTTGCCGGTGTAGGTAGCGCCGTGGGAGCCGGCGGTGGTGTTGAGCTCGAGGCTGGCGCTGAGAGCCGAGTAGGAGAACTCGGAGTAGGTGAGGCCGTAGCCGAACGCGTACTCTGGAGTGACGTTGCGGGCGATGAAGTCCTTGTAGTCGATGTACACGCCCTCGGTGAAGGGGTCTTGCAGGAAGAAGCCGGTGGTGGAGTCCTGGTGGGTTGGGTTGAGTAGGGCACCGTAGTCGGAGGCTTTCTTGGCGACGGTGTAGGGAAGGCGGCCAGAGGGAGATTGGGCGCCGTAAAGGATGTCGACGATGGCTTGGCCGGTTTCTTGGCCGGGAAGGTGGGCGAAGATGACGGCGGTGATGTTGGGGTTGTTAATGAAGCGGTCGACAACGCGGATTCCTGCGTTGTGGATCACGACTTGGGTATTCTTGCACTGGCTGGCGACGTTGATGATGAGGTCGTCGGATGCTGGGTCGGCCTGGTAGAGGGAGTGATTAGCTGAAACAATCCGTTTTTGTGTTATATCTGTTACTTGTACTTACGATGTTGGGGCGATCCCAGCCTTCGGCAGCGATTTCGTTGACGAACACAAGGCATACGTCCGATGCAGCATTGACGGTCGGCTTGAATGAGCTGGTATCCCAGAATATCATGGAGCGATCAGCGCGAGCCTTTCTTTGCAGGGCATCCAGAGGCGCATCAATGAACGCGGGTGTAACCGCGCCTGAACCACCGCCAGTGATCACAGTGCCGTTGTACGAAGCGCCAGGAACAGGCACACCATAGGGTTCGTTCGAAAGGAACAAACGTCCAAGATATGTATCGTTGAAGTAGCCGAGGCCAGGAACGGTCAAAGTGTTCTCCAGTCCAAAGCCCCACTTGTTGAAGAGTCCGCCAGTAGGGGTGTTGCGAGCAGGAGCAACGGCGTCGTAGCCGAAGACCGACACGATCTTAGGCTTCTGCAGAGGCAGTGCATTGTTGGTATTCTTGACCAAGACATGACCTTCAATGGCTCCTTGCAAGATCACTTTATCGCTCTCGGGATCACGAGCATCAACAAGCTCATGGGGAGCGAGTAGGTTAGCTGGCATACCGGTGCCGGGCTCGAAGTGGGCGAAACGGAAGTATGGTGTGAGGATACGCATGGCCATGTCGTCAAGACGGGATTGTTCGAGAGAGCCGTTGGTCACCATGAGAGAGAGGTTGCCGTTCTGCCAGTATGCGCTGCTGGGCATAGCCATATCCATACCGTTCTCGGCGCTTGAAAGGCCAGAGTGCTGTGCGCCCCAATCTGACACGACGAAACCTTGGAAACCTAGCTCGCCTTTCAAGAGACCGTTGAGAGCCTTCGAATTCTGGCAGCCGTAAGAGCCGTTGATTTGGTTGTAGGAGCACATGATAGATCCCGCTCCAGCACGAATTGCATCCTGGAAAGTCCACATGTAAAGTCTAGAAATCTGATCAGCTTCTGAGTGCAACGAAGAAATTTTGATGAACTCACTCGTGCATCGCCTTGTCGTCAATGTTGCTTGAGCTCGACTGGTTCAATGCACCGACAGAGAAGGTCCGAGGAGAGATACGGTTCGTCTCTTGCTCGTTTCCGACGAAGTGCTTGATGGATGTAATGACATGCTTCTGCATGGCGACAACGGACTCGTAAAGCAGAGTTCCAGCCAGGTAAGGATCGTTGCTGAAGCCCTCCCAATTGCGACCTCCGCGAACGATTCTCCCGAGCCCACCGCCTACAGGTCCGAGAGCCACGTTGGCGCCCTTGCGCTTGAACTCTGCTCCAAGGTGTTCCTTCGTCTCGTGAACGAGCTTTTTGTTCCAGGTGGCACCGAGATGGAGGCCAGATGGGTAGCCGTTGACGCCATCTGTGTTGCGAACGCCATTACCATTATCTACCAAGCAAAGACCAGGGAAACCAAGTCTAGGAACGCTGCCTGATACACCAGAGCATCCGGTCGTCGATGGGTGCCTATTTTTTGGTGTCAGCTGTGGCCGCGGTGAATTTCAATAGCTTGGTGTACCCGTATGTGAGATTGTTTTTCTCATCGTTGGTCATTTGATCAACAAGCTCCCGTGCTTGGCGGTGAGCATCTTGCCATTTGCCGTCGCCTGACGTCTGGGGTGAGGGAGCAACTTTCGGGGAGCGTCCATAGGAGTAAAGCCGTTCCTGACTTGCAGCAAGAGCAACGTCTTCAGCAGATGGAACAATGGTCGTGATTGGGAAAGATTGAGCCGCCGCCGATCCAACCAAGAAGGCCAGACCAAGCTTACTGGCATCAGCCAGAGATGGAGTCAGCATCGTTGCAAGTCAGTTCGAGTCGCAGCGGGCTTTGTGGATGAGGCGATGTGGTGATCTTTCCGTGTCCCCAGCAGCACGCCGATGTTGGGCATTTATACTTATAAGCTCGAGGCATTTTTAACAATATCTCAACTACCGGAAGCAGGACAAGCGAACGCACAAGCGAACGCACGAGCATGGTCGCGTTAGTCTCCAGCCATGTGGAACAGGTCAGTACTTCCAAGGAGCGGTTTTGCCACAGCGCAATCGGGAACCATGATCTAGACAAGAGGACCCCACCCGGAGGCGCCGTCAAGCGGTAGCCGGCCTTGACTGGCGCATGCCAACGACCTTCACGCGCTTCTTCCTCAATATTTGCGTGGCTATGAGGGTACAAAATTTGTGTCTCAGTGCTGTGTTATGGCGGGCTCGAGTGTGATCGAGCGACAGAATTTCCAGCATGACACGGTGGCTTTTCGCCGAAACGTTCGTTGTATGTCGCAAAAGTCTTTCGAACGGTGGTATTCTTGCGGACAGGGCAAGAAAGCTAAACGTCGACGATCTTGGAGAATGTGGAGGCGAATTGCGGGGAGTTCGGGGAGTTGGGGAGAGGAGAAACAGTCGGCAATTGCCCATAGGCACTTCCCGCAGAGGGCTATGGCATATCGAGGTTGGTGCGTTGAACGGAGGCTTACACATCTGGGTAGCGTCCGGATACCAGGCGGGTAGACCTTGCAAGCAGCCATGTGCTAGATCCGAGGATCGGAGATTGTAACCGGCTGTCGCTTATTGACGGTGATTGACATGGCTTCCACGTGGAGTACGGTTGCTGGCGAGCTCAGGTAGAGACAGTTGATTCTAGTTCAGATTCCAGCATTACTAGGAATACTCCGCTTGGTGGTCGAGGGACACGATCATTCCGGCATTTAACGATCGGTAGTGGTGGGTCAGTACCAATGCCATGGCGGCTTGGCTGGTACATAATCTGCAATCTGAGGAGGGGCGGAGAAACGGAGAATACCGCTGTGGTCGTGAGCTGTCCATGACACTCGTAAGATAGGGCATGGTGAGGTGAGGACAGGAGGAGACAGAGAACGAAAATTGTATGTTACTAGTGCTGCAAGCCGGAACGATCTGCCTTGCCTTGAACCACGTGGCATGGCCATGGATACCTCGGTAGTTGTTTGTTTCTGCGGGTCGACAAGCCCTAATGGACATCAAATTCCAACGACGCTTTCCAAAATGCAGGCGGCAGGAACGCCCACGACAGCACCTGTTCAGTGGGCATATCAACTTTGCCGCGATATTACTCAACTACGATGCGAGGATGAAGATTCATTCTATGTGAACCTGTTTCGCGATCTAAATGGATGGATGATTGTGTATCAGCGACCTCCGAGGGTGTTCGGGTATAGATAATACTAAATGCGCTGCTGCAGACTACACAACACATCCACCTCTGTGTTCAACCGCCATCCTGCACCCTCTTGATATCCTCGGCACTCAACCTCTTCCAACTGCCGAGAAGGCCAACCAGAGCAGCAAAGCCGAAAGCAGCCGTCGTGATGGCAAACACAGTCTTCAGACCATCGACATATCCATCGACGACGATGTGAGCCTGCTCCGGAGTGAACGCTGTGCGGATCTGAGTGGCACCGGTAGACAGAGCAAGGGCCGGGTCCAGCTCTGGTAGGTTCGCTACGAAGTGCTTGACGAGCTGGTTGTTGAAGCCGCACTGGGCGGCGGAGATGAAGAAGGAACCGCCAATGGTCAGGCAGACTGGAACGGTCTTGGTCAGCGTTGCTCCCAACTCGGATGTGTGGACACAGCAGTTGAACTCACAATTGATGATAGCAGTAGCTTGCGACAAGTCTTCAGAGCGCACCTGGACCTGAGCATTCTGCAGAGCAACTTGAGTGGTGAGTCCAACAGCGAAGCCCACAAGGATCTGGAAGCCGATCCATCTCCCCGGGCCGGTTGCCTCGTCCATGGTGTAGAGCAGGCCGCTGCCGATGGCACCGAGAGAGCCGCCCGCGAGCCAGAACAGAGGAACTATGCCGACCTTCGTGAAAGCAAACCCTTGCGCAATAGCCGCAAAGGTGAGTGGGATGATCAAGGCCAGCATACGGACGCCCGAGCCGATGGGGTTCGCATTGTGGACGGCTTGAAAGTAGATCGGGAGGTAGTACAGGACAACGAAGTAGGAGCCCGAGAAGAAGACCATGAAGAAAGCGCCCGACCAGATGTAGCGCTTTGCGAACTAGGGGATCTTGTCAGGGCAATTGCAACAGTGACGATGAACAGGCAGAGGAGAAGACTCACAATACGAGGCACAATCATGGCGTACTCCTTCTGGAACAGCTCCCAAGCAACGAACACAGCTAGGAGGAGGATGAAGCCAGCAAAAAGGCCGATAACAGTGCTGCTCTTCCAGAGATGCGTCTGCCCACCATGCTGCAGCGCGAGGATGTAGCAAGTGAGCAAGCCGATCATGAGAGCCGCGCCCACGAGATCGAGCTGCCAAAGCGTTTCTTTCCAAGTAGCTTCCACAGGCTTCGCAGCCTTGTTTGGCTTGAAGAAGAAGAACGTGACGGTTGCCGCGACACTGCCAACTGGCAAGTTGATCCAGAAGCACTGCGATGCTGTCAGAATGACCACAGTTATAGTCCAGGACGTCAAGAAGGACTGACCCAACGCCAATTGAGCCTCTCAGTGAAAGCGCCGCCGAGCAGTGGACCCATGACTGCAGCAACGGCATACATGGCTCCGACCATACCAAGATACTGCGGGCGTTTGGCAGGCGGTGTAGCAAACCCGACAATGCTGAACAAGCCCACCGTCACCCCGGAGCCACCGACGCCCTGGATCGCTCGACCGACGATCAGCGTTGTTGGATTCTTTGCCACGGCGCATACGATGCTGCCCAGCTCAAATATCAGAATGCCGATCAAGTACCATAGCTTGATGGGCAGGTATTTGAAGAGCTTTCCCCAAGTGGACTGCAAGCCGCCAAAGGTCATGAAGTACGCTGCGCCGTACCACGACACCTTGTTCAAGTCTTGGAATTCGTCGGTGATCTCAGGAATGGCGGTACTGAGGATGGTCTTGTGTGCAAATGGTTGTCAGTCTTTGAGGATGCGCTGTGCTGATCTTGAGGTGTACGCACATTGTCAAGCGCGACAAGGAACATGCCCAGCATGAGGGAGATGACCAGCATGAGCAGACCAATACCGCCGGCGTACTCGTTTTCGTCGTCAACATCGGAACTGTCGTTTGTGTTGCCCGGCTCCTCGATGCCAGGGTCCAGTTGAGATGTCTTGTCCGATATTCCAGACGGGAGAGCCATGTTCGCAGTAGAGCGGAGGGCATGGTTCGGACGGTCCGTCATGGTTCTGCAATTGATGCTTTTCTGAAAGAGTAAAGTCTACTCAAAGGAACAATCAAATTGGAGGTGCAAGAGTTGACATGGCGTTTGGGCAGCGGCTGGTTACATTTTTGTAACATTCTAGCGGGAATCCCAGTCTTGCATCAACCATCCCTTGGACACGATCCCGTCCCATTTCGTGCGCCTCAATGTGGCCTTCCTCGTCCGAGCCGCAACAACTCACGAGCAGAGCGAGGATTGAAGTTCGCGGGATCCGGACGAAACACAAGTGCTTTGTCCAAAAACGGTATAGACTCGGACGAACCAAGTCACGTGTGAATGAGCGGCATATAAGTTCCCCCGAGCAGCCCGTTTGTCGGAATCGCTGTCACCAACAGAACTTGCCGCCGTCCTCGGTTGGACTCTTGGGGCTGAAATCGCCTGTAGTTCGCAGGCCAGACCAAAATGAACATGGTACAAAGAAACGCTTCACAGCGATAATGAACGCCCGTCCGGACAGCCACGCCATCGAGCGGCGCAAGTTCAGGAAAGGCACTCACAGCTGTGCCGAATGTCGCCGGCGCAAGGTCAAGTGCGTCTTCGCCACGCCGGACAGCACCACATGCATCGTTTGCCTGCGTAGAAACACTCACTGCTTCAGTCAGGCCGACGCTGCTCTTCCCGCCATCGTCGACGGTATTGGTGCGGGCGCCGAAGACGACCCTGTGCTGTTGCTCGATCGTCAAGCAACGCCGAAAGCGCTGTCTTGCGCTATGAGCTACGATGCAACCGCGCCGCTTTACGCTGCTAGTGGCGTAGACTCCGTCTTCATGCCTCCCACGTTCCCAGCCACCGCCGGCTCTCGACACGGGCTGCTTGCACATCATCCCAGCATGACAAGCATCTCTCGTGATGGCGCCCCAACGATGTCAGCTACCAGGACGGACCAAAGCCAGCAGACGGCATCAGGCGTGGCCATTGCCGGTATCCCAAAGCCGCCGTCTTGTCACCACACATCTGGGGAATCTGCCGAAGCTGACCAAGAGTCTCTCGCTCGGAACATCACGACTCCTGTGACCGCTCCGACACCAGCACGCTTCCACACGAATCGAACGGAGGGTGCAGCTTCACGAAAAACTTCGTGTCAAGCAGCCGCAATGCTGAACCCTCCAATGATGCCGACCGACGCGTCTCCACCATTCCCGGCGGCGAGTTTCGACGACTTGGTCATGGACATGCTCCTCCGACAGAGCGAAGTCCCGCTCCCGGACGAGGTCAACAGTAGCGAGGGTTGGAGCGTGAGCATTCTTCCGTAGGATGGCATAATACAGACGGGAAGATCATACCCATTCCCGCCATGACCGACGAGCTTCCGAGCCAAGAAACATTACCCACCTACACAGAAGGATAGTCAAATGTCCTGCAGTCGATCAATGAGCATCACTAGTTGCCCAGTAGACATCCTTCTTTTCCGTGCGTTCACCATTCCGGTGCCCTGGTGGTAGACTCTCGAAATGCTAGTTAGTATCCTTTTCAGTCAGCGAGGTTGGGTTTTTAGTGAGGGAAAATGAACTTCGACAGGGATGTCGTCGGTAGCGACCAGAAAGATAAGATTCGCTCGAGAAACGCATCGGTCGTCTGGGTACCACGCGTTAGGTAGGGAAGTGTCCTGCGTTTTTTCGTAAACTATTCTGCCTCTTTTCCGGGTGTCATGGTGTGAGAGCTATAGATTGAAAGGGAGGGTTTGTCAAGGGCAACAGAGAACAAGGGATGTAGTCATGTTGCTCATATACTATCATCTCTGTCGATGTCTTGACACCGCCGCGTTCTACCCAAACCGCGATGGATGATGTTGAAGCAGGCCGGCGTTTGACCGACGCCGTTGTGAATGGCGTCGCGCAATCCTTCAGTGGCCGTCGCAAGCGGATGCCCGGTCTCCGGCGTTGACACACGTTCTCTGGGAACCAGTAAAGAAACAGAAGAGTTCCAACGGAGAGGATCGAGAAGGAACGCAAGAGATGGTATTCGAAGTTCTGGTCAGAATTGGACGAGATCAGTAGAAGCAGAAAAGAAGGAGATCCAAGAAGAAAGAAAAAAACAAGACACCAGGGAATCGAATCTCACGCCCAGCGCAGCCTCTCACATCCCCGTCTCATTCCATCCCACACCATGACTTCCCGTTCGTGATCGTCAATAATCTGGGCATCCCAATCGTGTAAAGCACGGTTTGAAAGTGACCACTCCGTCTTCTCGTCTTCCACCACATCATATGTCTCACGTATTTGTCCGACTCCTGCCTTGCCTCGCAAACAAATCTTCTGCCGGTAGTGTGCTGGCCACAGGACTCATGTTTGTGCTACGCACACCACCCAAGTCGCCGCTGGCAGTCTTGCGCACCGCTTGCCGCATTGTTTCGATGGTGAGCTCGCCGTGCGCAGAATTTGCTCCAGGACTGCCGATGGGGATACTGCGGACTGGGCTCTGGTCGGTGTGGCGGCCCAAAGCGCTCTCAATCTGAGTTGATTGGCCTAGTGTGAGGGGTGGTGTCACAATGCCACTGCCGGAGTAGGTGGAGCTGGGCGAGCGCGGCGATGTAGTGGGCTGAGATGAGATGTGGAGGCTGTCGCGGCTACCGGCCAGGTCGCTGGCATTTGTTGGGTGGGCGTGCTCGGACTGGACAACGTCGGCGAAGGAGATGAAGGAGAGGCGGTGGACATCGTTTGGGTCAAGAGCGCCGTAGCTGCTCGCATTCTCTTCCTCCGGATTAGAGGGCGGTGGGAGGAAGCCGGAGGAGGCTGCGTTGAGAGAGGCATGTTCGGAAGCGTCGGAGACTTGATGAGCCAGTGAGGGTGTGAGGTGGGCGTGAAGGGAAGACGCATCGGCTGTACTGGAAGAGGCAAGAGAAGCTCCTGCGGGTTGGTGAGAAGTTGCGGTGACGATCTCGACCTCGTCGGCGTTGAGATCTGAGCTTGTGATCGCTTCGGCTGACGCTTCGAGCGCCGCGGGGATGTGATCCTCGGTCAGGACATGGTTGGGGATATGCGCGGGAGAGAGCTCGTTCTGCAGGGTCGCGATAGGTATGGGTTCTTGCACATTGCGCTCGAAGATCTCGGTGGAGGCTGGACTTTCTCGGCGCGGCGAGCTGGATCGCAGTCTTGAGGGCGAGGAGGCAGCCATGAGGTTGTTGTGAGGTTGTCGTACTGGCGAGACGGGGATTGAGCTGGACGCTGTAGGATATTCTCTCGAAGGCGAAGGAGGAAGAGCGCCGGGCATGGCGGCTGAAGCATCCGACATGACGGCGGAGGCAGTGTTGTCGCGTGTTTGTGTGTTCGTGGGTTGCGCCTTCTGCATGTCCACCACCCTGCGCTTGCCAGTCCTGGGATCGATATTTTCTGTGTCGCGGTATTTTCGGTCGTCGAGTGCGAAAGTGGATTTGGAAGTGGGAGTGTCCATGGAAGAGTCTTGTTGGTGATATGGCTGACTGTACGGTGGTGAAGGTGCTTGTTCTTGTTGGTGGGGTGGAGACATGGCGGGGAGATGGAGAGCGATTGGATTGCAAGGCAGGATTGGCAGGGGATGGTTGTTTTGGAGTCTGTCGGTCACGATATCGTGTATGTGACAGGACTCGGGTTTCAGTGTCAGGAATATAGATGTAGCGTAACAGCAGATATTAGTGGTTCAACGGCAGCGTGCGCGTGCTGTGGAGCCGGGTCGTCGTATTCATTCTTCCATCATCTCGGCTACACTAGGTAGGTACTACTGTTGTGTTCGATGGTGCTACCAAGATATTCCTTCTGCTTATCACGGGACTCTTTGCATGTCTCGCGTCACCTAGTCCGTCCAATGCAATTCTCTCATCCCATATAGAGCCATATAGACCCATGCAGTCCGATTGATCCATCCAATATGCCAGCATTAACCCGCCGAGCCTTCCTTCTTACAAGATCACGGGGCCCCAAATACCAGCGCCATGACGTAGCTTCCGTTAGACCCTTCAATCAACGTAAGCGAGTTTAGCAGACCCTCCCCCCGTCTCCTTTGACCAAGAGGCGGAAATGTGAAATGACGGGGAGCATATCACTGCATATCACTGCATATCAAAAATAAGGAGGAGGAGGATATGAAATCATGAGTCGGCTCGTTGACCTGTTAAAAGCTTCCAAACACGCGGCCGCCAATTGCCAAATTACCCTGATTCTCGAGATCGTCACTCGTGCCTGTCGATGCTGTTTCATCTGTAGCTGTGCGTCTATACAGAAAATCCGCCCTATTTTGCTGTAACGCTGGTTTGAACCTTACTGGCCGTATACACACGACAACATCTGCCCCTTATATATGAGTCTTCAACAACGATAATGAACATTGAGAATGGCAACAGAACAAAGCGCCTCTACGTCACAGCACTACGAAGAAACGGAGAGATCAATCTGCTTTGTGCTGTTCTCCACTAGCATCGCCGTCATGCACCAAGCCGGGCCTCATGCTGCCCAACTCCTTTCCCAATAGTTCGTCACATGGGCTGGGAATTGTAGGGCTGATCTGCATGCATCATCATCGTTGATACAGCCCCAAGACAGAATCATTCCATTGTTGCAAATCGTGCGCATTCATCCGTGATCGATGAGTTTCTGGAAGAAGATGGTCCCCTTGGACGTTCGTTACGGCCAGACTGGAATTTTGTTCACTTGTCTTGGACTCGGTTTATTATAGAGTTTCCCTCTTGCTTGTTTGCACCGCATTTGACAATGAATAGAAGCTTATAGTCTGACATATATACGTCGTAACGTTCCATTTACCACATGAACAAGCCCATGACCAAATATTCGGGTTTCACTTCTGTGAGGAAGAGTTGTGGTTGAAGAAGAAGCCATCTCCATGACGTCGCCGGGCCAGAAATCCAGTCCAAAGAACTCTCGCAAGAAGTCAACCAACACACGTCGATTAAAAGTCCTCCCATTCACGACAACCCAGCTCACCAAATCAATCGCATCACCACCAACTCAACCTTCTCCCCTCCACGCAAAATGTCCACCACCGACTCCCCCAAAAAAGTCTCGGTCCTCTTCGTCTGCCTAGGCAACATCTGCCGCTCCACCATGGCCGAAGGCGTCTTCCGCTCCCTCACCCACGCCTCCGACCCTTCAGCCGCCCACCCCCTGATCTCGCGCATCGACTCCTGCGGCACCGGCGCCTACCACGCCGGCGACAACCCGGACCCGCGCACCATGGCGGTCCTCAAATCCCACGGCATCACCGACTACAAGCACAAGGCGAGGAAGGTCAGGGTGCCGCAGGACTTTGAAGAGTTCGACTACGTGCTCGGGATGGATGGGATGAATATGCAGGATCTCAAGAGCATGGCGAAGAGGAAGGGCGTGGCTGGCGCTGAGGAAGGATGTCATTTGGGGTTGTTTGGGGATTTTGGCGGGAGGAAGGGTGAGGAGGTTGAGGATCCTTACTACGGGGGTGGGAAGGGGTTTGAGATTGCCTTTGAGCAGTTGGAGAGGTTTGGGAAGGGTTTGTTGGAGGTTATCGAGAGGGAGGCTGAGGAGGGAAAGAAGAGCGCGTGATTGGAGATGGTCTCTGGTGTCCTGCGATGCCATGCGCAATGCAGCTGGCGTCGTCGTTTTTCTTTCAATGGAGTAAAGAGACATGGCTGGACAGGATGCTTGACCGCGCGGGATTGTCCTTGCCGACACTATCACAGCTGCTACGGAAACCTGGAATGTGCTGGTCAAGGAGATCAACTCCTCCAGTCGATGCGAAGAACAACACTTTTCCGCACTCCATCAATGGCGATCGCCATTATCGATCATTTGCTCAGCCGACATTTCCTCGCGATCACTTCACCAAGAACCAGGACAGATTGACGCACACTGGCTTTGTTGCTGGCGACATCCACGCCATGTTAAGAGTTGGAGGATCTTTCAAACCGCGGAAAGCCCGGTGACTCGGTCGACTTGACAGTACCTAATGAGTGTGTGTGCATCTGCGGGCTGCGGAGTCTCGCCGAGCCCGCAACATGAGATCGAGTTTCAGATGCTTCAGGACAAGATGCTCGAAACCTGGTCAAGCAAATGGAATGCCAAAGCCTCAACCAATTGTCATCTCCCGTCACTAATGGATTTCGAATACTGCGCAGTATAACTCTGGTGCACGCTTGACCGCAAGTCACGGGGGCGTTGAAGACGAGAGTAAGCAGTGGACAATAAAGGTACCTCAACAATTGGCAACCGGTGACCATTCGCATGGGTGCGTAGTCTTCGTTTCAGGCTCGACGTTGATGTTTCCTACTATCGACAGCCGGAAACGAGAAATTACTGGTAGACGTGAACCAGACCAGATATCGCTTGTCCCTCGGTTGCGGGCATTCATACCCTGTCGGCGCTAGGTTCGCGAAACTAATCTATTAGTACTCCCAAAAGCCTGTGCGTCACGCTGCATATCAGCTACTATGCGCGTTATCTTCCACCTCGTGGAGCATTATCGAGACGTCTGCAACTATTACCTCCTCAACGTTCATCACACAAACCTTCACAGACTGCGCTCAAGCCAGACAACATGGCGTTGCTCCCGGCTCTCGAGTTCATTATTGACAACAAATTCTCTCTCCTAGCATTTGTGATCTTGGTCCAAGTCTTGACAACATGCATCTACCGCCGCTTCTTCCATCCACTCGCGAACGTACCTGGCCCATTCCTTCCGGCTGTCACCAAACTCTACCAGACCTACCACAACCGCAGATACTACCTCGAGATCGAACGACTGCACAACAAATACGGCCCAATCGTCAGGATCAACCCGAATGAAGTCCACCTAGCGGCCAGTGCAGACGACTACGACCGCATCCACCATGTCGGCAGCAAGTACTCGAAATCGCCCAACTTCTACAACGCCATGTGCGCGCCACACTCATCTTTCGGCACGCTGAACAACGAGGCCCACAGGATCAAGCGCGGCGCCATGAACCCCATGTTCTCGCGCCAGAAAGTCCTGGATCTGGAATCGATCGTGCAGGCCAAAGCCGACAAAGTTATCCGGCGGGTCCAGGTAGGTCTCGAAGCAGGAACTCCGGTGGACTTGCACCACGCTTTCCGCGCCGTGTCCGTCGATGTAGCCTCTGAGTTCTCCTTTGGCGAGTGCTACGACTTCCTCGACAAAGGAGATACGGGAGCGTACTTTTTCGAAATGGCCAGAGGCATTGGACCAGCTCTGTACGTTTTTCAGCAGTTTCCATCCCTGCAGAGCCTAGCTTTGAAGACTCCTCCGTTGCTGGCGCCATGGCTCTCGCAGCCGCTTGGCTATGTGACTGCCTTGCAAGTCGAGTGCGTCGCGCAGATCGAGAACGTCAAGAGGAAGATCAGTGAGGGTCGTGATGTTGGGCGGCAGACGATCTTCACCACATTGCTCTCAGAGAAGGACAAGCCGGATGGCTTCCAGGTGCCTTCGACTTGGGAGCTGAAGGACGAGGCATACAGCGTGCTTGTCGCTGCAGCTGACACTACTGGTAACGCTATGACTGTCGCCGCTTTCAACGTCTTGCACAATCCCGAGATCTACAAGAAACTCGCGGCTGAGCTGCGAGCTCGCTTTCCCGATCCCGACGGCGACTTGTCCTTTGTGGAGCTCGAGAAGTTGCCCTACTTGGTGAGTCTGGCCCACCGTCCCTCCCTGCTTCTCTTTCACCGGGTTGAACACAAGAACTGACTACTACAACCCCGTCAAAGTCCGCCGTGATCAAAGAAGCCCTCCGCCTCTCCTTCGGCGTCGTCGGCCGCCTGCCCCGTATCGTCCCCGAGCCCGGCGCGACTTTCAACTCCCACTTCCTCCCCGCCGGCACCGTCGTCGGCACCTCGTCCTGGCAAATGCACCGCGAACCCACCATCTTCCCCGACCCCATGAAATTCTCTCCGGAGCGCTGGTTGCAAAGTCCGGAAGAGTCGAATCGGTTGAATCGCTACATGGTACCCTTCGGCAAGGGGAGCAGGATGTGTGTCGGAATGCCGTTGGCGTATGCCGAGGTCTATGTCATGCTTGGGAGATTATTTTGGAGTTTCCCCGAAGGGTTAAAGGTTTGGAGCGAGGGGACAGCGGGTGTGATTGGGGATTATGAGGATTACTTCAGTAGTTATCATCCGTATGCGAAGAGAGAGGCTTGGTTCAGGGTGGTTAGAGAGAAGGGATGTTGATTGATAAACGTAAGCGTATTGATCAACTAGCGGGTACTTCTCGACATTCCTTGCCGCAGGCTAGACTCCTAGCTAGTAGAAAAAACTAGCTTATATGTCTCTTTCTAAGTTCGGGTAGCACCGCCTTAGTCTTGACTCAGTACTACACCATATCTGTCTAGACGGTTTGCTAATCGACTCTCTAATAAAATCTGCTAGAGTAGTAGTATACTAAGCTAATTCTATAGATAGAATATATGTCCAAGGTCTCTTGGCTCTGTCAACTGTTGCCAGTGACAGGTTCGTAGCCGGTACCACGTACAGGTGGACCTCGTCGCCGGCATGTACTCTTTCAAGTGCACAACGCCGTTGATCGACAGCATGAAACGAAGTCACGTGATTGGCAAGACCTCTTGTGCCACACCCGAACAGCCAAGATGCTTAGAGGACAGCGGTTTGCTTGTGTGGTATGCACAGGATAGGACTCCTTAGGGGGTATGCGTACCATTGACAAGCTTGCACGCAGCACGCACGCCGATTCTCCCATCCTACTATGCGGCCACAGCCAGCCAGGTGTGAGCGAGCCCTTAAGCGAGAGTGTTGAATCCACGACACTACCCACAAGAGAAACCTCACTCTAGGATGGCAAAACCCATGCCAGGTATACGAGGGGCCCTGAGCCAAACGCTACAGGGTACCGCCCCAAGAAGATCTCCGCGCTCACCTCCAGGAGCACCCACCAGAAGAGCGGATCGGCGAGACCGAGCCAGAGTCCACTCGCACCCGGGCACAGCACCTTGAGTCCGCCAGCAATGCTGTCACCCACCAGAGCCGCCTGGAGTCCACCAGCAGCGGCCTCGATGTAGGTCTTCCAACCAATCTCCTGGGAGACGACGTCTGGAATCCACCAGCAACGCCACGATTTCACCAGCAGGCCTCGGACAAAATTCCGGACCCTGCTGGGACGAGAATTCAGCCCTACTATGCAAAATTTTCGCCGCCTGCCCTTTACAATTGTCGTACCCTGGGCAGTGTTTTATGATACAGTAATGGTAATCTACCCTTTCACCGTGGGTCTCACTAGCGCGTAGCCGCCCTGGCGATCAACTTGACCACTCTTGGCACTCGCAGGCAATCTACATAAGCTTCCAACGTTGACCAAATCTTGTATATTGTAGTATTGTTGGTTGATAAGATTCGCGGATCTATCAGCGGTACCTCCTACAGTCACCAGTGCAACGCTCTGCATCGGCCTTTTGCTGCAAGGAATATCCATATCTACATCAGATACTTCAACTCTCGCCAAATGGCCGCCAACGAACAGGACGATGGCATAGAAGCATTTTTGGAAAATAGGAGGAACCGGGTTGTGCCAAACCCTTCAGCTCGAAATCCACAAATCAGCAAAGAATCGAATCAAGCGGATCTCATCGAAGAAGGTTATCAATACGACGGGCACAAGACCTGGGGCTTCGTAATCTATCGCACGACCTATGACAGCAACGAGGACTGGACCGAGTTTATACGTCGTCTGCGTTGGTGGACAACCGACAGCATGGAATTCTACGGCGGCCTGGATGTATTAGAGCGAATGGCCTGGACAGTCTTCGATGACCGCAAGCAGTTCGATAGCGCAGACACGGCAGCAGTCCGTCGCCACTTCCTCGATTGGGCCGAGACAGCTGTCCTGTCGGAGCAGCAAGATGCCGAGAGCAATCCACCTGTCGCTATGGAACACGCTCCACGATACTCTTACGGCGGCTCGCCACGCTACAGATACTGCATACAAGTCGATGCGGACGCGCTCAAGTCCTGCGTGCACGACGCTCCGCCACCAGAAGACTACAGCCCGGCAAACACCGGGTGGGTCAAAGTGATTGACAAGAAATGGATCACACGCAGCGAGAATCCGCTCTTCGCGGGAAAGCCAACTAATCCTCATTATTACGATCACGAGCCGGTCGAAGGTAACACCGAGGAGCATGTTGGCTGGCTCAAGGCTCCGTTGATGGACGTCATGGTCGGATTCTACCACATGTTCCGCGATCTCAATGGGTACGGGATCACGTATCGACGACCACCAACGGTGTGCGAATAGCCGTCGTTTTGAGGGTGCATGTGAGTCCTCGGGCAAAGCATGGTAGCGGGATTTGGGGCACTTTTCAAGACGCTGCAGATATTGCTCGAACCGTAGCCTCATATATGGTGTTGCAATCGCGCGGCAAGTCTACATAACTGGCAAGCCAGTGACCAGCCTCGTCGTGTACGCACTATGCAGATTGATACATTCCCACTCCAGCTCAAGACGACACACCCACGCATATAGCGTACGCGGGCCATAGAAATTGACAATCATCGCCGATGGCTGGGTTCCACTTGTAGAGCTGCGCAAACGTGACGCCGAACTGCGTCTGGATCTTACTGCAAGAGTCTCCACCAGCGATGGTGTAGTACTCGTTGCAGTTCGCCGCTATGCCAGCCTGTGTGGGCGCAGGCGCCGGAGCGGCTGATTGCGCTGTGGTGGGCGCTAGTCCTTTGACACAGTACGCGGATCCCAGCCATAGCTGGCTACAGTCGCTTTTGACTGTTCGAGTTGTCAGTCATGAGCCACTTTTAGGGGGATGACCTAGCTAGAGGGAATCCCTGCTAGACTTACCGCTCGGGTTCATTGCTACGAATTCAGCGAGTTAAAGATCGTAGAGTACCTGGATGTTGTATCAAGTGTCGCCTGACACGACGGTGTGATGCTGCTGGCAGCCCGCAACCTCGCCAGAAGCCGTTAGTCCGATTGAAATAGTAGTGGTTGTGCCACCGGTCGTGATCTTCGTAGGCGACATGGGACCGCTTGCGGTCGAAGCGATAGTCCCGATAGACTGCGTGGCGTTGATCCCGACGCAGAGAGGACGATAGTCTCCTTCGTCGATGTCGGCGTACAAGTTTGTTCCGCAGCTTGAGCTAAGCCACGTGTTCCATTTCAAAAGATCGGCAGCTTGTATGGAGTAGTCAAGCTCGATTTCGGAGCAACCGTACGACTGATTGTACGTGGGAGAGAGACGAACGAAGCAGTTACAATTCGCTGCGGTCCCACTGACAAGCTTGGTCGCGTTAATCGGCGCACAGTCGTCGCGCGAAGGGGTGACTAGAAGATGTTAGTCTCGAGCTCTTTCACGTCTTCGTAGCTCAGTTGCTCACCTATTACGTCCGTCGCTTGCACGCAGTAGCTATAGCCCGACTCCAAGCTACAAGTGCTCAAGTCCGATAAAAGACTGGGATTCCAAGACAAAAGTTGTTCAGTCGTGATACCTCTCTGCTCGGCAACGTCCCTGCAGGTGACAGGTCCACTGGAAGTGTAGTTGGCATACCAAGCACATCCAGCGTTCGTGCCCGGCGCATGCGGTAGGAAAGTGGGCTCCCAGTCGAAGCCTGCTGCCGTAGTCGACGTTGGAATTGCGGTGTTGACGGACGAAAATGTGTTGGGTGCAACTGTGATGCTTTGCTTGGTGCCGCTACTTGCAGTGTAACTGGCGTAAGAGCTTATGTCGCCGACTGACTGCACGCAGTACGATACGTCAAGGAGGAGGTTTGTACACTCCGCGTTGATCTCGGGGTTCAGGAAGTAGAAGTCGTGCAATGATATGCCGTTGCCGACTGACAGTGTCCCACACTGATCGCCGGGGACGATCTGATTGTGTAAACGTTAGCGACCCCTGATGACTTTGTGGGCCCAATGCATGTTGCCAAAGTACACGTACATTATACCATTTGCCGCACTTTCTGTTGGAGCCATCCATGGCATTGGAAGGGATTGGTACGGCTGCTGTTGGAGACGAAGTGACTCCTCCACCAAGGCCACTGGTGCCAGTGGGGTTGAGTTTCCCACTCGGGGGACTGAAAAAGGAATCGCGATCAACAACAATGTTCCAGCAGGGGTAATCGAGTCTTATGTGCTCACCTCAAGCAGACCTCGTAACCGATAAAATTGATTCTGTTATGACAGAGTGGATCGAAGTTTGGATTCCACGACATGAATTGAGTCAGCGTGATAGACGGATGTGCCAGAGCAACCGAGTCGCAAGTGTCGTTGGAAGTAAACGTGTACGTATCGCAGGTGGGCGGAGAGCAGAAGCTGTGGCCTACGGAGGCATTAAAGTTTCGACAGTACATGTCCCAGCCATTGTAGACCAGCAGATTATAAGTACTGACGTTCAGGTATTGCGACAAGCCGGTGCATGTATCTGTAGCTTGCACATAGTACGTGCCCGTACATCCAGGTACTAAGCTGGGAGAGGTAGTAGCGGTGCTAGGCGCCGTGTCGCTACCACCATAGGTAGTGGGTGTAGCATAGGTAACTTATACTGCTTCGAATTACAGCTGGAAGTGAGTGAGGCGAAATTGTCCGCAAGACCTTGGTCGTAGCCCAAAGGATCGGCCAGTTAAAGTTGTTGCGCCCTAAGCCAGCAATCCGAGCAGCTTTGCGCAGAGTTCAGGTCCGCTTGCGTCGCCCAGCTTGCTATCAGCGGGTCACAGTATTGCCCAGTCTTGCTGTAGTATAGTATTAGAAGCATTCTGCAGCCGCATCAACGACATCCGCATACCTGTCCTGCCTGCAAGCGAGGTTGTATGTGAAGATGTAGCTGTCGGCGAAGAAAGTAGCTAGTAGCAATCGTCAGTCCTTGATCATTCTGGCACTGCCTTCCGTCCAACTTACCAGGATACGCAACGCTGTCCAGACTCACAACATCGGCGCTGGAGCAAGCCTTGGCGATGGTTGAACGGGCGCTCTGCAAAGAGCTCTTGCAGCCAATGGTGCAAAGAGACGTTACACCATCACTGTCGATGGCACCGTCACTACGCTAGCGTTCAGCATAAGATCGAAAGGTTGAATTCCAGAATGCTTATTGACAAACCTGATGGACAAGCCAGCAAGACCGCCTGGGCACGTCCAGGCCCCGCAAGAGTCAATCAGCTTGATGTTCAATTGATTGATGATTGACCCTTTTTATACATCAATCAAGCACTTGAATGAGGCATATGTACATCAATCAAGCAGGGATATTACCTACAGCAATCAAATGATTAATTAAGATGATTGAGAAGTTGGTAGGAGGTGTTTTTTGAGAAAAGTTGTTGTTTTTGGATACTTACATAGAGATAGACAACGGAAAAGATAACCCCAACCCTGACCCTTGTCGTTCTGACCAATGAGAGTGCCGCATCTGCTGCAAAACACCCCCGAAAGTCGTGACTCCAGACCGATCGAGCAATCGTCTGAAGTAGCTCTCAAGCCACCACCAACCTCCCAAACGCCATTACTATACCAAAAAACACCCGCTATGGCCTCACAAACTCGCAGAAGCAAGCGCACACATGAGTTCATCGAACCTGAGTCTCTAAATACCGTTCGGACGTCAGCAAGGAAGAAGAAATCGACCTACAAGGCTTCTCAGACTTTACTTCCTTTTGCTTCTAAGACCCCTTCACAACTCGGCTAGAGCCAGCAACAGCGATCACCAACACCACGAGAGTCGTCAGCATCCCCTACTCCTGGATCACCTACTCCTGGACTGTCACAGGCCTCAAGCCTAAGCGTGGCAAGTGTGCATGGTAGTAAGAAGAAGGGTAATACTATTAAGGCAGTGAGACGTGTGTACTTCGAGGTCGACTTCGACCTCGTAGGGCATGAGTACAGCATACGTGCGCGCACACACAGATCAATGGCGCAGAGCCAGGTCTCATGGATCTACCTACATGGTGTTGAATTAGAGAAGGGCAAGGGTAGATACTGGCTCTGTAAGCACTGCTACGATGTAGGTAAGAACAAGATACTGTCAGCCTCATCAACAGGTAGTATTGCGACGCACCTAAACAACCATGGCTTCTATCCTCCAGGAACACGAGCATCTTCGAGTGCAAGCACGACCAGCACTACGATAATGGATAGCTATCTTGAGAGCCAGCACCCTTTACAGGCCGAGCGATGGCGCGAGGACTTCGTCAATTGGATTACCTACGACAACATCTCGTTTGAACAGGCTGCCAGTCCTTGGCTGCGCAAGGTTATACTCGGTGGAGGCACTCAAGTACAACACCTCCTACCTTGCGCGCGCACAGTCCGGTCGTGGTTGACAAGCACCTTCAGCGACCGCATTACCGAAGTCAGGACCTCTCTAGCACGCAGCCGCAGTAGGATTGTGCTATCCTTCGACGTATGGTCATCGCCAAACTACCACTCCATGCTTAGAGTTGTTGCCCACTGGATCGACGCCGACCGGCAGCTGAGAACTGGCCTACTAGCTATAAAGGTCCTCGAGGGCTACTACGGTGTTGAATAGGCGGATATACTACAGGAGGTCATCACTACCTATAACATCGAGCACAAGATTAGCGCCTTTCAGATTGACAATGCTACTAATAATGACACAGCACTCGACGCGCTCGCAAGCAGCATCCCTAGAGTCGACCGCAAGCAATCACGACTGCGCTGCTTCGGTCACATCATTAACCTTGTAGTCAAGGCCTTGCTATTTGGAACAGGCTCGACTTCACTATAGCAGCAACTCGGCGAGGCCGGCGACGATAATGCATTTAAGGTCTGGCGAGAGCAAGGCGCAATCGGCAAGCTTCACAACATCGTCTTCTATATTACTCGCTCTGATCGACGCCGCCGTGACTTTGAGCGCGCTCAAAAGGTCGACAGCAGCGACCTCACGCTCCAACTAGTGAGGGATATTGGTGTGCGGTGGAACAGTACCCAGGCGATGATCCAGCGCGCTCTGCGCCTCAAGGATGCACTATACAGATACTGCAAGCATTGGAGACCTATACATGGCGAGAGTTACGACCTTATGAGGGATATGCTTGACGCTACGGATTGGGAAGAGTTAGAACACTTCAACGAGTTGCTCAAGCCTTTCGAAAAGGCGACCAAGCGTACCGAAGGCAATGCTATTACTGGCAGTCATGGCGCTCTGTGGGAGGTCATCCCAATCATGGACTATCTATTCAACACTCTCAAGATGCATGCTGACGAGATTACGGCTACACCGAGCCTCTTCAGTGACCACTACCAGCATTGCATCAACCACGGCTTTGTGAAGCTCCAGGAGTACTGTACAAAGATAAATGACAGCCGATTCTACAGCGCCTCTACCGCTCTCAATCCTAACATGAAGTTTACCTACTTCGAAGAGGCGTGGGCTAGCAAGCAAGGAGGTCGTGAGGCCATAGCTAATGCGCGGCAGATGACACGTGAGCTATACCACGAGTATCTCGCTCGCGTAGAGCCGCCGGCACTAGCATCACCACTAGCCTCTTCACTGTTTATGAGCTAAGGGCTTGACGATGATGAAGATCCCTTATGGGCAGCAACCTTTGGCAAAAGGACGACGAGCCCTGAGCAGGACCGAATACACACGCGCAAGCTACAAGAGACCGAGCTCGAGCGCTTCATGACCGACGAGCTTGATACCACGATCACTATAACGGATGCCGCAGGTCAAATTATCAAGAAGCAGATAGAGCCGCTACGTTAGTGGCGCGAGCGCGGCGAGCACCTTTATCCAACACTGGCAGTTATGGCTTACGACCTCCTTGCGATGCCGGCAATGAGCAGTGAGTGTGAGCGCGCATTTAGTAATGCGAAGAGGCTCATTGCAGAGCAGCGGTATAACCTTAAGCCTGACATCATCGAGGCTGATCAATGCATTAAGAGCTGGCTCAAGAACGGCATCGCTGACGGCTAAGCGATCTTCACTAACATTGCGGCGGCATTGGATGAGAATGACGAGAATACACAGATTACCTAGGCTAATACACGCTCCGATTCAAGCTCCTATAACCTCTCTAAATCGCTCCAAATTAACACTATAAACCTCAAATATTCATGGCCTTGGCGGCCGCACACGGCTCCATCAGGACTCCGACAGAGCGATATAACGCAATCTACTACAACTTCATCCTTATCCTCATTGCGAGCATCTGCGCGGCGCGGCTCCTACTACTTTATGACTCCGGCGCCTCGATTTGACGGCATCTGCCTCACAAACGCGCCAATCTCACGACTCCGGCGGCATCTACAACTCCTACTTCACCCTCACTGCGGTTGAGCGCGCGCCAGCCTTATAGAGCGGTGAACATCATTCCTAATTGGGACGACGGCGGCAACGGCAACGGCGTCATTCAAGAGCAAGGAATACAAGGTGGCAGGAGCAAGAGCGTGCAAGGCGACGACCTCACCAATCTACAATACAGACGACGCCTTGGAGGCTCTGGAGCGTGTACTGCACGGCAATCACAGCAAGCACTCAATCAAGCGCTTGTTTGATTGACATTGGAGCTACAACAGTCAGTTATTTGCTTGATTGAGGTAGATCTACAACAGTCAAGCAGTTGAGGACCTCACAACAATCAATTATTGACTGTTGCGGAGCCTGGGCACGTCACGCTGGTGTTGAGGGCTGCCAGACAAGGAGTCGATAGGTTGTATGGCATAGGCATGTGCGGTCCCTGTAGTTGTTGGGCATGCACAGAGATGGCCAGCGCCGCCAGTAGAGGTATTATGGTGGTCTTTGCCATCGTGAGGACTATGTTGGAAGAACGAGGAACTAGATTGAGTCGCACAAGGGCCAGAGACGAGTGGAAGCACCAGAGACCTCTAAGTCCAGTCGCTGACTTGTCCCAATGAACGTCCTTTGGTGGGTTGGCGATCTTCACCTTGGTCACAGGCTACATGTTCCCTCGAGGTTCAGCCGTGGCCCTTGTCGAGCGCGAGCTTCGAAGCGAAAATGCCGTATGGGGATCTTGTGGAGATGGTGGCAGCCTAAGCGGTTGAGCAAGCATTGTACAAGCCCAGACCAGGTTGTGTGTTGAGGTGGAGTATTTAATATGTAGGGTATAGGCAGTATGCTTCGACCAATGTTGTGTGTTTACGTCAGTTTACAAGTGTTACAAGGGCTGTATATGGCTCGTCTCGGGCTAGGCTCACGCAAGATTGGTGTTGGCACGACAAGCGTTATAGGCCGTGAGGGGGATATATCTCATGGGTAAGAATCTACCGACGTAACTTAAGCGGATTCCGGGAGGAAATATGCGGACGCCGCGTCAAGTCTTATAGCACAGGCCAGTCTGCCAGTGCTTCACTCACAAGGGGCTCGCCCTTCACAACTACTAAGGAGAGGCTCTCGATAGTTGAAGATCTTGAAAAAGCATTAGCGAGACGATCATGATTGGAGAGTCATTGGGACTAGAGGCGGATCTAGGACAAAAGCAGCGCAAGAAGCACTTGCGCAAAGACTAGCCAACGCGTGGAAATCCGTCAATTGCCAGCGCTTCTTTGCTACCCGCAATCGATTGATTGATTGATTAATTGTTTCATTCAGGCTATTCACGGTGACCGTATGAGCCGTCCCTATATAGGCACCTAACTAAAAAAAGAATTTCGCTGCCTTGCCTCACAGTTGTGAAACGGGTGCAAACGAGTGTCGGTCCTTCCTTTAACCAATCTGTCCTTCCCCCGGCTGGTATGTGAGCCGGCCTGTCTCTTATAGGTACTGGACCGTAGCCTCAAGAACCGTCAAGTCGGGTCTCTAGTTGTCTCTCTCTCCGTTGAGTAGCTTTCCTGATTTTGCGTCTCTACGCTTTCCCCACCCGCCTAGTAAGTAAGATACATCACCCCACCGATGACCGGCGGCAGCCTGTAGCGTTTTCCGCTGAATGGCCCACAGCGGGCATATACAGAGGACGTGACGGACAGTCTCGTCGTCGGTACCGCAGGGGCATTCACCCACCTCGACTATACTTATACGGGATAGATACTGGTTAAGACGGCAATGCCCTGTTCGTGCTCGGATAAGAATTGAGGCCTGTTCGGAAGAGAAGGCCCCGTGTAGACGTAGTGTGTGTTGTCTCGGGAGAGCTTGGTCGAGCTTCCACGTGTACTGGCCAGGGAGGCCTTCGGAGTCGAAGAGGGTGAGGTCGCTCTTCCTCTCGTTCTCGACCATGCGGATCATCCCTGCGGCTTCTCTGATCCTTCTAGCTAGTGGCACCGTTAACGCGCCGTCCCGGCTTGCAGCCTCTCGAGCTGCTCTGTCTGCCTGCACCCCTAGGACACGAACAAACCGTCTCTGTTTCTTCGCTAGTCCAAATTTGGCGGGGTACCAAGGTTCAGCATTATGAAAGACGAACTCCTACGAGTCTTTGCTTCATTCCCGCCCTTCATGTATATTGAGCGCTATGTACCACTAAAATGGTCTCCGAACCCGAAGATTCTGTGTTGAACCATGCTTGTCCTCAAGAGATCATTGACACAGCCAGGTGACGAACGCAGTGGCTGTAGCTACACCCGCGCTGAAAAGAGCGACAGCAGGTGCCAGAAAGCCTACCATTCCCAAGCTAGTAAGAGTTGCAAAGATGCCTCCTGCTGGAGTGAACGCCCCGTATGCCCAACCCTGTAAAGCGGCGGCCAAGGAACCTCAAAAACTGTCAGCTGTCATCAGCATCTTCCGGAGGTGGTGGTAACTTACCAGGAATTACACCGGATGGCCCAAAGCCTAGACACAGCACGAATGTCACAATAATGGTAAACGTGACCCACCATACAGTGATGAGGACGAGTGTCTCTGGACTTGTGTTAGCCAAATCAACATTACCTCATAGCGTCCCAAGATGAGGCTTACGAGGCTGTGCAGTCCACTTCGCAAAACCACTTGCGTGGCTTAGGACAAAGTCCCAGACTGGATCACTCTGGCCGCTGAATTCATTCAAGCCTGCGGTAGTGCCCGAAGCGCCTACCACTTTCCAGCTGGCAAGAACAAGATAAGGTACCATGGTGGACAACCCTTGCGCAAAAGAAGAGAAGGACTTCGAAGAAGACCCGAGCTAGGTACGCAAATTCGTTTTGTGCGTAGAAACTGATTGGATATTTGGAGGATCTGAGGATTTGGTACGGGAATGCAAGCTCAGTAGTTTGACAAACAGATATGTTTGGTAGTAGTATAAAGATCAACTGAGAGTAAACAGTCACCGCTGCAGGCAGGCCGATACTTATCACAACACGAGTCGGGCGCAGCATCCATTGTACTGAGTGGAATTGGTTGGACGACTGCCCTTGAGCGACACGCCGTACCACAACCGAAGGGGAACAGCTAGACGAGTGGCACGGATGTCCTCACAAAGAGCTTTGAGGTGCAGGCTCTACGCGCCGCATCTCTCGCTTGCTACAGACAAGCAAAACTCCTTCGACGCCGCATGTCCAAGTGGGGGCTGCGCCTCACAGCAGCAGCTGTAAGCGCCTTCGCGCGACGCAAGCGCCCTCCTCTGCACATGCGATTCGAAGCCGCCTCAATCAGTCATTGTTTATCTATCCCCGCAATACCATGCTGAAACTGAATACTCGCGTTCGAAGCCCCTCGGCCGCCTGAACACCTGACGGGCCATGCCTAATTCGGAGCAATACCACTTTGACCATGCATACCGCTTTGACAACCTACTAACTTAGAGCAAATTTCGAATTGCGATTTCTTGAATTCCTGCACCGCATGCTGACGCCCAGCGTGCTAACTTACGGCGAAGCAGCAGTTCAAGCGTATTGCTGTTTGAGATGCAGAAGCGGTTGAATGGCCGCAGGATTTTGTGATGGTAGGATGCAGGTAGGCGGAGCAGAGTGCATATTGCATAGCCGCCGGTGAGGGTTTACGGACGTGAACGTCCGAAACCGCTTGCGCTAGCAGTTTGCACAACGCCAGACGTTGGTGTAACGAAGGTGACGGGTCAAAGACTATCATGTCTGCCAAAGCCCGTCGGTAAGGGTTCTGAAATACTTCGAAGGGCTGGGGACCAAATTCCACCGGTTTTGGCCAGACTCTACAAGGATTTCCCTCGTCCGGCGTGGCAATAGTTGGCACTTTAGGAACGCACCACCCACTGATGTGGAACGCGGCACATTCCTCGATGATGCGATGCGCGATCGGGAACCATTCAAAGATCCATGAGGGACTAAGTGATGCATGTGAACCCTCGTTCGGGAAAGGGTGTTGTGTAGGGGATGCAGCGCTGGTTCTCAATGTATAATGATTGTTCCCAGCGACAGGAAGTCCACCACAGCAGCGGAAATTTGCAAAGACCATTCGAATAGAGAAGCGTGACAAGGGCGACTATACTCTATTGCTGGGGACTCTGGAGTTGACTTGACCCCACTTTGCACCCCCCTCCACTCGAAAAACATCCCAAACGCACATACGAGTCCTCTCCTCGAACTTCATGTACATGGTATGTCTATGTTCCTTGAAGCATAGCCGATATCTGTTTCTTCATCATCCGCGCCCTGTCCCTCATCTCTACATTCATGTTTTGGGGGTTCTCTTTTCTCCTGCTATCCCACCCAGCGCGGTCCGCTGCTCCTGCGCCGCATGCAACTCCCTCCGAGCCTTGCTTATGCGTTACAACAGGCAGTGCTTAGCGACAGCACCGGCATCTCCATTCGCGAGAGCATCGAGCGTCATCAATAATAGTCTCCAATATTGGTAAAGCGTGTTTCTAGGTTCAGGCAACAGGCCAGGCGGCAAAGAGTACGATGGAGAGATAGGCTGCGACCGATTGGAACTTAGTCGATCTTTCGAGGGTCCGCGTTGCGTGTGCAAGTAACTCGCATGAGGACGTGGACACGCCCAATAGGACTGGTATACAAGCGATGTGGCGTCGGCAGATGTGGTGGCTTAGCGGCGCGTGAAACGCGTCCTAGGCGAGCCTACCCACAGTTGACTGGCGTATTCCGCGGTGGCTGCAAACAAAACTTTAAACTGGTCACGCACTTTGCGCGTGTGTGGCGATCTGTACTGTAGCTGTCAAGATGATCTTGCGGACGAGTTGTGAACCCCCCACCAAAGTCACAGTTGCCCATTTTTGCTGTATTGCAGACGAGCCTGAGTCCAGGCATTATGTCAGCCGCCACCAAGCCCTGAATCGAGAAAGCATGCACTCTAGTGCATGCGTCGCGAAGACACTATAGGCTCCACTAACGTGCTAGTAACGTAGTCACTCCCAGATGATGTCACACGAGTGGGGATGCCGAAACACTGCAAGAAAGTCATTCACGACTGCACGCTTTTAGGCCACGAGTACAGCGCTCGATCACTAGCGTTGACTGGGAAGCCGCAAGCCGGGTAGACAGAACACCCTTGCCAGGTATAATAATAAACACGGGAAAAGTATTCCTCGAGCGCGATGGTAGTCACAAAGGTGTATAGACTCCGTGAAGGCTGTACCCGCCATAACTTACTGAGTGGCTTGTCATACTGCGCCTAAGCGCGATCAAAGGCGTATATATGCTAAGACGTGGTATGACACGGAATCGAAAGGCTGCGTGTTGTGACATGAAGCCATCATAGCTATGTGATCGATAACACCGCTAGAGCTTCGGATCGCACATATATGAGCTACTCTGACCGGATGAAGATTGACGATCCACCTCAAGCAACGACCACAACCTCACACCAACGACTCACCCTGTGTTAACAATATTAGTGTTGATCGGAAACGACGCCTGGGATCATCATGGAACCGAAAGGACCTGCGAGCTTCCGCCAAGTGTGGTGGCTTTAGCTTTGCTTACTGCTAACAACAGCCTTGTTCATAATTACTGCGTTGTATGCTAGTCGCCCTAGTGTTTTCTTAGTAGCAGGCTATTTTACCGCGTCAATCAGCAGACCTGTACGTAACTTGAGGGTTCTGTCTGGAGTGACCGATATCCTACTTGCAGCGACCTTCTCTTCAGTTCTGGAAAGAATCCAGTGGTCCTTGATCGTACGAAAACGAGGGCCACGGTTTACCGAGTTGCTGGCATTCCATGCCAGTAAGTTACTGGGTATCTCGGGTTGTTAAAGCTGACGTATGGGAAAGGTAGCCTGGATGCAGTCGCTCGAGCGATCTCCCAGATCCGGCTGCTTGTTGCCGTCTGCTGTGCGGTGTTGGGAATCATCATTATGGGTACGTCCAGGCAAGAAGAAGCAAAGTACTGGACAACTAGCTAAATTTTATAGGTGATATGCAGAATATTCCGTCTTATCGTACCATCCTCACGTGGGATCTCCCTAGTGGAGCCGGCCTAGGCGAATTCAATGGATCACTCGCCTTTCTGTCTGCAGCCCAGATTGATCGTATCTTTAGCAGCTCTCAGGTTAACACGTTCCTCACTAGTAACGAACTCGCTATGGATCTCACTGATGGCCAATCGAGAGCCCTGTCTTGCGACCAACTGGATCACTCTACATCAGCTGCTACATCCGAGAGGATAGTATTCATGCCGGGCGGCGCGCCCATGGAGCTCGTGATGGCAGACGGATATCCTGACGCCGATGTCCTTATAGCGTACGATATGAATGGCTACGTGTTACGCTACGGTCCAAGTAATCTCGAAGGCTCCTGGAATTCGACAAAGAGACCGAATGCCGCACGCTGGGTGTAGAGACCGGAGCGGTGAGACTCTATATCAAGAACGCAGAAGCAAACAATACCCTCCAAGCTCGTAAGTGCAAGCGAAAGCCATCAAGATTGTATACAAGCTAATGGCCACTACAGGTATCGTGAAATGTCCCACTGCCATAGCATTCACAGCTTCTTAATGTATCACTAAGACAGCTTAGCACACCAATACTTCTCATGCGATATCGACGACTTTGACAACTACCTTTCGGCGTGCGGACGTTTCATACCACCGCTCCAATACATCTATCGCGTCGCATATGTTCAAGACAGATGAAGTCAGGGCTCCTGTCAACGCATCTGATCTATTAGACGCTTATATGGTTTTCACCAAAGGTTCGGGTGCTATGCTGGATCTGATGTTGGCACAGCAGACGACATCAACCGTCTCTATAGAGGAGCCAACCAGTGGCGACACCAGCATTAGTGCGCTCGATAATCTGCTGAACACCTTTGAGTCCGTTGAGCGAAACGCCTCTAGCGGTAGCCCCAAGCGACAGTCACTGGATGAACAGTCTCATGGTGACACAGACCTTTTCAGTGGTCTTCTTAGCGCTGCTGGAGTTCAATTGCCCGGCTCTAACCCGATGTTTCTAGTAATGCCGTTCGCAATGCTCGAAGCCTGTTCGCTTACTAGGTCAGAAAACCCAAGACTGGCCGCTTATTGCACAAATTTCCTGCAAAACTTTCTTGCAATACCGCTTTACTGGTGCCACAAGCTCCTACCAACCCGTGCTACCATAGGAACCGGTATGATGGACTTCCTTAGTATCCCAAGCGACGACACAAAAGCTGGAACCATGCAGGATTTTATGGAGTATCTCGGGTTAGACGATGCAAATGTCAAACTGATGATGGAAGAACAACTTGACAGCAAGATTGCCATCGCGAAGCTTAAATACATCGTTCAAGTTAGCCGACCTCCACTTGTTGCGTATTGTGTCATCACCGGCTTGATCATAGCTCTCTGCTTAGGAGCATTGGTGATGGGTAGCATGGTCGATGTGGAATATGGGCCGTTCGCACTTTGGGAATTTGTGAATCGAGTGGAAACCCATGTGCGGTACGAAGATCAATCGGATGATACGAATACTGTTGGAGCGATCTTAGAAGCCCGTGGCAACCAGAGGTCGGACTTGGAGGCCTTGGACTGCCAGATCCGCCCTATAGTTGCATAAACCGTATGAGCTCAAGTAGTAAACACAAAACAATCGGCCCTACACGCAATCTATTTGATCTGAGTCGATTGATTCAATCAGGCTAATCCTGGACTAGAGTCCCCAGCTCTTTTTCTGCTTCGTTCATCTGAGCAAATAAACGATCATCCACTTGCCTGCCAATTTTCAGACTGATACGTTCTTCGTGTGCGACGTGTTCTGAGAGAGCTGATGTGAACAGCTTCAGTCTGCTGTATAACGTCACGGCCAAACGTCAAAGGAGCAAAAGCCCAAAGAAACGTCTTGAGACTTTGGGTATTGCTCTGTATCCAGTAGTATCAGACAACAGAGGAACTGTAGGGGTGCGGGTACTGTGGGGGTTGCTACAATTATTCAACTAACGTTACCACAAGGGTTACAGTGCCTCTGGGATCACTAAAATAATTCACCGGTACTTGCTTAGGGAGGTCGACGAGCTCTTTATCTACTACCTCTGGCTTGTTCAACCATCTTGCAGGAAGCTTAAGCAATAAGATCGGAGTCGATTCTTCCCGTCTGACACAACCCCACTGTCAAGCATACCACCTTGTTGACGTGAGTGCTGCAGGCTTGCACACAAACAAACAAGCCAACTTGAGACCTACCGACTTGTTTGTTTGCGAGACTAGAGGTAATTGTTTGCTTGTTTGCCAGATTTGGAGGTATGTTTGTGAGCTTGTTGGATTTGCGAAACCGATCTTGGCGTCCCAAAACAGCTAGATCAGGGTCGTCTCAGGGTCCTAGGCTGATTTGAGGCGATGATATAACCCTAACCCTAGTGATATCATATCAACTTTAAAAAGGAAGGAAAACAAAGTGGGGCTATACCAGCTTTTCACAAATTCAGCAAGGCTTATAAGCCTTGCGAGGATCATGTTTGTTTGTTTGTGAGTACCGATAGCCTTGTTTGTTTGCCAAAACAGAGGACTTCCTTGTGAAGTTGTGAAATTGTTTGTTTGTGTGCAAGCCTGGAGTGCTGTGAGAGGGAACGCAACCAGCGAATAGAGCCAGAACTTCCTTGACAAAGTCCATCGGCCTGACCTTTCCTATTCCTCTATAGCAAAGTCAGTAAAGCTCATTTCAACTACCATTGATTGAGAAACTCGGCTGTTGAATGTCTTTGAGGGTGATATGTTTGATGTTGAGGTCCAGTGTTCTTAAATTTGCAGCCTAAGCGGGGGTAAGATAAGACGAACCATCATCGCAAATTGCAGCCTGGTGTAATGATACCCGTCCTGAATCCTGAAAAAAGATCACATAATGATGCCAGGGACCCGAGAAAAAGCGAATAAGAGACAAGTACAAGGAAAGCTCGGCAAGTTCGACCAACGTCGGTAACACCAGGCGGCCTCCGTTGAGTCAAGATAGACTCCAATCTCCGCGCGTGTCCGCTCAAAACACGTCCCAACCCCCAACATCGGTTCTCTCTGTCGACTTCTGTGTGCACAATATGCCTGTATCTGCCAACACGTGGCTGCGAACTGCGACTTCGCTACTTTCATCCTCCACCGCATCCCAGAATTTTGGAGTTCTCCTTCCCTAGTCTCGTGTTCCGCGCTGTCTGTTGTACCCGCTCGCCGTCCAACCACTTTACTGATTGAGCTAGACATTCCTGCAAACGCTGTAATACATATACTAGGAGCGCACAAGATACGCACGGGACACGGGACTTTCGCGCATATAAGAAAATTACAAATGGTGAGTACAAATGTCGTACACTTCAGTTGGCCATCGCACGACCCGAGGAGCGGGGAGAAACCTTGTCTTCAAATATCGCTGCCATTTGGCTTTGGAGCGTAAGTTATACTTACGTATCGAACATTACTCCAAACAGTATGATGGACAGCATGAATGGAAAGCTCTCCACGAACCATATCAAGATTGTGGGTCTTGCGTTTGATACGTAGTGGTACCATTCGCACGAGCGCGAGGATTCCCGTAGGCGCTCGCTTTACCTAGACGATAGATGAGTCCGCTCTCAAGCGAGCGAAGCTCTTTCAAGGGGTAGTGCGGAATATGTCCGACGGATCGTGCCGATCTACTGCATGTGGACCGTCTGACGCCGTGCCTGGTCAGCCGATGAAGCGTATGGATCATCTGGAAAGCGTCCGAGGATCGCCGATTGTCGACATGCTATTCCGACACAGCAGAAGCACTTGATCGCTTAGGGCCTTGCGGTTATCTCGTTCGGCGAGCAGGGAACCGCTCATGCTGCCGGCAAACGTTCCACATGCCGCTTTGTCGCTTTCATTGCGCTTCCTGCACGGCCAGACGTTCCATGTACAAAGCCGCGCTAGAGATCCGACCACTCTCGCGCTGGAACTTAGCGCTGGCATAAAGTCAGAAGAGTCAATCGACGGAGTGATCACCTGCTACAAGGAGGGGCTGCAGGACCCGGATACTCGGATTCCAAGTATCCATATCGATTACTTGTTGTGTACCATGTCAACAGGCCGCATCGCCATGCGACAGATCAACAAAGAGCCGTATCTGACCAGACTTGTCGTAGCCTTGAACGAAGATATGATTTTCGAAGGAGCGTATGTACTGTGCCAGTATCTCGGTATCGTACTGCAACTTGGGGAAGACTGCTGGGAGAGACACCACCTGGAGAGCGAGCGGAGAATGTCTGCTAAAAGTCGAGGACTTTCTCACACCAAGCGGAAAATATTGGCCTTTTCTGACCCAATCTACACTCCTCAAATGTTACAAAAGGCGGCGAGGATGTCTGTTGACCTAAGGTAGTCGTTGTGAAATGCCAAAAGGAGTCTGCTTAGCCATGAGGATGCAGGCTCCGCAACAGTCAATAATTGATTGTTGTAGATCTAACTCAATCAAGCAAATAACTGACTGTTGTAGCTCCAATGTCTGTCAATCAAGCGCTTGCTTGATTGAGTGATTATCGTGATTGCCGTGCATTGCACACTTGAGGTCCTCCAAGGTGTCGTTTGTAGTGTAGATTGGTGAGGTTGTCCCGTTGCACGCTCTTGATCCTGCCACCTTGTATCTCTTGCTCTTCAATGACACCGTCACCGTCGCCATCGCCGTCCCATATGCGTAGAAAATTTTCCTACGTCCTATTCGCAGCTGACATCTTCTACCTACAAGTCTACCTTCTGCACCACTGTCCTGCCCAACGACTGTACTGTTCCAATTGTAATGGAAAAGCTCCAAGAAAGCCCGATTGACCCTGCGGCATACCACCTCCTTACACTCAACATCATTCAAGACTTAGAACGGTGCCAAATTTGGCCAATGCACTATATCATCACGAAGATATTGCACGCGCTTCGATCATACATATTGATGTTGAAACGGGCTACATCGCAGCATCAGGTTCTATGTCTCCCGAGGCTAAAAGGTCATTTTGCGAGGTAGACGATCTCTAGAGCCAGAAAGAGGATCATGATGAAGGAGACAAGAGGCCCTTCCGAGGTCTCGAAGCTTCCCAACTTTGGAAACGCCAGATCACCCAAGATGATACAGATTTCGCTAGGCGGCTAAAGGAAGAAGAGTGTTAGGCTCAAAAGAAGACAGTCCGCTCGAGCTTTCGGTAAAGGGAGATGGCGATGTCGGGGCAAAACGCTACGGTGTATCGCTGGATGACATCAAGCATCTGAGCAGCCGGTCGATTGGCACTTTCGGGCCACTCCCTCAGAAGTGGCATGAGTTTCTAGGACTGGCGAGATACAGAAGCAGAGGGCAGAAGCATGGAACGCAGTCAAGCGGCGATAACGGTAGCATCTACACGCAATCGCAGGTTCCCGGCTAGTGGGCAGCTGTAACGATGGCGAACAACTGCATGAGAGGGTGGGGTGCGGCAATCGGTGTGTTGAGGGAACAGGGCGAGGACAGGATTCGGCCGGAGAAGGATAGCACGGCGACTGGTATTTCAGAGGAAACGAGAGTGGAAGCGAGCCAGGCCGGTAAATTCAAGACAAAACACACCGTCACTCCGTCTAGTAGAACGTAAGCTTCTACGGTGAGACTGGGAATGCAATAAAGCATGCAAAGTGGCTAGGCTCGAGGCACAAGTCGTTTGCAAAGTCGATTGAGGAGGGCAAAGATGGCAACGCCGCGTTGAATGAACTACTGTCGAAGAAGGGATCACACGAAGGAGTACAGCAAGCCGGGAAAGATAGACAAGTAGATCAATGGGCGGTATAGACAGGATGTGCGTTTCCCAATGTCGAGGAGGTTCGTATTGCGCGTGCAGACAACTCGCAGAGGAATACTGTATGGACAACGTCTAATGGAATTGATTCGCAAGCGCCGTGGCGTCAATAGGTGTGGTAGCTTAGTGCCGTACGGAACGCTTATCAGGCTTGGCGACAGGCCTAGCAACCTGAAACCAATCGACGAATCTCACGTAGGCTGCATTAAAAGATTTCGACATGGCTATACTATGCTATATAAATTAGAAGCTACGGATAGCCCATCTTTCTACGTTTGAGCGTGACTCAAGAGACTCTAGACGTACCGATGCCAAGACGTGGTGTGATGCCAAGTTAGAAGGCTAAGCGTTGTGAAACGAGGCCGTTGTGGCTGTGTGACCAATAGGCTTGCCAGAGCTCCATATCATTTGTACGAGGGTCACTCTGGTCGACACAGACGATAGAATCTGACGACCCACCACAAGTAGCCGCCACAATCTCACTTCGACAATTCACTCTGTGTTGACAATGTGAGCAGCGACTGTGATAGATGCACAGGAGCGTCACGGGATCTATAGGACCTGTGAACTTCCGCGAAGCGCACAGGTGTCAAAGCGAAGGGCATCTCCCAATGATGTTTCTGCCAACGCTCTCCTAAGCGTCGAAGCTTGGACGAAGCCGCACCTGTGGCCAATGTTGGACGTACGACGATCGAAAGTTCCGATGATATAGTACGGAGCTCAGGATTGGTGCTTTCCACCAGAGTTCGCTGAGGCGCATCTGATGGCGCGCTAGTGTAGCAGGTGCTTCGCGACACTCCAATCTCCAGTGTCGGCCGCTCTATATGTACGTTGATTTCCCTCGTAACGTTGTCAATCTGGTAACATCACAGTTACTTGCGTGGAACACATTCTTAAAGGTTCACTTGGGCTAATGTCTTTGTTACACATATCGGTCGCTGAAGCAGCTACGATCATCAATGTTGCTATTGTGATTGGTCAGACTACACCTCAACAGAAGCATTCGAGCATTTTCTAACTATCTCCAGTCAAGCTCAGCTATCCGCTTATGTTGTCTATATTAGCAGTGAGCTCTATCAGAAAGGAGACAAATGCGGCGACCTGGTATCGAATTGTTATCCTCAGATTTTGAGTCGATGCTGACGAACGCAGGTCCGTGCTTGGTCGTTTGATCAATAGTTCTTATTGGCCCATGATGATGCGTACAGATTCTGTCTCGTCGCGTAACGTTGAGAAACACGTCAGCAATATAAGTATGCTTTGCACTTTCGTGGCTTCGCTGCTTGTGATCGTCTCTGCAACCACGCCCCTAGGACTTTATGCTACTGTAACGGAACGACGCTCGGAAGTATTCTTCACGTATGCAAAAGACGAATCGCCAATCGGAAAAGCTACACCTCTGCACCACGACTATGGGATCAACCGAGTTTGTGGATCGTGGTTCTACAAGGGTTGCTTGAGTGACCAGAACGAATATCTATTCACTGAGAACGATTCGACTCTTTCCGTCCAACAGCTGCAAAACGCAACAAAGTCAATATCAACGAGTGTCGCCCTCAACATCACTCAAGTTTTCGGCGATTCTTCTACTGAAGGTAATAGCACGATCGCAAGCGCCTTGGACATCTACTATCGCTCATTCATCAACTATAACAACAAGACTCAGCCTGGAGAGCAAGAGCATACACGATGGTTCGACGAAGGTCGTCCTCGTACGCAAGGACGATTGAACTATTTCCAGAGTTTCATCTCAAACGATGAATTGAAGGCAATAGATGGCTTGGTCGTGTCCACGCAAGATGACCCAGGGATTGCCTTCCGCAACCACACTTTGCCCCCTTCTTCTACGACAGGATACACATGGACAGAAGATCTTCTGTGGCTCGAGCCACAGACTGCGTGCACTGATCTCAACATCACATATGAATACACTATACCTTCTCCCGATGTGACGAACGAAGTACCCATGGCAAAGCTGGTAGATCGCGGTGGCATTGTCAACTTGCCTGCAGAATATCCGGTCCTCGATCTCAACGATACCCAGAGCGATCCACAGCTCCTTGCTAGGTCATGGTACGTGTTTGAAACCCTTCTTAGAACACAAGTCATTGCATTAACGCTTGTAAATTCCAGGCAAGCCGCGGTATTGACCAACTACATACTCTCGTTGGCCTTAAATGAGACGAACAGCAACGCTACACTTGGTACGGAATACCACATCAAAGATCATGACAGTTCGGTTACCATGTTCGCGGATGCGCCAAATCGGATCCACACTGGCCCTTTTGGATCTTCATCAAGAAGTAGGAGAGAATATCTACCTCGTCTTCCTGGGCCCCTTGCTGCATTAGACGTCCATGCTGATATCTCTCCAACGGATACTATCCGATCTGATGATAGATTCGAAATTGGTATATCGCGTTCGCGCTAGACTGCAGATTGATGCATCTTACTGATTGGCATCCTTCACAGATCTCGCTATCGGATCTGGTAGTGCCGACACGATAGATATATCAACAAGTGGAACTGTGGGAGGATTACTCCTGAGCCCTGGTACTATGGTAGATGCAAACGGCAGGCCAACGGGCAACGACAACGGCTTTCGAACAGACCCGGGTAGCAACTGGACGCACCGAATATTTTCTTGTGTGTCAACAGTCAAAGCTTCGGTGAAGACGGTTAACCTAGAAGTCAACGGTGCTGCGTCACTGTCGAATTTGATCATCAAAAAAATCGAGGACAAAACTTACAACGATCTCGAGCCATTGCCGATCTGGGCTGTGGAGGGATCAGGAAGAGAAATGTGGGAAAGATCACCTTTTTGGGGGCTTGTCAACAACGCGAAGAGTGGCTCACCTGGCTTGCAGACCCTACAACGTCAGCATCTTTATCTGCCTGCGGGAGCTTCTTCGACAATCTCCAATCTCTTTGAGCCGAATGATAGCGTCGCAGCCTTGGATGCACCGTTCCAAACCCTTATGACGATATACGGCAAAATGTCTCTCGATTCCAATGTGGGCTCTCGGCGGGTCATCGACGTTACTGGAGCGGTCAGCTGGGAATTGTACATGAAGTGGACAGACCTGAGCTCTAGCGCAGATACTGCAGGCAAGATTACGGACCATATCGTACGCTGAGACCGTGTGTGAGATTTTTTTGCAGAGACTGACTTGTGTTTGTAGTGGACTGACCTGATGGCAAACACAGTCACTAGCTCCAAAAATATTCTGTCTAGGCCGTACGGATCAGAAGCTCCGGCGACTAGCGCGAAACGTACGGTCGGCCACTACGTTCACGGTGTTGGGTACGACTGGCGCTATGGAGTCCCCGCCTTCCTGCTTGGGATTGTCTACATATGGCTGATCACCTGGTCTTCGCTGGTGCTTTGCACGAAGAGATTCAATTTTGCAATTCTCCAATTCTTCCTCAACCAGACTTCAGCCGGCCGTGCCGTGACGACTGAACGTTTCAACGCCGAAACGCAAGCTGATCGTGGTGGAACAAAAGAATGGGCAAAGATTCGAGGCAATGAAGTAGTGCGGTTGACGCAATACAACGCAAACCTGAAGCCGGAGGGCTCCGCTGCCGGTTCATCGATGAGTTGATCAGGTCGTTTCTCGGGCAGGTTTGGAGGCCATGAGCGATGAGAGGTGTTTAGGTTGGCAAGGTCTCGGCTGTACTTCTTGCTTGCAGTGACTTTGATAACTCAGATGCTTTGGAATTCGCTAGCAGTATCCACCATCGATCAACCGCATCAATGAGCTCCAATGTTTAGGTCACCGGACATGATGTCATAAATCACAACCCGCTCTTGCTTCCACTCGACGTCGTCAGGCGATATGAAGCTATTGACTTAGAACGGTCAGAATGTCAGAATCACTTTACATTGTCTCGGTAGATACGATGAGACGTCAAGGAACGGACATTGAAGGTCGTCAAGAATGCTTACCACTACGTTCAGGCTTTTGATACGTTTCGTATTGAGATCTCGCTGTTGTATGATCAAGCTCCATCATTGGCAAATCATGTCAAGTCATAACTTAAGCGTACGGCTCCGGCACTAGAGAGGGTGCGGGAGGTGGCAGGCATTATCCGTCTGATAAATCGGGATAGGAGTGAAGACCCGAACCCGTTCGACACTACGAGGTTGCCCGGCCAATATACGTCGAGATTGGATCAGGCCCTACTTGGAAAGCACACCCTACAGCTGGGTTAGGGTTAGGGTTAGGGTTAGGGTTAGGGTTAGGGTTAGGGTTAGGGTTAGGGTTAGGGTTAGGGTTAGGGTTAGGGTTAGGGTTAGGGTTAGGGTTAGGGTTAG
>Ga0265797_10000981_pt1 | contig 51392 bp, 35 predicted proteins | sample P2T30metagenome_FD_192433 | JGI IMG/M metagenome (GOLD analysis project Ga0265797, IMG submission 192433) | Plant litter microbial communities from East Loma Ridge, Irvine, California - P2 T30 | ecosystem: Environmental > Terrestrial > Plant litter > Unclassified | place: USA: California...
CCTTTCCACAACCACCCTCGTGGTTGTGCTTATGCGCAGGCACAGCCTGCCTCTTCTTGTTCCTGTTGAAAGCAGCAGCAGTAGCGTTAACAGGTCCCAAGCTCTCGAAGCTAGTAGCGTACTCCGCAACGGCAGCAGCGATGGCCTTGGTGTTCCACTCGAAAGCGTCCCATGCGAGGTTAGTGATGTTATCGCCCGCGCGATGGTAATTTACGTCGTACGAAACACCAGCCTCGCCACCGAAGAGCTCAGCCTCCTCCTCAGTCTTGACGACCTCAGCGCCAGTGAAAAGTCCACCAGAGGCAATGCCGAGGTTGAGGAAACCAGCGTAGTCGCTGCGGCCGCTGAAGTCGGTGGGGACAGAGTTAAGACCATTGTCAGCGAAGAAGTCCTCGAAGAAAGTTTCAGCCTGCGCGCTGCCTGCGGGACCGGTCTGGTTGAAAGCGCTGCCGTCGCCGTCGTAGATGCCCAGGATGTAGTTGGGCGAGGCGATCATGTCGAAGTTGAGGTACAGGCGGATCTTGGCGGCCTCTTCGGCGGAAAGGTTCTCCGTGTAGTGGTAGGAGCCGAGCAGGCCGAACTCCTCGGCGGCCCAGAAGCCGATGCGGACGGCGTTGTTGACGGCGTAGCCGGTGAGCTGTTGGGCGACTTCGAGGATGCCGATGATGCCGGAGCCGTCGTCGTTGATGCCTGGGCCGGCTTGCACGGAGTCGGAGTGGCCGCCGATGACGAGGACTGAGTCCTTGTTGCCGCCGACGGTCTCTGCGATGACGTTCTCACTATGATGGACGGTTAGTTTTCTGGATTTCCCAATCGGGTCAGAGGACTCAAACTTACACAGTGATGTTGTAGATGTCGCTGTCAATGTCCAAAGTAACTTCGATGGCCTCGCCGCCAGTGATACGCTCGATCCAGGAGGTGGCGTTGGCCTGGTTAACGCCCACAGTAGGGACATAGTCACCCTCAGGGCGAGGAGGCGGGCCAAGGGTACCGCTGCCAAGAGGCTCGGGAGCATTGTTGTAGATGATGGCACCGGCAGCACCGGCAGCACCAGCAAGAGCGGACTTCTGACCGAATGGGCAAGTACCACGCTGGATCAGAGCAATCTTGCCCTCGACCTCAGCAGGGTAGTTGGCTGCCTCGCAACCAAGGTCGGCAACGGGGACAAGCTCAGCGGTGACTGTTGCACCAGGAGAGTACTCGAAGACCCCGGGCACGGTGGTAACACCATCGACAGTCAACTCACCTTCCACGTTGCTGTACAGCGCGGTGAATGGCTGTCTGTACACAGTCCAGTAGTCGCCAAGAGCCTCCATGCTCTCAACGAGGTAGGTGACGGTGTTGTTGTGGCCTTCGGAGCCAATGACTCTGTTGCGGTCGGGAGTGGCGTATGCAATGTCCTCCAGATCTTGGGCCTTGATCCTGAGGTTCTCAACCTTGATAGCTGCTTGGAGAGCCGCAGAGTCGACAGGCTTGCTAGGCTTTCCAGGCTTGCCAGGCTTACCGGGCTTACCGGGCTTTCCAGGCTTTCCAGGTTTACCGGGCTTGCCAGGCTTGCCAGGGTAGTGAGGAGGGTGAGGAGGCTGCTTGCTCGGGCCCTTGTACTTGGAGGGAGGGTTGGCGTGCTTCGGGTCTTGAGGCGCGGCAGCAGCAAGACCAAGAGAGGCCGCGAGGACGGCGGTGGAGAGCTTCATGATACAATAAAGATTTCTTGAAGATGCCGTGTAGGGGTATGGTCACTTCTGGAAGCTTGGGAGGAGGAGAGGTACGTGAAGAGAGGGCGACAGCATACTTATACTTATACAAGGGTCGATCGTTCGGCTGCACCATCCCATGCCCATGCTGTACACGCAAGGCAAGGCAAGGCAGCGGAAGATCGTCCATAGGCAGGTACCTGCATCTGCAACACGAGCGAACTGCACTTCCCCGTTCCTTGGTTGGTTCACCTTCGGAGAGGGAAGGGCCCCAGCTCCATCGTCCAATGCATGTCTCCGGCCAAGAGATAGCCATTATTGCGCGGGAAGGCGAATACTGCAGGGTCGCCTGATCGCATGCCCATTTTACGTAGTATCGGCGCTCTCGCCAAGTGATAATACGCTCAAATGGCATGGCGAAGCATGGCTAGTTCGGCGGCGATAGCAATATACACTTTATACAAATTGCGGAGGACGCGCTGAAGACAGCAGGAGGCAAGCAATGCCCAGGGAGTGCCAAGTACACCCTCTGCAAGGCGCGGAGAGCGGTGGTATTGGCACTGGGGGGCTTTAGTCCGCTTTTGGCAGGACATCTGATTGTTGATCTCTTGGTATGCAAGAAACGTGGATGGTGAAATGTGCGCAGTGGATGGTGTCTTAATAATAATTGAAGGAGGCGGGAAACATGAGTCGTTCGGTGGTGGGTGGCGAATTTTGGATCTCGCGATGTCTCCAATTTCTACCACACTGTCCAAATCTCAAGACGATATCGCGACAAAACTGCAGGACAACACAGTTGACAAGTCGGTATCGCGGCGACGCCGTAAAAGCCTGCCGATCGCAATGCCTAGACGCCACCGCCACCGCATGAACCTCACGTGTATATCGGCACCGAAGGTTGGTCCTTCGTGACAAAGAGCCAAGTGACCAAATGACCAATAATACGAAGCAGGACTCTCTCACTGACATGTAGCCCATCTGTGTACACGACATTCAATCGTCGGAGTATTTACAATAAGTACACGCAAGCTTGTATGCAGCGCTGCTGCTAAACCTTTATGCTAGTACTATCAACCATAGGCACTTCCAAAGTCGATCAAACATTGAGACAATACCAATAACCCTGAGTAGTTCTAGCGATTAGTGCGCTCTTGTAGTCAACGAGAGAGCGTCTAAAGGTCTTATTCGCCATTGAGATACAACCAACAACCCCGAGTAGTTCTAGCAATTAGTACGCTCACGTATCCGACGGGAGAGTGTCTAGAAGCGTTATTCGCCAATGAGACACCAAGACGAACTCCCACTGTCTGTACACAAACTTGAGCAGCGCAAAGAACTGTAGTGCTTTAGCGATTCGAAGATCCAACGAGAGGTGCGTGCAGATCCCCGCCGCCATATGGTAAGACAAATGACATCCGAACGCATGATATCCGAGACAACCCAGCCCAGCGTACCACAAACCAACTTAGATATCCATGCGAGCCATGGGACATGTTCCCCTTATTCCTTGTGACCGCGAGTAACGTGCTAGAAGCTTTCACGGGCGATCCAGCAGAGTATACACATCAGAATGCAGGCATACTCCCATAGACCAAACAGACAGCAAGTCTACCAGCCAGCGAAAAGCACCACATACTACAATACATGTACACATCTCTGTCACAATCCCGAACAACACACACACATCTCAACACACAAAATCCAAATGCACCCAAGAAGCCTTCCAAAAACACATCATCATCGGATTATGCACTATTCTACATACACGCACGCTTTCACCCGAAGATGAAAAAATTCAAAATAAAAAAAAACAATATTCCTCCCCTCCCCATCTCCCCTAATTTTATCTTGACCAAAAAGAAGAAGAGGGAGAGAGAGAGACCTCAAACGTTCCAAAATTAAGAAGAAAGAAGAGAAAGAAAAAAACACCACCCAATGCTCTCTCTCTCAAACTACTACCATTCATCATACAATAATTCTTCTTTCTTTCGGGATTTCCCTTTCATCTCCTACAGCCGAGGATAGAAAGGCAAAAGCAGAGACAGAACAGAACGCCGTCGCTTGAACTTTTTTATATCCATTCCCATTTGGTTGGTTCTTCGCAAACATGCCACCCGCCCGCCGCCCACTCATCCCGAAGGCCGTTGTCCATTCCATTCCATTCGTCGTTTTCAGAAAGATAATATCGTCCCCGTTTTGTGTTTGTCAAAGTAATGAACATGAATAAGATCGTGAAAAGTGTTGTTGCGTCTTCGGTGAGAGTCTCGTGATGATTTTCCTCTTTTCCCGATGATGATCTAGAGTGAATTTTCCTCAGCGGGAGACTCGCGAAGCGCTTAGGTACAACTCGGTCCGCCGCGGAGGTCGGCGTCCGGTGTTAGGCCACTACTGGCCTTTGTGTGTTGTGTATTGCAACAAGCTCGGTCCTCTCTAAGACACAGAGCGCAGCGGGCTGTTGTGCGGCATGCGCTCTTGGTGCTGGACCAGCGTCATGAGCATGTTCTCGACCTGCGGGTGCGCCTTGATCCAGGACAAGTTCCAGATGTCGTAGGCCGGGTTCTTGATCAGCTCAAGCATGGTGATCAGGAGACCCCAGGGATGGGGACGGGCCATGCTCAGTCTGTTGACGAAGACGTTCATGAGCGACTGGCGGATCTCATCCGACTCCACGGAGAACATGTGCACGAGAGCTGTGGAGAAGTACTGGGTGTGGCCGTTGACGTAGCGAAGCTGGTTGGTCAAGGCGCACAGGATGTGGAAGCGCACTTCGGGGCGGGCCTCTGTCAGCAGGCGCTCGAGGAACTTGGCAGGCGGTGCTGCGGCTGAGAAGACGGTTGAAGTCGCAGTAGCGCGGACACCAACGTGGAGGATCAACACGTTAACGAGAAGGGTGTCAACCTGGCCGTCTTCACTGTCGAAGGCTTCAAGCACTGCAGAGTTCTCATCGAGAGTTCCGTTGAGTGCGCGCTCAACAGACTGGAGAATGTTGGCCTCGCGCAGAACCTTCTCATGGTCTGTGTGGACAGGTGGCGCCGACCTGACTTGCTCAAGCCTGTTGATCTTAAGACCGCGCTCAAAGGGGTCGGGCTGCTCGGCAACTACTGCATGTGTAGCAGCACTGTTGATCAAGTTGTGAAGCTGCGAGATGCGCTCAGGGACCATAGCGTTCAGCACAGCGTGGTTCTCAATAAGGAACTCGGGGTAATCGCGGTGCAGCATAAGCATCAAACGGCAGATACCCGGATAGAACTCCCTAAGCGTACCACTGCCCTCGCCCTCAGCAGATGCTAGAGTGAAGAACTTGAAGAGGGCACCGAAGAGCTTCAAAAGAGTATCCCAACCTCCAGAGGAACGGCCTTGGCCCTGGAGCATTGCAGGCAGGAACAGCCTGTGGGTGATCAAAGTGAGCCATCCGAAGGCGAACCCTTCGAAAACGCTGGGCTGAATTGTGTAAAAGGCGGTGCCGAAGGTCTGCAAGATCTCCTTGTGCACTTCCTCGCCAAGCTGCTCTCTCAGATCGTGCATCTCACAAAGCAGTGCCGAGAAGAGGCGGAAGTAGACGCGGCTGGGGAAGCGCTCGCCTTGCTTGTAGTACTGGTCCTGGAAGACAAGCAAGATCAAACGCATGATAGCGTTGAAGAACTTGGCAGGAGGAGCGTTCTCCTTGGAGTATGAGCTCTGATAGGCAACCATGACGGCGATCAGGCGTGCGAATGCATCAGTCTGGATGTGAGAGTTGTCAATGCTGGTGAATGGCATCGAAGAAGCACGCTCGAACGCAGCGATTGACATGTCGAGGCAAGAGCGGAAGAAGTGGGAAGCTTCCTCAACACGGCCAAGAATGTGCTTCTGGTGGAGCTGCTGCACGAACGCAATCTGGGCTCTCTCGGGGGCGTGCTTGCGTTGCAGGTGGATCCACTCCTCGAAAATGTACTCGAATTGATCCTGCTTCTCAGAGCCAGGAGGGCTGGGCATGCCGTTGGGCTGGTCAGACGGGAACTGCAGCTTCGCGATGATCTGGCGTGCGATGTCGTTGTCGGGGTCCTCTGCGAGCCACTGGCTGAGCGCCTCGTAACATTGGGTGAAGTCGGATCGGAAAGCGTTGACGGGGCTTTCACCGAGAACAACTTCGACGATGAGATCGTTGAGGAACGGCAATGCAACCTCTCTGCGCTGACGCATAGCCTTGGCTGCCAACATGTCGATCTGTTCGACGTCCATGAGGTGCTCGGTCATCATTGCAACGGTGACGGGTGTGTTGAAGACCTTGTCGTCTTCAAGAGTAGCCAAGAAGGAAGTCACGCCACGGAGCGCGTTGTTGCTGAGCTTGCACAATGACCAAAGCAGTCTGACGAGGACTTCAATCTCCAGGCGCTTGTGCGAATCGGTGTAGACACGCATGAGAGTCTCCTGGCCGGCAGCAAGAGCAAGTTGCTCTCTCTGAACAGCGCCATCAATGAGGGCGATCAACTCTTCGAAGATACGGCGAACAGCACTAGTGTCAGCGATGTCAGAGATGTGGTCTTCGGCGGCTTCCCTGCAGGCTTGTTGAAGGTTCTCAAGAAGACTGCGAATAGTCTGGCCAATGTTCTGTGCTTCGGCGAAGCCATTGACCTGTTGCTGGCCGCCTGGCACCTGCATTTGCATGCGTTGCTGTTGGGGAGTAGCGCGAGGCATCGCAGGAACCTCAGCTGGGGTAGGCAGGCTCGGCAAGTAGTTGTCATTGAGCACGTCTCCGATTTGGCGAGTCGCATCTCCAACGCCAGGTGTGGCCTGAGACGATGGTGCAAGGCGGGCTTGACGACCGAAGTTTTCGTACAGGGCGAGCTGCTGTCTGTTGAGACCTCCAAGTTCCTGGCTGAAAGGCGCAGGAATCAGTTGAGACCACCTGGTTAGCGGCGGGTTGTTGAAGGGATCGTTGGGCCTCTGCTCGTTGTGGTGCTTACGCTGCTCGACTGCCTGCGCCAACTGAGCGTCAGACTCTGACAGCGAATGCTCCTCTGCAGCTTGCTCAACAAGGCTGCAGACAGTATCGATGTTGTCGTTCACGAACATCAGAATCTGACCTTCCGGCAACTGACCGGGCAGGTTGTTCGAAGCAAGAATGCGGATGTTGTTCATGATGCTCATCCTCAACGGCTCCTTGCATGTCACCAGGGCAAGGCTTCCGGAAAGACTCTTGACCATGGTGTGGGCACCGTTCCTCATCTTCTCCACGTCACTCTCCGCCGCGAAATCCTTTTGAATCAGCTCCGCGGTTGAGATCGCTGCGATAGTAACGGAGCGTTCGACCACGGGTGCAATGATTTCATAGATCGCCTGTTGGGCGGCCTGGACGAAGATGCTGCGGAGTTGTGGCTGTGTAACGTTGCCGACAGCCGTGGGGATCTGGAGCATATTGCCCAGGTCGGGAAGTGCTTGGATGACAGCCTCAGGAGTGAAGCGCTCGCTTGCAGCACGCTTGGAAAGACCCATGAGGGCCATGTCTCCAAAGCCGTCTGGGCCACCCTCCGGCACGTATTGCTGCAGCATGTTGTTCTCATGGAGCATGGGTCTAGAGCGGATGACATCCAAGGGCTCAAGCTTGTTGACATCGATGTTGAGCTCCTTGCACAGAACCTCAATCTCGAATTTCTGGTTGAGCTTCAACTCCATGAAGTGATAGAGCTCGGCAAGGAAACCAAGTAGTTCCATCAACCACGGGTTCGGAGGCTGGAAGATCTTCGACTTTGCGGCGTGAACAAGAACCTTGCAGGTGAACGGAATTGCAATGATCAGTCTCTGCGTATCGTTGGCTTCGAGAAGGAGATCCTTGAATGACAAGTTGCGGTGCAGGATGGGTTGGTTGCGCGCCAGAGTGAGAGAGCCCAACCAGCCGGCAAGGTTCTTGAGGCTGGTGCGTTCCTGAGGAGAGTCCATGGTACTCTGAGCGTTGAGCATCTTCGCGCAACTGATGTACGTCTCGCGAAGGACCTCGGCCCAAAGGTACTTCTGGTTGAAGTTATCAAGAAGTTGCAGGTACATAGTCTGGTAGTTCGGCTGTGACTTTGCGAGCTCCTCGACAAGGTAGTGAGCAAACCACTGATGGTGCCTGTCCTCCAGAGCACTTTGCAGATCCTTGAACTTCTCATCCAAATTACGCTTAGACATGTTGTTGAGCACGAAGATGACCTTGTCCGAGACCTCCTCGTCCGGTGTCTCGTAGATCTCTGGACGTAGAGGAGGGTCGACATTGATGCTGGAGAAAGGTGGCGTGGGAGAATCAACGGGGAATTCATCGTCAAGGGCACCGTTGGTGATACCGTTGGTTCCATCGCCGTTCAAGCTCACACTGTCTTGGCGGAGTTCTGCCAGTACCTTCTCTGCGGCCGGGACAACTTGAGTGTTGCGCAGGTTCGGAATATGCAGGATACGTTCAGCAAGCTGCGGCCAGTCCTTCAGACGATCAGTGAAGTGCAACATGGCCTGCATACCGAACTTCCACATGGAGTCCTCGGAGCCATAAATGGAGACTGCCTCGAACACCATGTAAAGAGCCACTTGCATGCTGAATCCGAACAAGACCTCGTACTTGATGAGACCTCCGAAAAGTACAGCGGTGGTGGCGAGGGCCTCGTTGGGATACTCGCCAAAGCAGTTGTACTCGTCGAAAAGTCCGTGAATCATGCTGGCGAAGAGATCCTGGTCTGCAGGGTTCTCAGATGATTTGAGTTGCTTCAGCTGGTCGATCACATCGTTCGCGTCCACTTCACCGCCATACATCCTCTTGTATTGCTCTTCCATCTGGGAGCCTGCTTCTTCGGGCAAGATGTTGCCACGCTCACTGTTGGCTGCAATAAGCATATCCCGCCTGTCATCCTCACCGTAGTTAACCAAGCGAGGGTAGACCTGGAGAGCTTGTCTGAGCAACGGGACGAAGTCGTCTTCTGGAATCGCATCGTTGATCATGAGAAGCAGCTTGTGCGCAGTCTTAAGTTGGAGTTGGGGACTTGCGGGCTGCAAGCGCTCCCGTTGCACGATCGCTTCGCCTTCCATCTTGCTTCTGACGAAATCCACAATCGCGCGCGCGAACGACTGAATGCCCATAGCGTTCACGTGCTGCTGCGCAAAATCGTCAAGATCGCATGTTCCCTTGCTATGAGCGTAGGCCGCAAGCTCCAGGACGAAGCTGCTCTGGATTGTGAGCAACGCCTCGAGCCAGCCGTGCTCCAGCGCATGCTCGTAGATTATACCAATCAGCATATTTTCCTGCTGATAGAATTCAACCATGCGGCCAGCAACCCAGATCTTGTCGTTGCGCCACAAGGAGTGCATCACAAAGTCGTAGTTCTCGTGTTGCTTGAGCAAGAATGGGAAGAACAGCTGCTTCAACGCTTGGTCTTGAAGAGCTCCCCATGGCTTCGGCACCGCCGCGGCGGCACACACAAAGACTGTCATGTTCGGATTGATCAAAGTTTCGGGAATTCCAAGCATTTGGGCACCGTTGTATGTCTCCTGTGATTGGAAAATCATCGTGAAAAGAGCTTCAGTCGCATCCATGGAGACCAGAGGGTGTCTGACGGCCGTTTCGGCAAAGGCTCGCACGCTGTCTGAGGCGTCCTGGAAATCTTCAATCAAGAAGGCTCGGCGCAAGTTGGGAATCTGAGACACATCAAGCTCCTCCGGAGTTGTGGAAAGGAAAGCGACGACAAAGCTAAGCTGCGTTTCGGGCACGCTCCATGTACCGCCCCAGAGGCTCTGAATGTCGAAGTTGGCGTACTCGCGCGCGAGAGGAAGAAGCGCCTTGTAGAGAACCAAGAATTGTGTCTTCGTGACATTCAACTTAGGAATGTCGAAACCTTGGACAACGTCGGCCCAGTCGATCTTAGCCCCAGCGCGATGCTGCCTGAGTGCCTGGACAAAGATGCCCGCGTTGTACGCCTCACCATTCTCGACGATTGCCATGAGAAGTAGCGCCATGGCGATGGTCCTGTACGCAATCTCCTGTGTCTGTACACTGGCCAGTACGGCTTTGCAAGCTTCCAGGCTATGCGTGCAACTTGGTCCAGCGCGCTGTACGTGGCGTGCTAGCCTTCCGTCTTGCGAGTCCAGCAGCTCCATGAGAGTGATTGTAGATTGCACAATGGGAGGCGGTCTCTGCTTGAGCTCACTGTACCTCCCGAGGGTTGCAAATTTGAGGTTCTCGCGCTGTTCTTCGCCCCAGTTCCGAGGAGGATCTTGAATTATGCGCTCGATGATGGACGCGATCACTTCGTCGGATACATTCATTTGTGATTGGGCGCCCGATTTGAGCGCGAGGACTTGGAGAAAGTTGGAGTGGTTGCTGTTGAAAAGCGCATCGCCTGGGAGTAGAGCTTATGTTAGCGTACGATGCAAATTAGTCATGGACTCGAACATGGCCATACCTTTGGATTTGAGGTCTGATTTGGATGCCCTTTTGCAGGCAAGTGCAAGAGTGACCTTTGCAAGCGGATCTAATCTGAAGTGATCCACGAGCGCGTACAAGTCAAAATCCCTGAACAAGTCGCCTTCATTGGTGTCCAATGCCTCTGCGATCTTGCTCGCCTGTTGTGCTTCAGTCGGGATCTTTTGCATCTCTTGCACCAATAGTTGGTAGTTGCCGGCAGTGCCTGTGTCTGCTGACTGTCTGGCACTGCCAGGGAATATGGCGGCTGCATTGTTCTGCAGCAGACGCCTGAAATACTGTGGGAAGACCTCCATGCCGTTATCCTCCACCAGTCTTTGAATCTTGTCAACTTGAGCTTGCCACTTCACGCGGTCTCCGTCGTCTTTGATGGTGCTCAGTAGAATGTTGAGCTGTGTGACTACCAAGCTGGTGAGCTGTCCAGAGGACGAGATTGGTGAGCCGGCGTTCGAGAGTGAAACTGAAGGCGAGTGTCGAGAGAATCTAGATGCACCAATGCCAGTGAGTCCTGCTTGCGAAAGTGAGGAGACGCCTGCGATAGGTGAAGTCACACGAGGACTGCTGCCCGAAGTGACTGTTCGCGCGCGAGGGCCTGAGAGCGAGGTTGCTGACACGTAGTGTTGCTGCTGGCCTGGAGCTGAGATACCACCGAATGAATGGGTGGAGGAGGTCGAGGATTGACGGCTCGCGACCTGGCGGTTGACGATGGAAGCAGTCTGACCGGCGTCGAGGCGAGTTGGCGAAAAGGTAGCTCGCGAGGGACTGCTAGTCGCGCTGCTGCTGCTGGTCGGCAACGGCTGGCCTGAGCTTGCGGTGGAAATGGGCGTCAAGCCTCGGCGAGTGAACTGACGGGCAGATGAAGCTTGCCAGGGCGATTGTGACTGCTGCTGGGCTCGGGCGGTGGTGGTGTTGCGGGTGTTGATGGCGGATTGTTGGTGATGATGATTATTGGCTTGGGTGTTGTTGTTGTTGAAGGAATTGTCCTGAGAGGTGGGAGGAAGGCGGCCGCTCATCGATACGGCGCGCACATTGGGATTGAGGGTTGTGGGTGTGATGAAAGGTAAGCTTGGGTGGTGGTGGAGAGGAAAGGGTTACGGCACGTGTTACTGATGCTGCTGTGCTGTGAGGTGCTGCCAGCCCGGCGAATCTCAAGCATGCGGCTTGCGGCCTTCCCCCGAACTTTAAATTCTACGGTGGGCTGAACCTTTGAACTCGCCTACAGTATTTTACTGCCACTGTCACATGTTCAAACATTATCCAGCGATACAGCCCTCACTGGAGAAAATGCAGTGTCACCTTCGATGGTACTGCATGCAATATTGAGACCCATCATCTCAGAAGACAGCATGTGTGAATCGGCAGAAAAAGAGACATGCTCTCACAGGCACCTGACCTGGTCGATTCAATGCCTGACATCCTAAACATCAGCACAGCACATGTCGAACACCTGCTGGAAGATATCGGGACCAGCTATCGGTTGAGAATGCATGTCTCCACACATCCTACCACATTTGGAACTGTGCTCCCTTCACCGAGCTAGGCTGTCATGTGCAGAAGCTACACAACCTGATATTGCCATCTCACGTCTATCACGAGTCTCAATGGTAAGCAAGGTCAATCAACCCCTCAGTGTCCGCCATACTAGCACATTAGCTCCCAAAATCAGCAGTCACTGGTAGCAGCAAACGATTGGTGTACTCGCATACAGCCCAGGATAAGGTACTTCCTTCCATGCAGAATAGCGAAGAATGCAGCCGATACAATGACTGTACGTATACTTATGCATACGCCCGATCAGAAATATGGTCACATCTCTTGACGGTCCATTCTAGTGCCATTGTCATAGGTCATATACCTATCTGCAATCGACATGCTTATCAGCGATGCGAGTGTCCTATATCTAAGCTACCTACTATCATCAAGCAGGTTTTACAAGTGCATTATGCTTACTAGTAACCAAGATGATCAGTTTTCTGTATTCAGACTTGTGACGAATGCTTGCAACAAGACAATGTGCTGCCGAACATGAAATAATTGTTGGAGTTGACACCGTAAGTCATGTTGCTGCGTCTGGTGCCTAGCGGTAGATTATGATAAGTGATCGAATGTGTTCAAGTGGTTGTTGTTTGCAAGTGTATGTTGCGATCGTCTTCATGTAGTTCCGCACCGCACATCAGGTGTCTTCAGCTTGAAAAGGCGTAGAAACCAATCCGTGAGCATGTAGCTTGCTACTGACTGTGAGAATCGCATGTTTGGTAAAACAGCATATACACCGTTCATCCGAACAGTTATATAACCAAGAATGACACATCTACGAACAATACGCAGCTGTCATGGTCGATATTCCAAGATGTCACGAAAGCAAGCTCAGGGCTACTAGGGTTCAAGGGTATGAGCTGTATCCTCACCAGCGGGCCAGCTGTTCAAGCTCCAGCTTCACGTGTCTTGAAGCCGACATCAAGCAATTGAACAATCACGAGCAGGAAGGCATTGCTCCCAGTGACCCTCACTACCCTTTGGACCGACCAACCACACTGGGACCCTCTTCACCGGCCACACAGTCGCGAAAGCTGTCCCGCCAGCCAATTCCCTACTACAAAAATAACCCGAGCAATCACCACCGAAACCACACCCCTCCAACCGAACCCAAGTCACCACATACAAACACAACCACAAAAAATGCTCAGCGCAATCGCCGGCCTCCAACCCCGGCAACTCGCCGCCCAAATCCTCAACTTCGCCCTCGTCCTGTCCACCGCCTTCATGCTCTGGAAGGGCCTCTCCGTAGCCACAGACTCCTCCTCGCCCATCGTCGTCGTCCTCTCCGGCAGCATGGAGCCCGCCTTCCAGCGCGGAGACCTGCTCTTCCTCTGGAACCGCGGCGCCGAGACACAAGTTGGCGAGGTCGTGGTGTACAACGTGCGCGGGAAGGACATTCCGATTGTGCATCGGGTTATAAGGAGGTTTGGTGGAGGGTGAGTTCTGCTTTGTACTTGTATCTTTTTTGGGACGGAGTGCTGATGATTCTACAGAAGCGCACCGCTACAACTCTTGACAAAGGGTGACAACAACGCCGCAGACGACACGGAGCTTTACGCGCGCGGCCAGAGCTTCCTCGACCGCAAGAAGGATATTGTTGGCAGTGTGCTGGGATACGTGCCGTTTGTGGGCTACGTGACCATTCTTCTGAGCGAGTACCCTTGGCTCAAGACGGCTATGCTTGGGTTCATGGCGCTTACGGTTGTTTTGCAAAGGGAATAGGCTGAGAGACTTTTGTCATTTGCGAATTGAAGCGAGGAGGAATTGCGAGATAATCCATAGTCGCGCGACAGGCTCGTGCCGTTCTGTCTCGATCCCACGATCCGTTTATCCTCGATGCCTTGTTCTCCGGATACCTTATCATTGATGCTGAAAAGTTTACTCTACCATTGCTTTTTTGTTGATGCTGGCACATCACATGGAGTCGATGCGAAGATGAACGTAATGGTCATGCTATACGCATAACGAAGACACACCAATATACCGCTCGACCCATCACGACGAAAGTACTGGAAATGTAGGCCAGCATCGCAGTTGCCCATTTACTGCTGCCAACTCAAACCTCGACATCGGGCGATCTTTTCCGCTGAGATCCGTTCAAACGTGAGCTTGTGGAAATGATATGAGCTACGACATCTCTGATCCATCAGTACGGCTACCCGAATCTCTTGGCACGAAAGCAACCACAACTGTCATCGAGGTTCATTACTCAGCTCGATCGATTCATCACTTACCCCCACACGCCCCCTTGCGATGTCTGTGGTAGAATTCTCGAGGACTTTTGTCTTCGAAATCTAGCATCTCCTGGTGGTTGATTTCATGGGCAACTGCTCAAAAGTGTGATAACAAGAACGGCAATAAAGCCAATCGACAACACACAGAAGAATGTTAACATATCCAAGCTGCATTTCACTACATAGGTAAGCTATCCCTGCAGCATTTCATCCCGGCTGAGCCGTCATCCTACACTCCCCATGCTATCCATTCATGCCTCACACGTTCATCTCTCATGCTCTCGTTCCCTCATCCTTCTCCCCAAACGCGCGCGCCTCACCCTTGAACTCCGAAAGAATGCGATCCATAGACGGATAGTCATCCGGATCGATAAGGATAAGAATATGCTGCAACGTCGGGAACACGCGCGACGTACGGAAGAACTTCAAACTCTCGCAACGCGCCAGGAACGCCACGAAATCCACAATCTGCGGCACGTAGGGCAGTTTCTCAGGGAGGTCCAGAGCGCGCAGCTCGAGGGATCGCAGCTTGGGGAAATCGATGTCCCCAACGATAGTGGCGAGGCCGGTCTCGGCTTTCCTCCTCCATGCCGTGGCGGGGTTGTGCTTGAACGTGAGGTTGAGGGTTTGGAGGGTGGGAGCGGCGTTGCGGAGGAGTTCGTTGCTAAAACGTTGCCACGCGCTCTTTTGCCAGCCTAGGTGAACGAGGAGCTCGATGTGGGTCAGATGATTGAGAGAGGCGGTGGCGAGTGAGCGTTCGTTGGCAAAGGGTAGCTCTTCGCTTAGTTTCAAGGTTGTAATTGTGAGGCGACCCAGTGCCGCGACGACGGCATCGAGGTCGGAGAAATTGAAGCCGGGCTTCATGGGTTTTACCTTTGGCATCCCGTACAGTTTGGCTTCTGCTTTTTCGAATTTGGTAAGGGAGCGACGCTCAGCCATCGCGTCCCATGTGCGCGCGGTTTCTATGACCGTGAAGATCCAGTTGTTAATCACTTGCTCAGACACCATGTTAAAGCCTGGCTTGTCGCACGTGTCTCTGAACGACAGCGTCTTGGCTTTGGGAAGAGTTGCCAGTGAGGTGAAGAATTCTTCGTAGTGCGCGGCGAAATCCAAGTTCAGTTCGTTCTTTCGCTCATGGAGTCCAAGACTCGGCCAAGAGTGGCCAAACCTCTTTTTAAGATGCGCAGGAACGCGGATCATATCCCAGCGGATCTTGTTGATAAAGCAGATCTCTTCGATGGAGGAGGCCAAGTCTGTCTTGCAAAGCTCGATCGCTTGCTCAACGGAGCTCTGTCTTGGATGAATGTACAGCGTTTTCCGCTTGTTTCGAATAATGGTGCTGCAAGCTGGTACGAAGACTTTGCTTGTCTGGCGGAGTCTGAGCACCTCGGAGATGTTGTCAGTGCACTCGAGTATGGCAAGTACGAGTTCGTTGGGGAGACCCAAGAAGGTGGTGTGTGCTTCGGTTTGAGGCTTCTCGCGTGCGCGACGCTTGCTGTCGACGTGAAAAACCATGCTGACACTATCCAAGAGAGGGATGGTAATAGTGTGTCGTACGTGTGCTGCGGTCTGTTGTGGCGAAGATTGTGCTGCTACCAAGTGTTGTTTTTCGTCTCGAGTAGTGTGGTGCTACTCGGGAGCGAGGGAAGAAGAAAAGGTTGTTGTTTGAGTAGGAATTGCGTTGCTGTTGGTGGAGAGTTTGCAATTGGGTCGGCGTTGTAGGTAAGCAGCGACGCTGAGTGGCTGCCTGGCGCGTCAACCGAACAACGAAGTGACTGTCAGCCGCAGTGAAGAGTAGTGAACTGAACAACCTGGTGAACTAAGGCAATAATGAGCCGAGGCCAAGTGCAGCTTTATTGAGTATCGATCGATAAAATAACCAAATCCACGTTATTGTTCTTGCAACAAAATTAATTGTACTTACAACTGAAGCTTTCGGTAAGCCGTAGTCATCGAGTCAGTATCGTTATCAAGCATCATTGTATGCTGCTAAGAAACACTTTTCGACCACTTCAGTATGCAGTCTCGTCACAGTTGAGCTGACCATATGCCGTAACATCATACCATGACCATCATCGTACACTCCTCCCATGCGTTCCTTCCTAACCCATCAACTTCACACAATCTACTCATCCGCCTCAGCCTCCGCATGCCCAACAGGCACCAACTTTCCAACCACAAGATACTTCTCACTAAACCTCTCTTCCCACCCCCTCATAGCCTCCATCTCCTCCGCGCCCAGATCCTCCAACCTATCCAGCGGCCCCTCAAGGTCCTCCGTCAACATATCCTCATCGAAACTCCCGCACGCCAGTCCCCTGCTCGCATCGCGCCCAGCGAAGTTCGCATACGGACCGCCGGGACCGTAGAAGTTGCGGCCGGGCGAGACGTCGAAGACGCGGCCTCGCACGGCCAGGTAGACAGGCATGTTGTTGGTGCCGTTGTAGGGTTTGAGCTGGGGCGGGGTGAACGTTTTGAAGACGGTGGGCGCGGGCGGGGCTGGTAGGGCGGTCGCGGATTTGGAGGGGCGGAAGCGCATGTAGACTAGGATGGAGAAGAGGCTGAAGAGGAGGATGTTGATGGGGGTTGCGATCGTGGCGCTGTGAGTGATCTTGTTAAAGAGTTGGTCGATGGTTGCGGAAATGACATGACATACACTTGGCCCGCGGTCGTCGTTTCCGGCGTGCTCGTGCTCATTTTGTTGAAGCTGCTGAGGATATGGTTAGTTGGAATGGCGGTATGGCGTTTTCCTGGGATCACGGACCTCGAACAATGACGGGTGTGTGTGATCTTCTTGGTGCACGTTGTCGGTGAGAATACGTAGACCTTGATGATATCCCGCAGCCTAAATCACACATCTCGAAGCTGACGTGAGGGCGTTTCGGAGTGGCCCTTGAGCACGGACTGCTGCCAGCTCCAGAGAGCTCTCAAAGCCTCAGCCCTACGAGGGGAGACTTCGAAGTGGCAGCAGTTTGCAATCTCCGTGGGCCAACTAAGGTAACTAAGAATAAACGCCACCAGCGCCGAACGCTGCTCGTGCTCAATTGACACTTTGACAGTCGTACGCCTGTACCCGCGGTCCCTTGCTCCTGCAATCATACCGTCATTTGACAATACGCATAGTACTATCATCCGTATGCATTATTGCTGCACTCGAGAAAGGGGCACTCATTTCACTCCGATCTGATCATGTCCATCCACCCAAGGTCTTGGAATCATGGCATTGTCGGCCGTGGTGAGCTCAACATAGCCGGCTTCATCGTGGCAAGCGCCGTATACGAAAAGCTACACTCCCTGGATGACATAGTGATGCAGCCACGGAGATCGTGCATACGGACCGTGATCTGTAGGCCACGTCTTCAATCTTCGATGGTACGAGAGTCTAAATCGTGATAAAGACGTTACAGCAGAGCAAGTATACCCACCACGAGGGCGAGAGGTAGACGTCAATGACGCTCAGTCTCGCACTCCAGCGAATGGATGGGAACAGAGCCACGCGATGGACGACCAGCCACGGTGGACCGGAGTTTGTGCCATGGAAGATGAGCTCTTGATCGTATAGATCCATCTACCATCGGGCTTGTAATCGAAGATTGAAGAATCTATAGCGGAAACGGTTTATGGAAAAGCAGAAGTAGATGTCTCGTTGCCCGAGGCCCGTCTGGATCAGGAGGCACACGCTAGCGAACGCCACTCCTTTGAACCTGGCCGGCTTCCGAGAGGTTAGCCTTGAATTAGATGAGAATCCGCCGTCACACGTAGAGTGTCTGTCAGAGGAGACGATATTGGATGGAAGATGTGTAGTAGAGCAATGCCAGCTCACACATCACCACCAAGAGGTGGCCGTTGGGCTACAAGGTGCCAAAAAAGGAGCGATTCAGACTACATTCCTCCACGAACGCCATAGCCGGTGGGCCTTGGGGTACTGTTAACGGTTCTCTTTTCTTTTGACACTCGACTGCCACAGTGGACCCTGAAGAGGAGTGGCGGCGCGCACTGGGCGAATGGCAGACCAAGGACGGGAATCCTGATGTGAGACCATGCAATTTTAATCTCGATAAACGGTGCTGCATGGCGCTGGTTGGAATCGGTTAACGAACGCCATGACGCCTAAGTGCCGTTGCTCCTGGGCGACGGACCAGCACGTCCTCGAGCCTGGTTGGGGGAGAGCGTGGGAGATATGATACACTACTGCGCCGTCTGCATTCGTGAGCAGCCCTCTCTGTCCAGTCAATCAGTCAGTGTCGTGAGTAAGTGGTTGTTGGAACCACTGTTACACATTCATCCGCCCTAACAATCTCCCTCTGGACGGAAGGACAGCCAGGCCATCCCTGTATACCCGCCCGGCGTCTACTGTGCGGCAGCTCGAAACACGGCAACGTCACACCATCCGCATCGCCACGACGGCACGAACAGATAACAGCTCCTGGCAGCCATCCGCCGAGATGTCTTCCACCAGGACTGTGTCTCTGCAGAACAGCGCCCCGAGAGCGGGTGTTGTGAAAGGAATATCATACACCATCGGAGACGACGCGCCTTGGAGCGTTCCCATCATGGATTCGCAGGCCTCCAGCTCGCTTAAGGGCCCCACCTACACCTGCAACATCAGCAGCGAAACACAACAAATACACGTATCCGACCACGGCCCGCCCACTACGCGACAGACGCGACTACCCATCTTCGACCAGGTTCGCAACATCCTCAACAAGTCATCAACTACTGTAGACAAGAAATCTCAAGAAATGCCTGCCAACTTCCCGGATTCCGGCGCGAAGGCGTCGACGTGGGATAATGTCTTCAGCACACGCCGCTACTCACCCAGTCTCAAGTCGCTCACAACAAAGAAGAACTCATCAAATGTCTCTATCCTGCGCGATTCCGAGACCAGCTCTGTCGCATCCGGCCAAAGCTCACCCGCCTCATCGCCTGCACGCAGCATGGCGCCATCACAGAACTCAGTCAACTCCGTGTCGCAGCTTCCACGTGGCGTCACTGCAAAGAACCAAGTGAGACGTAAGCCTGTAGTGTCGCCTTCACTACCTGCGACAGAGAACATGCCGCCACAGGATCTGTTGACTGTCCCTGATGCCCATGGGCAGAGCAGATTTAGCTGGTCGACTGCAGCGCCCTCTCTGCTGACCAAGAGAGCATCCACCGACACCACCGCTACTGGCAACGGTAGACCGCCGCTTGTATCTCACTTCAGCTGGACCACTATTGGTACGAGTGCCGCGCCTACACCTATGGAAGAGGCCGAGGAGCCCACCGCTTTGCCACCCATGCCATCGGCGCAGATCGAGAAATCCTACTTCAGCGAACGCCCGAACGAGTCAATTCTCTCCCGCAAACGCCCAGTACAGCGCGCCGACAAGGAAGAGTGGACGCCTGCTACACCCCGCCAACGCGCCGCCACCGGAGCATCAGACGACTCGACTCCCCACGCTACCCCAGCATCAACACCACGCGCCCGCACATTCAACCTTAGCCAGGACAGTCCTAAGCGAGCAGATCGTATCTCCGACTCTACCACTCCAACAGCCAACAGTGGCAAAAAGGCCCTGCCATCCATCCCCGGCACGCCAAATAAGCAGGACTCCCACGTCGAGATGCTGCTCAACCAGGAGAAGAATATCGTCATGCAGCGACGCAACATCGAGCGCGCCATCACAGACCTGGAGAACGTGGAGCGTGCGAGTCCACTGGAGGTGTCTTTCGCCGCCGTGCGTGATGCTAAGCGCAAGCTGGAGGAGCGCAGAGAAACGCTGCGAGAGGTGAAACTGGAGGAGATGGACATCGGCATCAAGATCGCGAGGGCTCGACGTCGCGAAGATTTCGATGAGGGCGAGGGCGCGCTCTGGGTCAGGCGTGTGACTGGGTGATGAGTGCCAGCGACAGCCGGTGCTCGGAGGACGACAAAACGACAAAAACGAAAACAAGGCGCAAAGAACTGCGCAGTACGATTCGACATGCTTCTACTCTTTTTAACTCCTTTCATTTTTGGGAAACAGGAAAGCTCGCAAGCGCGGTGTTTTGGGTTACGGAACTGTTTTTTTTTGTCGCAAAAGAGGCGCTTGAGCCTTTTTTCTTTGAAAAAGATTTTGTTTGTGTTTGGCTGAATCGAGGAATGGTTATGACTACGGCAATTGATTGCCTGTGTAAGATTAGGAATACTGGTACTGGCGATGGATGGAGGAAGTGCGAAGATTGTATGCGTGTGATTGCGAGTGTAAGATAATACTGCGCGGATACCCAAAATGCGATTGCTTCTTTTGATAAAATACAAGTACTGTACAACGCTTCACTCGAACCATGGTTCATGATACAAGTCTCAAGAATGTACTGGCCATTCTACATGAGGATATGGATCAAAGCGACCCCTAGCTGTTATCGCGCCCTCTCCTCCTCACTAGGGGATTGTGTCCCCCATGGACCACGACCAAGACTCTCTCCTTTGAACTTGATCAGTAGCCCAACGATGATCGGGCCAATGATCGTGTTGAGCAAAATCGCCCAAATCGCGATGTTGAGGCCCGCATCGCTGACGTACGACGTCTGATTGTACCCAATTTGCACAATGAGCAGGCCAATCTCGCCGCGCGCCACCATTGCGGCTCCTAGTAGTGCACCGGGCCACAGGCCCTGTCTGGCTACGGAGCCGCTGCCCATGGATTTGCGATTGCCGGTGCATAGGGGCCACATTGGAAGCCAGAAGCCTACGATCAACTGTTCAAATCGTCAGATTGATATTTTGCAAAGGGAATGGAAAGAAACAGCATACCTTTGCGAACAGCATCAAGACACCAAACACGACTCCACGCCACACTGTCTGCCCAGTCCAGAGGTCCAAGAAGGGTATGGCGAACCCGATGCTGGCGAAGAACAGGGGCTCCATGAGATATCGCTGCACGTCTGAACAGTAGAGCTCGAAGGTGTGCACGAAAGTCGGGCTCTTGTCGTCGTTCTGCTCGCCTTCCTCGCGGGTGAGTACCACGAACGGGCCTTCAGGGTGCTTGCTCGGCAGATACGTCAAGAAGGAGCCCGCCAGGAATGCCCCGAACAGCACGCTCGTGCCAGAGTAGGCGGCGATGGAGATGAATGCACTCAGCACCAGGACCATGAGCCCAACGTTCGACACATGATCGTACTGCGCGAAGCGGTTCTCCATGTACCGGCGGAAGAAAGGCGCCAGGATGTACTTGGTGACCAGTGGAGTCAACGCGGCCATGAGGATCGAGGCGAGGATGGGCCGCCCGATCAGCCAGCCAAGATTGACGTCTGCGCTGGTTTCCAGGACGCCCAGCTCGCTGATCACGCTCGACATCACCAGGCCAGAGACGTCGTCGATGACCGCGGCGCTGATGAGCACGGTGCCCACGCGCGTCTGCGAGAGATCTATCGACTTTGACGCCCCGCCAATGACGGCGAACGTGGTCCCCAGGCTGGTCGTCGACAGCGCTGCCCCGATGATGAAGGTCTCTACAGCGCCAAAGTCGAATCCCAGGTACAGTAGCAGGTAACTGAGCCCGATGGGGCAGACTACCCCGACTGTCGCGGCGGCGAAGCTCAGGGAGAAATTCTTCTTGAGCAGGTCCATCCGTGTGGTGAGGCCGCCCTCGAAGATGATGAGGATCAGACCGACATAGCCGATGGCCAGGAACGTCTCCTGCCAGGTCTCATGCAGGATGTTTGCGAGTGGTTTGCCATAGATGATGCCTACGGCGATGGGGCCGATGATTCCGGCGCGGATGACTATGCTGGAGAGGGTTTCTGCTAGCGACAGGAATGTGAAGAAAGAAATTAGGATTAGGATGGAGACGACTGGTTGCAATGGTTAGAGGAGTGCGTGTGTATCGCCAGCAGTGGTTGATTGAGACGTACTCGATGGTTCCTCGTATGTCAAGAAGTTCTTCGCCATCTGACAAGGAGTCGTCGCGCGCAGCGCCAATGCTTGTCGTTGTTGCGAAACACAAGCTCACGCATCAAGAATTAGTACCCAAGAGCACGCTGATCCAATGATGGCGACTCGCGGTCCATTTGCGGCCAATGGATGATTTTCGGTGACATTGAATGGAAAGCCTGGGTAGCCCGCCGTCATCACGACCCACTTCTTCCCACCCACTTGCCTACATTTGTACCGTAGATATGTACTCTCATAAGGCTCATGCTTGCGCCAAGAAGATAGCGAGAAGATCTGTTAGATTAGACCAAGAATGTGCTTCTTTATGTACTCGGTGAGAGCTTGTCGAGACTGTTTGAATCAGCAGCTGAGATGTATGTCCTTACCAGTCCTTACCAGGCTGCTGCACGAACAACCACAAGACGTCTGATCGCAGGTGGCAGGGCTGGAGGACCCCGGAGCACACTCCAAAAGGCCAAGCAAATTCGGACCTGACGGCATTCTCCAGGGGCCAAGGGCTTGGACGTTCGGCAGCGAAGGCCATCTTCGAACGTCGACTCTTGGCTGGGGTTCAACTGGTAGCGTTCTACCATTGCCAATTGCTCTTAGTTACCACAGGTGGTAATAAGTGTGGCATGAGGTAAGATCGAAAAATAGATCCTGAATAAAAGCAGTTGCAGGAGAGGCAAAAAAAACGCTCTCCCAATAGTGACGGTGCTCGCGGTGGTGGAGGTGGAGGCGGTGATGGTGTCTTTGCCACCGTCCATCTTGTATGCCAAGTCACAGACCCGCCAAGCTAAGTACCAAGTCAATGCCGCTGCAGACTCCACGGCTCGGGCGACGGATGTAAAGACAGATAAGTACATAAGGTACTGGGCGCACTGTTGATCTGTTTGGGCTTGTCTCTCGTATCCCTCTACACTACGAATAAGCAGACTCACGTCGCTACGAATGGCTGAAAGCTCCGCTACCGTGCCATCGGCACTTCCTGGGTCTGGTAATAAGCCTCTTTCTAGGCCCGCCCACGCATTGACCTTCGAAACTGTTCTCGACGAGCTCCAGGGCGACACCAATGCCGGTCTTACGCCAGCAGAAGCCAAAGAGCGTCTCCAGACTTACGGAAGCAATGATCTCGGCGATGGCGCAGGCGTTCAGCCCGCCAAAATCCTGCTTCGTCAGGTTGCGAACGCAATGACTCTAGTAACGTGTACCATTACCACCTACGAGCGCGGTGAGACGGCTGATCCACTGGCTTACAGGTGCTCATCATGGCTATGGCCGTGAGCTTTGGCATCGAATCTTGGATTGAAGGCGGCGTGGTTGCCGCAGTCATCGTCCTGAATATCGTCGTCGGATTCTGGCAGGAGTTCAATGCCGAGAAAACTATGGATTCTCTGAAGAGTCTTAGCTCGCCCACAGCGAGTGCCATCCGTAACAGCGAGAACATCACCATCCCGACCGTTGAGATTGTCCCTGGTGATATGGTTGAGCTCAAGACTGGAGATACTGTTCCCGCCGATTTGAGGTTTGAGATCGTAGCTCCCTGCAGCATCGAACGTATGGATACTGACCAAGTACAGACTTGTTGAGGCTGTGAACTTCGAGACTGACGAGGCACTTCTGACTGGCGAATCACTCCCCGTCCGCAAAGACCCGGCACTTCTTCTTGACGACGACACTGGCCCAGGCGATCGTTTGAACGTAGCGTACAGCTCGTCTACGGTGACCAAAGGTAGAGCTCGAGGCATTGTTTTCGCTACTGGACTGAACACCGAGATTGGATCAATTGCTGCCGCACTTCGGGCGACTGGATCAAAGGTTGGTAGTTTCGTGGTGCGCTACACTCAAACCGAAACGCTAATGCCATCTCAGGTTCGACAAGTCAAGCGCAACGACAAAGGAAAAGCTGGCCCTCATCGATACGCCCAAGCCTGGAGTCTCACGACCACTGATGCTATCGGCCGCTTCCTCGGAGTCAACGTCGGTACACCGCTGCAGAAGAAGCTCTCGCGTCTTGCGGTTCTTTTGTTCTGTATCGCGGTCGTATGTGCGATCATCGTGCTGGCTGCGAACGACTTTTCCAATGAGCAAGAGGTCATTATCTACGCTGTCGCTACTGGACTTAGTATGATTCCTGCGTCTTTAATTGTGGTTCTCACTATTACTATGGCTGCCGGAACCAAGCGCATGGTCGAGCGACACGTTATCGTGCGAAACCTGAAATCTTTGGAAGCTCTTGGAGCAGTGACCGACATCTGCTCTGATAAAACTGGTACGTCTCAGCTATCTATCTTTGTCATGACTCTTACGCATGGACTTTTACACTTCTCGAAGTGGCCCAGCTGTGTTTTCCAGTGATCTGCTGGCTTGCATACTGGTGCTTGCGGGCATGTATGCTGCGTTGCACTGCAATTGCAAGTCGGTCACCGCGGAGAGAATAACACCTACCCAAGGCTTCCTTCTTGAATTGAGACGCATATCTTTCACGCTATCGTCGCTAATACATCCCACAGGAACCCTGACCCAAGGCAAAATGATCACCAAGAAGGCATATGTGCCAGCTTGTGGAACCTTCTCAGTCGAGGACGCAGACCAGCCATACAACCCAACTACAGGATACTTGACACTCAGCTCAGCCCACTCCGACGGCATCAACTCGGAAAAGTCTCCCGCACCACTAGACACAAAGGCCGCCGTATCTGACTCCAATCTCGCTTCTTTCCTCGATGTCGCAGCGCTCGCAAATATCTCGACGGTCTGGCAAGGGAAAGACGACGGTGCATGGCACGCTCGCGGAGACCCCACTGAGATCGCCATCAATGTCTTTGCTGCTCGGTTTGGATGGTCTAGAACTAATCTCATTGGATCAGATGATGCTACCTGGAAAACCCTCCTTGAGTTCCCCTTCGATTCTGATGTCAAGAAGATGTCAGTAGTCCTTGAGCACGCAGAGACCGAAAAGCTACAAGTCTTCACCAAGGGCGCCGTTGAGCGTGTGTTGCAGAGCTGCTCGAACTTCTATGCTACTAGCGATTCTAATGATCTTACCGACATGACCGATGATCACCGCGAACGTATCCTCGAAACTATGGAAGACTTTGCTTCTTACGGCCTCCGTGTTCTTGCTCTGGCCAGCCGAGAGGCACCAACGCATTTGAACTACGAGAAGGAACTCGACCGCAACCAGATTGAAGTTGACCTGACGTTCCGCGGTCTCATTGGTCTCTACGATCCACCACGAGCCGAGTCTGCTGCTTCTGTGAAGGAGTGTCGTCAGGCTGGCATCGCTGTGCATATGCTTACAGGCGATCATCCCGGCACTGCACGCGCCATTGCCATTGACGTCGGCATTCTTCCTACAAAAAAGGCCATGGAGAGTATGTCTAAGGATGCTGCCGATGCTCTCGTGATGACAGCAGGCGAGTTCGACAAGCTGAGTGACGATCAGATCGATCAGCTACCTCAGCTACCACTGGTGGTGGCAAGATGCGCCCCCAATACGAAAGTGCGAATGATCGAGGCCCTACATCGCAGGAAGCTCTTCGCAGCTATGACTGGCGATGGCGTGAACGATTCGCCGTCGTTGAAGCGTGCAGACGTTGGTATCGCTATGGGCCAAGCCGGCTCTGATGTCGCTAAAGACGCTTCTGATATTGTTCTTACGGATGACAACTTTGCATCTATCATCAACGCAATCGAAGAAGGCCGAAGAATGTTCGACAACATCCAGAAGTTCATTCTGCATCTTCTCGCCGAAAACATCGCCCAGGCTTGTACGCTTCTCATTGGCCTGGCTTTCAAGGATTCTCGAGGGCTTTCTGTCTTTCCTCTTGCACCTGTTGAGATTCTCTGGGTTATCATGATAACCAGCGGTATGCCAGACATGGGATTAGGCTTTGAAGAGGCTACTCCTGATATCATGAGACGTCCACCGCAATCTCTAAAGCGAGGCGTCTTCACGCTCGAAGTCATGGTCGATATGCTTGCATATGGCCTCTGGATCGCCGCACTCTGCTTGGGAGCATTCTCTCTTGTTCTTTTCGGTTTCGGTGACGGCGATCTTGGAGTAAACTGCAATGATTCCTACTCGCAAGAGTGCGACACCGTGTTCCGTGCCCGCGCGACCTGTTTCGCTTGCCTGACTTGGTTCGCTCTCTTCCTGGCCTGGGAACTCGTCGATATGAGGAGAAGCTTCTTCAGGATGCAGCCTGGGAGCAAGAAGTACTTCACGCAGTGGATCTACGACGTGCGCCGCAACAAGTTCCTGTTCTGGTCCATTATCTTCGGCTTCATCACGATCTTCCCCACGCTTTACATTCCGGTCATCAACCACGTAGTATTCAAGCATGCTGCGATAACATGGGAGTGGGCAGTTGTGGTGATCGCGACGCTACTCTTCTTCCTTGGCGTCGAGGCGTGGAAGTTTGGTAAGCGGGTGTTCTTCCGCAGACGTTCACCGCGAGGAACTGCTGGTTTACCACTGATGGAGTGGGACACGAATGCATCGTCCGAAGCGGAGAAAGGAGATATCAAGGACAATGGAGCTCAATAACACTTGCTGAAAGGAGGTGGGTAGAGGGGCGCTGTGAGAGCTGGTAGTCTTGGGGGTATCTTTGGGTATCTAATTGGGTCATACAGCAGAGGTGGGAAGGAGCCATCGCATGAGCGCCGCGATGAGCGATGGAGTAGTGATAGAGGGGGATATGGTCTTCAACACCATGGCATGTTGGAACACGCATCTCAACGGCAGCGTGGGTGTTGTGAATGACGAGCTGCACTTCAACTGCAGGCGAGTGGGATCTTTCGTCGATCGCTATGCTCCAACAGCAGGCGCGTCGGCGCATGGAAACGAGCAACTTGTTTCTACTGACGGCGGAAACATTTGTGACAACAAGAATCACTGTGCTCAAACAGTTTAGACACTCTCTTAGATCAGCAATACATTGTAATTCGTTTTGGAAGTGTAACATGCCCGTGAACAGCTTACAGTCACTTATGCTTAAAATGAGTGCTGATATGATGACTCCTGTGCGGAAGAGTTCAAGTAGAGCGACTCCGATGTTTACTGGTGAGATCTAGAGTTGCGGTTTCTGCTTTGGCTAAAACTACCATTGAGATGCACAAACAGATGTCTCCGGCCTCCCGTACATGTGCGGTGATACCGAAGACTTCATTGGAACAAATGCTAGTAAGAGCCAGTGAGATACCAGCAAAGATCAATTCGCATATCAACACCCTGTATGCTAGTACTATTGGACCCGAACTCAAGAATTACTATGCTTTCCGCTGAGACGCTACTGGAATGAAGACGGAGCACTAGTCACAATTACGCTAATACTCTCGGAGACAGCTTCAAGATACATCATACCTACCACTGAGAGTTAATGGAGCGACCGAAGATGTGCGCAATTCTGTTTCGTACAAGAATTGGGGCGACACACTTGCCGGTCGCCCGGTCAAGAATCTCCATGCAATTCTGGTACTACTATCTACCCCACCAGACTACAGCTTAATCCTCCTTGTCATAGCCACCGTAGATCTTGAATGCATTGATGTATTCGAAGAACGAGGCTTTGTAGTAGCGAGGCAGCTATGCGATCGTCAGTGACGATGTGAAGTAGTGTAAGAGTGATACATACGGATGGGTCTGTAAAGTTGACATATTGCATCCCGAACCTGGATTTATAGCCTTGTTGCCATTCCTGTTGACCATATTCATTAGCGAGACCCTCACCATATGAAGAGGCGATGGATCATAGGAAGAACTCACATAGTTGTCAACGAATGACCAGGCCAGAGAGCCAATGACATCCGTGCCCTCCGCAATAGCCATGAGGATGGCTTCCATGTAGTCGTGATAGTAGCTGGCCCTTATGGTATCGTGTAGAATGTCCTGTAGCAGCGTCTTCGAGCTCTCGAAAGGCTCGGAGAAACCAAACTCTGTCACGGCAACACCTTTGGCCGGGCCTGGAGATGGTGTTACCCAAGTATCTTCCATGTATTTGAGGAAGGCGGGAACCCAATCGGTGGCTTTGTGTAGCCACGGCGAGCCTGGGTCAGCTGCAGGACCGACGACCCAGCCACCATCTTCAGCGGAATAGAAGTAGGTAGAATCTGCGCATGTTGGGTAGAGCGGGTGTGTCTCATTTCCGACGCAGGAATTCAAGCCAGATTCAGGAGCCATGTAAAATTGAGCACTGTAAGCATCGTGGGCGTAGAAGTCGGCAGAACCAAGTATCTCCTGCTTCTCTTCGTCGGTGAAGTCTCTCAGGAAGCCGGACACATACTCCCTGACAGTTTCAGGGTAGTCGCCAGTGAGATAGACCGGCTCAGAGAACCAGCCTTCATTGAAGTCCCAGGCTCGCTGGACGGCTTCCGCATCGGCAGAGGAGTTGGTCAGTGGGATCTTGTAGCCGCCGTTGTTCTTGTAGGTGATCGAAGAGTTCTCTCCAAGGATGGATTTTCCCACATGGTAGGCTTTGGAGTGGGCTAGAAGAACAGACTGGCCGCAATGGAAAGGCTGTTCCTTGTTGGGAATGGTGAAATTCTTGAAGTACTGCGCCGGCAAAGGGTATTGGTTACAGAAAACGATTGCTGTCAGAAGGTCAGTACAGGCGCATTCACTTTCTCACCTTAGCCACTCGTGCAATTGCAATCATAACTTACGTTCGTTTACCTGTGCAATCAGATTAGCGGACACATCTTGGCATGTTGTTGTCATGACTTACAGTGTACCACTTCTCAACTCGATCACCAAACGCCTCAAACGCAATTCGTGCATACTCGACAAAGTCGGGAACGATGTCCTCGCTCAGCCATCCACCATACGTATCTTGTAGTATCAAGGGCGTGTCCCAATGATACAGAGTGATGGACGGCTCAACACCATACTCGATGCAAGTATCAATGAGATCATTGTAATGGTCGATAGCCAGCTGGTTGACGGGTCCGCGGCCGAAAGGCAAGATGCGTGACCACGACAGCGAGAAGCTGTAAATCTTGACTCCTTGAGCAGCCAGGCGGGAGATGTCTTCCTTGTAGAGGTAGTAATTCTGCCCTATGTGAGCATCCAAGAGTCTTTCCTTGATCAGAAAATAGGAACTTACGTTGTCAGCCACATCAGCTGTCGAGTTATCCACAATGTGGTTGGTCACACGCGACAAAGCGTCCCAAACACTAGGACCACGACCTTCATCCTTCGCTGCGCCTTCGATCTGGAAGGCTGCGCCAGCAACTCCCCACCTAAAGAACGTCAAACTCTGGACCTTTGATACAACATCCTAGACATACCAAAAGTGTTCCGGGAACGCCCAAGATTCATTCTTCGGTACAAGAGGCACCTGCTGACCAGAAGGGAATGGGCTGTAGTAGATCGGCGGCGGCGGAATCAATGAACTCGACGGAACAGGTGATGGCTCATAGACTGTGGTCGTTTCGGCAACCGCAACAGGGCCAATGAGCAAGTCCCACACATCCTCGAGGTTCAGATTCAATTGAATTGCCGCAGCAGTGGGGCTTGGGGCCGTCGAGCCGTTAAAAGCAGCAGGTGCTGATATGGTCTGATCTGCTGATGATTCGGTGGTTGTCTGAGCCGTCGCCATACCCAGCAGGGCAAGCCAAATACTTTTGTATGCCATGATGAGTATTTAGAATGTACTTGAGCCTCTGAGTATTTGGGAAACGAGGAAAGAAAACAGAGCGAGTTCGTTGGAGAATACAAAGGACGGATAGATCTCAGCTGTCAGCTGAAAGATCTATTGTTCAGTACGCATGTAAGCTGGCTATGCATGTCGGCCTGTAGGACGACAGCGGGGTGCCGAAGGAGTTGGTACGACTGAGGTGACACAGCATATATGCAGGAACAGCAAGCATAAAAGCATAGTAAAGCTTGCCGGCGCATGGTTTACGGTTGTAGGTAATAAGCACTTGACGGCAACCGCACAAAAGTCCATGTACGAGAGCGTCCTGATGTTTCGGCGGTCCAGGCCGTTCGTGCAGCTGAACCGTAGTCGTTGCAGTGGGCACTATATATTTTCGTGTCATCAATAGATGAAAAGAGTTCGACTACTATATAGGCTGATGGAAATGACTTGGATCCGTATACAGATTGTCGCCTCAAGATTCGCATGGGAGTGCGAGACCGAGCTGCACCAAGTCGCAGGGGTTCTTGCAGAATGAAGAGGGGAAGATGTCAGCTTCTACAACCCTTGGACATCCCAATGTAACCTCATGGTCATCAACTACCGCAAGAAGGCACGAACACGCTGAGTATACGTGTAATACGCCGAAGCCTCTTCAAGCCACATCAACAGTCATGTGGCATTCGATATACCTCCCGAGAACGACCTTGCTGCATCTGTGAGTTGGTAGTAATTGCCCAAATTTCTGCGTATGATATCTCCTACCTGTCTTCTATGTTTACATACGGGTATTGGTAGTCAGGCAGGCTAGGTACTGCTTGGTTGCACATATATATCCCTATTCTCACGATCAAGCACACAATATCTTGTGACCATACACGACTACTTTAGCGCGGGAAGATACGAAACGTGCGCAGTACAAGACGAGCACTTCTTGCTTGTCGTAGTTCCCACCAAGCCAATACTGTCAAACCCAGATCAAAAATTGCATCGGATTGCCCTTGAGATGACGACGCTGATAGCAAGATATCTCGTCAGCCACTATGGTAGTGCTGACAGGTCCAGTTCAGGGATCATTTCAGCTTGCCACCGAGATGCGAATGTTAATCCCAAGATGTCTCATCGCTCGCTGCGTCAGTATTGCGATGTAAAAAGTCTACAATATGGCTGTGACTGCCGCTGAGATATTGTATTGTCCTAGGTAGATGATATACAATAACACTCTGTGTGGAGTTACCGATGAGGAGGTCGACGGCGAAACACATACAATGCTGCAGCCAACCAACACAAGCTTAGAAGAGACGAAATAAACCCGAACTACTAGTAAGAGGTTTCAACCTCGACATTACATTAGATAGATAACTATCATCTAGTTTTAAATAATCGTTGCTTTCTCGTACAAGAGAGTATTCATACAATACGAAATAGAGCGAGCAATAATTTGCATCGCAGGCTTGATTTTCAACAAAGGCTCAAGCATGAAGCCAATCAGTAATCCATAACATCCAACACTCTTTAACCAGCAACGAAGAGACCGAGAGCAGCAACGTGGGGGTTAATCATGCTCAGGTTGAAGGGTGTGAGGTAAGGGTCGGAGTCGGTCAAAGCGATGAAGGTGGTCTGGTTGACGACACCGGCACCACCAGCGTAGACCTCACCAGCGGGCTGGTAGGTGTAACCCTCGTTCTCGCCGGTGATGGTGAGAGGAGTGTAGGTGAGGTTGAGCTGGTTGACCCAGGCAACGAACTGAGGAGCGCCAGCCTTGGTGTCGGTGACGTAGCTGTTGTTAGGGCCGACAGCAGCGCCAGGAGTGTCCCAAAGGAGGCGGACCTGCTTGCCAGGGAAGGAAAGAGGCTCAGAACGGTTGCGGGCGATGGCAGGGCCGCAGCCAACACCGGTGACGTTCAAGTTGACACAAGACTCGTCAGTAGGAATGTCAGTGATGGCAGGGCTGGAGGTGCGGTTGTCGGTGCGCTCCCAGTCGGCGGTGTTGTTGGGGTGGATGCGGTTGATGTTGGCCTGGTTGGCGACGTGCAGCGCCGGGAAGTTCTGCCATGCGAGACGAGTGGTGTTCTCAGGGCAAGAGCTGATGTAAGGAGCGAGGAAAGTCCAAGCCCAAGACTGGGGGATACCGGCCTCGAACCAGACAGGCATGGGGTGAAGACCGCTCATCTGGCGGAAAATCAACTCCTGGCGAGCCTCGGTGGCAATGGACTGCGCAAGGAGCTGGCCGACCTCACGAGAGTCAAGGTGGTTGATGAAACCCCAGACACCAGACTCACCCCAGCGGGTAAGGACGGCGTTGAAGTCAACGAACTCGCGGACAGTGGTGAAAGGGTAGTTGTAAGTGCACTGAGGCGGGGCAGTGTGTCCGAGCATGTTGGACAGAAGGGTGGCGTGACCCTGCTCCTGCTGAGCCATGAACTGGATCAAAGAGCGGTCCTCGGCAGTGAGGCCGGCAGCGATGAAGTCCTCCTCAGAGAAGATGGCAAGACCGTTGTTGAACAGGTCGAGCTCAATCCACTCCTGGTAGAGACCAAGAGTGATGGACTCGTAGTCGAAGTCACTCTCGACCATATAGCGGGGCTCAGTACCGTTGGTACCGAGGCCACCAGCAGGAGTGTAGTCAATGGGCTCAGGCTCAGTGAGCTTGCCATCCTGGTTGTAGTAGGTGGCGGTGGGGTTGGGAGGCAGCATCGGGATGGTGGAGTCCACGACAGAAGCGTGGACAGCGCCAGTAGTGGTAGGAGCCTCGCCATCGTAAGGGCCGTGGGAGGTGGCGCCAGTGACGATGGAGCTACGCTGAGGACCGGCAGCAGCAGTGCCAGTGGTCACTGGGGTGGTGAAGGTGGCAGACACCTCAGATGCGTTGTCGAACTCGGAGGCGAGAGGAGTGATGGCCGCAGGTGTCTCGGCGACCCAAGTGGCATCAGCATTGGAGTAACCACCAGGAGCGGTGCCAGCCTGGTTGTCGGCCGCGAAGGAGGCGGCGTCATAGGCAGCTGGAGTGCCCTGAGGAGCAGGGGCGGCGGCGGCAAGGCCGCAAAGGACCGCAGAGGTCAAAGCGGTTCTGGTGTACATCCTGATGGATATTGTCGAGATGGAATGGATGATAGAAACAAGAAGGCAGTTTGCAGTAAGACGGGCAGCAGGACTATATGTAGGGGCAGCTCGCCATCGACTCGTCAGTAATCATTACGAATGGCCTGATGGCAGACGGCACAAAGTCCGAACGTCATGGGCAAATGTTGGCGATGTGCACAGAGTGATCTCATCGCTATGAGATCTCTGAGTGCAGGCGAGCCGTGTTCGGAGATGGAGCGGCATATCACACTCCACTCTTGGGAGAACGGATAGGGAACCGGGATGCGCCAGACATGGAGCCCCATGCACTACTGCATCCGCACGAGCCGCATCGTATGTGCCGTCAAAGCATCGTGTAGGCGTTCTCGATCTGAAGATGGCGGCCGAGCATATTGATCCTACTGGGGCACGTCGACTGGAGTCGTGCAAATCTGCAGCGAATCTTCAGATGTTGTGAATCGCCACGCAAGCACGTAGCACCATGTGCTGTATCACCATCACCGTGCTTCTCGCTCCTCGCCGTTCGCTCACCGGATCAGGCAATGTGCCCTTGTACGGACCATTGGTAGATCTGCAGCATGGAGTTGATTGCTGCGGCAGATGCGTCTGCGGTATTGTGATGCCAAAGGCGCGTCATGGACTTTTGGATGAGCTCGAGAAATGCCCAAAGCGGTATAGCCGTTCCTGCTTTCGTCCGCTCTTTGGAACCTCATCTCATCTTTGCCACTCCATCAATGCCGCGTGGAAACCCCTCATGTACCATTGACACATATGTTCAGTGACACATTGTAACTACACTGCAGGAGGGAGCTCGCTGTCAGACTTTCAACGAGTCAATCGATCGAGCTCTCCAATTTGCGCGTGGAAGAATTGCAAAGTCGCGAAGTCGCCCCTGGAGTTGCCTCCGCTCCAATGAAATTAGTTTCACCGGCTACGCGGCTTTAAATATTTCGATGGGATCTCTGAGTATGTCACTGGCTTGCACATTGATGAATCGATGTTTTCGCCTTCGAATCTCGCGGAGCCGTTGTTTCTCCATGGTTCGAGTCGGCATCTCTCCGCATCACCGTCACTCTCATGATGCCTGAGCAAGACCACATCGGAACAGACGGTTAGTACGGCGCAGTCGTATTTGGACATGACGGAGGACGCTCTAGCCATGATCATGACCCTTTTTGGTCAAGCCAAATGTCATGGTGTCGTTGAGCGATAACAGCATACACGTTACTGCTACCTGAGCTACCATAGCTTCATATCCGAGTCAATTGCGATGGCAAGGATCATATCTTTCACGTGTGCTGCAAGGATGATAAAACCCTGCGATAATGCATACGCCAGAGCACGGTAGTCACCCGTGCGCATATCGGTAGAAGGACCTGCGTCCGTGCGATCTTCGGTTTGCATAAGTGAGGTGGAGCTCGATAGCTCCAATCGCTGGGAGCAGTGCGACAGGGAACTTATCGATCTTTGACAGGTCGTGCAAAGCATGCCTAATAGCGAGGATGTCTAGTTGCCAACGAGGAAGATGGCAGCATAAGCACCTCCTTGCCACGTGCGCGTGTCTTGTTTCGCCTTTATTTCTTGCATACAAATGATCGACAAGCTTGACCATGACTGCTCGCTGTGCTTTGTCGGATTTGGCGATGGCAAGTCGTAAGATGCAGGTCACCGTGATGCTCGGTGTGGGCGTTTCTGATGCGTGAGGCAGTTTTACGGCAGTTCGTCCACATCAGAAGAACTGCCGTCGAGTGCTGTTTCGTTGTGCCTCCTGTACTGAACTGTGAGGCATGTACAGAAACAGCCTCACTTCTTGGATAGCAGTATGTCTCTTTAAGTAAGATGTGCAAGCGTCTCGATAGAACAGTAGACAGTATACTTTGCAGTTGTATAACATAGCAGCTCCCCAATCTGAGGAGACAGATGTATTTGGGATGAATACATGTATACACCTGCTTAGTCAGCTCAACCCTAATAACCCCACCGTGCAGCTGCGGATGCATGTGAGTCTATGTTGATATCTGGTTTCCGCCATGTCTCACGCAGTATAAGAGGATCAGAAGTACATCTTCATCTTCTAGTCATCATTCGCTCAATTCGATTCGTCGTTAGGTAAGACGGGATTTGTCGAGGCTGTGTAGCTTTGAGATTTTGCTATTTCCAATCGTCCAGTTTCTTGATGTCAACTCATGACCAACTTGAATGCGCTCGATCGATATTTGGAGCTTTGTTAATCTCACTGGTAGCTCGATCGTTGTCATAACTCTGTGAAGCAAACAGCACGAGAGATCATCTTGACATCACTTGTAACAGAGAAAATTGAAGCAACAACACCTTCATGTTATGTTCATGTACGTACTCGCAGCACCGACCTCGGCACATTTTCAATGACGTGATGGTTCGTGGGGAGCACTTTTTGCGAGGGGCACGCATCCAAACATTGATTGACACGAGAGCTGCATTTCAAACCAAAGAAACCAAAGAACAAACCTCCACCAACCCATCCCAAACCCAACAATGTCCCCCTCCCCCAAAACCATCATCCTCACCGGCGCCTCGCGCGGCATCGGCCTCGCAATCGCCCACTACCTCCTAAAGCGCTCCAACAACCTCGTCCTCGTCGCCCGCACCGAGCAACCCCTCCGCGACCTCGAGCAGCAATATATCAACCAAGTCGCCGTCCTTGCCGGCGACCTCGCGGACTTCTCGCTTGGCGAAAAAGCCGTTGCGCTCGCGCAAGAGAAATTCCAAACCCTCGACGGCCTGATCGTCAACCACGGCGTGCTCGATCCCGTGAAGCGGGTTGCAAACTCGACCGCGGATGCATGGCGCGCGGCTTTCGATGTCAATTTCTTTTCGGCTGTGGCGATGACGCAGGCTGCGCTGCCGGCGCTGAGGAAGAGCAAAGGCACGGTTCTGTTCACTTCCTCGGGCGCGGCGTCGAATGCGTATCCTACTTGGGGCGCGTACGGAGCGAGTAAAGCGGCGATCAACCACCTTGCGTCGACGCTGGGGAACGAGGAGAAGGAGATTACGACGATTAGTGTCAGGCCTGGCGTTGTGGACACGGAGATGCAGAGGGATATTCGCGAGAAGCATAACAAGGAGATGGACGAGACGGACGCGGCGCGGTTCGCGGAGCTTAAGGCTTCGGGTGGATTGTTGAAGCCTGAGCAGCCGGGGCATGTTATGGCGAGGATGGTGCTGGAGGCGCCGAGGGAGTTGAGTGGGAAATTCTTGAGCTGGAATGCGGAGGAGTTGAAGGCGTTCCAGGAATAAGTGGTATGGTGCAGCATGCGTGAGGAGAAGCACACGAGGATATGATTGAACGACTGCATGGTTCGCATTGGCCCTCAAGAGGATAGAAGATAGACTACACATAAATTGTCTCATTGAACCTTCGAGTATGTCAAGCATGAACATCGAAAGACCCATGCTTCCTTTGAGAGTCGATGGCCGTCCTGTCTTGGGGTCTTTGTTCAACAAGCTAGTACTAGCAGGCATGAGCATCCTAGAAACCACACTTGCCATCGAGATCCAAAAGCAGTCTCTCCTTAAAGTTTTGTTTCAGTATGCTAATACCATCAAGCATGAACATCCTAAAATTTGAGCTTACCCTTCAGTACCCAAGGCACTCTCGAGTGTAGACCATTGTTCAATCTATTACTACCACCAAGCATGACCGTCCCAAAACAAATGCTTGCCGTTGAGATACAACAACGATTTCGTATGGCAATCGAGATTCACTCTGCTAGCATCACTAGACATGGCTGCTCCAGAGCATGTGTCTGCCATTGAAATGTAATGTCAGTCTCCGTTTGGAATATTTGGTCAGTCCGCAAGTATCATCATGTATGGGCATCCTGGAAGTACTGCACGCCACTGAGAGAGGATGGAAGCCTCGCCTCGGAAGCTTTGTCTAGTCTGTTGATACTGCAGAATATCGACGTTCCGGAAGCTATGCCTGCCATTGAGAAACGTCGACAGCGTCGCCTGTTGCTTTGGAAATGCCATCGCTGCTGCTGCTGCTGCTGCCGCCTGCACTCGCCGGTGCACTCGCATGCTCAAACAACGCTTACGTACATTTGAGAAATTCTCAGTCGAGCGTGAACTGGAAGTCCTTGAGGATGGCGTCGATGGAGCGGTCGTTCTGGGCGATGGCAGCCTTCAAGGCGCGGATCTCCCTGTCGTCGGTGATGACGACGCCCTGGTACTCGATCATGAGGTCTGCGAACTGCTCATTGAGCCCATACTCGTCTTCGACGTCTTTATTATCGACCTTAGCGCCGTTGAACTCCCTGGCGAGGGTGCGGTCATTATGCCTGAGGGCGAAAACCTCTCTCCTGAGGCGTTCGAATGAGGGCGCAGAGACGCGCCTTCTCTTCGATGGTCCTCAGGAGAAGGTTCACGTCAGAGCCGCCGCCATTCTCGCATCGAGTTACTCGTTCAGTCTACTATTACCATAAGACACAAGGACCCTAATGCATATGCTTGCAGTCGAGACATGAAGACTGTCTCGCTCTTATAACTTTGTCCTGCAAGTTGGTACCATCGTGTACAGGCTTTTAAGAACTTATCTCTGCCATCGAGAAACGACGACAATCTCGCATCGGAACACTTATGCAACTGCTAATGCCATCAGGCGCGAGCATCCATAATGTAATGCTTGCCATTGAGATAAGAAGACGATCTCGCGTGGACAGCTTTATTCAGCCCGCTGTATCATCAGGCGTGGACCTTTCAGAACATATGTCTGCCACTGAGACGGTTTCAAAACATGCAAAATGGACTTCACGCGAAGAAATGGCAATGATCGATGATTGGTTGATAATATGTTATGCATTGATATTGACAAGGTATGAACATGGTGTGGTAAACTACTTTCAGTCAGCTAGGGCTCTAAATCGACAATGCATGATAGAGCAGCGTGAAGAAGTGTGATAGATCAGCCGAAAGATGAAAATACGTAGTTTCAACATCGGCAAAAATGCCTCCGTTTTAGCATGAAAATTTGGTCATCAGAGGACAGCGAGGGGATGGGGGTGGAGGAGAGGCTTACCACTAGGATGAGACAGCAATGTGTGTTGGTATGCAGAAATGCTGGTGTTAGTGTTCGGGCTTACCTGAATTTCTGCGTCAGCGATATGCTTCGGGAGAAGTCGTAAAGAGTATGCAAAGCATGTGTATGGTCTCGATAATCGAACCAGTTTCATCCTCATGGTATTTAGGACGTTATTTAAAAGACTATTGTTTTTCTTCGTCCTTCCAAAAAATTGTGCAGGTAAGAGAGCATTCTTGACATACCTGTGTGACGATCACTCGCCAGTTGCAACTACAGAATACTGCACAAACATCCTCGCAAAGCGCGTTATCTCCTGTAATGTCTCTGTTAGTCGTGTTCTGACTTTCGAAAACATCGAGTATGAAGCGAGAAGTGGTAATTCGTGTGTATCAGTCCGACGTTTGGCTAGTCAAGTCGATCACCATATCCTGGGTTGAGCAGGTGTAATGATAGGGGCGACAACAAAGTTCATCTTTTTGAATTTTTGCTGCTGGTATTGCGCGGGGAGAGGGAAAAAGGGAGGGTGTTTGTGACGTACCTTGCGAGTGTTGTGTGTATGAAGAGGAGAAGAGAAGGAGGAGGAGCGCAAGCTTGGTAGAGTTTTGTAGAAGTTTGTTGCAGACGCGCTAGACTGCTTTGGGGAAGCCCGAGTGGGCTCCGCGCGACTTCAGCAGCGAGACTGACGCGCGCGAGGGCAGGGCTGCCACTTTAAATGTTGGGTGACTTCACTGCTATGCGTCTGTGCAATACACACTTGGTAGCACGTTTGATCGCATAACACATACATCACACCGCTCAGCATGTCAGACAAAGATATCGGAGGTGAGTAAAGTCATGCGCTTGACAAACAAGTGAATACCAGTCTCCAGTGAACGCAACACTAACACTCGGCGCATAGGCAACGATGACCTCTCCCTACCAAAAGGTACGCATCCAGCAGTCGCACCAACACCCAGAGCACTCAATACCACCCCTCAATACCCACCATGGACAGCCCACCATCCTTCCTCTCCACCAAACTAACCGCCCTCCCCGCAGCCACGGTCCAAAAGATCATCAACGAAGTCCTCGCCTCCAAAGCCGCCGACGAAAACGCGCAGTCCATGTCCTTCGCCAAGGAAACCCGCGACCTGCTGATCGAGTGCTGCGTCGAGTTCATCACCATGATTTCCACCGAAGCCAACGAGATCGCCGAAAAGGACGCCAAGAAGACGATCGCGTGCGAGCACATCACGAAAGCGCTCGAGGAGCTGGGCTTCGGGGAGTACGTGCAGGAGATTATGGCGGTGGCGGACAGCTTCAAGAATAATCAGGTGGTGAGTTATAATGCCTCTTTGTATTCTGCTTTCGCTGGGCAGCGGGATTTTATGATGGTACAGAGCTGACTACGAGACCTCACAGTCACGAGAGAAGAAGGGAAACAAAATGGAGCAGAGCGGCATGTCGCCCGAGGAGCTCGCCCGTATGCAGGAGGAGCTCTTCCGCTCGGCAGGTGATAAGTTCAACGCTCCCACGGCCTAGGAGAGCAGCTAGAAGCAGACTCCACCCGCACACGTGCAAGGCTCCAGAGAGAGGACTTCGAAGAACGTCGGCAGCTCTTTGTCCGGGGCCAAGTCCAGATCCAAACTGGGAAACAGGAAGGCGAATTTTACGACTCCGCTCAAGGCAGCGTTCGAAGAGAAGCGTAGACAGAGTGGGTTAACGGATGCAGAACTCGAGCGAGAGCAGCTGAGGTTGCTGGGTGTGGGACGTGAGGGTTCTGCTGGCGTCGACTTGGGGGGAGGCACTGCGGCTGAAAAAGAGCAATTGGGGGCGTTTGAAGGCGTCAAGGACTGAGGATCATTACACATCTATTGAGATACCCTGGGAGAAAACGGCACACAGGTCATGATGAAGTATTGGAAGACGAATCAAATCGACAACATCAATTTCCAATTTGTGCAACTTTCATGCTTTTGGTAGGATGCCATTCACTAATACCTAACTTTTCTTTCGTGTACCTGCTCTATCATTTCGATTTACCCATCGAGAGTCTTCAAGAAGAAGCGCCACCACGTCCGCCAACCTTGTTCAGAGCCTCGACCTGCTCCTTGCTCAGCTCGATCTTCGGCAGCTCGCCCTTCGCAGGCTTCTGCATGAACCCTCTCGCCACAAGGAACGCCAAGTACGAACCCACAGCCTCAGCAGTAACACCCGCAGGTCCCTCATTGCTAACAGCGAACTCCTTGTCCGCCTCGAGCGCAGCCTGCGCGTTCTGGTCCTCCAGCATAGGAGCCTTGGAAGCCTCGGGCAAGTTCGAAGTCACCATGTGGTACAAGCCGAGCAGCGCAAGCTCCTCCTTGTCATCGCCGGCTTCGACGTATGCTTCGACCTTCTTGGCCCAGGACTCGTAGGGCTCTGAGGGCACGCTATAGCCGTACTGCTCCAGCGTGGCGAGGTACTGGTCCATGGTCAGGCGCGGGTGGGCTTCGACGTGCGCGGTGCTGCCGCTCTTGCCGCGCAGCGACATGGCGAGCACGAGCTTGGCGACGTGCGGCACGGGGACCATGTTAATCGTGTTGGCGATCTCCGGGCGCGCGCCGACTTGCACGCAGCCCTTGAGCATGCGCACGAGGAAGTCGTCGAGGTTGCTGACGCCCGTCGCGGCGTCGCCCATCACGTAGCCGGAGCGCAGGATGACGGCGTCGAGGCCGCGGGCGCAGGCGGCGCGGATGATGTGCTCGGACACCCACTTGCTTTGGCCGTAGCCGGTACCGAGGCCCTGGCGAGAGGACTCGAGGTTGTCGGATTCGGAGATGGGGGTTCCTGCTTCGGATTGCTCGATGAAGGCGTCTGAGTCGAGGGCGCTGGTGGAGCTGATGAAGACAAGGCGCTTGGGGCGGCCGAGGGCGCAGAGCTTGATGGCCTCGACTGTGCTCTCGACGTTTGCGGCTTTCAGGTTCTCGTAGGGCATGAGCCAGTGGACGCGGGCGCCGTTGTGGATGATGAGGTCGGCGTCCTCGGCCACGCGGTTGTAGTCATTGTCGGACATGCCCAGCTTGGGCTTCTCGAGGTCACCAATGACAATCTCGAGGACGCCTTCGCTGACCCACCACTCTTGCCATAGACCGTATGCTGTGCAAGTTTGCCTGATGCGAGCCAGACCGTCCTCTTGCGACTTGGCGCGGACGTGAGCGTAGACGTGATTCGGAGACTTGCGCATCATGGCTTCGTGCAGGAGGTATGCTCCGAGGAAGCCAGTGGCGCCAGTCAGTAGGATGTTCAGTCCGTTCTTGGGTTCCCTCAGCTTGGCAGTGGGATAGGACTTGTCCAGCTGCTCGATCTGCAGAAGGGCGTTGTTGGCGTAGTGCTCTGGCTGGTCTTCCTCGCCAGCGGTGGCGTCCAATCTCAGACCAACAGGGTCGAGCGAGCGGTCGATGAACTTGGCAACACTCTGCAGCGTAGGGTCTCTGGTCATGATGTGCATTGGGATGTTAGCTCCGGTCCACTTCTTGTTGATTCTGGGAACGATCTGCACAGTCATGATACTGTTACCGCCCATGTCGAAGAAGCTGGTGTCGCGGGACAGAGAGTCAGCGGGCTTGCGCAAGAGGGCAGCCCAGATCTCAGCCAGCGCGTTTTCAGTCTCAGTCCGTGATTCAAGGTCGGTTGCGGTGGTGACGGATCCAAGGAGATCGGCCTCCTCAGGGAAGGGCAGCACTCGCTTGTCGACCTTGCCGTTGGGGTTCAAGGGCAGCCTCAGCATAGGAATGAAGAGAGTGGGAACAGCGTAAACCGGGAGCTTGGCTTTCAGTGTCTCGCGAACATCATTCGTGAGCTTCTCGAAGATCTCAAAGCGCTGCTTGATAGTGATGTCGCCCTCTGTGCTCGGTGTTGAAGTCTGCTTGGTCTTTGCTGTGTGCCAGTCGCGCCACATGTTCAGATCGGGAACGTAGTACGAGACGAGAATCTGCTCCTCATTGTGATCGCGTCTGACGAGAGTGACGTTCTCGCGGATCAAGGGGTGCCTGCTAAGGTGGGTATCAATCTCGCCGAGTTCGATACGGAAGCCTCTGATCTTGACTTGGTCGTCAGCACGACCACAGCATTCGACATTGCCATCGGGCATGTAGCGACCGAGATCGCCCGACCTGTACATGCGGTCACGGGGACCAGCATAGAACTCCCTCCAGGGCTCCGCCTGACCTGCCGTGGCAACACGCTTCTTGTCCTCTTCGACCCAGCGCTGTTCGTCGACGAACCAGTTGCGTACGAACTTCTCAGTGTTCTTCTGCTCGTCGCCAAGATAACCCTCAGCTAGACCACCGGCTCTGACGTAGATCTCGCCAATTTCGCCAATCTCGCACTGACGCTCCTTCTTCTCGCGGTCGACCACAAGTAGCTGTACGTCCTGCATACCCTTGCCAGCAGGGATGACATCTCCCATCTCCTCAAGGTAGGTAGCGTCTTCGTTGAGACTTGGGATCTCGTAATATGATACTGAGCGCTGTGTCTCGGTTGTGCCGTACATGTTCTTGATTCTGCAGTTCGGTGCGAGCTGCTGAAGTCTACGGCAGTCGCGCTTGAGGAGAATGTCACCAACGAAGAAAGCGTTCTTCAGGCTTGGAATCCTCGGCTCAGTGGAGCCAAGTAGAATTTGACCCATGGCAGGAGTAAGATGTGTGACTGTGATCTCGTTGGTGGAAACCCAGTTGGCAAGGCGATCGAAAGTAATGTCCTCAGCAGGAGGTACGACCAGCGTAGCACCAAGGAAGAGTGGTGTGAAGATATCACGTTGGATTGGATCATGAGCGATACCCGAGAGCATGCTGAAGCGTTCTGTCTCGTTCATGCCGAAGCGCTTAGACATGAATGGGAAGTAGTAGGCCAAGGAGAAGTGGCGGCCTCTGACACCCTTCGGCCTACCCTCGGAGCCAGATGTGAATGACAACGTGGGAATACTGTCAGGCCCGACGGTCACACCGGGGAGATCTGCTTTCTTGGAGAACTGTGATTCGAAAATGTCCTTGCCGTTGACGTCGCCACCGGCGACTGAGCCATTGTTCTGAAGCTTCAAGGCAGGAACTTCGGTCCTGATCTCGAGGCTGGAGCTGATGTATTCGCGAACGGTCTGGCTTAGAGGTCCGGCCTCTTGTGTTGCCTTGTCAATGACCACGAGTGCTCTGGGCTTGGCAACATCCAAGTAGATGATCTGCCTGTCGGCAGGGTAAGCAGGATCAATGACTGAGAAAGTGGCACCAGCCTTCAAGGTGCCCATGACAGCCACCACGAGGTCAACTCCACGGTGCGAGTAGAGCATGACGACCTCTCCTCGTTGGACGCCATTGGAGACAAGGTGGTGTGCGAGGACATTGCTGGCCTCGTTAATCTGCTGGTAAGTGAAGACTCGTTCGGGAGCACTCGAGCATGCCGTCTCTACGACGCAGGCTCTCGATGGGTGTGCTTTGGCGTTGTTGGCGAAGATCTCATGGATAGCACCGTAGTAGTTTGACCAGTTGAGGTCTGAGGTCGGGTCCGGGCGGACGTCATTAGCGGATAGAGCCATGTTGGGTAGGGATGCAGCAGAGACCAGTCGATCTTATGTCTTGTGACGAGATAACACTTCTGCTGGTGCTAGTGCCGATATCGGATTGCCTCAATGGGCGTGATTGAGCAGTAGAAAGCGGTTTGGAGAGGGTGTTGCAGAGGATGTAGAGGTATGATTCGATGAAGTGAGGTGACCGGATCACGTGTATTGCTAATTGGTACAATAGAAGTGAGTGAATAGATGGATGAATGGATTGTGACTGTTTCAAAGATGTTTCTCCCGCCGCCGTCATGCGTCACAGGCGAAATTCTTAATTGCCAACCGGAGCCGTTCGATCTCCCCACAAACGCTGATGTCGCCAGGGCAAAGTTAAGCTTCGTCTAGCGTACGATATAGCCAATGAGAACGGCTCGGTAGACGCGGGTATGTAGCCGTGCGCTGGCGCGGGTTCAGACCAGTTCAGGGCCTTTCCTGCTTAGGGGCTGGGCTGGGTGGTAGTCGTGAGACAGATATGTAAGATGATGGCAGGAGACGCCAGCCTGCGTGTCAAGCGTGTCCAACCCCACGGCAACACTCCCTCATAAGGCCCACACTACTCTGCCCGCCATGCTGTCGGCCAGCTTTTTCGGCGGCCGCAGCAGCCACGGTGCCAGAGCAGAAAAGGAAAGAGACAGGCCCCGGCGGTCTTTGAGCTCTGCTAAGAAAAGTACCGACGAGCGAGGCGATATCGAGGAACTCAGGCACCACCGGAGAGTCACCTATTCTGGAGAGCCCTACTACGACAAAAGGAGAGAATCGACCTCGGACCCCAGGCCCCGGAAATCGAAAAGGATGGACGACCCTTCTTCCAGGACAGTCACCGTGACTGAGTATCCCTCGAGGCGACAGAGCACCAGCTCGGCAAATTCATCACACAGATCACATAAATCACGCTCCTCACGCTCCAAGCGAGAGGAAGACCACCAGAGGGAGTATGTCTATGGCACCCAGTTTCCACCGACAAATTCATCGGACCCAATGCATGTTGCAGCAAGGAATCTGGACGACGAACGCGAGCCGTCTGTACGCAGTAGTCGAAGTGGACGCTCCAGGCGGTCAGCTGCTCCATCTCTGGGACCACCGCCGTCTCTCGCCGACAGTCTACCGGGATTGTCCGAGAAGGAGGTTACACCAGACGACAGCATCTCACAAGTGGCGACACGTGCTTACCAACCACGACCGCGTACTGTAGTACGCGAACGGACGCCACCTAAAGCCCACGTACTTCCAGCAGTCGTCGAAGAGGAAGTCCGCAAGCCGTCACCAGAAATCTCCCAATCGGCCAAACCTCCGAAAAAGAGACGAGAGTCGTTCATCGACTCGATCTTTCGCAAAAAGCCCTCTTCCGACATCTCCACCAAGCGTGTAGAATGCCTCACTTGCTCGGACGAGTTCCCCTCGAACAAGACTGCAAAGCTCTCTTGCGGCCACCGCATGTGCCACTCATGCTTGAAACGTCTTTTCCGCATGGCTGTTAACGACCCCGCCCACATGCCACCGCGTTGTTGCACCGCTGATCACATTCCTCTGTCACACGTGGAAGATCTCTTCGACCTCAAATTCAAAGTCAACTTCAACAAGAAATACGACGAATACCATGCCCGCAACCGTATCTACTGCCCGAACTCTCGCTGCGGAATCTGGATCCGACCTTCGAACTTCCACACAGAAAAAGGCCGCAAGTGCGCGACTTGTCCAAAGTGCAAGACGAAAGCATGCACAATGTGCGCGGGCAAATTCCACCGGTCAGCAGATTGTCCCAAGGATCCAGAGATCGCCCGTCTGGTGCAACAGGCCGAGAAGGAGGGCTGGAAGCGTTGCTACCAGTGCAATGCCATGGTCGAGCTGCGTGAAGGCTGCAATCATATGAAGTGCCGCTGCACGGCGGAATTCTGCATGGTTTGTGGCGACAAGTGGAAGACGTGCGACTGCCCATGGTTCAACTATCGTGAAGTGCCGGAAACGGATCGATTGAACGGCATGAGGGTTGCTGAGCCGATGAGAACGATGTATCGGAGAGTGTTCGACAGCGGCATGCCCAGAGCTGCCGATGGAGAGCCGGTCGGGCCAGTGTATGCAGGCGGGCGCGGAGAAGGCCTGCAGATTAGGACTTACACCGAAGAGATGGAGCAGAGACGGCGTCAAGAGCGCGATGACGCTGAATTGGCAAGGAGGATGCAAGCTTACAGTATTGTCGGAGATCCCTCGATAGATGCCCGGCGACAACGACATCGCCGCATACATCCGGAAGAGGAGAACGTGATTGCTTTGGGCAATGCGGCAGAGCATTTCATGAACGACGATTTCAGACGCACCGAGAGAGGGCCTGGAGAGGGGACCATGATCAACTTCGGCGATGCAAGAATGGGCATGCGAGGAGAGCGATCGAGCGGGAGGAAGAAACGTGCCCCCACAAGCCGTCCGCCACCAACGATGGATGCAGGTCTCGTGGGTGATTTCTTGGGAAGCGAAAGTATCCTTGGCATGGGGCCTAGCAGACCACGGCGGTAGTTACACGCTTAGATGTGAGTGGGTCATTTGAAGGGCTGGTCCGGTGTTAGATACGAAGGATTTAATTGGCGAACAGATACACGGCCTGGATTTAAAACATAGCGAGATACCAATTTGATATTTTTATTTGAACGGAACTTGAGCATTGAGATACTTCGGTTCGGCACTTGCGCTCTCTGCTTTGTACGCCGTACTTTTTGATCTGTCGATTCTATGTGACACAGCCTGGAGCCATTGAGATGCACCGGTGGTCTCTGCCGTATGGGCCGTACTACCTATTGACTCAGCAAAAGGAGTCATTGGTTTCCAATGAGAGCCTATATCTCTTTGACTGTCTGTCACTTGTGATGATAGCATAGTGGAATCATCACGCTAGTGAGGAACTATAGTCTTCCTCGTTGGCAGCTATACCTTATTGCTGATCTATTATCAGTGAACTTGGCACTTGGATGGATCGTGCGGGTGAGACGCTTCGTTGTTCTCGATTGACATCTATACTGTGTACGCCGTCCATCTCTAGCATACCAACATACATCACATGCTAGACGCAGAGACTCCAGGTCGCGGCCTAGCTACCCGCTTCATGAACGTGTGACTCGTTGACCACGGATCAACTCGTCGGTCTCAGCGTTCGCGTCGACTGCGTACTTCTGCCACTTTTCATATAGCTCGTTCTGTGGCAGGTCTCTGTGATCCTCGAAGAATCGCTCGGTCTGCTCTTCGGTCATCGGTGTGATGTGCGAGAAGGACTCGCACTTGATTCCATATTCGCCAACATCGATACGGCGTAAGAGCAGGAGATGGGAGCTGACTCTTATCACGCCGTTGATGAAATAGTGCTTGCTGCCAGTCGTGAATATGTCTGGCTTCCGGCTTTCCGTAATTCTAACACGTTATAACTTGGGGATCTTTTTTAGAGTGTCCATGGTAATTTCGCTTGTAGACCTCTTGTCGGGTATGTCTAATAGTCGCATATGTCCTTGATAAGTCACACGAGCAGCTTGGACGTCGTACCACTCTTTTGGATCCAAATATCTCGGTCTGACTACCCACCCCAGACCGGGCACAAAGTCTATCTGAGATCTAATGCTTAGACCTCCAATCAACATAGCGGTGGTAGCGCAGGCATCAGTGTCGCATAGAACAAACTATTGCAGTCGGCATTGCTTGCCGCTCCATTACAAATACCAACCAGTCCACCCCAACGCTAGCGATTCCCGATCAATGCATCTCCGCGCTTTAGCGACGTTTTGTGCTTGAACGATAAATGTGTGTCTGCAACCGTCTGTTAGCTGCGTACGACGTGATCTTCCTATCGCCATAACTCGATAATCACCTGTCGCTTGACCTAGCAACACTGCCTGCCATTTACCATGTAAAACCAGAGGCACCAGCTTGTCATCCACATACTTCGCTATCCAATCCCCGACCGCAAGATACTCCGTCTCCAGCGTATCAACATACATAACATGCCAGACGCACAGACTCGCCGCATAGCTACCCGCTTCTAAGTCCTCTGCTGCTAACATCATATCGGCAAGATCACCCAGGGTCACGTTTGCTTCGACGAAGTTGATGTCAGCGCGCAGGCTGTAGCGATGGTCGGTGTCGATGCTCACGGGTACAACGCTCGCAGTGTGAGGCTGCGTCAGGAACATTGAGCGTCATGAGCCGGAGGGGTGGCGGAGGAAGGTGCCCAGGGGAGGGAGGACGAGGCGCTGGCCACGGCGTTGGGGCGAGGAGTCGATGGACTGATAGTAGATTTCGTTTGCGAGGAGGGGATTGATTGTTATGGGGGTGAAGGTTTGTCTTGAGGTGGGTTGGAGTGAGGGATGTGATTGGATGGGCCCGAAATAGAAGAGGTCGTCGCCTTGCCAGTCACAGACGTAAGGAAGTGTGGTTGATGTTCTGGGGCGGAAGAAGAGGGTTTCTTGGAGCTGAGGGCTGGATGCTATTGTAATTCGCCAGTGTCGGGAGACTTGTTGGGCGAACAAAAGGGTTTTGATGTCGACATACTGAAGCACTGTATCGAGAAGCTCTTGAGGCAGTACTGATATTCCGGCCATAATGACTTTGCTGTTGTAGGTAGTTATATCGAGATGACAAGGTGGCGAGCCGGCAGCTCCAGTGCTTTTTTAGCTCATAGGTACGTGTAGGTATTCTGTTGTGGACAGCACAGCTGTCAGTGCCCTCAATCGAGCGCTATGATGCTCAGCGAATTTCGATGGCCATATGCTAGCTGTGGTCGTATGGATCTGACTAAGATAGTTTGAGATAGAATGGCACCATTCCTCGAGGATTTGCCGCATAAGAACGTGTTCATTGCATGAAGAAGAACTTCTCCAGCGCTCGGTTACATGACCGTGTGCCACTTTGAAAGGTATTAGACCGCTGAGACAGAAACAATGTTTTGATGTCCGGTTTCTGCAAGATGCTAATCAGTGGATTTGTTGTTCACGGCACCTTGTGTGCGTTGGCGCATGCATGATTCATGTAGGTCGTGCTGACAATCGAATCCAAAACCGGCCAGATCAGACCCGAGACGGTAGGGACTATTTCTCTATGGCCAAGTGATGCTCATGAGTGCTCGTGGTGATGATATTGCCATATTGGCATGACGTAAATATAGTAAGTTACATCCAATGTATTGATTGTGGCAGTGCGAAGCTGGCCTTCTTTACGAGGCGAGTCCGTGCTGGGAGCTTGCTGTTGGCGTGGGCTAGGCTGGCGTCGGCAACAGCCAACTAGACGGGACGACTGTCCAACACTACACTGCTTGCTACCTACATACTACACCACACCAATGCAACCTCTCTGGACTGGCGCGCAACGGTAGCAGATACACCCTCGATCTGGACACTGATTTGCATACCATCGACAACCCGCCGACATGACGACCACACCTCCGCCGGTCGAGGACCAGGCGCGGCTGCTGGAGGATGCCTTGGCCGTTGTCAGACAGCAGACTGTCATGATGCGCCGCTGCCTGGAGACTCCCGGAAAGCTCATGGACGCGCTCAAGTGCAGGTAGGAAAGACACCAAGACCTGCCAGTGGTATGCGACAATGACAGCTGACCACTATCCCAAGCTCAACCCTCGTCTCCGAGCTGCGAACGAGCAACCTGGGCCCGAAACAGTACTACGAGCTGTACATGTCCGTCTTCGATGCGCTACGACACCTCTCTGTATACCTACGCGACTCGCATCCCGACAACCACCTCGCCGACCTCTACGAACTCGTCCAATATGCTGGCAACATTGTCCCTCGCCTCTACCTTATGATCACCGTCGGAACCGTCTACATGGGCATTGAGGGTGCACCCGTAAAAGAGATCATGAAGGATATGATGGAGATGAGCAGGGGTGTGCAACATCCCGTGCGCGGCCTGTTTTTGAGGTACTACTTGAGCGGCCAAGCGCGGGATTACCTTCCTCAAGGCACCGGCGACGGCCCAGAAGGCAACATGCAAGACAGCATTTCGTTCGTCCTCACTAACTTTGTGGAAATGAACAAGCTGTGGGTGCGCCTACAACATCAGGGACACTCGCGGGAAAGAGAACAAAGGACCAAGGAAAGACAAGAGCTGCAATTGCTGGTTGGCAGCAATCTTGTAAGATTGAGCCAACTGGTGGATTTGGAGAGCTACAAGAATGTCATTCTCCACCCGCTGCTTGAGCAGGTGGTACAGTGCCGCGATGTTCTTGCGCAAGAATACCTTCTGGAGGTGGTTACCCAGGTGTTCCCGGACGAATTCCACCTGCACACTCTGGACCAGTTCCTCTCTGCTACTGCACGCCTAAACCCTCATGTCAACGTGAAGAGCATCGTTATTGGCTTAATGGACAGACTGTCTGCATACGCTGCTCGCGAGGCCGAGACCGAGGGCACAGAGAACAAGCAGGAAAACGAGCAAGAGGCCGTGACTGCCCTGCTTGAGAAGCTCAAGGTTACAAAAGAGAACGCACAAACTTCGAGCCCGAAACCAGCGGAGAATGGCCAGAACGGCGAAAACGGCGAAGCCACAGAAGAACAGGCTTCCACCGAGACACCTGCGGAGACCCCCTCAACAGAAGTTGCCGACGGCCAAACAAATGGCGAAACGAAGAAGTCGAGAGGCATTCCCGACGACATCAAGCTGTTCGAGATCTTCCATGAACAGGTCATAAATTTGGTCAGCATGCAACGTCTGCCTATACAGGATGTTACAGCATTGCTTGTTTCGCTGGCCAACCTTGCCCTGAGCATTTACCCCGAACGTCTGGACTACGTCGACCAGGTCCTGCAATACGCCACCAAGGAAGTCGCGCGCTTCACCAACTCTGCAGACTTGCACTCTCAAGCATCCCAATCAAACCTCCTAAGCTTGCTCATGGCTCCTGTGAGAGCCTACTTCTCTTTGTTCACCGCCTTGGCACTGCCAAATTTCGTACCGCTCTTCCACCAGCAAGCGTACCCTACACGTCGTGCAGTTGCTGGAGAACTTGCACGAAGTCTTCTACGAAACGAGACCAAGATTGTCACGCCGGAAAACCTGGACGGCGTGCTTTCAATCCTGTCGGTACTGATCAAGGAGGGCATGCAGACACCAGCCAGTTACCCTGGTGGCCCCATGCGTAGGGGCGCTGTCGAGACAGAAGAAACCGTCGAAGAGCAAGGATGGCTCGCAAGGATCGTCCACTTAATTCGCGCTCCCGACAACACCACTCAGTTCCAGCTCCTCCAGAAGACGCGCACGGCATTCGCTGAAGGTAACGAGCGCACAAAGTACACCACTCCGGCTCTTGTCACACAATCACTCAAGCTTGCGCGTAATTTCAAGCGACGCGAACATCTCTCCAACGACGACTATGCGGCGCAATCTTCCGCTCTGTACAAGTTCATCCACACATCACTAAACTCACTCTACACCCGAGTCTCGACTTCTGGTGTGCCAGACCTGGTGCTCCGACTTTTCGTTGCCGCCGGACAAGTCGCCGCTCAATGTGACAACGAAGACATTGCCTATGAGTTCTTTGCATCAGCCTTCACGACTTACGAAGAGGCTATTAGCGACTCAAGAAGCCAATTCCAAGCCATCTGTATCATCGGTGGTGCGCTGTCCTGCTGTAGTGAGAAGTTCAGCCGCGAGAATTACGACACTCTCATCACCAAGGCCGCTCTACACGGCAGCAAGTTGCTCAAGAAGCCAGACCAGTGTCGTGCTGTATACCTCGCCAGTCACCTGTGGTGGGCCGTCGAGAAGACCGAGCGCCAGGAGGACGACGACAAGAAAGAGGTAAGCCCCAGTCACGTTCCAACCCCATCAAAACAGAAGAAAGCAAAAAACTAACACAAAACCACAGTCCTACCGCGACGGCAAGCGCGTCCTCGAATGCCTGCAGCGCGCCCTCCGCGTCGCCGACGCCTGCATGGACACCGCCGTGAGCGTCGAGCTCTTCGTCGAGATCCTCAACCGCTACGTCTACTACTTCGACCAGGAGAACGAGGCCGTCACCACCAAATACATCAACGGCTTGATCGAGCTGATCCAGAGCAACCTTAATACGACGGAAAACGTAAGCGGGCTGGAGAGCCCGAGGAAGCACTTTGAGAGGACGCTGCAGTATATTGAGGCGAGGGAGTATGAGGGTGTGGAGGTTAGGCCGAAGGGCTGATTTGATAGAGAGTGAGAGGGCGTATAATTGGGAGGGGGAAGGGTGGATGGATGGCAGGTACGAAAGTTTTTTTTTTTTCTTGATGTA
>Ga0265797_10000982_pt1 | contig 51377 bp, 42 predicted proteins | sample P2T30metagenome_FD_192433 | JGI IMG/M metagenome (GOLD analysis project Ga0265797, IMG submission 192433) | Plant litter microbial communities from East Loma Ridge, Irvine, California - P2 T30 | ecosystem: Environmental > Terrestrial > Plant litter > Unclassified | place: USA: California...
ACGTACCACACGAGCAGCCCGTAGATGGACATCAGCAAGGCATCGAACTTCGAACGCTTCATCTACGACCTGGTGGGCCGCGACCCGGCCCGCGTGCGCGAGCTGTTTACGAAGGTGGAGACGGACGGCGGCTTCGACCTGTCCGGCAAGCCTGGCAGCGACGGCGACGAATTCACCAAGGTCGCGCAGTACGGCTTCAAGTCCGGCAAATCGACGCACGCCGAACGCGTGCAGACGATCCGCGACGTGGCCGACGACTACGGCATCGTCATCGACACCCACACGGCCGACGGCATCAAGGTGGCGAAGGAAAACCTGGAAGAGGGCGTGCCGATGATCGTGCTGGAAACGGCGCTGGCGGCAAAGTTCAACGAGACGATCCTGGAAGCGCTGGGCGAGGATGCCGAGCGCCCTGCCGGCTTCGAGGACATCGAGTCGCTGCCGCAGAAGTTCACGGTGATGCCGCCGGACGTTGACAAGATGAAGGCGTACATCGCCGCGAATACGGGGCTGTAACGTGGAGCAGCCTAGAAAGCCCATGCTGACGGTGCGGGAAGCGCTGGACTTCCTGCTGGCGGCCGCGCGCCCGGTGCAGGAAGTCGAACAGGTTGCAACCCTGGCCGCCAACGGCCGTGTGCTGGCCGCCGACCAGGTGTCCGGCATCGACGTTCCCGGTTTCGACAACACGCAGATGGACGGCTACGCCGTGCGCGCGGCCGACTGCGCAAGCGGTTCGGCCACGCTGCCGGTGGCGCAGCGCATCCCGGCCGGCCACGTGGGCCAGCCGCTGCAACCGGGAACGGCCGCCCGCATCTTTACCGGCGCGTTCATTCCCGAAGGCGCGGACGCCGTCGTCATGCAGGAGCAGTGCGAAGCGGCGGGCGAGGGCGTGACGATCCGCCACACGCCGCAAGCGGGCGAATGGATCCGCCGCCGCGGCGAGGACATCACGGCCGGCAGCGTCATCCTGCCCGCCGGCACCCGGCTGCGCAGCCAGGAGCTGGGTCTGGCCGCCTCCGTCGGCCTGGCCGAACTGCCCGTGCGCCGCAAGCTGCGTGTGGCCGTCTTCTTCACCGGCGACGAGCTGACGATGCCTGGCGAGCCACTGGCCCCCGGCGGCATCTACAACTCGAACCGGTTCACCATCCGCGCGCTGCTGGAAAACATGGGCTGCGAGATCGCGGACTTCGGCATCGTGCCCGATTCGCTGGACGCCACGCGCGCCGTGCTGCGCGAAGCGGCAGCCGGCAATGATCTGATCATCACGTCCGGCGGCGTCTCCGTCGGCGAGGAAGACCACATCAAGCCGGCCGTCGAAGCGGAAGGCAAACTGAATATGTGGCAGATCGCCGTCAAGCCGGGCAAGCCGCTGGCGTTCGGCGAAGTGGGGCAGGCGTTCTTCCTGGGCCTGCCCGGTAACCCCGTCTCCAGTTTCGTCACGTTCCTGCTGTTCGTCCGGCCGTTCATGCTGCGCCTGCAGGGCGCTGCGGCCACGCCACCGCGCTCGTACGCACTGCGCGCCGACTTCGCGTTCAAGGGCGACCGCCGCAACGAGTTCCTGCGCGCGCGCATCAACGACGCCGGTGGTCTCGACCTGTTCGCCAACCAGAGCTCCGGCGTGCTGACGTCCACCGTCTGGGGCGATGGCCTGATCGACAACCCGCCCGGCCAGGCGATCCAACCGGGCGACATCGTCCGCTTCATTCCCTTCAACGAACTGCTGCACTGACATGCGCATCAACCTGAAATTCTTTGCCAGCGTGCGCGAGACCGTCGGCACCGGCGCCGAGACGATCGACGTCCCGGCCGACGTAACGACCGTCGGCGCGCTGCGCGCCTTGCTTGTCGCCCGTGGCGGCGCCTGGGCCCAGGCATTGGCTGAAGGCCGCGCGCTGCGCATGGCGTCCAACCAGCAGATGTGCGACGCATCGACGGCGCTGGCCGACGGCGCCGAAGTCGCGTTCTTCCCACCGGTCACTGGCGGCTGATCCGACCGGCCGTTGATTCTGCCGCGGTGCGGCTTTGTACTACAATGCCGCACCTATGAATTTGCAACCTACCTCGCGTCCCGCGGTTCGTCCCATTGTCGCCATCATCGGCGGCGGCCCGGCCGGCCTGATGGCGGCCGAAACCCTGGCTACTACCGGGGCCTTCGACATCCACGTCTACGACGCCATGGCCTCCAGCGGCCGCAAGTTCCTGCTGGCCGGCCGCGGCGGCATGAACATCACGCACGCGGAACCCTACGAACAGTTCGTGACGCGCTACGGCGCCCGCGCCGCACAGTTGCGCCCGATGCTGGACGCTTTCGGCCCGGACGACGTGCGCGCCTGGGTGCACAGTCTCGGCGTCGAGACGTTCGTCGGCACGTCGCAGCGCGTCTTCCCGACCGAAATGAAAGCGGCGCCGCTGCTGCGCGCCTGGCTGCACCGGCTGCGTGAAGGCGGCGTGCACCTGCACCAGCGCCACCGCTGGACGGGCTGGCACGACGGCGCGCTGCGCTTTGAAACGCCGACGGGCGAGCAGCTGATCCAGGCGGATGCCGTCATCCTGGCCATGGGCGGCGCCAGCTGGGCGCGCCTCGGCTCGGACGGCGCCTGGGTGCCGCTGCTGCAGGAGCGCGGCATCGACGTGGCCCCGTTGCAGCCATCGAACTGCGGCTTCGACGTGGGCTGGAGCGAACATTTTGCCGGCCGCTATGCGGGCCAGCCCCTGACCACAGTTGCCGCCACGTGGACCGACCACACGGGTAAGCGCGGGCGCAAGCAGGGCCAGTTCGTCGTCACGGCGACTGGTGTCGAAGGCAGCCTGATTTACGCCATGTCGGCCCCGGTGCGCGACACCATCGCCGCGCACGGCAGCGCCGTGGTCGAACTGGACCTGCTGCCGGACCTGTCGCCCCAGCGCGTGCTGGACGAAGTCACCAAACCGCGCGGCAGCCGTTCGCTGGCGTCGCACCTGCAGGGGCGCCTGCACATCAAGGGCGTCAAGGCGGGCCTGCTGCACGAATGTCTGAGCAAAGAGGCCTATCACGACCCCGTGCACCTGGCCGCCGGCCTGAAGGCGCTGCCTTTGACGCTGCGCGCGCCACGCCCCATCGACGAGGCGATCAGCAGCGCCGGCGGCGTGGCCTTCGAAGCACTGGATGGCACGATGCTGCGTGCGCTGCCGGGGGTGTTTGTCGCGGGCGAGATGGTGGACTGGGAGGCGCCGACCGGTGGGTATCTGTTGACGGCATGCCTGGCTTCAGGTGTGGCTGCGGCTCGTGATGTAGCGGAATGGCTCGAGAGCCGCCCGACTCCATAGGGGTTGACTCGTCGGTTCGTTTTTCCATTGCCGCTACCAACTGCACCGTGCAATACGGGCCGGATTCGGTTCGGCTTATCCAACCTCCCGTCCGCTTGTCATCACGCGTCCGGCGTCGCCGCTGCTGCTGTGAGCTCAACTGGCTGCCATCAGATCCGCGATCACTTAATCAGACCGGCAATCGACCACGAGCCGACGCTCGGTTTCTCCGCGTGTTTCAATACTCATTGATGGGAAGGAGGCCGAACGTTCGCGCGCTTCCGTTGTCGGAGGTTGATCGCCTCGGCTGGACAACCGAGCGCCACGGCACTATCGTAGGTCATTGGACATCGGAAAAAAACTTTATGGCATTGGACAAAATTGCTCGGACCCGGGGCGGCTTGTACGGACTACTCATTGGCGATGCGCTGGGCGTGCCTTACGAATTTTCAACCCCAGACAGTCTACCCGCTCGTCACCTGATCGAAATGTCGCCCCCGGACGACTTTTCCCGGGCACATAGTTCAGTCCCTCCGGGAACGTGGAGCGACGATGGTGCGCAAGCCCTGGTGCTACTGGACTCTTTGCTCCAGTATGCAACGCTCGACCTGCGTCACTTCACGAACGGCCTCCTGGACTGGTATCGATACGGATTCATGACACCGGACGGAACGGTGTTCGACATTGGTAATCAAACAAGGTACGCGCTTGAGAACTTTGCGCGCCACGGCAACCCGCTGACTTGTAGTCCAGTTGACGATTGGAGCAACGGAAACGGCTCACTGATGCGTACGCTTCCATGCGCCCTTGTGGGAGCGTTAACGCCGACGGAAGTGGTCGCGCGCGCCAGGCAACAAAGTCTACCGACGCATGCTCATCCGCGTTCCCAGCTGGCGTGCGCTCTCTATGCAGTGATGGCCTGGCGAATGGTCGATGGCGAGGGGCCGGTTGAGGGGCTGGATTTCGCGCAGGACTTCGTCGAAAGCACGCTCGATCCAAGTGAACGGAGCGAATTCTTCACTATTTTGGACGGTCGCCTGGATCCGTCGAAGGGTTCGGGGTACGTCGTTGATAGTCTGTGGTCGGCAATACGGTCCGTTCTCGCAACATCCGACTACGAGAGCTGCGTTCGCCTTGCCATTTCCTTAGGCAACGATACGGACACAACGGCCTGCATCGCGGGCGGGCTGGCCGGCATCCTTTATGGTGAGCAGGGCATTCCGGATCGATGGAGACAGGCCTTAAAGGGTGAAGTCATCGTGGAAGAAATGCTGGCGCGGGTCACGGAGGTTTGATCGTCCATTGCGGTCGAACAGCTGAGATCAGACAGGAGTGCCGTTGTGTCGCAAGCTGTCGCTCGTGTTTGACGAGACTCTTCCACCACCCTGAATCGGAATGTTGGATGCGGCCAGGCGTCCACTCCCAGCATGGACGGATGGACTAAGCCGCTACTCAAACCCCACCGACCCCGACCCCGTCCGGCTGACCACCCGCTCATCCGGATTCCCATAAACGGTCGCATCGCCACTGCCGGCAACCGTGACGGTGGCCGACTTGCGGGCGAAGGCCTGGGCGGAGCCGGAGCCTTGCAGGCTGATGACCGCATCGTCGGATGCCATGTGCTGGGCGTCGATATTGCCCGAGCCCGTGATGTCGGCGGCCAGCGCCTTGCAGCTGCCGGAGGTGCTGATGGTGCCCGAGCCGACGACGTCGAGCTTGACGTCGTCGCTGCTGCCGGACTTCAGATCGAGGCCGCCCGAGCCGCGCACCGTGGCCGTTACGTGGCGGTAGCGGCCGTTGAAGGACAGGTTGCCCGAGCCATTCAGTTCGATCGTCAGGTGTTCGCCCGAGAAGCCCTGCACGCTGCTGTCGCCGTTGCCGCGGATGGTGACTTCGCCTAGCGACGGCAGGGTCAGTTCGACCTGCAGCGGGCGGCGGTGATGGAATACCATGCCGGTTGTGCCGATATGCAGCGTGTCGCCGTCCTGGCTGGCGGCGACGTTGCCCAGCAGGCGCTGCTCGCCGCGCACCTTCAGTGCCGGGACGCTGCCCTGCCGGACGATCAGGTCGATCGGGCCTTCCAGGTCGATGGCGCGGATGCCGTTGCCGATCTCGCGCGTTTCCGTACGCGTGACGCGACCCGCGGTGCTGGAGGGGTTGGCGACGCCCTGGGCGCGCAGCATGCTGTACGAGATGCCGACCAGGACGAAGGCGAGGACCAGCAGCGTCAGGGCGATCCGGGCGAGGGTGCGCAGTCTCATGTCAGCGGCCTCGAAGGAGTGCGTAATTCATTTGCACATAGCGCTTCAGGCCGAGGGCCGTGTAGCGGGTCAGTACCAGCGACAGCAGGAACAATGCGATCCCGCCCAGTATCAGGCCGGCGCCCAGCGTCGTCTGGGCGGCGCGCGACGAGCCTTCGCGGTCGATTTCGATGCGCACGCTGCCGTCGGCCATCGCTTCGGCGCTGTCCAGGAGACGCCCGGAGCGGCTCGCGGCCGGCGCCTGGGACAGCGCTTCCTTGTCCACGTGGATGCCGTCGTCGCCGATCGAGATGCGGGTCTGCGAGTGGCGTTCGTCTTCGTTGTCGTTGTCCTCGATGCCGACGATATTGTGCAGGGGGCCGGACAGGATGATCTCGTTGGCGCCGGCCAGGCCGCTGGACGTGACGGCGACGCCGCTCACATAAAAACTGGCGGAACTGATATACAGCGCCATCAGCAGCGCGGCGCAGACGGCGGCCGGCACCACCATGAACAGGTTGAACACGGCCAGGCCGAGAAACGTGAAGACGGTGCGCACAAAACCTGCGGGCGATTTGCGCGACGCCATCGCGGCCATGTGCGCGTTGGCGCGCAGCGTCATCGCGATCTTGCGCGGCTCATCCAGTTCGGCCGCGATCTCCGCCTCGCTGCGGCCCACCGTCAGGCCGTCGATGAAACGCTGCTCGTAGTAAGCCAGCGTCCTCGCCGCCGTTTCCGGCGGCAGTCCGGCCATGGCCTTGCCGAGTGCGTCGAGGTAGTCCTGCTTGCCCATCAATTCTCCTGTGCTGCCCTGTTTCCTGCTTTTAGTACCGCTGGAGCGCCGCAAAATAGTGCGGCGCCAGCACGTCGTCGGACGTGACGATGACCGCCACGCTCCCGACCACGACCGCCACGACCAGCCCGGCCGTGATGATACTGCCCAGTGCCGCTTTCATTCCACAGTTCCTTTCGATTCGCAAGCCACGATGCCCACGCTGCAACAGTACCGGGGCCGGCCCCGGCACGCCAGTTGCCGGCGACAGAATGCGGAAAAGTGGGAGCAGACGGCAGGACGCCGGGACAGCCGGAGGTCTTCAGTTGACGCGGCGCGCCAGTCCGGCCGCCAGCACGCCGCTGCGCACGGCCATTTCCAGCGTGGCGGGATACTCGCCGGCCGTGTAATCGCCGGCCAGCACAAGACCCGGCCACGGCGTGGCGTTGGCGGGCCGAATCAGCCCGGGCGTGGACGCATACGTGGCCCGCTTTTCGGTGACGACGCTGCTCCACGCCGGCGCGGCCAGTTCCGGGCGGCCCAGAGCCAATGCCAGCTGCGCGGCGACAGCAGCCGCGAGATCCTGCCGCGGCAGGGCGGCCGCGGCGCCGGAAGCGCTGACGATCACGGCCAGCATACCGGCCTGGCGCTCGTCCAGCTGGCCGCGGTCGAACACGAACTGTCCCCAGTGGCCCGTCTCGGGCGCATCCTCCAGCGCGAAGAACGGCTGCGCCAGGCGCACACCCGCCTCGTACTGCAGGTAGCAGGTGGTGATGGGCTCCGGGTTTAGCGCGTCGAGCTGCGCCGTCAATGCCGCACTGTCCGGTAGGGGCGCCAGCAGCGCGGATGCGTTGGCAGGGGCGACCGCCACGACGACACGGTCGAACGCCTCGTCGCCGATGCGCCATTTGTCGCCATCCCGAGCCAGTGCGTCAACGCGGGAGGCGGTGCGTACGGTCGCGCCATGTGCCGTCAGCCACTGCGCGGCCGCGTCGGGGAACAGCGCGGACAGGTCGGCGCGCGGCACCAGCATGTCGGAGGCGTGCCGTCGCGCGCCAAGGCTGTCGCGCAGCACGGCAAGAAAAACGTTGGCGGACGCCCGCTCCGGCGGCGTGTTCAGCGCGGCCAGGCACAGGGGCCGCCACATCAGGCGGTACAGGCGCTCGGTCTGGCCGAAGCGGGCCAGCAGTTCCGTCACGCTGCAGTCAAGGTCCAGGCGCCAGTCCATCCAGCGCGCACTGGTCGAGAAGCGCGCCATCGCCAGCTTGTCCTCGCGCGCCAGGCCCTTGGCGCGCAGCAGCGCCACGGCCAGGTGCAGCGGGGCAGGGAGGCGCGGCGCGACGAAATCCATGGCGCCATCGGGGTAGCGCATCTGCAGCGGGAGCGTGAGCAGGGCACGGCGCCGGTCGACGCCGACGGTTGCCAGCAGCCGCAACGTGGCGGCATAGGCGCCCAGCAGGATGTGCTGGCCGTTGTCCAGCGTGCGGCCGCCCGCCTCGATGCGGCGCGCGCGGCCGCCCAGGGTGCGGGATGCCTCGAACAGCGTCACGGCGCTGCCGGCGCGCGCCAGTTCGACGGCGGCCGCGCATCCGGCCCAGCCGCCGCCGACGACAGCGACAGCGACAGGCTGCCTCATGGGCGGTGCATCAGCTGCGCACCCACGTCTTCCACGCCAGCCACAGCTTGCGCAGCGGCGTCAGCGAAATCCGCTGCGTCAGCACGTGGTAGCCATCGCGCTCGATTTCGTCGAGGAGGGTGCGGTAGATGGCGGCCATGATCAGGCCGGGGCGCTGGGCGCGGCGGTCTTCCTTCGGCAGCAGCGCGAAGGCGTCGTTGTAGGCCTGCTGGGCGCGCGCGGCCTGGAAGGCCATCAGCTTGGTGAAGTTTTCCGTATGCCGTGCGTTGAGCAGGTCGGCCGCCGTCACGCCGAACTGCTGCAGCTCGTTGATCGGCAGGTAGATACGGCCCTTGCGGGCATCCTCGCCCACGTCGCGGATGATGTTCGTCAGCTGGAACGCGTGGCCCAGCTTCTCCGCATACCGCAGCGTCTCGGGCCGCGTGCTGCCGAAGATGCTGGCCGACAGGATGCCGACGACGCTGGCCACGTGCCAGCAGTATTTCGTCAGCCCCGCGTAATCGAGGTAGCGGGTCTGGTTCAGGTCCATCTCCATGCCGTCGATGATGGCCTGGAGGTGTTCCTGCTGCAGCGTGTAAGCCGCCAGGTGCGGTTGCAGCGCCTTTGTGACGGGGTGCGTGGGGCTGCCGTTGTACATCGCGGCCACTTCCGTGCGCCACCAGGCCAGCTTGATGCGGGCCAGGCCCTCGTCGGTGGTCTCGTCGACGGTGTCGTCCACTTCGCGGCAGAAGGCGTACAGCGCCGTGATCGCGCGGCGGCGTTCCGGCGGCAGGAACAGGAAGCTGTAGTAAAAACTGGAGCCGCTCTGGGCGGCCTTCTGCTGGCAGTATTCGTCGGGCGACATATTATTATAGGAATGACGTTGCGATAAAAGGCGCTATTCTATAGTGAACTCGGGCGTATGCCGAATTCACGGCGCCGTCATCCGGCCTTTCATCCCGCTTCGCATCGTGACGGCGCGCCAGAACACCTTCAGCCAGTCGCCCCGCGCCAGTTTCGGCCGGCGTCGGAACACGTCGTACTCCACTTCCTCGATCGCCTCCAGGATGCGCAGCCCGCCCTGCACGACCATGCGCAGTTCCAGCCCGATGCGGCCGGGCAGGCGCAGTGCCAGCGGGGCGCCCTGCAGCATCAGCGCGCGTGCCCGCTGCACTTCGAAGCGCATCAGCGCACGCCATTTGCCGCGGGCCTCGGCCGCGCCCATGTGCGACGGCGGCACGGCAAAGCGGGCCAGGTCGTCCATCGGTATATAAATACGCTCCTTGGCTTCGTCCACCGCCACGTCCTGCAGGAAGTTGATCAGCTGGAGCGCCGTGCAGATCGCATCCGAGTCGCGCAGGTTTTCCTCGGTGGCCGCGCCGTACAGGTGCAGCATCAGCACGCCCACCGGGTTGGCCGAGCGGGCGCAGTAATCCAGCAGGTCCTCGTAGGTCTGGTAGCGCGTCACGGTGATGTCCTGGCGGAAGGCCGACAGCAGGTCGTGAAACGGTTTGAAGGGCAGGTGGTGCGCGGCGATGGCGGCTGCGAGCCGCTCGAACATGGGCGGCAGCGTGCCTTGCCCCATTTCGATGTGCACCAGCGCCGCCTCGTACTCGTGCAGGGCGGCGAGGCGCTGCGCGGGCGTGGCATCGCCTTCGTCGGCGATATCGTCGGCGCTGCGGGCAAAAGCATAAATGGCCTCGACGGCGGGAATCAGGCGCTTGGGCAGCAGGAAGGACGCAACCGGGAAATTTTCGTAGTGCTCGACGGGCATAAGGGCAAAAGTGGGCGGCGCCATCTAAATGACGCCAAAGTCATTTCCAAATGGTACCACCGCGACTATAATTTTTAACTTAACGGAAAGTCATTTAATTTTCAGGCTGCAATCATAGTGGCATTTCGTTACCCCCGCCAGTGCACCTGCGTTGGTGCGCGTTCGGACCGCAGGTTTTACGATAAGTCAAAATAAAGAGCCAAGGAGAAGAAAGTGTTTGTCCTGAAATCCCCCATTATGCTGGTCGCGACCGCGGCGTTGCTGGCAGCGTGCTCGAAGCCCGCCGAGAAGACGGAAGACATCCGCCCGGTGCGGGCCGTGGTGCTGGCCAGTTCCAACGTCGACGTCGACGCCGAGTTTTCCGGCGAGGTACGCCCCCGCTACGAGTCGCGCCTGGGATTTCGGGTCGCCGGCAAGATCGTCGCCCGGAAAGTCGAGGTGGGCAGCACGGTTAAAAAAGGCCAGGTGCTGATGCAGCTGGACCCGCAGGATCTGCAGCTGTCGCAGGCGCAGGCGCTGGCATCGCTGCGCGCGGCCGAAACGAGCCGCGACCTGGCCGATGCGGAGCTGAAGCGCTACCGCGAGCTGCGCGCGCAGAATTTCGTCAGCCAGGCCGTGCTGGACCAGCGCGAGTCGGCCTATAAATCGGCGCAGGCCAACGTCGAAGCGGCGCGCGCGCTGTACCGCGGCCAGTCCAACCAGACCGGCTACGCCAGCCTGGTGGCCGACGTGGACGGCGTCGTCACGGCCATCGACGCGGAGGCGGGGCAGGTCGTCACGGCCGGCACGCCCGTCGTGCGCGTGGCCCGCACGGACGAGAAGGAAGTGGTGTTCGGCGTTCCCGAGGACAAGGTCGAGCAGCTGCGCCAGCTGACCAACGTGACGGTGCGGCTGTGGGCCGATCCGACGCATCCGTTCAAGGGCCGCATCCGCGAGGTGTCGCCGGTGGCCGATCCGGCCACGCGCACGTACACGTTCAAGGTGGCGCTGCCGGCGGATGTCACGGCGGCAAAGCTGGGCATGACGGCCGTCGCGCAGTTCGAATCGCATTCGGCCGAGCCGCGCGTCAAGGTGCCGTTGACGGCGCTGTATCACGAGAAGAACGCCACGTCGGTCTGGGTGGTGGAGAAGGGCGCCGTACGGCTGGTGCCGGTCACGGTGGCGGGCGCCGACGGCAACGATATCGTCATCGGCAGCGGCGTGAATGCCGGGCAGACGGTCGTCACGGCCGGCGTGCACCTGCTCAAGCCGGGGCAGAAAGTGCGCATCCTCGGTGACGATCTGCCGAAAGCGGCACCACAGCCTGCGCCAGGCGGAGCCGCCCGATGAAGGATTTCAACCTGTCGCGCTGGGCGCTGGAGCATATCCCGCTGACGCGCTACCTGATCGCCGTGATGCTGATCGGCGGTATGCTCAGTTACAAGAACCTGGGGCAGGACGAGGACCCGCCGTTTACGTTCCGGGCCATGGTCGTGCAGGCCTTCTGGCCGGGCGCCACGGCGCTGCAGATGGCCGACCAGGTCACCGACAAGCTGGAAAAGAAGCTGCAGGAAACGCCGTACATCGACGAAATCGTCAGCTATTCGAAACCGGGCCAGACGCTGATCATCCTGAACCTGCGCGAATCGACGCCGCCGAAGGAAACCGCGGGCGCGTGGTACCAGGTGCGCAAGAAGATCGGCGACATCCGCAGCACGCTGCCGGCGGGCGTGCAGGGGCCCGTTTTCAACGACGAATTCGGCGATACCTACGGCTCGATCTTCGCGCTGTCCGGCGACGGCTTCACGTACGCGCAGATGAAGGACTACGCCGACTTCGTGCGCCAGCAGCTGCTGGCCGTGCCGAAGGTGGCGAAGGTGGAGCTGTTCGGCGTGCAGGACGAGAAGATCTACATCGAGTTCTCGCACCAGAAATTCGCCCAGCTGGGCATTTCTTTCGACCAGATCGTCAACCAGATCGCCACGCAGAACGCCATCGAATCGACGGGCACCCTCGTCACGCCGACGGACAACCTGCAGGTGCGCGTGACCGGCGCGCTGGTGACGATGAAGGACCTTGAGAACCTGGAGCTGCGCGCCAACGGTACGACGTTCCGCCTTGGCGACTTCGCGAAGATCCGCCGCGCCTACGAAGATCCGCCCGGCCAGAAGATGCGCTTCAACGGCAAGGAAGTCATCGGCCTGGGCGTGTCGATGGAGAAGGGCGGCAACATCATCGCGCTGGGCGAGGCGATGGAGAAGGCCGTCTCCGAACTGAAGACCAAGCTGCCGGTTGGGATCGAACTGGATCGCGTGTCGAACCAGCCGCAGGCTGTGACGGCATCGGTCGGTGAGTTCGTGCATACGCTGATCGAAGCGGTGCTGATCGTGCTGGCCGTCAGCTTCCTGGCCCTGGGTCTACACACGAAACCGAAGCTGCGCCTGGACGTGCGCCCCGGCCTCGTTGTCGCGCTGACGATTCCGCTGGTGCTGGCCGTGACGTTCCTGTTCATGCGCATGCTCGACATCGACCTGCACAAGATCTCGCTGGGCGCGCTGATCATCGCCCTGGGCCTGCTGGTGGACGACGCCATCATCGCCGTCGAAATGATGGTGCGCAAGATGGAGGAGGGGCTGTCGCGCTTCGAGGCCGCGACCTACGCCTACACGTCGACGGCATTGCCGATGCTGACGGGGACACTGATCACGGTGGCCGGCTTCCTGCCCATCGGCCTGGCCAAGTCGGCTGCCGGCGAATACACGTTCTCGCTGTTCTCCGTGAACGCGATCGCGCTGATCACGTCGTGGGTCGTCGCCGTCATGTTCACGCCGTACCTCGGCTACATCCTGCTGAAGGTGAAACCGCACGCGGAGGGCGAGCATGGCCACGACGTGTTCGACACGCCCGGCTTCCGGCGCTTCCGTGCCGTCGTCACCTGGTGCGTCGAATGGCGCTGGGCCACCATCGGCGCCACGCTGCTCGTCTTTGCGCTGGGGATCTACGGTTTCAATTTCATCGAGAAGCAGTTCTTCCCCGATTCGTCGCGGCCCGAACTGATGGTCGAGATGTGGTCGCCCGAGGGCACGGCATTCACGGCCAACGAGGCGCAGGTGAAAAAGTTCGAGGCGTTCATCCGCGAGCAGCCCGGCGTGGAAAGCGTGACGAGCTACGTGGGCACGGGCAGCCCGCGCTTCTACCTGCCGCTGGACCAGATCTTCCCGCAGACGAACGTGTCGCAGATCGTCGTGCTGCCGAAGGACCTGGCGGCGCGCGCCGCGCTGTACCAGAAGATCACGCAGGCGTTCAAGGAGGACTTCCCCGAGGTGCGCGGCCGCGTCAAGCTGCTGCCGAACGGGCCGCCGGTGCCGTATCCCGTGCAGTTCCGCGTCACGGGCACGGAAGTCGACAAGGTGCGCTCCATCGCCGACCAGGTCAAGGACATCGTGCGCGCCAACCAGAATGCCGTCGGCGTCAACGACAACTGGAACGAGTCGGTCAAGGTGCTGCGCCTGGACCTGGACCAGGACAAGATGCGCGCGCTGGGCGTCACGTCGCAGACGGTGATGCGGGTGGCGAACACGATCCTGTCCGGCACGACGGTCGGCCAGTTCCGCGAGGGCATCCGGCTGATCGACATCCAGGTGCGCCAGCCGGTTGAGGAGCGCCGCACGATGGAGGTGCTGAACAACACCAATGTGCCAACGGCGTCCGGCCGCTCCGTGCCGATCTCGCAGCTGGCGCGCGTGCATTTCGTCTGGGAGCCGGGCGTCGTCTGGCGCCTGGGCCGCGAATGGGCGATCACCGTGCAGGCGGACGTGGCCGAGGGCATCCAGGGGCCGACGGTGTCGGGCCAGATCAATCCGCAGCTGGACAAATTGCGGGCGCAGCTGCCGGCCGGCTACCGCATCGTCGAGAAGGGCGCTGCATCCGACAGCGGCGAGGCGGAGCAGTCGATCGCGGTAAAGCTGCCGCTGGCGCTGTTCCTGATCTTCACCTTGCTGATGCTGCAGCTCCATAGCTTCTCCCGCTCCCTGCTGGTGTTCCTCACCGGGCCGCTCGGCGTGGCCGGTGCCGCGTTCGCGCTGCTGCTGCTGGGCCGGCCGCTGGGCTTTGTCGCGAATCTCGGCATCATCGCGCTGTTCGGGATGATCATCCGGAACTCGGTGATCCTCGTCGACCAGATCGAGCAGGACATCAAGGCGGGCGCCGCGCCGTGGGACGCCATTGTCGAATCGGCCGTGCGGCGCTGCCGGCCGATCCTGCTGACGGCCGCCGCTGCCGCGCTGGCGATGATTCCGCTGTCGCGCTCCGTGTTCTGGGGGCCGATGGCCGTGGCCATCATGGGCGGGCTGGTGCTGGCGACGGCGTTGACGTTGCTGTTCCTGCCGGCCTTGTACGCCGCGTGGTTCCGCGTCAAGAAACCGGTACGCTAGAAGGTGCCTGTCCCCGACGTATAAGCCAGAGGAAGCCGGCACGCCGGCAATAACGTTATGGTTGAGCCCGTGTCCATGTCGGGGTGTGACCCCAAGGTGGACACGGGCTCAACTGTCGAGCTGGGGGCGAATTACTGTCCAGTTGGCGAAACGCCAAAATTCCATCCCCATTCTGGAGAAAAACCAGTAAAATACCGTGTTGAAGTTGAAAGCCCCTGGGGTTTTTGCAGGGTAGGGCGACCCGTTTTCACTGAATGGTCGCCCTTTGCTTTTGCATAAAGAGATGAATGGCCGGAGAGCCGCCGCGACATGTCGCAGGTTCGCCGGGCAATCAGATGCGCGAGGATGGCGAAATTGGTAGACGCACCAGGTTTAGGTCCTGACGCCAGCAATGGTGTGGGGGTTCGAGTCCCCCTCCTCGCACCAACAGAATTCACATTTTTTGGACGATTTTTACATGGCAACTGCTGTCGAAACCTTGGGCGCACTCGAACGCCGCATCACGATTTCCTTCCCGCTGTCGGACGTCCGTTCCGAAGTGGAAAAGCGCCTCAAAGTGCAGGCCAAATCCGCCCGCGCTCCAGGCTTCCGTCCTGGTAAGGTACCGATGAAGATGGTTGCAGCCCAGTACGGCTACCAGATCGAAACCGAAGTCCTGAACGACAAGGTCGGCCGCGCGTTCAACGACGCCGCCAACGAAAACAACCTGCGCGTTGCCGGTTTCCCGAAGATCGAGCCAAAAGACGGTTCGCCTGAAGGCCAGCTGACGTTCGACGCCACGTTCGAAGTCTACCCGGAAGTCGAAGTCGGCGACCTGTCGAAAGTGGAAATCGAAACCGTCAAGTCGACCGTTACCGACGTTGAAATCGACAAGACCATCGACATCCTGCGCAAGCAGCGCGTGCACTTCCACACCAAGGGTGAGGCAGGCGAGCACGGCGACGGCGGCGCACCAGTCGCTGCCAACGGCGACCGCGTGACCGTCGACTTCGTCGGCAAGATCGACGACGTCGAATTCCCGGGCGGCAAAGCCGACGACTACACGTTCGTGCTGGGCGAAGGCCGCATGCTGCCGGAATTCGAAGCCGCGACCGTCGGCCTGAAAGTGGGCGAGGCGAAGACCTTCCCGCTGGCATTCCCTGAGGATTACCACGGCAAGGACGTGGCCGGCAAAACCGCCGAGTTCACCATCACGCTGAAGAAGCTGGAATGGGCGCACCTGCCGGAAGTCGATGCCGAGTTCGCCAAATCGCTGGGCGTTGCCGATGGCGACCTGGCAAAAATGCGCGAAGACATCAAGGTCAACCTGGAACGCGAAGTCGCGGGCCGCGTGAAAGCACGCAACAAGGAAGCCGTGATGGATGCGCTGGTCAAGACCGCCACGCTGGAAGTGCCACAGGCGCTGATCGCCCAGGACACGGAACGCCTGGCCGAGATGACCCGCCAGGACATGGCGCAGCGCGGCATGAACGTAAACGATGTACCATTCCCTCCAGAGCTGTTCAAGGACAAGGCCGAGCGTCGCGTACGCCTGGGTCTGATCCTGTCGAAACTGGTCGGCGACAACGAACTGGCCGCCACGCCGGAACAGGTGAAGGCGCAGATCGAAGACTTCGCACAGAGCTACGAAGACCCGCGCGAAGTGCTGAAGTACTACTACAGCGACCGTCGCCGCCTGGCTGAGGTGGAAGCCCTTGTATTGGAAGAAAACGTCGTCACTTACGTCCTGGGCCTGTCGAAGACGTCGACGAAGGAAGTGGCGTTCGACGAACTGATGGGAAGCCAGGCGCAAGGTTAATTTCCAGCGCTTAAATCCCGGCGCCGGCCGTCGCAGTGCGTTGCACTGCGGCTCCCGGCGCTGTTTCACAAGACAAAGGAATGGGAATGATCGGAATGAACCGTAATCCGGCACTCGATACGGAAATGCTCGGCCTGGTGCCGATGGTCATCGAACAGAGCGGCCGTGGCGAGCGCTCGTATGACATCTACTCGCGTCTGCTGAAAGAGCGCGTGATCTTCATGGTCGGTCCGGTCAACGACCAGATGGCCAACCTGATCGTCGCCCAGCTGCTGTTCCTGGAAAGCGAAAATCCCGACAAGGACATCTCGCTGTACATCAACTCGCCTGGCGGTTCCGTTTCGGCCGGCCTGGCGATCTTTGACACGATGCAGTTCATCAAGCCTGACGTGTCGACGCTGTGCACGGGCATGGCCGCGTCGATGGGCGCGTTCCTGCTGGCCGCCGGCGCCAAGGGCAAGCGCTTCTCGCTGCCGAATTCCCGCATCATGATTCACCAGCCGTCCGGTGGCTCGCAGGGTCAGGCGTCCGACATCGAGATCCAGGCGAAGGAAATCCTGTACCTGCGTCACCGCCTGAACAGCATCCTGGCCGAGCGCACGGGTCAATCGATCGACCAGATCGCCAAGGACACGGACCGCGACCGCTTCATGTCGGGCGACGAGGCTGCAGAATATGGCCTGATCGACAAGGTGTTAACGACCCGCGCTTGATACGGCGCAAGCGCGTCCCCGCGAAATCGGTAAAAATCCGCCCGGACGCTACAACGTTCCGGGCGTTTTATTTTTATTTCGGGTAGCATGGTGGTTGTGTGCAGGACTTCTTGCCCCCTTACATGGCGCTAGTTATGGCGGAGCGATCCGTATAGCAGCGACTGCAAGGCGACAAAAGCGCAACACCGGCCCTCAGGCTGCGCCGCGGTGACGCCCCGGCACCATAATGGCAATATATTGGCAACTAAAGAAAACGTCCCATGTCCGACAAAAAATCTTCCAGCGGTGAAAAACTTCTGTACTGCTCGTTCTGCGGCAAGAGCCAGCACGAGGTCAAGAAGCTGATCGCCGGGCCCTCCGTCTTCATCTGCGACGAGTGCATTGATTTGTGCAATGACATCATTCGCGACGAGACGTCCAGCATCGAATCCGTCACGGGCGCCAAGTCGGACTTGCCGACGCCGCACGAGATCGCCGAGTTGCTGAACCAGTACGTGATCGGCCAGCAGACTGCCAAGCGTATCCTGTCGGTGGCGGTGTACAACCACTACAAACGCCTGAAACACCTGGGCAAGAAAGACGACGTCGAGCTGGCGAAGAGCAACATCCTGCTGGTGGGCCCGACGGGCTCCGGCAAGACGCTGCTGGCCCAGACGCTCGCCCGCATGCTGAACGTGCCGTTCGTGATCGCCGATGCGACCACTTTGACGGAAGCCGGCTATGTCGGCGAGGACGTCGAGAACATCATCCAGAAGCTGCTGCAGAGCTGCAACTACGATGTCGAGAAAGCCCAGCGCGGCATCGTCTACATCGACGAGATCGACAAGATCTCGCGCAAATCCGATAACCCGTCGATCACCCGCGACGTGTCCGGCGAAGGCGTGCAGCAGGCGCTGCTGAAGCTGATCGAAGGCACGATGGCATCGGTGCCGCCGCAGGGCGGGCGCAAGCACCCGAACCAGGATTTCGTGCAGATCGACACGACCAATATCATGTTCATCTGCGGCGGCGCGTTCGACGGCCTGGCGAAGATCATCTCGAACCGTTCGGAAAAGAGCGGCATCGGCTTCTCCGCCACCGTGAAGAGCAAGGAACAGCGCTCCGCCTCCGACATCATGCTGGAAGCGGAACCGGAAGACCTGATCAAGTTCGGCCTGATTCCCGAGCTGGTGGGCCGCCTGCCCGTCGTGGCAACCTTGGCGGAACTGACGGAAGAGGCGCTGATCCAGATCCTGGTCGAGCCGAAAAACGCGCTGATCAAGCAGTACAGCAAGCTGCTGGAAATGGAAGGCGCCGAGCTGGAGATCCGTCCGGCCGCGCTGCACGCCATCGCCAAGAAAGCACTGGCCCGCAAGACCGGTGCCCGCGGCCTGCGTTCGATCCTGGAACACGCGCTGCTGGACATCATGTACGATCTGCCGAACCAGCAGAACGTTACCAAAGTCGTTATCGATGAGAACACGATTACGCAGGGTGCCAAACCTTTGCTGATTTACCAGGAGTCGCCAAAAGCGTCCGGTGAAAATTAATTAAGGGTTGCACACTTCCGCAAAAAGCGTTTTGCATCCGTACGGCAAGGCAGTACAATCGAAACCAATAAGAGAAGCAGGCTTCACTCGAAAAGCCACTCGCGGCGCCTGTCGCGCGTGGCTTTTTTCATTCGGGAACGGCTCTTTTATCGGGCGTGGACAAAGTCCATTGCCGTGCAAGTCGCCTAATATTTGGGCAATATTATGTGTTGCCAATAAATATTATGACCGCAGGTCTTGTGATTCGGCTGCAAGTGCCTACATCATAAACATGCTTTTACATAAGGTACGCCATGACAACTTCCAAATTAACTGAGCAGACTCAACTGCCGTTGTTGCCTTTACGGGATGTCGTCGTATTCCCGCATATGGTGATACCCCTGTTCGTGGGGCGTCCGAAATCGATCAAGGCGCTGGAAGCCGCTATGGAGCAGGGCAAGAGCATCATGCTCGCCGCCCAGAAAGCTGCCGCCAAGGACGAACCTTCTCCTGCCGACATCTATGAAATCGGTTGCGTCGCCAATATCCTGCAAATGCTGAAACTGCCCGACGGCACCGTCAAGGTCCTCGTCGAAGGTGCCCAGCGTGCGCGCATCCGCAAGATCACCGACGCCCCGACGCACTTCGTGGCCGACCTGACGCCGCTCGACTCCGAGATCGGCGACGACTCCGAGATCGAAGCCATGCGCCGCGCCATCGTGCAGCAGTTCGATCAGTATGTAAAACTGAACAAGAAGATTCCGCCGGAGATCCTGGCATCGCTGTCGGGCATCGACGATGCCGGCCGTCTGGCCGACACCGTGGCCGCGCATCTGCCGCTCAAGCTCGAGCAGAAGCAGGTCATCCTGGAGATCTTCGACGTCGCCAAGCGCCTCGAGCACCTGCTCGGCCAGCTGGAAGGCGAGCTGGACATCCTGCAGGTCGAAAAACGCATCCGTGGTCGCGTCAAGCGCCAGATGGAGAAGTCGCAGCGCGAGTACTACCTGAACGAACAGGTCAAGGCCATCCAGAAGGAGCTGGGCGAGGGCGAAGAGGGCGCCGATTTCGACGAACTCGAGAAGAAAGTCATCGCGGCCAAGATGCCGAAGGAAGCGCTGGACAAGGCCAACGCCGAGCTGAAGAAGCTGAAGCTGATGTCGCCGATGTCGGCCGAAGCCACCGTCGTGCGCAACTATATCGACACCCTGGTGTCGCTGCCGTGGAAGAAGAAGTCCAAGGTCAACAACGACCTGTCCAACGCCGAGAAGGTGCTGGAAGGCGATCACTACGGCCTCGACAAGGTCAAGGAACGCATTCTGGAATACCTCGCGGTGCAACAGCGCGTCGACAAGCTGAAAGCCCCGATCCTGTGCTTCGTCGGTCCTCCTGGCGTCGGTAAGACCTCTTTGGGCCAGTCGATTGCCCGCGCCACGAACCGCAAGTTCGTGCGCATGGCACTGGGCGGCGTGCGTGACGAAGCCGAGATCCGCGGCCACCGTCGTACGTACATCGGCTCGATGCCGGGCAAGGTGCTGCAGTCGCTGGCGAAGGTCGGCGTGCGCAACCCGCTGTTCCTGCTGGACGAAATCGACAAGATGGGTGCGGACTTCCGCGGCGATCCGTCGTCGGCCCTGCTCGAGGTGCTGGACCCGGAACAGAACCACACGTTCTCGGACCACTACATCGAGGTGGACTTCGACCTGTCGGACGTGATGTTCGTGGCGACGTCGAACTCGTACAACATCCCGCCGGCGCTGCTGGACCGGATGGAAGTGATCCGCCTGTCCGGTTACACGGAAGACGAAAAGACGAGCATCGCGCTGCGCTACCTGCTGCCGAAGCAGATCAAGAACAACGGCCTGAAAGAAGGCGAGATCGCCGTCAGCGAAGCAGCGATTCGCGACGTGATCCGCTACTACACCCGTGAAGCGGGCGTGCGTTCGCTGGAACGCGAAGTGTCGAAGATCTGCCGCAAGGTCGTCAAGCTGCTGCTGCTGAAGAAGACCGAGAAGAAGGTCGCTGTCACGCCGAAAAACCTGGACAAGTTCCTGGGCGTGCGCCGTTACGACTTCGGCGTGGCCGAGAAGGAAAACCAGGTCGGCCAGGTGGTCGGTCTGGCCTGGACGGAAGTGGGCGGCGACCTGCTGACGATCGAGGCGGTCAGCATGCCGGGCAAGGGCAACGTCATCCGTACCGGTACGCTGGGCGACGTGATGAAGGAGTCGATCGAGGCTGCCCGCACCGTCGTGCGCAGCCGGGCGCAGCGCCTGGGCATCAAGGCCGAGGTGTTCGAGAAGCAGGACATGCACATCCACGTGCCGGAAGGCGCGACACCGAAGGACGGTCCGTCCGCAGGTATCGCGATGACGACGGCAATGGTGTCGGTCTTCACGGGTATTCCGGTCCGTGCGGACGTGGCGATGACGGGCGAGATCACGCTGCGCGGCGAAGTGCTGCCGATCGGCGGGCTGAAAGAGAAGCTGCTGGCGGCGCATCGCGGCGGCATCAAGACGGTGCTGATCCCCGAGCAGAACGTCAAGGATCTGGCCGAGATTCCGGACAATGTGAAGAACAAGCTGGAAATCGTGCCGGTGCGCTGGATCGACAAGGTGCTGGAAATCGCCCTGGAACGTCAGCCGGAAGCGCTGGCGGACGTGCCGGCGGTGGAGCCAGTGGCTGCGGCCACGGCCAAGCCGGAAGGCCAGACGGAAGTCGTCAAGCACTAAGACCGTAGCGGTCGAAGTAACGAACGGGCACCTGCGGGTGCCCGTTTTTCGTCGCGGCCGGCGGAATTCGGTTCCGCAGGCGCCCAAACACGCATAATTTACAACTTCCCGCCTTGACACACAGCAAGGGTCGCCTGTTTAATACGGCCTGAGATTTTTCTCTGCCCTACAGGGAGCCTCGAAAAATCCACTGCGTTGCATCACCGCCGCTAGTCTGTCGCACCGCGTACCTTGTACCTCGTGCGGCGCTGCCGGTTCTGTCCGCGTATTTTTCGAAGCCCCTTTCAAGTGCCGGGCGCCCCACAAGGGTGCAGAAAACGGTATAAACGATTTAAACCTTTGTGACGGGGAACAAGCTGTGAACAAGACTGAACTGATCGACCATATCGCCACTTCCGCTGACATCTCGAAAGCGGCCGCGGCACGCGCGCTGGACGCGATGATCGATGGCGTGACCACTACTCTGGCCAAGAACGACAGCGTGACCCTCGTCGGCTTCGGCACCTTCATGGTCAGCGAGCGCGCAGCCCGTACCGGCCGCAACCCACGCACCAAGGAAGAAATCACGATCGATGCCGCCAAAGTGCCGAAATTTAAAGCTGGCAAAGCACTGAAAGATGCTGTAAACTAATTGAATTCGGCGAGCTTGCAGCTGTCTAGTTGCGAGCTTACCGGAGTTGTAACCTGGAGCGGTAGTTCAGTTGGTTAGAATACCGGCCTGTCACGCCGGGGGTCGCGGGTTCGAGCCCCGTCCGCTCCGCCAGAATACAAGTTGTCAGAGTGCTCCCCCTGCGGGGAGCACGGACCCAGGGCTCGAAGGGTTTCGCTTACCAGCGAAACCGCGGCCGGCGGAACGTCGGCGAGCCCCGTCCGCTCCGCCAGCAAACAAAAACCCCGCAGCTCGTGAGAGCTGCGGGGTTTTTGTTTGTGCTTCAACAAGGTGAGGCGCTACAGGCTGTCGAGAAAGTCGGGCATCGGCAATTCGGCCGCGAACTCATGGCGCAAATAGCAAAGGACCGCAGGCTTTTCCGTGAACCCTGAATCAGGAACCGGGGTCAGACCCGGCGGGTCTGACCCCAGCTCTTTGCCGTGGGGTGAAACACTGACATTGGCCTGCGACGGCCGCATGAAGCGTGGCGGCCGATGAATGCGGCCGGTACAAAGGCAACTGTTGCTCCGCCAGTCTTGCCAATTATTCAAACCGCTGCCTTGCTATACCAGTACCCGCCCCCTATAATCGCGTGAGCAGCAGAGGGCGAACTCGGGTTCGCCTTTTTTACAGGGGCCGTGCCGCGTTTGCCGGTGCCTTGAAGTGATCCACTCATCAAATTGGCCGACCATGTTTGAATTCATTCGTACGCATCAAAAACTGATGCAGATTTTGCTGGCGATCGTCATTGTTCCGTCGTTCGTCCTCGTCGGCGTCAGCGGCTACAACAGCTCCGGCGAGAACGCCAATACGGTCGCCAAGGTCGGCGGCCAGGCGCTGACCCAGCAGGAATACGAGCAGGCGCTGCGTCGCCAGCTGGACCAGTACCGCCAGCGCCTCGGCGCCCAGTTCGACCAGAAGCTGTTCGATACCCCCGAATTCCGTCAGAGCGTGCTGGATAACCTGATCGCGCAACGCGCCATCGTGGCCGAAGCGTCGCGCAGCCACCTGGGCGTGGCCGATGCCGCCGTGCAGCGCGCCGTGGCCGAGAGCCTGCAGGACATCCCCGGCATGTTCAAGGCCGATGGCAAGCTCGATGAAGAGCGCGCCGCCAGCCTGATCGCCAGCCAGACCGGCCTGTCGCCGGAAGGCTATTTCCAGTCGCTCAAGCGCGACCTGACGATCCAGCAGATGGCCGCCGGCGTGCAGGGCAGCGCTTTCGCGCCGCGCACCGTGTCGCAGCTGGTCGCCAACCTGACGGAGCAGGAACGCGACGTGCAGGAGCTGGTGCTGCCACTGTCCGGCTTCGCCGCCGACGTCAAGGTCACCGACGCGATGATCAAGGCCTACTACGACAAGAACACGAAGCAGTTTGCCGTGCCGGAGCAGGCCAGCATCGAGTACGTCGTCTTCGACGCCAACGCGATCGCCAGCGGCATCACGGTCAGCGACGAGGAAGTCACGTCCGTCTACAACGCCGCGCCGGCACGCTACACGGCGCCGGAAGAACGCCACGCCAGCCATATCCTGGTTGCCGCGGCGAAGGACGCCACTGCCGCCGCCAAGGCAGCCGCCAAGGCCAAGGCCGAAGCGATCCTGGCGGACGTGCGCAAGGCCCCAGGCCAGTTCGCGGCCATCGCCAAGGCGAAGTCGGAAGATCCCGGCTCCGCTGAGCAGGGCGGCGACCTGGGTGTCGTCGAAAAGGGTTCGCTGGTGCCGAGCGTGGAAGCGGCCATCTTCAAGCTGAAGCAGGGTGAAGTCAGCAACGTCGTCGAGTCGGAATTCGGCTACCACATCATCACCGTGACCGCACTCAAGCCGGCCGCGCTGAAGCCTCTGGAAGCCGTCAAGGGCGACATCGCCGCCGAACTGAAAAAGCAGAAGGCCGCGAAGAAGTATTCGGAAGCCGCCGAGACGTTCACCAACACCGTGTACGAGCAGGCCGATTCGCTGAAGCCCGCCGCCGACAAGCTGGGCCTGAAAATCCAGACGGCCGCCGGCCTGACCCGCACGCCGAATCCCGCACTGGGCACGGCGCCGTACAACAACGCCAAGTTCCTCACGGCCCTGTTCGCGCCGGACGCGATCAAGAACAAGCGCAACACGGAAGCGGTGGAAGTGGCGCCAAGCACGCTGGTCTCCGGCCGCATCGTCGACTTCAAGCCGGCATCGGTGCGTCCGCTGGCCGAAGTGGCGGACCAGATCCGTCAGCGCGTCACGGCCGAAGAAGCGCTGGCCGCGGCCAAAAAGGCCGGCGCCGCGAAGCTGGCTGCCGTCAAGGCGTCCGGTGACGCAACGGGCTTCGGCGCGCCGCTGACGATCTCGCGCACGAAGGTCGACGGCATCAATCCGCTGGCCGCGCGCGCCGTGCTGAAAGCCGACGCATCGAAGCTGCCGGCCTACGTGGGCGTCGAGCTGCCAGGCATGGGCTACGGCATCTACCGCATCGGCAAGGTGCACCAGCCGGCCGCGCCGGATGAAGCACGCCGCAAGGCCGACGCCGAGCAGATCGACAATATCGTGGCCCAGCAGGACATGCAGAACTACGTCGAAGTGCTGAAGGAAAAGGCCAAGGTCAAGGTGATCAAGCCGGTGACGGCGGCGAACGCCGACGGCGCGCAGTAAGCACGCCACCGCGCAGGATGAAGGGCCGCCCTAGGGCGGCCCTTTTGCATTCAGAGTAGTTTGTTGGCGGCGGAAGAGCAAGTCTCCGACGTGAAGCCGACTGTATCGATATGGCCGGCGGTTCGATGACCGACGCTTCGATGACGGGCGCTTTGATTTCGCGGACGCTTCGTATTCCACGTCGGGGACTGGCTCCTGCCACAGGGCGTTCGCCCTGAGACACGAGCCAGTCCCCGGCCACGTCGTTGGCCGCCGATGCAGCCGGGGACTGGCTCCTCTTCGGGCAACGCCCGACGAGGTGCCTGTCCCCGACGTGGTGCATCCGGCAGCGGAGCAATGCGCGCACCCGCGCCGTCAGTGCGGGCGCTTCAGTCTTCGTGCAGCGTGCGCGCCGCGGCGAGGAACGACGCCGGCGAGATGTCGGCAAGCTCCACGGCCTGCGCATGCTCGTACTGCGCGAAGTTGCGGTGAATCGAGCGGGTGTAGGCGGGGTCGTAGTGGTCCACCAGCAGCTCGTCGACCAGTTCCGGCATGCGGCCCGCGTTGGCCATGTCCTGCCATGCGGCGATCTTCGCCTTGCCGTGCAGGTCCGTCAGATACGCCAGCTGCGCGTTCAGTGCCGGTGCGTTGCAGGCGAAGTGCTGGTAGTCCTCGATCAGCAGCCTGACCCGGTCGGCGCGCGCGACCTGCAGCGCGATGCAGGGCGACGCGCGCATGCGTTCCATCAGCGCGGCCGGCACGCGCAGGTCGCCCACCTTCTTGCTTTCCGATTCCACGAACACGGGGCGCGACGGATCGAAGCGGCGCAGCCGGTTCCAGATCGACGTCTCGAAGCCCTTCTGCGTGGGCTGCGGCTGGCAGGGCAGGTTGCCCAGCACGGAGCCGCGGTGCGCCGCCAGCTGTTCCAGGTCCAGCACCTGCGCGCCGATCGACTCGAGCGTGTCGAGGAGGCGGGTCTTGCCGCTGCCCGTCGTGCCGCAGATGACGCGCAAATCCAGCGCCGGCGCCTGCTCCAGGTCCGCGTTGACGCGGTTGCGGAAGGCCTTGTAGCCGCCTTCGAGCTGCACGACGGGCCAGCCGATCTTCGCCAGGATGTGTGCCATCGAGCCGCTGCGGTTGCCGCCGCGCCAGCAGTAGACGAGCGGCTTCCAGTCGCGCGGCTTGTCCAGCCACAGCGTCTCGATATGCTCGGCGATATTCCGTGCCACCAGCGCGGCGCCCACCTTCTTCGCTTCGAAGCTGCCGATCTGCTTGTACATGGTGCCGACGCGGATGCGCTGCTCGTTGTCCAGCACGGGGCAATTGATCGCGTCCGGCAGGTGGTCCAGCGCGTATTCGGCTTCGGTGCGGGCGTCGATGATGGTGTCGAAGTCGTCGAGACGGGCCAGCACGTCGTCGATGCTGAGAATTTCGGGATACTTCATTTGGCTTTCAACAGTGGGGCCAGCGAGGGCCATATATTATTCAGGATGACGGGGTGGGCGGTGGCCAGCGGGTGCAGGCGGTCGGCCTGGAACAGGTCGGCCTTTTCCGCCACGCCGGCGAGCATGAACGGCGCCAGCGGCACTTTTTCGTCGCGGCTGATGGCGCCGTACATGGCGGAGAATTTGTCGGCGTAGTCGCGGCCATAGTTGGGCGGGATCTGCATGCCGACGAGGAGCACCTGCGCTTCGGCCTTGCGTGCCGCGTTCACCATGGCGCGCAGATTCGCATCGGCGGCCGTGACGGGCAGGCCGCGCAGGCCGTCGTTGGCGCCCAGTTCGATGACGACGATGTCCGGCTTGTGCTTCGTCAGCAGCGCCGGCAGGCGGGTGCGCCCGCCGCTGGTGGTTTCGCCGCTGACGCTGGCGTTGACGATGCTGGCGGCGATCTTCTGTGCCTGCAGCTTGCGCTCCAGCAGGGCCACCCAGCCGCTGCCGCGCGCGATGCCGTATTCGGCCGACAGGCTGTCGCCCACCACAAGCAGCGTTTTTGGGGCAGAATAGGCGTTCGCGCTGACGCCAACCACGAGCAGTGCGCACAGGTGCAGCAGGTTTCTGAATTTCGTCAGCACATCCATCCTCAATCAGTCAGTTCAAAATCCGTTCAAAATCAGTTCAACCCCCGCACATCTCAGACCATGCCCGATTTCTCCAGCGCTTCCAGCAGTTTCGTACCCGATTCTCCCGCGGCGGCGCACCAGCCGGCCGCACAGGGGGCCGCAAAACCCGACGCCATCGCCGTGCGCGGCCTGACCAAGCGCGTCGCCGATGCCAGCGGCGAGCTGACGATCCTGCACAGCGTCGATTTTACCGTGCATCGGGGCGAGACGGTCGCCATCGTGGGCGCCTCCGGCTCCGGCAAGTCCACGCTGCTGGGCTTACTGGCGGGACTCGATACGCCGAGCAGCGGCACGGTGCTGATCGAAGGGACCGACATCTTCGCGCTGGACGAGGATGGCCGCGCCGCGCTGCGCAAGGAGCGGCTGGGCTTCGTGTTTCAGTCGTTCCAGCTGCTGGCGCACCTGACCGCGCTGGAAAACGTCATGCTGCCGCTGGAACTGCGCGGCGACGGCGACGCGCGCGCGAAGGCGGAGGCGATGCTGGGCCGCGTCGGCCTGTCCAGCCGCCTGAAACACTATCCCAAATTCCTGTCCGGCGGCGAACAGCAGCGCGTGGCGCTGGCCCGCGCGTTCGTCACGGAACCGCCACTGCTGCTTGCGGACGAGCCGACCGGCAGCCTCGATGCCGCCACCGGCGAGGCGGTGATCGGGCTGATGTTCGAACTGAATCGCGAACGCGGTTCGACGCTGGTCCTGGTCACGCACGATACCGGCATCGCCGCGCGCTGCGGCCGCACCGTCACGATCGCCGCGGGCCGCCTGGTCTAGCGTCTGCTGATGCTATCTATTGGACAATTGGTCGTAGTTTCGTCATGATCGCATCTTCATGAACGATTTTAAGGACCTGCTGTGCCGTTGCTGTCATTTTGGGGCTCAAATCCCGACGCTGTACTTAGCCTAAGCATAGAGCAAGTAGTCGCGAACGCGGGTGCCGGGCAGTTGAAAGACAATTCCGAGTGCGCTCAAGAGCTGCGTAGTTTCTTCGAGCAGGTTGATACCTCGAAGCTCGCTGACTACGTCGATCATTGTCTGACCCAGTCCTTCAATAAAAGTGGGTTCGTACTCCAGGATCTAGTCAATGAGCTCGGGCGTCGGCTAGGGTTTACGGTCTCCAATGGGCTATATCAGGGCACAAGTACCGCGGTTGGAAATGACGGGCTGTGGGCGCTTCCAGGGGGGCATGACATTCTCGTGGAAGTGAAAACAACAGACGCATATCGAGTGGCGTTGGATAAGATCGCCGCCTATCGTGACAAGCTTATCGCGGCCAATGCAATTTCGAAATCGAACTCCATACTCATCGTGGTCGGGCGGGACGATACGGGGGAGCTCGAAGCGCAGGTTCGCGGGTCTCGACATGCGTGGGACATGCGGCTGATTAGTGTAGATGCGCTGATACGTCTCGCCTATCTGGTCGGTCAGACTGAGAAAGACGACATTGCAGATAAAGTTCGAAGCATTCTGATACCTGTGGAATTTACACGGCTAGACGGGTTAATTGACATCGTCTTCGCCACTGCCCAAGAGGCAGTGGAAACAGCCATTGACACCACGATTGATCAGGATCCGGAACCGCCATTGTCATCGCACGGTCCCAAGCAAGCCGATCCAATTGACATCAAGCGGCAAGAGCTTCTTGACCTATACGCTGCTAAGAGGAATGTCACGCTTATGCGCAGGAGTCGCGCACTGTACTGGACGGCATCTGGGGATGAACGGGTAGCCTGCGCGGTATCGAAGCGCTACGCAGAGAACTCAGCTCCTTACTGGTATGCCTATCATCCCGCTTGGGACAAGCACATCGCAGAGGGGAGTGGCGTTTATCTGCTCGGGTGTACGGATCTGCAGATTGCGTTCGCCGTACCGTCAGCTGTTATGAAAGCACGTATTAGTGAGCTGAACACGTCTACCCGTCCGAACGGAACGCAATACTGGCACGTCAAGATTATCGAGCCCTCCTTTGGGAAGTTCGCGATGCAAATGCCGAAAACAGGCGACCATTTGGATTTGATGCCATACGTTTTGACGGCGGATTGACGACCAGCGCTATCGAACCGGTAGATCAGGTCCTTCGACTGCCGTAGCCTGCCACCAGCCGGTTCAGTGCCGTGCGGATTGCCGGTATCAGCTCGCCGGCCGTCAGGCCGATCGGCCCGACGCCGTCGGCCACCAGCACGTCCGCCGCCATCCCGTGCAGCCAGACGGCGCCCAGCGCCGCCTCCCATCCCGGCCAGCCCTGCGCCAGCAAGGCACCACAGAGCCCCGCCAGCACGTCGCCCGTGCCCGCCGTCGCGAGCGCGGGATTGCCGGTCGGGTTGATGACGATGGCGCCATCCGGCGCCGCGATGACGGTACCGGACCCTTTCAGGATCACGATCGCATGCAGCCCGGCCGCCAGCCGGCGTGCGCTGTCGATGCGGTCGCGCGCGATGGCGCCGATGCCCACACCCAGCAGCCGCGCCGCTTCCAGTGGATGAGGCGTCAGGATGGTGGGCGCCTTGCGTCCGCGCAGCCGGGCCGCCAGCGCGGGTCGCGCGGCAATCAGGTTCAGGCCATCGGCATCGGCCACCAGCGGCTGCGGGCTGGCCAGCGCCGCCTCCAGCAGGTGCGCCGCTTCGTCGCTGCCGCCCAACCCGGGGCCCGCCACGGTGACGGCGGAATCGAAATCCGCGCCGTACGCGGCGCGGCACATCAGCTCCGGCTGTCCCGCATCGCTCTGCAGCGCCGGGCCGGCGAAGTACAGGTAGACGCGCCCTGCGCCGGCATGCAGCGCGGATCGTCCCGCCAGGATCGGTGCGCCACTCATGCCCGCTGCGCCGCCCAGTACCGCCACGTTGCCGAAGCTGCCCTTGTGCGTGTTCTGCCGCCGCTGCCGTGCGGCGCCGGCAAACAGCGCCACGTCGTTGAGGTGGATGGCGGCCGCGGGATAGTGCGCCGCGTCGATATCCAGGCCGGCCACGGTGACGCTGCCCGCCTGGTCGCGGCCGTCGCACGTGTGCAGGCCGGGCTTGTCGCCGATGAACGTGAGCGTGTGCGTGGCGCGCACGGCGCTGCCGCCGGGACCGACGATGCAGCCGGTGTCCGCATCCAGGCCGCTGGGCACGTCCAGCGCCAGGATCGGGCAGGTCAGGGTGTTGACGGCTTCGACCAGCGCGGCAAACGGCCCCGTGACGGGACGTGTCAGGCCGATGCCGAACAGACCGTCGAGGACAAGGTGCCAGTCGGTGGCGGCGATGTCGCCCGGCGTAAGCCCGGCAAACACGGCGGGGCTGGCGCGGGCCCGCTCCACGGCCCGGGCGCGCTCGGACGACGTGCCGCCGTCGAAATACACGACCGTGACCGCGGCGCCGGCATGCGCCAGGTGCGCCGCCGACTCCAGCGCGTCGCCGCCGTTGTTGCCGGGGCCCGCCAGCACGAGCACGCGGGCATTTTTCGTCGAAAAGGGGAGTAAATCCAGCGCCGCGTTCGCGCCCGCCTGGCCCGCCCGCTGCATCAGCGCCCCCGCGGGCAGGCGCCGGGCGGCATCGGTTTCGATCGTGCGGATCTGGCTGACGGTGTAGAGAGGGTGCATGGGCGGCGATGTGCCGGCTGCTGACCGGCGGCTGACAGGACGACCGATTCTAGCACCGCCGCGCCCGATGGCGGCAGGGCGCACTACAATAGCCGTTTTGACACTGGGGATGGCGATGGACTGGCAATTCTGGATCGACCGTGGCGGCACGTTTACCGATATCGTCGCGCGCCGGCCCGACGGCACATTGGGCACCCACAAGCTGCTGTCGGAAAACCCCGAACAGTATCCCGACGCCGCCATTGCCGGCATCCGCCATCTGCTGGGCGTGGCGCCGCAGGACCCGGTTCCCGCCGCGCAGGTCGCGGCCGTCAAGATGGGCACGACGGTGGCCACCAACGCGCTGCTGGAGCGCAAGGGCGAGCGCACGGCGCTGGCGATCACGCGCGGCTTCGGCGACGCGCTGCGCATCGCCTACCAGAACCGTCCGCGCCTGTTCGACCGCCATATCGTGCTGCCCGAACTGCTGTACGGCCACGTGATCGAGATCGACGAGCGCATGGGCGCCCATGGCGACGTCGTCGCGCCGCTGGACGAAGCCGCCGCCCGCTCCGGATTGCAGGCGGCGTTCGCGGCGGGCTACCGCTCGCTGGCCATCGTCTTCATGCACGGCTACCGCTACACGGCGCACGAGGCGGCCGTGGCGGACATCGCGCGGGACATCGGTTTCACGCAGGTCTCCGTATCGCACGAGGTGAGTCCGATGATGAAGCTGGTCGCGCGTGGCGACACGACCGTCGTCGACGCCTACCTGTCGCCGATCCTGCGCCGCTACGTCGACCAGGTCGCGGGCGAGCTGCCGGGCGTGAACCTGCAGTTCATGCAGTCCAACGGCGGCCTGACGGATGCGCGCGCGTTCCAGGGCAAGGACAGCATATTGAGCGGCCCGGCCGGCGGCATCGTCGGCATGGTGCGCGCCAGCCGGCTGGCCGGCTTTGAAAAAATCATCGGCTTCGACATGGGCGGCACGTCGACGGACGTTTCGCATTACTCCGGCGAGTTCGAACGGGTCTTCGAGACGCAGGTGGCGGGCGTGCGCATGCGCGCGCCGATGATGAGCATTCATACGGTGGCCGCCGGCGGCGGCTCGATCCTGCACTTCGACGGCAGCCGGCTGCGCGTGGGGCCGGACAGCGCCGGCGCCAACCCGGGTCCGGCCAGCTACCGGCGCGGCGGACCGCTTGCTGTCACCGACTGCAACGTCATGCTAGGCAAGATCCAGCCGGAGGAGTTTCCGGCGCTGTTCGGCCCCGACGGCGATGCGCCGCTCGATGCGGACGTGGTGCGCGAGCGCTTTGCCGCGCTGGCCGGCGAGATCGCGGCGGCCACCGGCAAGCCCACATCGGCGGAGGAAGTCGCGGCCGGGTATATCGATATCGCCGTGGGCAATATGGCCAATGCGATCAAGCAGATTTCCGTCCAGCGCGGTCACGACGTGACGGACTACGCGCTGACCAGCTTTGGCGGCGCCGGAGGCCAGCACGCCTGCCTCGTGGCGGACGCGCTGGGCATGAAGACGGTGTTCATCCACTCGCTGGCCGGCGTGCTGTCGGCATACGGCATGGGCCTGGCCGACCAGACCGCGATGCGCGAGGCCGCAGTGGAGCTGCGACTGGTGCCGGACAACCTGCCCGCGCTGGCGGCGCGCCTGGACACGCTGGCGATCGATGCGACCGGCGCGCTGCGGGCACAGGGCGTCGCGCCGGAACGCATCGACGCGGTGCGGCGCGTGCACCTGCGCTACGAAGGCACGGACTCGGCGCTGATCGTCCTGCACGCCGACATCGCCGCGATGGTGGCGCAGTTCGAGGCGGCATACAAGAAGCGCTTCTCGTTCCTGATGCCGCACAAGGCGCTGATCGTCGAGGCGGTGTCCGTCGAGGCGATCGGCGCATCGGATGCGCCGGCGCCCGTGGCGCCCGTGCAGGCGCCGCGGGCCAGCGCCCTCGCGCCGCATCGCACCGTGCGCATGTACAGCGCCGGCAGCTGGCGCGCGACGGGGCTGTACGCCCGGGCCGACACGCGCATCGGCGACGTCATCGCCGGTCCGGCCATCATCGCCGAAGCGAATGCGACGACGGTGGTGGAGCCGGGCTGGCAGGCCGTCGTCACGCCGCAGGACCACCTGGTGCTGACGCGCGTCGAGGCGCTGCCCGCGCGCCGCGCCATCGGCACCAGCGCCGATCCCGTCATGCTGGAGATCTTCAATAACCTGTTCATGTCGATTGCCGAGCAGATGGGACTGCGGCTGCAGAACACGGCGTACTCCGTCAACATCAAGGAGCGGCTGGACTTTTCGTGCGCGATCTTCGATGCGGACGGCAACCTGATCGCCAACGCGCCGCACATGCCCGTCCACTTGGGATCGATGGGCGAGAGCATCAAGCGCGTCATGCGCGGCAACGCGGGGCGCATGCGTCCGGGCGACGTCTACATGCTGAACGATCCGTACAACGGCGGCACGCACCTGCCCGACGTCACCGTCATCACGCCGGTGTTCGACGCGGCCGGCGGCACCATCCTGTTTTATGTCGGCTCGCGCGGCCACCACGCCGACATCGGCGGCACGACGCCTGGCTCGATGCCGCCTGACTCGACGCACATCGAGGAGGAGGGCGTGTTGATCGATAACTTCAAGCTGGTCGACGGGGCCGTTGGCGGACGGTTGCTGGAAGAAGAAACCCGGGCGCTCCTGACCGGTGCGCGCTGGCCGGCCCGCAATCCGGACCAGAACCTGGCTGACTTGCGCGCGCAGGTGGCGGCCAACCAGAAGGGCGTCGAGGAACTGCACCGCATGGTGGCGCACTTCGGGCTGGACGTCGTGCAGGCCTACATGCGCCACGTGCAGGACAACGCGGAGGAGGCGGTGCGCCGCGTGATCGGCGCGCTGCACGACGGCAGCTATACCGTAAAACTCGACAACGGCGCGCAGATCCAGGTGGCCGTCACCGTGGACCGGGCGGCGCGCAGCGCCACGATCGATTTCACCGGCACCTCGAGCCAGCTGCCCAACAACTTCAACGCGCCGTCTGCCGTGTGCATGGCCGCCGTGCTGTACGTGTTCCGCACGCTGGTCGATGACGAGATTCCACTGAACGCCGGCTGCCTGAAGCCACTGTCCGTCATCATTCCGCCCGGCTCGATGCTCAACCCGCACTATCCGGCGTCGGTCGTGTCAGGCAATGTCGAAACGTCGACGTGCATCACCAATGCGCTGTACGGCGCGCTGGGCGTGATGGCGGCGTCGCAGGGGACGATGAACAACTTCACGTTCGGCAGCAGCAAATACCAGTACTACGAAACGATCAGCGGCGGCTCCGGCGCCGGCGACGGCTACGACGGCACGGACGTGGTGCAGACCAATATGACGAATTCGCGCTTGACAGACCCGGAAATCCTGGAGTTCCGCTTCCCGGTCCGGCTGGACAGCTACGCCATCCGGGCCGGCTCCGGCGGCACCGGGCGCTGGCACGGCGGCAACGGCGGCATCCGGCGCGTGCGCTTCCTGGAACCGATGACGGCCGCGATCCTGTCCAACAACCGCCTGCACGCGCCGTTCGGCATGGCCGGCGGTGAGCCTGGGGCCACCGGACGCAACTGCGTCGAACGGGCGGACGGTTCTGTCGAGGAGCTGGGCCACATCGGCAAGACGGAAATGGCGCCGGGCGACGTGTTCGTCATCGAAACGCCAGGGGGAGGGGGCTACGGCGAATCGGCTTGACGGCTGGGCTCGTGTCCACCTCGGGGTCACACCCCGACATGGACACAAGCTGAGCCGTTCAAATAAATATTCCTCTTTGATGAGCTTGTGTCGTTGTCGGGGTGTGACCCCAAGGTTGGACACAGCCTCAGCCGCCGCGCCTGGGAAACAGGTAATGTACGCCAGCGACTCGCCGTCTTTTTCTTAACCAAGCGCCATCAGCTCAGAGCCATCCGGTCTGCCCCCAGCCCTTCGACAGGGCCGCGGGCCTGACAGACGGCACATCCGCCGTGGACACGGGCTCAGCCGCCGCCGCGCCGCCTCGGGAAAAGATAGGAAGTAATCGCAATAAACCCGATGCCCGTCTGCACGACGGTCGCGCCGATCAGCGCCATGACGACCTGCGAGGTGACGAGCCGGTGTTCCGGTGGCATGGGTGGGGTGGCGTTCATGCGCGCGATGTCAAGCCGCAGCGCTTCCTGGACGAATTCGATGACGCGCCAGTTCAGCCAGATGAAGATGCCGCAGACGACGACCACCATGCCGATGCGCAGCCAGATGTCGGCGCGGATGCTGCGTGCCGTGGCTGTTTCGACGGCGTTGCCGACGCGGCCTTCCTCGGTCGCGACGTCGAGGACGTTGCCCGTCACCGCAACACGATCTTGGTATCGGTGCCGTCCTGGCGCAGGGTGACGCTGCCGTCCGCCTCCTCGTGGCGGCTGACGATATTGAGCAGCGCCACGGCCTTGCGCAATACCTCGGCCTTCGAAGTCGCACCGTAGTGCTTTTTCAGGTCTTCCAGCGTGCTGTCGAGTTTTGAGTCGATGGTGAACGACGATGCCATGGTGATCTCCTGAAACGTATGCGTGGATTTTACGCCGATTTTGCGTGGAATGTGAGGGCGTCAGGCCGCCGCCGCAATACCGTACTTGCGCTGCGTCGCGCCATATTGCTGTGCCAGGTGCTCCAGCGCGCCGTTCGCCGGGTCCAGCCGGCGCAGCCGCGCCATCAGCTGGGCCGCCTGTTCGGCCAGCGGGGCCTCCCAGCCCAGCTCGTCGAGCTGGCGCAGGATCGTCTGCACGGCCGTCAGCAGCACCGGCACGTTGCGCGGCGCGCGGCGTACGGCGGCGGTAATTGCGATGACGGCGGCGCGGTGCTCGCCCTGGCCCAGCTTCGTTGCCGTGTCGCTGAGCGCTTCCTCGGCTTGCTGCGTGGCGCGCTGGCCGACCGTTACCGCGAGGTCGTGGCGCCCGGCCTTTTCAAACACGTCGACGGCCTGTTCGGCCGTGATGCCGCGCGCGCCGTCGTTCATCATGTCCAGCACCAGGTTCGACGCCTGGGTGTCGAGGCGGTGCTGCAGGCAGGCATTGACCAAGCCGATTTTCAGGCCGCTCGACAGGTCGCGGGCATCGGCGGCGGCGGCCGCGGCGCGGGTCAGTTCGGCCGCCGCCGCCGTTTCGCTGCCGGCCAGGTCCAGCACCAGCGCGGCCGACAAGGCGCGGCACGTTTCCACTTCGGGACTGCCCCGCAGCGAGCGTTCCATGTCGCGGATTATGCCGCTGGCGCCCGCGCCGTCGCCCTTGCGCACGAGGGTGCGCACCAGGTTGACATGGTCCTCGGGCGAGCGGAACTCGGAATAGCGCGCCTTGCCGACGACGGCGCGGAACGCCCGCTCCGCCGCGCCCACATCGTCCGTGGCGAACGCCAGCTCGCCCAGGTGGCGCAGGCGGCGCACCATGTGCGGCGAGATGGCCACGGCGTCTTCCAGCACTTTCTTCGCCAGCACGTCATGACTCAGCGCCTGCATCGTGCGCGCCAGCAGGTCGTAGGCGGACATGAAGCGCGGATACAGCGCGATCAGCCGCTCCAGCGTGACGCGGGCGTCGTCGTGCCGCCCCAGCGCGAACTGGCAGCGCGCCACACCCAGCTGCGCCCAGCCGGTCGTCGGGCGCACGGCCAGCACCGTGTGATACACGGCTTCCGCTTCATGCCACTCGTCCAGCGCGCCGTGGGTTTCCGCCTGCAGGCGGGCGAAGTCGGTGGCGTAGCGGGGCTTGCGATCCAGGCCGGCAAGGCACAGGCGCAGCGCCTCGCGCAGGTTGCCGTCGGCCAGGCAGCGGTGGACCGGCTGCAGCGTGGTGCGCCGGTCGACGGCGCGGCCGATGCGGCCCATCAGCGCGTCGACCGTGAAGGGCTTGAGCACATAATCGGTCGGCGTCAGCTCGGCGGCGCCGATCACCTTCGTGTCCGTGCCTTCGGACGTGAGCATGATGAAGATCGTGTCCGGCGCGATCAGCCGGTGATGGCGCAGGTCTTCGAGCAGTTGCTGGCCGTCCTGGCCGTTCTCGCCGCCGCCATCGAGGTCGTATTCGCACAGGATGATGTCGTAGGCCTTCTTCGCCACTTGCCGGATCGCCGTGCCGGAGCTGAGGGCGTAGTCGATCTTCGTGATCGCCGATCCGGCCAGCATATTGTGCAGATTGCCGCGCATCCCGGGACTGGGGTCGACGATCAGCACGGACAAATCGCAAAATTCAGGCATGACGGAGGGCGCGGCAAGGGACAGTGAAATTGCTCTCAGAATATGCTATTTCCGGGCGAAAACCTGCATTCTTGCCCTGGCGCAAACGCATTTCGCCGCGAATCGACCTCATCTGTTGCATTGCAGCCCTCTGGCGACCCTGGGGAAAGGCTGGGAAGACAATACTGAAAAGAGTATAATGCCGGCAAAAGGAATATCGCCCGTCCTGTGCGGCGTCTGCTTATGCCCCAATCAGCGCCTGCATGCCGATTTCTGCAAGAATTTTGTCCCATCTCGTGCATTTCTTTTCAATCCGCAGCCTCGCTGCATCAACTCGCTCCCAACCATGTTGATACTCCCGGGCTCCAACGCCCTGTCCGCATTCCGTAGCCAGCGTCTCCTGTCCCAACTCCAAGCCGTGCTGCCCGCCGTGACGGCAGTGCAAGCCCGGTACATCCACTTTGTCGACGCCAGCGCGCCTGTCAGCGCCGAGGACGAGGCACGCCTGCAAGGCCTGCTGACGTATGGCGAACCGGCGCAGGCCGACGCCGGCGACGGCGTGGTGGAAGAGTTCATCGTGATCCCGCGCTTCGGCACGATCTCGCCATGGGCATCGAAGGCCACGGACATCGTGCACAACTGCGGCATGACGCACATCCACCGCGTCGAGCGGGGCGTGGCGTATCGCGTGATCCTGAAGGGCGGCATCCTGGGCAGCAGCATCGGCGCGGCGAAAAAGCTGGACGCGCTGCAGGCGCAGGACATCGCCGCGCTGCTGCACGACCGCATGACGGAATCGGTGCTGCGTCATCCCGACCAGGCGGCGGACCTGTTCCGCACCCTCGTCGGCAAGCCGATGGAATCGATCGACGTGCTGACGGCCGGCCGCGCCGCGCTGGTGCAGGCGAACACGGACCTGGGGCTGGCGATGTCGGAAGACGAGATCGACTACCTGAACGACGCCTTCACGGCCGCGCGGCGCAACCCGACGGACGTCGAGCTGATGATGTTCGCCCAGGCGAACTCGGAGCACTGCCGCCACAAGATCTTCAACGCCGACTGGACCATCGACGGCGTGGCGCAGGACCGCTCGCTGTTCAAGATGATCAAGAACACGCACGAGAAGCAGCCGAAGGGCACGATCGTCGCGTATTCCGACAACTCGTCGATCATGGAAGGCGCGGAAGTGACGCGCTTCTACCCGCGCGGTGAAGGCCATGAATACGGCGCGTCGCATGAACTGATCCACACCCTGATGAAGGTGGAGACGCACAACCACCCGACAGCCATCTCCCCATTCCCCGGCGCCTCCACCGGCGCGGGCGGCGAGATCCGCGACGAAGGCGCGACGGGCCGCGGCGCCAAGCCGAAGGCCGGCCTGACGGGCTTCACGGTCTCCAACCTGTACCTGCCTGATGCCGTGCGGCCGTGGGAAAACGCCGCCGATGTGACCGCGCCGCCGGCCGCTCGCGACACCTCCAAGGTCTACGGCAAGCCGGAACGCATCGCATCGCCCTTGCAGATCATGATCGACGGGCCGCTGGGCGGCGCCGCGTTCTCCAACGAATTCGGCCGCCCCGTGCTGGCCGGTTACTTCCGCAGCTACGAGCAGAACGCCGGCCACGCCGTGTACGGCTATCACAAGCCGATCATGATCGCCGGCGGCATCGGCAATATCTCCGGCAGTCACACGCACAAGAACGACATCCCCGTCGGCAGCCTGCTGGTGCAGCTGGGCGGCCCCGGCATGCGCATCGGCATGGGCGGCTCGGCCGCGTCGTCGATGGCAACGGGCACGAATACGGCGGACCTGGACTTCGACTCCGTCCAGCGCGGCAATCCGGAAATGGAACGGCGCGCCCAGGAAGTCATCAACGGCTGCTGGCAGATGGGAGACAAGAACCCCATCATCTCGATCCACGACGTGGGCGCGGGCGGCCTGTCGAACGCCTTCCCGGAAATCACGAATGACGCCAAGCGCGGCGCGATTTTCGACCTGCGCAAGGTGCCGTTGGAAGAATCCGGCCTGGCGCCGAAGGAAATCTGGAGCAACGAGTCGCAGGAGCGCTACGTGCTGGCCATCGCACCAGGCGACCTGGCCACGTTCCGCGCGCTGTGCGAACGTGAGCGCTGCCCGTTTGCCGTCGTCGGCACGGCCACCGAAGAGCGCCAACTGAAACTGATCGATCCGGAATCGGACGACGCGCCGGTCGACATGCCGATGGACGTCCTGCTGGGCAAACCGCCGAAGATGCACCGCGACGTGACGCACGTGGCGCGCGACTTCCCGGCCATCGACCTGACGGGCGTGGACCTCGTCGATGCGGCGCACCGCGTGCTGCTGTCGCCAACCGTCGGCGACAAGAGCTTCCTGATCACCATCGGCGATCGCACCGTGGGCGGCACTTCCGTGCGCGACCAGATGGTGGGCCCGTGGCAGGTGCCGGTGGCCGATTGCGCCGTCACGACGCTGTCATACGAAGGCTACCTGGGCGAGGCGATGGCGATGGGCGAGCGCACGCCGCTGGCCGTCATCGACGCGCCGGCTTCGGGCCGCATGGCCGTCGGCGAGACGATCACCAACCTGGCCGCGGCACCGATCGCCGACATCTCGGACATCAAGCTGTCGGCCAACTGGATGGCGGCCTGCGGCCAGCCGGGCCAGGATGCCGCGCTGTTCGACACGGTCAAAGCCGTCGGCATGGAACTGTGCCCCGCGCTGGGCATCAGTATCCCGGTCGGCAAAGATTCGCTGTCGATGCGGACAACCTGGAACGATGGTGAAGCCAAGGCCGTCGTATCGCCAGTCTCGCTGATCGTCTCCGGCTTCGCGCCCGTCTACGACGTGCGTAAGTCGCTGACCCCGCAGATCCGCATGGATGCGCGCGAGACGGCGATCATCCTGATCGACCTCGGTCGCGGCAAGAACCGCATGGGCGCGTCGATCCTGGCCCAGGTGCTGGGCCAGCTGGGCAACGCCGCACCGGACGTGGACAATCCGGAAGACCTGAAAGCGTTCTTCGGCGCGATCCAGCAACTGAACAAGGACGGCAAGCTGCTGGCCTACCACGACCGTTCGGACGGCGGCCTGTATGCCACCTTGACGGAGATGGCGTTTGCCGGCCGCGCCGGCCTGTCGATCAACCTCGACATGCTGACGCTGGAAGGCGAGCACGCGGCCGACTGGGGCGATGCGAAGAACTGGGCCGGCCAGGTGGCCGAGCGCCGCAACGAGCTGACCCTGCGCGCGCTGTTTGCCGAGGAACTGGGGGCGGTGATCCAGGTGCGCGCGGAAGAAAAGTCGGCCGTGATGGACGTGCTGCGCTCGTTCAACCTGGGCGCCTGCAGCCATATCATCGGCAAGCCGAACGACCGCGGCGTGATCGAGTTCACCCGGGATGCTAAGCTGATTTATACCGAGGCGCGCAGCGCGCTGCACCGCCTGTGGAGCGAAACGAGCTGGCGCATCTCGCGCATGCGCGAAAACCCGGCCACGGCGGATGCGGAATACGCGCGCCTGCTGGACGAGACCGACCCCGGCATCACGCCGAAGGTCACGTTCGACCTGGCGGACAACGTGGCGGCGCCGTTCCTGGCCACCGGCGTGCGTCCGCGCGTGGCGATCCTGCGCGAGCAGGGTGTCAATTCGCATATCGAGACGGCGTGGGTCATGCACCAGGCAGGCTTCGCCGCCATCGACGTGCACATGAGCGACCTGATTGCCGGCCGTGTGAAACTGACGGACTTCCAGGGCGTGATCGCCGTCGGCGGCTTCTCGTATGGCGATGTGCTGGGCGCCGGCGAAGGCTGGGCCAAGTCGATCCTGTTCAATCCCGCATTGTCCGACCAGTTCGCGCAGTTCTTCGCTCGCACCGACACGTTCGGCCTGGGCATCTGCAACGGCTGCCAGATGATGAGCAACCTGAAGTCCATCATCCCGGGCGCTCAGGCATGGCCGAAGTTCACGACCAACAAGTCGGAGAAGTTCGAGGCGCGCTTCGCCATGGTCGAGGTGCTGGACTCGCCGTCGATCTTCTTCCAGGGGATGGCCGGCACGCAAAGCGCGATCGCCATCGCCCACGGCGAGGGTTATGCGGACTTCAGCCAGACGGGCGATATCGGCAGCGCCATCGCGGCGATGCGCTATGTCGACAACCACGGCAACGCGACGGAAGCCTACCCGTACAACCCGAACGGCTCGCCGGCTGGCCTGACGTCGGTGACGACGCCGGACGGCCGCTTCACGGTGCTGATGCCGCACGCCGAGCGCGTGTTCCGCACGGTGCAGAATTCGTGGGCACCGGAATCGTGGGGCGAGGAATCGCCGTGGATGCGGATGTTCCGCAATGCGCGCAAGTACGTCGGTTAAAAGCCGAGGGATGGAACGAAGCCGGGCTTGCCCGGCTTTTTTTACGTCTCAGCGCACGAACACCAGGTGCGCGTAAATGCGGCGCACTTCGGCGGCCACTTCGGCAACGAAAGGCTTGGCGGCAGGGGTTGCCGGTGCGGCCGGCGCAGCTTGCTGGGGCAGGGCGCCGGGGTCGGCGCAGGTTGGGCTGGACATGTCGATCTCCTTGAAGTGCGCGGGCCCGCTGGTGTTTTTATCGGCCGCGTGAGTTATATTGTCCGCTTGTCATTCACTGTGCTCAAACGAGAAATAATGCGGGGAAGCCCAAGGAAAGCTTATGCAGGATAAACCGCTGCGCAGCCTGTCCGGCCTGATCGACTTCGATTGCGCCGCGCGCTGGGGCAGTTTCACGCTGGCCGCGCAGGAGCTGCACAAGACGCCGGCCGCCATCAGCCTGCAGGTCAAACAGCTCGAAGAGGCGGTGGGCTTCGCGCTGTTCGTGCGCCACCCGCGCCACATCACGCTGACGGACAAGGGCCAGGATCTCGCAGTCACGGTGGCGCAGATGCTGCGCGACCTGCGCGCCAAGGTGGACCTGCTGCGCGGCGGCCACGACGAACACGTGCTGCGCATCTCGACCACGCATTCGTTCGCCCTGAAATGGCTGGCGCCGCGGCTGGGCCAGTTCACCCAGCTGTATCCGGAGCTCGACATCCGGCTCGACTCGAGCGACCGCATCGTCGACATCGAACGCGAGGACATCGACCTGGCGATCCGCCACTGCGTCACGCGCGACCACCCGGCCGTGCTGTTCGAGGAGCAGATGGTGGTCGCCTACAGCCCGGCGCTGCTGGGGGCCGGCGAGACCGAGCTGACCCTGGCGGACCTGCCGCGCTTTCCGCTGCTGTACGAGGACACGACCGAGTACTGGGCCAGGCTGCTGCAGGCCAACGGCACGCTGGAAGGGCCGTACGATTTCTCGCGCAGCTTCAGCCACTATGGCGTGCTGACGCAGGCCGCCGTGGCCGGACAGGGCATCGCGCTGGTAGCGTATTCCATCGCCCACGACGACATCCAGAAAGGCGCGCTGCGCATGATGCGGGCAAAAAGCGTGCACTACCCGCGCGGCTACTGCTTTGTCGTCGCCGCCCACAAGGCCGGGCGGCCGAAGATACGGCGGTTCCGGGCGTGGCTGGAGGGGGAGATGCAGGCGATGCAGCGGGCGCTGGAGGCTGCCGCGCGCTGATGTGGACCGTTATATAGTTCGCCACAAAAGCTTGGCGAACAGTTTTGCATCGATAAGTCCGAACAATATAGCTGCCATAGCCTGTAGCGCACATAGGCTGCGCGACAGTCCGCTTTCGCGTGCGTTTGCGTGTTCATGATAAGGTGTCTGAAGTACTACCAGGATAATCGTTCCGCCAGTCCTGGCAAGTTCGGCTCTGGCCGACAGCGCACGTCTTGTATCGTCCGCTTCCGCCCCATCGAGGACGTTCGAGGTTCAAGTTGAGTCGTCGGCCTCGCGCCATGGCCAATCATGGTATGAACGGATGAGGTTGGCCGCTGGGCCAGCGGTCCAGTAAATGATGGTACCGACACGCTGCCTCTGCTCAGAAGTCAAATTCGCTGTTTGCAAGAATGATCGGTAAGCATCCTTGAGATACCGCTTTCCGAACCATGCGATCAAAAAAAAGGGCAATTCCTTTGTACTGACGTCCCACTTGGACGTCGCAATGTCTGCGAGCAGTTCTTCGCAGCTCCGAGTAGGCTCCGGGTCTGTCTCAACCAATAGACGAGCAGCGACGTCGCCGACTCTTCCGCCCAATATCGAGTGAGCGAAGAGAAAATCGAAGAGTTCCGGCCCAGGGCATTTTCCCAGTTCGAGCGCCAAGTCAACAAACGCGTCGTAGCCAGCGACGCTGTCAAGTCGTTGACGTGTTAATCTCTGCTCCATAGTTGGCACCGTTAATGAATTACTTTCAATTGCGGCTTTGACGTTCCGAAGGGGGGCGCCTGCCTGATTGCGGCCGGTCGGGGAGCATAGTGTGCCGCCGTCGTGAAAAAATTCCGAAGTGTCACGAACGTCCGCAACCGCCCCGAGGCGGACGTAGCTAAGGTTGGCTAAGCGAAGTCGGCCGCCATCCGAAGCGCACTAAAGGCGATGTACTCGTTTGTGTACTCGGGGCCTGCCGCCTCTGGTCCTGCAAGCCAAAGGTCAAACTCGTCGTCGCACTTTTGCACGGCTTCCTTCAACGAACGTCTCTCGTCCTGCGAGCAGTTGCTGATGAGGCATTCCCGAACTCGGTGATCAGCGATTCCGTACTGCTCAGTAAGAGGAATCAGGTGATGTAGCTGAGGCGGAATGTTTGAAGGCCGAAGATTCACAGCGTCATCTAGATTTTGGAAGGGGTTCGAACGACCGCTCCTGGCCGAAAGCGGCCGTCCGATGTGGCTTACTCTACAAACCTGTAGCCGCCACAACCAGTCGCAGGTACCTGTCAATTTCGATTGGCATGACGACTTTTGTGGCGCACTTTATTTGCTTGGGGCGAACCCGATGAACTGGGGACGCCACCAGGACCCGCCGCGGAATCGATCTGGCTCCGTCGAGTCCGGGCAATCAGAGAGAAGCCTGGACCGCCGTCCGCCAGGTCTGCAGGAACGGGACTTCGGGCCTGGCCTTGCAGCCGTCGATTGTCGGCTGCCTTGCAGCGGCGGCACGTTTGGCCATGCTAGCGGCTTGCGCAGGTTTGCCGCCGCCCTCCATATACAACAGTCCGGTCAGCATGTTGAATACGCGCATGTCCTCGGGCTTTTGCTCAGGGAATGTCGCAAGCTGATAAGCGTAATCGGCGTTGAAGTCCGCGCATGTCTTCGACTTCAAAGTGGTGACTGAGTCCTTGAAAAAACCCACCGACACCACGATGGCTTTCCAGCCTTTTGCCGGAGCTTCCTTGACTTGGAAGCTGGCGGCATGTACCAGGTCCACAGCAATCTTGTCCAGTCGCTCCGAACGAGAAGTCGCGCCCAGTACGGCGCCGTCGGACTTGCCGTCTTCCGTCAATGGCACCACTACCAGCACTTCTCCCTGCACGCCCGCTGCGGCAAGGTCGGGCGGATACTGCTTGTCCGCAGGGCGGAACGATGGACCTTCCATACGTTCCAATTTTTTAACGTCGTAGGTGTCGGGTTCGGCGGCGGACGCGACCGCCATACAGCAACTCAGTGCAAGAAGGGACCAGCGCATAGTGTCCTGAATGATTCATTGAAAGTGTAATTTCCATATTGTAATCGAATCGTCTGGACTGACGACCGTTGCGCGGCCCCAGCCGTCCCGCTGTGCCGCCTTCGATCCCCCCAAGTCATATGGTCTCGATCCGGAAGACCTGCAAGAGTTGCCACTTCCGGTACCGTCCTATGCGCTGCGCCATTCCCGGATTTCGTCTGGGCGAGGCGCTGAGATGGATTTTTTCGTACGCGACAAATCAGCCACTTGCCATTTGACCTCGTCACCGACGCGAAAGTCGGCATAGTTCCCGTCTTGGATAATCCCACTGTCAGCGCGGATTTCGACCTCATCTATTTTACGTGCACTCAGGGATCTGGCTTTGTTGAACAAGTGTTGGAGGACGACCGCTGCTGGCCGATAGCGGACGGTTAGCATGGCGCAGTGTACGAGCCCGTGCTGGCACAAGAAGTTGCAGGGCGCCGCCAAGGCCCACATGTTGTGGCAGACCCGACTCTTTTGTGCCAAACGTTTATTCAACGCCCCACAGCTGCGGCATATGCTGCCGGACCTGTGCGCTGCCGATTATTCCTCAACCCCGGCGACGACCATCCGTCGCGTGCCGATCTTTGCCCCCGTCACTTCATCGATCGCCACCGGCACGATCTCCGTGCCGTTCTCCGCATCCAGGAAGCGCGTCATCGGCCCGTTGCCGCGGTGACGGCGGCCCCAGGCGCCGATCATGAACAACACCGGCAGGAAGTCGCGGCCGGCCGCCGTCAGCACGTATTCCTCGCGCGGCGGGCGCTCCGAGTACAGCCGCTTTTCCAGCAATCCCTCGTCCGTCAGCACGGCAAGACGGCGCGTCAGAATCGTCGGCGCGATCTTCAGGCTTTTGCGGAACTGGTCGAAACGCGTCAGCCCGGCCAGCGCATCGCGCAGGATCAGCATGCTCCATGCGTCGCCCACGACAGCCAGCGCGCGCGCGATCGGGCAGGGCGGCGCCACACTATTTTTCTCGTCCATACTGTTTCGATAGTGACTTGGTTTCGATTCGGTAGTATAGTCCGTATCGAAACGATAGTAAATGGCCGCGTGGCCGCATCACTCCTGGGAGAAACGGTATGAGCAAGAAACAAGCGGGCGTCGCCCTGGTCACGGGCGCTTCGTCCGGCATCGGCGCCGCCACGGCGGCCCGGCTGGCAGCCGCAGGCTACACGGTGTACGGCACCAGCCGCCGGGGCGTCGCGTCCGACGCGGCGGGCGGTTTCACGATGCTGGCGCTCGATGTCACCAGCGACGCATCGGTCGCTGCCGTGGTCGCGGAAGTGCTGCGGCGCGAAGGGCGCATCGACCTGCTGGTGAATAATGCAGGATTCGGCGTGGCACCGGCCGCGGCCGAGGAAAGCTCGCTGGACCAGGCGCGTTCGATCTTCGACACCAATTTCTTCGGCCTGGTGCGCATGAGCCGTGCCGTGATTCCGGCCATGCGCCGGCAGCGCAGCGGACGCATCGTCAACATCGGCTCCGTGCTGGGGTTCCTGCCGATGCCGTACATGGCGCTGTACTCGGCCAGCAAGCATGCGGTGGCGGCCTACTCGGAATCGCTGGACCACGAACTGCGTACGCAGGGCGTCCGCGTGTCGGTGGTCGAACCGGCCTACATCAAGACGTCGTTCGATGCCAACCTGGTGGCACCTGATGCGCCGCTGGATGTATACCAGGCCGTGCGCGCAGGCGTGACGCAGCGCGTGCGCGATGTACTGGTGAGTGCCGACGGCCCCGAGGTGGTGGCGCAGATGGTGCTGAAGGCCGCCATGGCGGCGCGGCCGGCCCTGCACTACACGCCCGGACTGGCCCGGCGCATGCAGTGGCTGCGCCGCTTCGCGCCGGCGCGCGTGCTCGATGCGGGCGTGCGCAGGGACCTGGGGCTGACCGCGTGATGGCATCGACCGTGCAGACCATGAAGGCGTTCGTGCTTGACCGCTACAGGAAGGGCGCTGCGCTGCGGGCCGTGGACATGCCGCTCCCCGACGTGGGCGACCGTGACGTCCTCGTACGGATCCACGCAACCGGCCTGAACGTGCTGGACGCGAAGCTGCGCAGCGGCGAATTCAAACTGATCCTGCCGTACCAGCTGCCGCTGGTCCTGGGGCATGACCTGGCCGGTGTCGTGGTGCGCGTGGGTGCCCAGGTGCGCGACTTCAAGGCTGGCGACGAAGTGTATGCCCGCCCGGCCGACGGGCGCATCGGCACCTTTGCCGGGTACATTGCCGTCGATGAACGCGACGTGGCACCGAAACCGGTCACGCTGGACATGGCGCAGGCTGCTGCACTGCCGTTGGTCGCGCTGACGGCGTGGCAGGCGCTGGTGGAGAAGGCGGACCTGCAGCGCGGCCATAAGGTATTCATCCAGGCCGGCTCCGGCGGCGTGGGCAGCATTGCCATCCAGCTGGCGCGGCACCTGGGGGCCACGGTGGCGACCACCGCCAGCGCTGCCAACAGCGAATGGGTGCGTGCGCTTGGCGCGGACGTGGTGATCGACTATCGCAAGGACGATTTCGCGGCGGTGCTGCGCGACTACGACGTGGTGCTGCACAGCCAGGACAATGACGCGCTGCGCAAGTCGCTGCGCATCCTCAGGCCCGGCGGCAAGCTGATTTCGATTTCCGGGCCACCCGACCCGGCATTTGCCCGCGCCATCGGGGCGCCGTGGTACGTGCGGCTGGTCGTGCGTCTGTTGAGTTCAGGGGTGCGGCGCACGGCGCGACGCCTTGGCGTGGATTTTTCTTTCCTGTTCATGCGCGCCGACGGGCAACAGTTGCGCCGCATCGGCACGCTGGTCGACGCGGGCATCCTGCGGCCCGTTGTCGACCGGGTGATGCCCTTCGACGATGCCAACGCGGCGCTGGCGTATGTCGAAGCGGGGCATGCCAAGGGGAAGGTGGTGCTCGCGATGACGCCGTGAGCGGCAGTGCGGCGTGACGGCCACATCGCCGCATACGGCATACTATCGGGCTTCGCCGTCGAACGCCGCCTGCAGCGCAGCGATATCGAGCTTCTTCATCCCCATCATCGCCAGCATGGCGCGCTGCGCGCCCGGCGATTTTTCGTCGGCGAAAAACTCCGGGAAGATCGCGGGTGCCACCTGCCACGACAGGCCATATCTGTCCTTCAGCCAGCCGCACGCCTGCACGGACGGATCGCCGCCATCGCCCAGCTTCGCCCAGTAGTGGTCGATCTCGTCCTGCGTGTCGCACAGGATCATCAGCGACACGGCCTCGTTGAACTTGAACGCCGGGCCGGCATTGAGGGCGATGATCGACTGCCCGGCCAGCTCGAAACTGACCGTCATGACGGAGCCGGGCGTGCGGCCGTGGTGTTCCCGGCCCGCCTCGCTGTAGCGCAGCGTTCCGGTGATGCGGCCGTCCGGGAACACGGACGTGTAGAACTTCGCGGCTTCCTCGGCCTCGCTATCGAACCACAGGCACGGGGTGATCTTGCTCAGCTTTGCCATGACAGTCTCCTCGCGTAAAGGTGGACTTCCATGCTGGCACAGCCGGACGGCGTTGGCAACGTCAAAGGACGGGGTCAGGTCCGACATTCGGACAAACCAGGATGGGGTCAGGTCCGACATTCGGACAAACGCAACGTCCAAGGCTGAGCTCGTGTCCGAATGTCGGACCTGACCCCCGCGGGAAACGCATCGTCAAGGCTGAGCTCGTGTCCAGATGTCGGACCTGACCCCGCGGGAAGGGCTGAGCTCGTGTCCGAATGTCGGACCTGACCCCGCAGGGTATAAAAAAAGCGCCCCGCGGGGCGCTTTCTCGTTGCAAGCCCGAGGCTTACTGTACCTTGGCCTTCTTGACCAGTTCGTCGCGGTAAGCGGCGATTTTCTTTTGCGTCAGGGCTTGTTCGATCTGGCCCTTGACCTCGTCCAGGCCTGGCACCTTGGCGGCGCGGCTGCCTTCCAGCTTGATGACGTGGTAGCCGAACTGCGACTGCACCGGCTTGTCCGTCACCTGGCCGTCCTTCAGGGCGATCATGGCGTCGGAGAATGGCTTGACGAAGTTGCCTGGGCTGGCCCAGTCCAGGTCGCCGCCGTTGGCCGCGGAGCCGGTGTCTTTCGACTGCTTGGCCAGCTCTTCGAACTTGGCGCCGCCTTTCAGCTTGGCGATGATGTCCGTGGCTTCCTTCTCGGTACCGACCAGAATGTGGCGCGCGTGGTATTCCTTGTCGCCCACGGATGCCTTGTACTTGTCGTACTCGGCCTTGATCTCGGCGTCCTTGACGGGATTTTTCTTGACGTAGTCGGCCAGCATCGCGTTGATGACGATCGACTGGCGCGTGTTTTCCAGGGCCTGCTTGACGTCAGGCTTGTTGCTGTAACCCTGCTTGTCGGCTTCCTGCACCATCACTTCACGGGCGATCAGGTCCTTCTTGATGGCTTCGCGCAGCTGCGGGCTGTCGGGCTGCTTGCCCTGGGCGGTCACCTGCTTGACGACGGTGTCCAGGCGGGAGGCAGGGATCGCCTTGCCGTTCACGGTGGCGACGTTCTGGGCGAACGCCGGCGCGGCGACGACAGCGATCAGTGCTAACAACAGACGGGCTGGCTTCAAAATCATTATCACATCCTATAAAAATACTGAACCGTCAGGGTCATTCAACCCGTATGGGTGCTTTCACATGTTCATCCCGGCGCTGGCCATGCCACGCGCCGGACCTGAAATACGTACCAGACTGCGTACCTTACTGAATCTTGGCCTTTTTGACCAGCTCTTCCTGGTAAGCCTGCAGTTTCTTCTGGGTCAGCGCCTCTTCGATCTGCGGCTTGACTTCGTCCAGCGATGGCAGCTTGGCGGCACGCACGTCGTCGACCTTGATCACGTGGAAGCCGTTCGGCGTCTGCACCGGCTTGTCGGTAACCTGACCCTTCTGCAGCTTGACGAACGCGTCCGAGAACACGGGCGGGAACGACGATGGCGTCGCCCAGTCCAGGTCACCACCGTTGGCGGCCGAGCCGGCATCCTTCGATCCCTTGGCCAGGTCCTCGAACTTGGCGCCGCCCTTGAGTTTCGTGATGATCTCGTTGGCCTGAGCTTCCGTGTCCACAAGGATGTGGCGCACGTGGTATTCCTTGTCGCCCGTTTCCTTGACGAAGCGGTCGTACTCGGCCTTCACGTCCGCGTCCTTGACCGGATTCTTCTTCATGTAGTCGGCCAACATCGCGTTGACGACGATCGCCTGGCGCGCATTCTCCAGCTGCGCCTTGACGGCGGCATCCTTGGCGTAACCCTGTTTTTCCGCTTCCTGCATCAGCACTTCGCGGCTGATCAGGTCTTTCTTGATCATGTCGCGCAGCTGCGGCGAATCCTGTTGCTGCCCTTGCGCAACGACCTGCTTGACGATCGCGTCCACGCGCGCGGTCGGGATGGCCTTGCCGTTGACCACAGCGAGGTTCTGGGCGAATGCCGGAGCCGTCGTGACGGCGATCGATGCGAGCAGTGCAATCAGCAGCGGGGCTGGCTTAAAATTCATTATTATTTCCTACGGGAAAAGTGATAGCGAAAGCGGCGGGGAAGGGACTTAAATCACGGAAGATGTCTCGACTATTCAATTCTTTGACGGTTCCCAACACAACACGCATTTATACGGCAGCATTCCAACTTCGTTGAACACGGCCCGCCTGCATTACGACGTGCCGGCGTTCCGTTCCGATGGGGCCATCGCGGTAATGGCCAACGCATGAATCTCTTTATGCATCATATCGGCCACGGAATCATACACCAGACGATGGCGCATGACGAGGTTCAGGCCTTCGAATTTCGCTGAGGATATGCTTAAGCGGTAATGGCCGCCGCCGGACGCGGCGCCGGCGTGGCCGGCGTGCAGTGCGGACTCATCGTCCAGCACGATGTCCGCCGGGCCCAGCGCCGCTTCCAGGCGCTGGCGGATCTTGTCGAGACGGGGATCGTTCATGCTTCATCCTTGATGTGGCGCGACAGATAAAAACCCTGCGCCACGAAAAACACCAGCATCAGGCCGGTAACGCCAAACGCCTTGAAACTGACCCACGCATTGGTATCGGCCTTGAACAGCACGAATGCGACAAACAGGTTCAGCAGCCCTAGCGCCACCCAGAACAGCACCCACACGGTATTCAGGCGGGCCCAGACTTCATCCGGCAGGGCGATCTGTTTTTCCATCGCGGCGCGGATCAGGTTCTTGTTGAAAAACTTCGATGCAATGATCATCGCCGCGGCAAAACTCCAGTAGATGATCGTCGGTTTCCATTTGATGAAATCGTCGTCATGGAAATAGATCGTCAGGCCGCCGAAGAACAGGAATACCACCATCGATACCCACAGTGCGCCATCGACCTTGCGGCCGCGCAGCAGCAGGTAGGCGATCTGCAGGGCCGTGGCGACAATGCCGGCGATCGTGGCGATAATGATCGGCGCCTGGCTGACCAGCACGGCGCCGCCCGAGATAATGCCCGACAGGTGGCCGTTGACCATGGCCGCGGCCGCTTCCTCGTTGCCGCCGGCCCAGCGATAGCTGCCGAAAAAGACCAGCAACGGGAATATATCGAACAGGAATTTCATCATGGTTTTTATCAGTCTTCCGGAGTAAAACGCAGCGACGCCGAATTGATGCAGTAACGCAGGCCGGTCGGCGGTGGACCGTCCGGGAATACGTGGCCCAGATGGGCATCGCAGACGGCGCAAATAATTTCGGTGCGCAGCATACCATGGCTGCGGTCCGTTTTCTCGATCACATTGGCCGGGTCCAGCGCTTCGAAATAGCTGGGCCAGCCGCAACCGGAATCGAATTTCGCATCGGAGCGGAACAGCGGCGTATCGCAGCAGACGCAGGTATAAATGCCCCTTTCATGGTGATCCCAGAATTTCCCCGTGAACGCGCGCTCGGTGGCGGCATGACGGGTGACCTGGTATTCGATCGGGTCCAGCTGGTTGCGCCATTCGGCGTCCGGTTTGACGACTTTCTTGGTTTGATCGCTCATGGTGATTTCAGTTTCAGGAAGAACAGCTGACTTCTAACTCTGCCGCCCAGTCGGGCGGCAGCGCGGCGTATTGTTCGTTTTCCGGTTGCTCGTCGAACGGGCGCTGCAATACCTGCAGCAGCCTCTCGACCTCGGAAAAGTCCTTGTGCTGCGCCTTGTCGATGGCGACCTGCGCCAGGTAGTTGCGCAGCACGTATTTCGGGTTGACGGCGTTCATCGCGGCCTGGCGCTGCGCATCGACGCTGCCTTCCAGCTGCAGGCGGGTGCGGTACTGCTGCGCCCACGCGTCGAAGGCAGGGCGGTCGATGAACAGGTCGCGCAGCGGCTCGTCGCCCGCGTTCGATGCGGCTTGCAGGCCAGACAAGCGGCGGAAGAACAAGGTGAAATCGGCGTGATTCGCCTGCAGGATGCCGAACAGGCCGTCCAGCAGCGCGCGGTCGGCATCCGCCTGCTCGGGCAGCTGCTGCAGTCCCAGCTTCGCATGCAGCAGGCGGTCGGCGGTGGTGGCGAATTCGCTCTGGTAGACATCCAGCGCGGCCTGCGTTTCTTCCACTTCACCGATCAGCGGCACCAGCGCCTGCGCCAGCGCATAGCAGTTCCAGTGGCCGATCTGCGGCTGCATCGCGTACGAATAGCGCCCCTGGCTGTCGCTGTGGTTGCAGATGTGCTGGGCGTTGAACGCTTCCATGAAGCCGAACGGGCCGTAGTCCAGCGTCTGGCCCAGGATCGACATGTTATCGGTGTTCATCACGCCATGCATGAAGCCGAC